>MTLC01002103.1_pt1 | contig 27684 bp, 21 predicted proteins | sample 1982451 | NCBI WGS metagenome assembly MTLC01 (sample SAMN05710165, study PRJNA340218) | biofilm metagenome | isolation source: sample SPH anode biofilm adapted to +100 mV | place: USA | collected 2012-02-03 | reverse complement strand
TGCCCCCTTCCAGTAGGTGTTACTATCTTAATGGCGTGGGATGAGATTCAAGGATTCGAGATTCAAGATTCGGGATTCAAGATTCAAGGATTATGGGGTATTAGTGGCTTCTGAGGCGTTTAATTTGGCGGCGTTAGGTTTTGTGTCTTCTTTGTAAGAAAGCCTCGGATATGGGCTTGTAATCAATCAAAAGTAAGGGTGTTAATTGGTGTTATCTCTGTTGAGTACATTTGCTTTTAATTGTGCGTAGAGTTAAAGGATAGGTTCTCTATACCCAATCTTTCAGGTGAAAAATGTATTCTTTGATTAGAGAGGAATCTTTTGTATCCGTTTATCGCCTGTACGGTATTATTTCATCAAGCAATTCTTGTTATCATCATTATTCAATTTCAGAGGGCTACTTCTCAAACATGGATTATAGATTTAGGCTCAGATATTGGATTTTCGATATTCTATATGTTAATGTTAATCACTTTTTTACCTTCAAGAGATAGTTTTTTATTCAATATCTTTTTAAAAGATACCACATTCTTCGTTCTGTTTCTTCTTATCAATTAGCATATTTAGTGATTGAGATAGTCGTGAATGTGATTAATCTACTTTTGAGGCTTTTGGTAATTAATTAGTTTTTGTTCTTTTTATGTTGTTTATTGTCATCATCATGTATATATTTGTTTTACTTATTTATTTCAGATAATTTACTATATAATACAACATTTTCACTAGTGAAGAGCATTGATGGCTCACTTTTAGTCGACTTTCTTTTTATTTGATAACCCAGACTTAAAAAAATGAATAAAGAGTTAAAAAACCGGTATGCCATGGTTTTTATTGAACCATGTACATTCTTTGCCTCTGCAATTTCTGCATGTTTAGAGGAGTTTAGGGCACGGTTGGTAATCTTGGAGGCGTATGTTAGTTTGCGAGAGCCTATTCGCTTAGGATCTTTAAATCCATTATGTTGTGCCCTACTAATAAATGAGGATTGTTTAAACGACGAAAGTTCATTGGCTTATCTAAAAGTTATCCGAGAAAGCAATCCTAAACATCGCATTATGGTTCTATCCATAAAAAGCAATCAAAAGATTGACTCTTTGTTGAAGGCTAAATTGATCGATCATGTTTTCGACAAAGAGCTACCTTTCAATACTCTTATTACTTCTATCACAGCAAATCTTGATAGAATACCTTCTATTTGTACGTATAAAAGTGAAGAGAATGTTATTCTTACTCCTGATCAAGAAGTGGTCTTTCAATTGCTTGCTCAAGGCAATCCTCTTAAGTGTATTGCTGATGCCTGCAGTGTCTCACTTTCATCCATTGAGAAGATGCTTCGATGTATGAGAATTGCTCATGGTGCTAGTTCGAACCCGCAATTAATAAGGATAATAATGAGAAAACGTCAAAGAGGAGGCCTTGATCAGTAGATAGCTTGCTGGTGTGAGCATGGTAACTTTGTCATGCATGTATCAGAGTTAAATGATTATACAATTGTAGGTTAATAGAGTAAGTTTTAATTGATATTTTGATTCCGCAGTCATAATTTCTTTCAACTAATTTACTATTTGGCTGCTCTACGGAGCAGCCTTTTTCACTTGATATTATGATACATGCCAGGTGATTCGTTTATACTAATATCTTTTATGTTTTTTCTACTTCCTGATAGCACTTTCAGCAAGTTGCGTTCAGTTTAGTAGAATATGATATATTTTTAATTTGGTTAGTACTAGGTAGTTTATACTTTTTAATTTATAACACAATTTGATTTCGCAATTATATGACAACTGTTTAAATGTATTCTTATGTTTTCTAATGAACTATTCTTGACTTCTTCCAGATTTGAAATCTTTTTTAGGTTTAGTTAAATCGTTTGTGAGTATTTGCTGCGCCAAGATTTGATTCAATAAAATATTAATGTCTTGGTCTTAATCAAAAATTGACAATATAAAAAGTGAGAGAGTTACCGCCAATTGCCCTTAAAGGATCGATTCCCATTAATTGACTACCCTAATTTGAGGTCATGATAAAGTATGTCATCTATCTAGTGTTCAAATATCCTAAATTGATCCTAAGAATTTTCCCTAGTTCTGTTGAAATATAGAGTTTACTTGAGTCACTACTGGTGGTTAGGCTTATCAGATCCTCTTCCCCGGGTAAAATACATGACCTGAATTTGTCATTAGAGCCCATTAAAAGCACTCCGTCGTTCGCACAGGCATAAAGAGTCCCGTCGACTGAAATGAGCCCGTTAAAGCGATAAAAGGAGCTATACAGGGCATTTAGCTCACCGTTAGAGCTAATGGTACCAATCTCGCCATCCCATGTCGAGTAGTAGAACTTCCCATCGGCACTATAAGTCATAGCAGTGATGTAAAAACCCCGCTCAGCAGTGAGTTCATAGGTCTGCTTCAGCACATCTATCTTTAAGAGAATGCCATAACCCGCAGCATATCCTCGTCCCGACTTGTCGATAGCCACCGCCGTTAGCTCGTTAGGAAAGAAGGTATAGCTCCAATTGATACCCCCATCATTGGTAAAGTATAAAACACCCTTCTTATAGTACTCTCCTGCTACTGCCACTGCACATGAGTCGTTTAGCCATAACCATTTCCGAAAGGGAGGACGATCAAACTCGTTGGTTGGAACATGATCCCATAGAGGGTAGTATTCCCATGGTTTTGAAGTAGAACACTTGTAGATGGTCAGATAATCACCCGCTGCCCAGATTGAATTTGAATAAGGTTGATGAGAGAGGGTATAGAAAGGGTGGCTCTTTTCAAAAGCACTCTTCTGCCAGTGGTCAAACGGAAATGAGGCTTCATAAATTGAACCCGATTGATTTCGCGAGGCTTCACAGGCAATGATGGTAGAATCGAGTACCAGTATTGAGGTTATTGGTTGATCGCTGATCTGATAAGTTGTGATTTCTGATTCCGGGATCTCATCGATCTTAGAGCACCCCGTAATCATGAAGTTAAATATCACCAACAGAGCTAAAACAACATATTTAATACTACTTAGAATAGTAGAGTTGTGGATGGTAAGAGGGGCATTTTGAAGGTGGATAGGTAACTTCATTAAGTTGTATCGGCCAGGATAGTAGCAGATGAAAGTTAAAAGGCAGAATCAGAGGCCAGGCGCATATGAATGCGTGAGGCAAGTACATCGATAGCCACGCTGTTTTCGCCGCCCTGGGGGACTATGATATCGGCATAACGTTTGGTAGGTTCGATAAATTGGAGGTGCATGGGTTTAACGTAGGTTTCGTAGTGTTTAAGCACCTCTTCATTGGTTCGACCGCGTTCTACGAGGTCACGGCGCATGATACGCATGAGGCGGTCATCGGCATCGGCATCAACAAAGACCTTAATGTTTAGGCGGTCGCGTAAGTCGGGGTCGGTCATAATAAGGATGCCTTCCACGATGATTACCTTTCTGGGGGCAATAGCGATTGTTTCGGGGAGGCGGGCACAGGTTAGGTATGAGTAAGTTGGCATTTGAATAGTATGACCGGCTTTCAGACCATCGAGTTGTTTGACCATCAGACTAAATTCGATAGAAGAGGGGTGGTCAAAGTTGATCTGTTTTCTCTCTTCGGCAGAGAGATGACCGTTGTCTCTGTAGTAGTTATCCTGAGAGATTATTGAAACAGAGTCAGGAGGGAGCATCTCCATGATACGTCTAACGACAGTGGTCTTTCCTGAGCCGGAGCCACCGGCAATGCCTATTAGCAACATGTTAATTCTAATTTAACACAAAGATAAATGAAGTTGATTAAGAGACAAAAAGAAACCGGATGCCTCTGAATAGTTGACATCCGGTTTTTTATGTTGGATACTTTATTAGTATAAGAAAGCCAGCATAATACCAGCAGCGACAGCGCTACCAATTACACCAGCGACATTGGGACCCATAGCATGCATAAGGAGGTGGTTTGTTTTATCGTATTGTAAACCGACGACTTGAGAAACACGAGCGCTGTCGGGTACAGCAGATACCCCTGCATTACCTATAAGAGGGTTGATTTTGTTATCCTCTTTGAGGAAAATATTGAGAGTTTTAACAAACATGACTCCACCGAAAGTTGCAATTATAAAAGAAGCCGCACCGAGAGCAAAGATACCAACAGATTTAGTGGTTAAGAAGGTTGTTGCTTGGGTGGAAGCGCCAACTGTTAAGCCAATAAGTATGGTAACGATGTCAATGAGCGGGCCTTTTGCCGTATCTGCCAAGCGTTTAGTAACACCACTTTCTTTTAATAGATTTCCGAAGAAGAGCATACCCAGGAGAGGCAGACCTGTAGGGACAATCAGACAGGTAAGGAGCAGACCTGCGATAGGGAAAATAATTTTCTCTCTGCGAGAGACGGTGCGAGGGGGTTTCATTCTGATCAGACGCTCCTTATTTGTGGTAAGAAGTTTCATTACAGGCGGCTGAATTACCGGTACCAAAGCCATATAAGAATAAGCTGAGATGGCAATAGCGCCCATGAGATCTGGGGCAAGTTTCGATGATAGGAAGATAGCTGTTGGGCCGTCAGCGCCACCGATGATACCGATAGCACCAGCTTCAGCAGGGCTGAAACCGAGGGCTAGAGCAATAGCATAAGCCCCAAAAATACCTAATTGGGCAGCGGCACCGATTAGGATTAGTTTAGGGTTGGAAATTAGAGCTGAGAAATCGGTCATAGCACCAATTCCTAGGAAGATAAGAGGAGGATAGACCCCTTGAAGAACTCCGAAGTAGAGGTAGTTCATTACACTACCACTTTCATAAATACCCACTTTTAGGCCTGGGTAAAAAGGGATGTTTCCTACAAGAATACCAAAGCCTATAGGAACTAGAAGCATTGGTTCATACTCTTTTGCAATGGCGAGGTAAATGAAGATTAATCCAATAATCATCATTATTGCGTGGCCCACTGTGAAATTGGCAAAAGCGGTATAAGAAAGGAATTGCGACAGATGATCTCCTACGAAGGAGATGAAACTAGTGTGCTCCATTTGGGTTTACTGTTTGTTGAGAAAGCTAATTCGCTAACGAATAAGATATTATTTCAATTATTTTAAATAACAGCAAATTATCACAATTGTAGCATTGCCTAATGTGATCGGTGTTTTGTTATAGAGAGAATAAGAACGGAATAGCAAAGCGCCTGAAAAGGTAATTAAGCTCCGGAATAACTGTGATACTTTAGTGGTGATCTAATTTATAAGGAGAGAAAGAACTGTGGTATAGGGTAAACAAATTGTAAGTAGTGTTTAAAAAGAGCCGGATGAACTAGTATGATAAAAAGAACATCCGGCCTTAATTGTTTTCCTAATATAGCAATCCAAGCATGATACCTGCGGCAACAGCACTACCAATTACACCTGCAACGTTAGGTCCCATTGCATGCATAAGCAGATGGTTTGTTTTATCATATTCCTGGCCTACGACTTGAGAAACTCTTGCGCTGTCAGGAACGGCGGAGACACCTGAGTTACCAATCAGCGGATTTATCTTATTCCCTTCAGCTAAGAATAGGTTGAAGAATTTGACAAATAAGATACCTCCAGTGGTGGCAATAATAAAGGATGTAGCACCTAAAACAAATATTCCGATCGACTTAGATGTTAGGAACGAGGTTGCTTGAGTTGAAGCACCAACAGTAAGGCCAATAAGGATCGTTACGATATCAATTAGAGGTCCTTTGGCTGTATCTGCAAGACGTTTTGTGACACCGCTTTCTTTAAGAAGATTCCCAAAGAATAACATTCCAAGCAAAGGAAGACCTGTTGGAACAATAAAGCATGTCAAAATTAGTCCGGCAATAGGGAAGATGATTTTCTCCCTACGAGATACGGTACGTGGTGCTTTCATTTTTATCAGACGCTCCTTGTTTGTTGTAAGAAGACGCATGATAGGAGGCTGAATTACGGGTACGAGTGCCATATAAGAGTATGCTGATATAGCAATAGCGCCCATAAGATCAGGTGCAAGTTTAGATGAGAGGAAGATCGCTGTTGGTCCATCTGCCCCACCAATAATAGCAATAGCTCCTGATTCGGCTGCGGTGAACCCTAGAGCCATGGAAATCCCATAGGCTCCAAAGATACCCAGCTGTGCTGCTGCTCCTATTAGTATTAGCTTTGGATTTGAAATCAAGGCTGAGAAGTCAGTCATTGCTCCAATTCCAAGAAAAATTAATGGCGGATAGAGCCCTTGCAGGACTCCGAAGTAGAGATAATTTAAAACGCTACCAGATTCATAGATCCCGACTTTTAAGCCTGGGAAAAAAGGAATGTTGCCAATTAATATACCAAAACCAATAGGAACAAGCAGTAGTGGCTCATATTCTCTGGCGATAGCCAGATAGATGAAGATCAATCCAATTAGCATCATGATGCCATGGCCAACAGTGAAGTTGGCAAAAGCGGTATATGATAAAAATTGTGAGAGATGGTCACCTACAAATGATAAAAAACTACTTTGTTCCATCAGTTAATAATTATTATCCAATTACAATTAAAACGTCACCTTCCATGACCTGATCTCCTTTATGCTTTTTAATGGAGACCACTTTACCTTCTTTATCGGCATCGATGTTGTTTTCCATCTTCATGGCTTCTAACATCATTAAGCGCTGACCGATTTTAACGGTGTCACCTTCTTTAACATAGACGTCAAGAATAACACCAGGCAGAGGTGATTTGATTGTTCCACTGCCCTTGGGGCCTTCAGGAGAATTTGTTCTTCCTGAGGTGTCAGTTGAAGGGATGGCGGCTTTACGAACAAGTTTAGGGGTCTTTGTTGGGGTGATTGATTTATCTACTTCAACCTGATATACTGTACCATTAACCTCAACCTCAGCAATATTATCTTCGATGCCATTGATATTAACATCGTATTGATTGCCGTTTATTTTTAGCTTGAAATTTTTCATAGTGGGTTACTAATTCTTGGATTCTTGTTTTATCTTGTCTTAGTGGGCCAATTATTCATTACGCCGTAGATCTTTGAACTCCAAGGAGAGTATGATCTGGCGACCTTTTGAATTGTGATAATTGTGTTTTCGTGATCATGTAATTGATTACGATATAGGTATAATGCTGTTGCAATAGCTGCATTAACCTCTCCAGATGCTTCAGAAGTTGGAGCAATGGTAACCTCTTTTTTATTAGCTCTGCTAAACAGTTTGGACTTTCCAGATTGAATCTTACCACTTTGTTTAAAGAAGATGTAAAGTAATGCTAGTGCAGAGAATACAACAGCCATTGCAATTACGGCCATGCCTGTGCCTGATGGATCCATCTGGCCAAATTTTTCAGCAGGCGTTACTACCGTTCCGGTGAAGTTGCTGGAGCCTGGAGTTGATTTTTCAAGATAACTCCATTGGGTCCCACCATCCTGAACTCTTCCATAAGTAATATCTGTTTTGTGGATATTACCGACTTCAATTTTATCAATCAGAGTTTTCCCATCTGCATCAAAGAGTGCGATAAACTTAGAATCCTTGAGGTTGAAGTTAAGGTGTCTTATCCCATATTCTGATTTACCATCTGCCCAAAAAACAAGGAAGCAACGTGGTGCAACAGCAGTTATTGGATCTCCTTTAGGGATCATATACATTTTCGGATTGTTCAGGTCGTTGGTCAGATACAACCCACCCATGTTTACTGTATTGTAGGCTGTATTGTAAAACTCAACCCAGGGTGAATGTTGACCAAAGTCATCAATGTAGTTGCTGTCGTTTTCAACAAGAAATTCATTGATTCTTAAGTCAAGTGCGCTCTGCGCATTAAGAAGTAGTGTGGCTGGCAGCAAGAGTGCCGCCAGCATCACCACTTTGATATATTTGAATGATCTCATGATATATCTGATTACTATTATAAGGGGATATTGCAATGTTTCTTAGGAGGATTGGTATCCTTCTTCGTAGCAAGTGCCTGAAGTGCACGGATGATACGGAAACGGGTATTACGAGGTTCGATTACATCATCAATGAAGCCATATTTAGCTGCATTGTATGGGTTAGCAAACTTCTCTTTATACTCATTTTCAGCCTTAAGGATATAAGCATCTCTTTCAGCCTGTTCAGTTAATTCACCAAGTTTCTTGCTGTGAAGAATTTCGATAGCACCTTTAGGTCCCATAACTGCAATCTCAGCTGTAGGCCAAGCATAGTTAATGTCTCCACGTAGATGCTTTGAACTCATTACGTCATACGCTCCACCGTATGCTTTACGCAGAATGATGGTGATCTTTGGTACGGTAGCCTCACCGTAAGCGAACAGTAGTTTAGCTCCATGAATAATGATACCGCCGTACTCTTGTGCTGTTCCGGGTAAGAATCCAGGTACGTCAACCAAGGTTACCAATGGAATATTGAAAGCATCGCAGAAACGTACAAAACGTGCAGCTTTACGTGAAGCATTGATATCTAATACACCAGCTAAATAACTGGGTTGATTAGCGATAATACCAACAGACTGACCATTAAAGCGGGAGAAACCAACTACGATATTTGGGGCATAGTGACGATGGATTTCTAAAAATTCACCATTATCAACAATAGCGTGAATAATATCCTTTACATCGTAAGGCTTATTAGGATTTTCAGGGATGAAGTAGTTTAATGAATCTTCCAAACGATCGATGGGATCATCGCAGGGCATAATTGGCGCTTCTTCCAGATTGTTCTGTGGCATGAAGCTGATGAGCTTTCTTACTAAAAGAATGCCTTCTCTTTCATCCTCAGCGATCATGTGGGTCACCCCTGATTTTGAACCATGAACTGTAGCTCCACCTAATTCTTCATCAGTTACGATTTCTCCGGTTACAGTTTTTACAACCTTAGGCCCAGTTACAAACATGTAACTTGATTCTTTACTCATAAGAATAAAGTCGGTTAGGGCTGGTGAATATACAGCTCCACCGGCACAAGGTCCAAAAATTGCAGAGATCTGAGGAATAACCCCTGATGCGAGAATATTACGCTCAAAAATCTCAGCATATCCAGCAAGCGATTGAACACCTTCTTGAATACGAGCTCCACCAGAGTCGTTAATACCAATTAAAGGAGCACCTACTTTCATTGCCTGATCCATTACTTTGCAAATTTTCTTTGCAAAAGACTCAGATAATGAACCTCCAAAAACGGTAAAATCTTGAGAGAAAACATAAACAACTCGTCCATCAATGGTGCCATGACCAGTTACAACACCGTCAGATAGATACTCCTGCTTTTCTAGACCAAAGTCGGTACAACGGTGAGTAACGAACATGTCGAACTCCTCGAAGCTGCCTTCATCGAGTAGCAAGTCAATACGCTCACGGGCTGTCATTTTCCCTTTTGCGTGCTGGGCATCTATTCTCTTTTGGCCGCCACCCAATTTGGCCAACTCGCGTTTGTCGAGTAGTTCTTTAATTTTATCTTCGAATGCCATAATGCTTAGATTGAAAGTTTATTTTGATTTGTTTTCACAAAGTTCAGTTAATACACCATAGGTGCTTTTAGGATGTAAAAAAGCAATATCCAAACCCTCAGCGCCTTTTCTTGGTGCTTTGTCTATTAAAGTCACTCCTTTTGCTGCGGTCTCTTCAAGAGCCTCTTCTATTCCTTTAACAGCAAATGCCATATGATGAATACCAGCGCCCTTTTTTTCAATGAATTTTCCAATTGGCCCTTCAGGATCAGTTGATTCGAGTAACTCAATCTTTGTTTGACCAACCATGAAGAAGGCAGTTTTAACCTTTTGGTCTTTTACCTCTTCAATGGCGTAGCATTTCATGCCCAGAATGTTTTCATAGTAGGCAATTGCTTCTTCCATATTGGAAACGGCTATGCCAATGTGTTCAATATGCGTGATATTCATGTTTTTATATGTTTAAGGAAATATTTTGCAAAGTTACTTGTCTTTTTTTAGTTCAGGAAGCAATTGTTTATCGATTAACAGAAAAACAAGCTCTTTTTTTCTCTTTTTTGTTTTCTTTTGACTTGTTTCGCTTCATGGTGTGCCATCTGATTTAATTGCCTCAAAGTTACGGCTTTTTTTCTGATGAGGGATATTGTTGTATAAATATTGAGCATAATTAAATTGAGGCACATTCCTTAAAATAGGACACTTTTAGTGTTATCTAATTATGTGCCAAAATCTACTTTTTCTTGCCCAGATTCAAGTAAAGATTATAATCTCTTGTTGTTTTCTGATTTTCCAAGGGGTTATATCCAAGTCATTCTTATAAAGACGCTCTAAATCTCTCTCTTATTAGAAATTCTGACCAAAGTAAATCCTTGTTATCTATCCTCAGACCATTTGATAAGGGTTAGTTGTAAAACTTGATGGTCAATACTTCGCTATTTTCTTTACCATTAACTGTCAAATATCTAATTTAATCTCATAAAGCAGGTGAGATGAGGCTATGTGTTGGAAGGCATGAAGGAGAAAAGGAACGGAGAACGGAGAAAGTCTTATTTATCGTTAAAAAAAAAGGATGCCCATTTCTGAGCATCCTTTTATTAAAGAAGTATAATCTTATAACATTTTCAGATAGCTAACCTCTTCAGGGGCCAGGAATCTCCATTGACCACGAGGTAGGTTTCTTTTGGTCAGACCGGCGTACATCACACGGTCAAGTTTTACCACTTTATAACCAAATGACTCGAAAATACGACGAACCACTCTGTTCTGACCTGAATGAATTGCGATACCAACTTCACGTTTATCTTCTGCATTATTTGCATAAGCGATATCATCGATCTCAATAAATTCTTCTCCAAGTTGAACTCCTTTAGAGATAGTTTCTAAATCAGTTCCAGGGATTATTTTATCAAGTACAACATGGTAAAGTTTTCTTACGACACCAGCTGGATGCATAAGTTTCTTCGCCATAAGTCCATCATTAGTAAAGAGTAGTAATCCTGTGGTGTTTCTATCAAGACGACCTACTGGATAGATTCTTTCTCTGCAGGCGTTTGATACAAGAGTCATAACGGTTTTTCTCTGACCGGGGTCGTCGGTGGTAGTGATATAGCCCTTTGGTTTGTTAAGAAGAACATAGAATTTCTTTTCAAACATGAGGGTTTGATCTCCGAAGCTTACTTTATCACCTGGGTTGACACGTGCACCCAGTGTTGAGACAACAACACCATTAACAGTGATCGCACCGGCTTCAATGAGTTTATCAGCTTCACGGCGTGAACAGATACCTGCATATGAGATATACTTATTCAGACGAACTGGACCTTCGATTTCTGCTGGGAATCCTTCAGAACCTGGTGCAGGTCTTTGCCTTTTGTTTTGGATGTTTCCGGGGCGGACATTCCTGTTAAATGGCTGTCTGTTACCGGAAGGTCTTCCTCCATCTTGTCTATAAGGGTTACGATTTTGGTTAAACCCCTGATTTCTGCCTCTTTGTTGAGGTCCATTGTTGCGATTTCCAGATGGGTATGAAGGGCGACGATCATTTTGACGTCTGTCATCACCATAAAGATAAGGGTCATCACTACGATTAAAGCGAGGACGATCGTTAAAATCGTTTCTTCTGTCATCATAACCACGACGATCTTGTGGGTTGTAAGGCTGTCTACGATCATCGTTGTTGTAGGATGGTCTGCGATCGTTGTTGTAAGGCTGTCTACGATCATCATTGTAGGATGGTCTGCGATCATCGTTATAAGATGGTCTTCTGTCGTCATTGTAACTTGGACGACGATCATCATTGTAGGATGGTCTGCGATCGTTGTTGTAAGATGGTCTGCGATCATCGTTGTAAGACGGTCTTCTGTCGTCGTTGTAATTTGGACGACGGTCATCGTTGTTGTAGGACGGTCTACGATCATCGTTATAGGAAGGTCTTCTGTCGTCGTTGTAATTTGGACGACGGTCGTTGTACGAAGGTCTACGATCTTCGTTGTACGTAGGGCGGTCTCCCCAAGGGTTGTTGCGACGCTCCGGCCCTGATTGACGATCGTCATAGGGACGGTGGGTTGATTGAAAATCTGATTTCTCACTCTCTCGAGAACCATTAAAGTCTGGATTATTATCCATCAGATCTTGCCGTAGGGGGATTCTTTTTCTGGGGCGGCGTTTTCTCTCACCATCCTCACTGTCATTGTTTCGGTGCAATCCTCCCGGATTGTCTTCCGCATTTGGGTTTTCATAAATGTCCATAAAATCAAAAAAGTAGATTCAAATCTATTGTACAAAAATACGAAAAATCATACCAATCTTTAGATGTTTATAAAATTTATTTACTCTTACGGTAGAATCTATGATATATAGAGAAAGAGCGGGTATTGATATTTTGAAGGGATCTTTTCAGTGGTTTATTCAATATGTTGAACTATGTGCTGAGCCCTTAAGTTATTCTTTATGTTCTGTATCGTGAAAACCAATCAGGAAGAACAGAAACTCCCCATAAGCTTAAGTCATTATTTTCAGTTTGATAACGTTCACCCATTACTTTTCTCGTACATTTGCCCCCAATTTTATAAAAATGGCGCTTCTAATAATTATTTCTCTGGCTATCAGTCTGCAGGCATTAAGAAATGGATTTCTTCCAAAACCAGAGGTTCCCGTTAAAGGACAATGGTTACAGCTACCATTGCTTTTTGTTGGTGCATCAACATTGGGGTGGATTATTGGACGTTTATCAGTCTATTTATTAGGGTCTGCATTAGAGGTTTTTGCAATGCCACTGCTTCTTTTTGTTTCAGTAAAAGGAATTTGGGGTGCGCTGAAAAGTAAACCTGCTGATTTAATTTTTCCTCTTGCAGCTCCATTTGCCGTGCGGTTACAGTGGGCTGTTGATCTTTTTTTAACCTCTTTTGTTATAGGTATTCTATCTTGGAACGGCTTCTGGCTTGGTTTGTTTGTTTTTCTATTCACCCTAATCTTTAGTGGAGTTAGTGAGAGAATATCAAAAGGTGAATTGGCCACACATCCATATTTTCGCCCTCTCCTGATTGGCTCGGTGATCCTTGCTTGCGTTGCTATTTTTGAAATAATTACTAGAATTAAATAATTTACACAAAGAATTCCTTGTTATGATGAAAACACGATTACAGCTGGCAGTACTTTTTCTGTTAGTATCAATACTTAGTCCATTTGGTATTTTAGCTCAGGCACCTGCTGGCTATTATAACTCTGCAAATGGACTGACTGGCACTCCACTGCGATTAGCATTGCATAATATAATAGATAATCATACAGTAAAGTCGTATGATTTCCTTTGGACTGCTTTTAAAACAACTGATGATAAGCCCAATGGGAAAGTATGGGATATGTATTCCGATAAACCATCCGGAACTCCCGCATATGAATACACTTTTGGTTCAGATCAATGTGGAAACTATAGCGGAGAGGGTGATTGCTATAATCGTGAACACTCTTGGCCTAAAAGCTGGTTTAACGATGCGTCACCAATGGTGAGTGATATGTTCCATCTCTATCCTACCGATGGATATGTTAACGGAAAGAGAAGTAACTATCCATTTGGTGAAGTTAACTCTGCAACGTGGACTAGCACAAATGGTAGTAAATTGGGTAGTTGCAGTTATCCCGGTTACTCAGGTACTGTCTTTGAGCCAATTGATGAATACAAAGGTGATTTCGCACGCACCTACTTTTATATGTGTACCCGCTACTATACCGAGGATGGTTCATGGCAGAGTAACGGTATGGTTGATGGAGCTAATCTAAAACCTTGGGCTGTGAATATGTTGCTAGAGTGGCATCACAATGACCCTGTAAGTCAGAAAGAGATTGATCGTAATAACACCGTTTATGGATTCCAAAATAATAGGAACCCATTTATTGATCATCCTGAGTGGGCCGATTATATCTGGGATCCGAATGTTGGAATTGAAGATGGTTCATCTAAGGTTATTGTATCTGTTTATCCTAATCCTTGTACAACAAGCGCAACTATTGCAGCTCCCTTCAAAATGGATAATTCATCAGTAACTGTTTCGTCATTTGACGGAAGAACTCTTCATGTTGAGTATTCAGTGGTTGATGACAAGGTAGTTTTAATTACTTCTAACCTTCCAAATGGAGTGTATCTGCTTACAATAACTGATAATAGATCTGTTGCTACTGCAAAATTGGTAAAACGTTAATCCATGGCTTTAATCAGGTTAACGAAAGAATTTAAGTTTGAAATGGCTCATGCGCTTGAAGGATATGATGGCCCTTGTAAGCATATTCATGGTCATTCTTATACCTTTTCTGTTACGGTTATTGGTAGTCCAATTGAAGAGGAAAATTCGGTGAAGCTTGGAATGGTAATGGATTTCGGTGATTTGAAAAAGATCGTAAAAAAGCTTATTGTCGATGTATTTGACCATGCTCTTGTTTTAAGAGAATCAAGTGCTTCATTATCTCTGGTAAATGAATCAGCATTCTTTAATAAACTGGTGTTGGTGCCTTATCAGCCCTCCAGTGAAATGATGTTGGTGGATTTTGCTGAGAGAATAAAAGCCGAACTTCCGATTAATGTGAAACTGCATTCGCTTAAGCTACGAGAAACGGTTACTTCTTTGGCGGAGTGGTATGCTGCTGATAATGAGTAATGAGAATTGATTAATTTCAGAAGCTATTAGTGATTCTTTTAGGCTATAGGCATTTTATCAAGGAGTTATCTCCTTATACGTTTGGGAACGTTTAAATGGTTATAGTTAATTAAAATAGAAAGGCCAGCATCGTAAGGTGCTGGCCTTTCTATCTTATGCTTAGGTAGTTCTTAGTCTTTGTTTAAGAATTAAAAGAGAGTTTTTCTTACTTTAAAAGTTGTTTCTCCAACGAGTTTGTTCTCTAGATAGATTGCTACCTGATATGTTCCTTCATCGAGGTTATCCTGAAGAGGAAGTTTACTCCAATAGCAAGTTACAGGTAGTGCTGTATTTTGGTAATTAATCTGTTCAGCAATACTGTATTGAAGTTTCTGACCTTGAAAAGCGAATGAGTAATCATCACCTTTTCCCTTAGCAAGAATATTTCCTTTTGGATCAGCAATTCTAACATAAATAGTTTTGGTTCCGGGTGTGGTAAGTTTATTCTCGCCAACTATAAAACTAACCCGAACTTTATCAATACGTCTTGACTTATCTGTTGCCTCTTCTCCTTTGCTACCACGTTGTCTAACGCCAGTTGCAATAATTTCATAGGCGGAAAGTGAACTTCCTGTACTTATTTTATCCGTTAGTTCCTGCTTATCCTTATTTAGTTGTTGTGATTTCTTTTGTTCAGTTCTGATCTCCTCTTTCATTTGAGCATTTTCGGCCTGAAGTTGTCTGTTTAGCGTATAAAGAGAATCCATCTGATGAAGGTAGCTCTGAGTTATAACACGTAAACGATCGAGTTTTTTCTTAACCTTACCATACTCATATTTGGTATCCAGTAGTTTTTTAATCTCGGTTGCATTGGCTAAGATTATGCTATCTTTCTTTTTTAACGAGTCAGCCAGTTGGCCTGCTTCAACCTTAACCAGATTGTGTTCAGCCACTAACGAATCCAATTGCTTCTGCATCTCTATTCTTTGATCCTCTTTCATTTCGGTTAAATCTTTTACCTCTGATCTCATAGAGAACCAATTCCAGCCAACGATGGCTAATAGTAAAGCCATAATAATAATTATTACGGTCAATGACCTTACTTTGCCCTGATTACTTGTAGTTTCACTCATCGTATTACTTACTTAGTTTCGATCTTTAATTACAAAACGTATGCCATCATAACTGCATGCGCTATAATTGCAAAGATACAAGGATTTAATGGTCTGATTTATACTTGTTAGTTTCAGTTGTTGCTAAAGGTCTAAGAAATAATTTCCATCTGTTCAATTTCTAGTCATCAAGGAATTATACTCACTCGATAGTAATGTCTTTTGTTATAGAAATCCAAAATTCCGTGAGATTGTATTTCTAGTCCTCGAAGACAGGGTTCTTAGAATGGATGGTATTCATTTTCTTTTTTAGGTTTACCAGTAATAAATCTATTCGGATCATCTTTTTGCATTAGCAAATTAAGCCATGATTGCTGATATGGTGCAGTTTGAGGTGATCCATTTTCATCCTTAATATAACCATCATTGAATTTGGTTATAAGACCATCACCAAGCTTTATCCAAGCTTCATGAATGTTTATCCCGCTTTGTGTAGAGTATTTAGTTAGAAATTCTATGGCATCAGACTGACTCAAAGCCAGTGCTCTGTTTTCAACAGAATCTGCTTGACTAAGGAATTCTCCTTCCCAGTATCGTTGTGCTTTTTGGATAATCGGCATCATGTCACGATATCGGAGATTAGAAAAGTTACTTACGAAATTGAAAGCCCAGAAAGCTACACTTCGATCATAATGGTTGAGATCTCCATGGGCAAATGGTTCTGCAATTCTGGTTTGCTGACAATAGACCGGATGGTAACAGGTATACCATGTATCATCCACTCCGAACCAGATTTTACCACCAATGTGATTGGGCAGATTAGCCCGACAACAAGCTACAAAACTGAAACATGTGTTTGGCGTAGAAATAGTTCTTTCCCAAGCGCACTCTTGTCCTGTTGAGTCAGTCCATGCTAATGGTCTGTTTCTATTTGGTGTTTCAAATGGACCTCCATCTATCCCAGTGCCCATATAGAAGGGGGTTCCCTCATAATGATCCCGTACGAGGTAGAAAACCTCCTGTTGTGTCAATTTATGTGATGGTGTGATAAACAGAGGATACCTTTCTGCTCCTTGAACACCCCTGTGATAATCAGGTGATAAATGGAGATCTGGATTAGCTCTGCGGAAGATAGACCAGACCCTGGTTTCACAATATCTTAGTGAACTTGCAGTAGCCGGGCAATAGACCTCATTAAACTTAAATTCACTTTTCCCATCATAGTATCCTTTACTTTTCGCAAAGGAGATTAGGTTTTTGCTAAAAAGTGTAGATTCTTTATCCTTTAATGGAACCTCCCCTATGCGGGCTAGATTGGCGTGAGCCGTTATCATTCCATCAGGGATTTTACGAGCCACCCAAACAACGCCATCCGCTCCGCCTGTTCCAATCATCTCCAGAATCCATGCTTCATTCGGATCACAAATACTAAATGACTCTCCTTCACTTGAATATCCATATTTTTCCGCCAATGATGTCATTATATGAATAGCCTCTCTAGCTGTTGTTGATCTTTCTAAAGCAAGAGTCATTAGTTGCCAATACTCTAAGCCTTTCCCCTTATACCAAAGCTCTTCCCGTCCGACAAAGGTTGTTTCACCAACAGCCACCTGAAATTCATTCATCTGAAACCCTATAACATGGAAAGTCTGTTGTGGTTGGGGAATAGTAGTCTTAAAACCCCAGCGATTGGTAAGATATACAGAATCGCCCGGCAGATGTCTTTGCGCTGGGGTAATGGATAGCGGGAATAACCATTCGCCATCATTTGTATATACTAGCATACAACTGCCATCAGCAGATGCTCCTTTTGTAACTATTACATTTGTGCATGGATAAACTCTATAGTATCCGGTCAGAAGAATCAAAATGAAGATTAACTTTCTCATTGTTTTTGGCTAATATTAATTAGTTCTTGTAATCTTGTTAGGTTAAAACCAGAATATGGTAATTTTTCATCCTGTATATTAAGTAGAAACCTTAAATCCGGATGTTGTAATTATTTCGCTTTAGCTCTTTTCTATGAGGGTTACATGGTGTTAACTCAACCAGAGGGAAACTATTATTTGATTTGATGCTAAAATTAGCTATATAGGAATTGAGAAAAAAGCTTTTGTAAAATAAAAACAGGACTATCCTATTCGGATAGCCCTGCCCTGATTCCTCGAATTAGCCATTCAAGGTATGTATAGATCAGGTTACTTTCAGTTAAAACAGGGGCTCCATGAAAACCCCTGTTTAGTTTAATCTTCTATTAGCCTTTGAAGATTCTAGTATAGATCAGATTACTTTATGAATAAAGATTATTCGTATAGATTTTCTGCATTACGATACCCCGTAAGGTTCTTGTACCAATCTGTGTAGATTGAGCCACCGCTTTCTGCCCATTGATTAAAGTAGTTGTAACCGGCGTTTATTGCAGTTTTCTCGTTAGGGTAGACGAACTTTTCAGTGAGATGGATAGCCCATGGTAAGTTGTTCTTAGTCCTATAATATCTTCCCGTTGCTGGATTTGAGTCGTCTTGAGCTGTTCCAAATAGTGATTGATCAGCTAGATCGGTGGGTTCTTTGTCAGCAAGGTGAACTTCTTTAGAGCGATTAGCATTGGTGAAGATGAAAGGATTGTATGGAGGATATCCAAAAGTACTGGCAAGAACAGGAGTTGTTAAATGAATGTCCATTCTTATAGTATCTGGAGTAACCCATGGGGCACCGGGTGTAGTATTTGTGCCGATTGCACCTCCGCCACCGTATGGAAGAACTTTCCTGCAATTATCAAAGACCATGATAACTGCTTTAGATTGATCTGCTTCAGTGTTGTTCTCATTAAGAGTGATTAGACCATCTGTCAGACGTTGTCCTGTAACGGAAGCTATACCACTTGGAAGAACGTTTAATTGGAATCCAAAACCATTCTGGAAGCTAGCTCCTCTGGCTCTTAGAACATAGGTAGGCTTAACATCAACTACTTTGTTTTGTGCATTAGTAACTTGATTAACGTTGTAGTCAACTACTACATCATTGAAGTCATAATCGCCTTTACCGGGCCATAGATCCTCGAAAGCAAGGGTTCCAAATGTATTCTTAGCAGGGTAATAGTTGTTGAATGCACGTTCCGGATCAGTTGGATAATCGTCTAAATTATTGGGGATGCCATCATTGTCGTCATCATCACCTACATAGTCTGGAGGAGGAAAGCCATCGCCATCAACTGCCTCAATTGGATTAGCCTCAACGAGGAATAGAGCATCATTAAAGTCTTCATCACTGCCGCCATTGCTTCTGATTAAATCTTCAAAACCCATTAAGAATATGTCACGAGCTTGGTCAATCAGTACTATATTATGCTTCTTTTTTGAGGAATTCGATTCATCGTTAAAGGCAGGATTTGAATACCATGTCTTGATTCCATTTGTTACTCCGCCATTACGGAATCCATCTGCTATAAGGAAGAATCCAATGCCTTTTCCTGCCCCAAACTGACCTAAGTATACTTTGTTCCCTGTTTCTAAACCTCCACCGCTATTTGAGAAGGAGACATTAGGAAATATAATCATACCTGAATCAATATCATTGGGAGATTGAGGAGGATTATTTAGATCATAGGTGTAATAACCTAATGTGTTTTTATATCCTGCGCCTTCGTGAACAAATACTACCCATACATCACATGCCTCATTTAATTTGAAGTCATGTTCGTTAGAATTGCTTAAATAGGTAGCGTTTATTGGCACTGCCTCAGGGAAAGATGAGTTGATATCTGCAAGGAACTCTGCATCTATAACATGGTTGGGTGATTCCAGATAGTTGGGTACACCTTGATTATTAAAGGTACCCATATAATAACGGTTCATCAAGGTTGATTTGAAGACACCTGCACCCCCACTCTTGGCAACTGAGGTTTTTCCACCGAAGACCTGACTGATACGTGTTCCTTGAATTGCTACCTCTGTTTCTGATGCAAGTCCTATTTGTCGAGTATGAACAAATACGCTCTTTAAATATGATGGGATTGGGGCATTGATTTTAAAGTAACCCTGTTCATCAGTTGCACCACTATACATTATACTGCCACCTGCCTCTTCAGAGGCATTGTAAATGTCAAAACGAACATTACGCATTGGCGAATTGTCATTAGCGAGTGCACGTAGTTCAATATCTACGTTTTTATCGGTTCCAAAATCAAAACCAGCTGGAATTACTAACTCATCCATCGTTTTGTTGGCTGATGGCGTGTTTTGGTTCTCATCGCTATCTTTAGTACATGCTCCTGTTATCATCAGGGAGGCAAGAGCTAAGGCTAATATTTTACTTTTCATGGTATTAGGTTTTGTTTCTTATTAGTCATAAAATATGCCAAGTTATTTCATCTATTAGACTAAAATTCTTTAAATAACAATAAATCAGATTGTAAGCATGTGTGAAAATAAAGTATTAGTGATTTTTAAAACACTTGCGTATCCATAATTTGGAATAAAATTTCATTTTGATACTCCTGGGTGGGGGCAAGAAAGATAACTGAATTGAAATGTGACATAAAAAAAGAGGAGCAAAGACCATGTCTTTACTCCTCTCAATTTTTATAACGATAGAAGCTTAGTGAGCTTTACCGCGATATTTTAGATTCTCGCCATTGTCTTGAATCATTCTATGATTCCACTTCTCTCCATAGCCGGGTTGTTCAACCTTCGGATTTCTTTGACCTTCAACTGTTGATTTGATGTTTCCATCCATATATCGGGCAAAGAGGTAGCCATAGAATTTTTTCCAGTTCATTACCAATTCGTTTCCGGTGGTGCATGAGTAGTTCGTTAAATAATCAACGGCATTAGCAGGAGATGTTTTTATTAACTCAAGTGCTTTAGCATCTTGAACAGCTACTTGACTAACGTACTCTTTTTCAAGAGCAACCTGTTTTTCTCTTATTTCAGGATGAATCACATTGTATCTGGTATAGGCGAAATTGGTTACCTGATTGAATACCCAGAAACCTGCATCGTCAACAAAGTTCATCATTGATCCGTAACCAGTAGCAAATAGGGAAGGAACTTTGGTGCTTGAAGAGTAAACTGGGAAATATACTGTGCTAGCAGCATCATCAACAGAGAACCAGAAGATTCCTCCAATTTCACGGGGAAGCCATGAACGCATCTGAGCTACAAAAGAGAAGCCTGTTTGTTGGGTTGCAGTGGCGCGTTCATTTAAATAGGTTTCACCATCTACATTAAAGGTTAATGGACGCCAACGATATGGATTGCCAAAGGGGCCAGCTCCCAGATCTTTTGACATGTCAAGTTCTGTGCCTTCCAGATGGTCACGCATGAAATCCATCATCTCAGTAACCGTGATTTTATGATTAGGAAGTACCCAGAGTGGCATTCTGTTATTAGCATAACCTGTTTTAGCATCGTGATGAATGTCGCCCTTAACATATTCCCAGTAGTTTCTCATTTGGTCATTCACCTTGTTGAACATACTCCATACACGAATTTCACTGAAACGTGCAGCACCGAAATCGACAGGTGCATAGGTGTCTGAAAAACTAAATTCGCTATCCTTTAAGTCTTTAGAAATGTATCCTTTTTTCCTGGCAAAGGTGATTACATCTTCAGCATAGACACAGGTGATACCTTTGTTAAAGATGTTTTTAATGTTTTTTGATGAAAGACTGCTCTTGTTATTGTCGAGCGGGAAGGTTGTTATTCTGGCTTGGTTAGCGTGACCTGATACATAGCCATCAGGAATCATAAGTGCTACCCAAACAGCGCCTTTTTCACCATTACCCTTGCCAATCATCTCAAGAATCCATACTTCGTCAGGATCAGCTATTGAGAATGACTCTCCTGAACTATAGTATCCATATTGTGCAACTAACTCAGTCATCACCTTTATAGCTTCGCGAGCACTCTTTGATCTTTGAAGTGCCAGATAGATTAAACTGCCATAGTCAACTAAAGCGCCTTCTTGTTGGCCTAGTTCTTCTCTTCCGCCATAGGTTGTCTCACCAATAGAAACTTGATACTCATTCATGTTGCCAACAACATTGTATGTCTCTGATGCTTGAGGAATGCGACCCAAGAACTTTCCTGTATCCCATTCAACAACATCCATCATTGTGCCAGGTGCCCATTTACCGGCTGGCCAATGGTATAACTCACCGTACAATACATGTGAATCAGCAGCGTAAGTGATCATGGTTGATCCATCTGCCGAAGCTCCTTTGGTGACCAGATAATTGGTACAACTGTATCCCAATACTGGTGCTAACACAGCAAATGAGAATGCTGCCAGGAATACTAATACTTTATTCATATTCGTGAACTAAGGTTTAATTTTCGGTTATATTCACAAATATAAAGGATTTTTTTAGGTTTCTATACCTGTTACTTTTGTTAGCAAATCCCGGTCGACTTACTTTATTTATATCTCTTCAAAATCTCTGTGCCCAGTAATAGTGATAAGATTAAACAAACATGTAAGATAATTCAGATTAAGGTTGAGGTAAACATATATATCTTGTAAGCTTGGGGTTAATTGGCTTTCGCCTGGTTTATACAAGATAATAAGAGAATGGTATAGCAAAAACGGATTACTGTTGCGGAACAGAGATACTTTTTTGTCCCTCATCAACAAGTTTTTCCTGCTCCTCTTTCATCAAGTCGCGTATTACGAACACCTGAACGAGAGAGTTAAAGTCGGTTGTCAATCTAATTTTTACACTATAGTAATCTCCCTGGTCGGGTTTAAAACTTTCTACCACACCAACTGGGATACCTTTGGGAAAGATGGAGGAGAAACCACTGGTTACTACAGTATCACCAACTTTTAAAGGGACATGTACGGGGAGATTTTTCAGAGAGGCATATCTAAAGCTTTTGCCTTCCCAAACGACCGAGCCAAGTTGATCTGTCTTTTTGTGTTTTACACTTAGCACAGCGGCCTCATGCAGGAGAGACATAACTAAACTAAAGTTCTCTGAAACAGCCACAACAATACCAACTGCACCTTGGGGGCCTATAACGCCCATATCTTTTGTTATTCCTTGATTCTTTCCCTTATCAAGCATGATAAGGTTATTTCTACGATTTACCGAGTTGCTGATAACAGTAGCATTGGAGTAAGTATACCGTTGCGCATATATGGTGTCTTTTACCGAAGTGCTGGTTGTATCATGATAAATGCGAGCGTTTTTAACCTGCTTTAGCAGTTCTGCATTTTGTTTTGCAAGAGCTTCATTAACCTCAGTTAGGTGAACATAATTTAGAATGCGTGACCATTTCGTTGAGATAGTTCCGGTTACCTCCCTGGAATAAGAGAATACTACCGATCTGGCATATTGGTCGTAATTGACCACCATAGACAGGCAGAAGAACTCTATGATTGCGAATAGAATAAAGAAGTGATTTCTTAGGAGGAACAGAAAGAAGTTACGCATTTATCAGCAGGAAAGAATAAAACCCCATGATGGAATAGATCTGTCATGGGGTTATAGGTTATTTTTGGATTACTTAATCAGGAACGTGAATTTATCGAAGTTCTTAAGAGCGATACCTGTACCCCTGGCCACTGCGCGAAGTGGATCTTCAGCAACATGAACGGGGAGTTTTGTTTTATTATGTAATCTCTTATCCAAGCCTCTTAATAGCCCGCCTCCACCGGCAAGGTATATTCCGGTACGATAAATATCGGCTGATAATTCAGGTGGGGTCATTTCGAGAGCATGTAAAACAGCTGTTTCGATTTTTGAGATAGATTTATCGAGGCAGTGAGCTATTTCAGCATAGTTAACTAAGATCTCTTTTGGAATACCGGTTAACATATCGCGACCATGAACGGGATAATCAGGTGGTGGGTTTTCAAGATCTGTAACAGCAGCACCAACCTCAATTTTTATTCTTTCGGCAGTACGCTCTCCGATATTGATGTTATGCTGTTTTTTCATGTATTCTTCAATATCACTATTGAAATCATCACCAGCGATACGGATAGATTCATTGGTAACGATACCGCCTAAGGCAATAACGGCAATCTCAGAGGTACCGCCACCAATATCAATTATCATGTTACCGGTAGGCTCCATAACATCAATGCCAATACCGATAGCTGCGGCCATTGGTTCATGAATGAGGCGTACTTCTTTGGCACCGGCTTGTTCAGCAGAGTCTTTAACAGCACGTTCTTCAACTTCGGTGATACCACTAGGGATACAGATAACCATCTTTAGTGATTGAGGTATCATGGTTTTTCTGCCCGGTATCATTTTGATCATTTCGCGCATCATGTATTCGGCTGCTTGGAAATCAGCAATTACACCATCGCGCAAAGGTCTAATTGTCTTAATATTCTCGTGGGTCTTCCCATGCATCATCTGAGCACGTTTCCCAACGGCAATAATCTTTCCTGTACGACGCTCAATAGCTACAATTGAGGGCTCATCAACAACCACCCGGTCATTGTTAATAATGATGGTGTTGGCTGTGCCAAGATCCATCGCAATCTCTTTGCTTAAAAATGAGAATAATCCCATGATATATTTTTCGCTGTTTCAAATGCTCTGCAAGAGCAATAAATATTCAATATCTTCTATTAATGTCTAAAGTGCCGTGTTCCGGTGAAGACCATGCTAACACCTTTTTTGTTGCACATCTCTATTGAATCCACGTCTCTGACAGATCCGCCCGGCTGGATAAACGAAGTTATTCCGGCTGCCGAAGCTATCTCAACTGAGTCTCCAAATGGGAAGAACGCATCAGATGCCAGTACAGCACCTTTTAGATCAAATCCGAATCGTTCGGCTTTTTCTATGGCTTGCTTTACGGCATCAACACGTGAAGTCTGTCCCACTCCACTGCCAATCATTTGTTGATCTTTTACAAGAACAATGGCATTGCTGCGGGCATGTTTCACTAATCTATTTGCAAATAACAGATCCTTAATCTCGCTTTCGGTTGGAGCTTTTTCAGTAACGCATTTTAAGTTTTCTGACAACTCTATTCTTTCGTTTTTTGTCTGAGCTAAAACACCATTTAAAAGACTACGATACTGCCATTTGCCTAAATCAAACGATTTGAGTTGCAAAATTATTCTATTTTTCTTCGATTTTAGTAGCTCTAAGCTATTTTTTTCGTAGTCAGGAGCTACTATAACCTCAAAGAAAAGCTGATTGATATGAGCTGCAGTTGCTTCATCAACAGGCTTGTTGCATATAATAACGCCTCCAAATGCAGAGACTGGATCGCCTGCTAAAGCGGCATCCCATGCTTCTGTCAGATTAGCTCTGGTGGCGACACCACATGCATTATTATGTTTAATAATGGCTACAGAGGTCTGATCAAGATCATTGATTAATGATAAAGCAGCATCAATATCTAACAAGTTGTTATAAGATAGCTCTTTACCATGAAGTTGCGTGGCGAAGTCATTTAAGTTACCAAAAAAGACACCTGACTGATGAGGGTTCTCGCCATATCGTAAAGGGGCTCCGTTTGAGCCTTTCACTCTAAGCTCGTTTAATCCTTCTTCTCTATTAAACCAGTTAAAGATATCGGTATCATAACCTGAGCTAACAGCAAAAGCTCTTGCAGCTTGTCTTCTTCTTTGTTCAAGAGTTGTTTCGCCATTTTGTTCAGTAAGAATTCTTTCAAGGGTTGAGTAATCTTCAACGGAAGGTATTATTAATACATCTTCAAAGTTCTTGGCTGCGCCTCTAATAAGCGATATTCCTCCGATATCAATTTTCTCAATGATCTCAGATTCATCAGAAGTAGTTTCAACCGTCTTTGCGAAAGGATAGAGATCAACTATTACGAGATCAATTTCACGAATATCATACTTTGAAAGCTGTTCTAAATGATTCGAATCGGCTCTTCTGGCAAGAATACCACCAAATACTGCAGGATGCAAAGTCTTCACTCTGCCATCAAGAATAGAAGGGTATCCGGTAAGTGATTCAACGGTGATAGCGGGTAGGCCTAGTGAGAGAATGAATTGATGGGTTCCACCGGTACTAATCAGTTCAACTCCGTTTGAATGTAGTAGTTTAAGTATAGGTTCCAGTCCTGTTTTATCATAAACTGAAACTAGGGCTGAACGAATTTTCTTTTTGTATTCCATGAATCAGGTTTTGCTTATCAATACTGCTGGCATTCAGTTGTGCAAAGGTATTGATTTTCTAAACCAATTCATAATCAAGCCAGATTAAACCGCCTAATTATTAATTCCTAAAACGCTCTATAAATTTGACCTATTGACTGTGTCTGGCGTTGATGTAACCGAAATATGAATCAATCGTCGAATAGCTTGACATACTCTCTTTATGTCTGCTTTTTTGCTTTTGCAGGGTTCAATCAACCTTTGTTAAGCTAAATTGATGTACGTTTGTATTTATCATTTAAACCTGAGTCAGATGATTTTGTTTTTACGGCTTCTTCGCGAGAGTCTCATCTTTGCCACGCATGAACTTAAGGTTAATAAAGTCAGAACTATCCTTTCGTTGCTAGGTATCACAATTGGTATCTTCTCTGTGATCTCGGTGTTAACTATCTTCGACTCGTTGGAGATGAAGATAAAGAGCTCTATACAATCACTAGGAGATGATATTCTCTATATTCAGAAGTGGCCTTGGGAATTTAGTGACAATTATCCTTGGTGGAAATATATCAATAGACCCGAGTCGTCTGAAAAGGAGATGCGAGAGCTTATAGCAAGGTGTCAAACTATTGGTGCAGCTGCTTACCTTACCTCTTCTTTTACCACGCTTAAAACGGCAACGAATTCAACTGAGGGTATTAATGTACTCTGTGTTTCTCATGAATATGACAAATTACGCTCCTTTGAATTTGAGGAGGGGCGTTATTTTAGTGTTACTGAAGGACATAGTGCTCGTCCGGTGATAATACTTGGTCATGAGGTTTATAATAATCTATTTCCAAATGGAAATGCCATAGGTAAAAAGGTAATAGCATTTGGTCGCCCTATGGAGGTCATAGGTGTCTTAAAAAAAGAGGGAAACGGGATAGGAGAGAGTCTTGACCAACAGGCTATAGTTCCTCTTTCTTATGGCAAGGCAGTGATGAATATTGATAATGATGGGGCAATTGTGGTTTCAGGTAAACCCGGAATTACAAAGGCTGAATTAAGAGACGAGGTGACAGGAGCAATGCGGGCTATTCGGCGTCTAAGCCCAGGAGCAGAAGATAATTTTGCCTTAAATGAAATCTCCCTGATTTCGAATGCCTTTGATGGGTTCTTTAGAATTCTTGCCATTATTGGTTGGGTCATTGGTGGCTTTTCTCTCTTAGTCGGTGGTTTTGGAATCGCTAATATTATGTTTGTCTCAGTAAAGGAGAGAACCAATATAATTGGTATCCAGAAATCATTGGGTGCGAAAAATTACTTTATTCTAATTCAATTTTTGACCGAGGCGGTTGTTTTAGCTCTTTTAGGTGGTTTAGCAGGGCTTACCATTATCGAACTCCTTTCACTTACTATCTCTGCTTTGACCGAGTTCGATATGATTTTAACCTTTGGGAATATTGCTTTAGGGCTATCGGTCTCAATGTTCATTGGTTTGCTCTCAGGGTTGATTCCCGCCTGGAATGCTTCTCGTTTAGATCCCGTTGAAGCAATGAGATCTACCTTCTAAAATATCACGTTGATAATAAGGAAATTCCATTTAACTGCCTTTTAGAAGATCTCCTATTAGCTTAACCCGTTTTGTAGCTATCCAGACAAAAAAGAGGATAGTTCAGCCCATTACGTTTCATTGAGAACAGATTTGTGTACTACAGATTTTTTATCATTTTTGTGGCAAATAGGACGAAGGTCAAGATCTGATTTATGAACTCTAAATGTCGTTGATTACATTTAACCACGAAAAACATTATAAGCACGAAATTCTTCTTGCAGCAGTTTTCGTGACTTTCCTTCCATGCCTACCCACTTCCTCGCTTCTCTAATACAATCTGTACATCATCTCGACATCATCTCCTGTTCCCCTCTTATGCCTCTCCCTATCCTCTCCCTATCCTCTCCCTA
>MTLC01000376.1_pt1 | contig 27710 bp, 27 predicted proteins | sample 1982451 | NCBI WGS metagenome assembly MTLC01 (sample SAMN05710165, study PRJNA340218) | biofilm metagenome | isolation source: sample SPH anode biofilm adapted to +100 mV | place: USA | collected 2012-02-03 | reverse complement strand
AGGCGACGCCGCCAGCGATGAGCATGTAGCTCACCAGGGAGGGCTGGAAGAAAGACTTGACCAGTTTGTAAAGGAGAAACCCAATGGTGCCGGTCGGCAGGAATGCCCAGCAAAGCTTCTTGAGCAGTTCCGGGCGGGCGAAGAGCTGTTTTCGGTACACCTCGACGACGGCGAGCATCGCCCCGAGTTGGATGACCACCTCGAATACCTTGTGAGCATCGGTTTGCGGCAGTTTCAAAAGCGCGGAAGCCAGGATGAGATGACCAGTTGATGAAATCGGAAGAAACTCGCTAAGCCCTTCCACGATGCCAAGTATGATCGCGTCAAAAATCCCCACGGAAAACACTCCTCGTACTGCCGGCGCAGTCGCTGGTAATCAAAGCGAGGTAACATACCCCATCATCTTCGCCTTGTAAAGGAGCGTGACTCAGGCCGGATCAGTTTAAGAAAAAGCCCGCCAGAGGTCAATAGCATGTGATTATTGTTTTTTGAAAAACAAGCGTGGCGTGCTAGGATGCCGAGGTTTGCAGCGCTTCCGTATAAAAGCGTTGCCCCAAAGCTGTTTTAAACCTAAAGGAAATGAGGCTTAGGAACTGTGACAGGCAAAGATAGAGTACCGGCGTTGGAAAACGGCAGGATCGCCACCTGGATCATTCTCATTTCAACACTGGCATATATCTGCGTCTATATATGCCTTAGTTTCTACGCCCATCCCGCCGCTGACGATTTCAATTTCGCCAACAAACTGATCGAGGAAGGCTTCCTCAAAAGCCAATATTCCACATACCTGACCTGGAGCGGGCGCTACACCAGCACGGCGATCATCAGCGGCTTCATCGCCGCGTTCGATCTGTTACGGGGCTTTTGGCTATTACCGCTGTTTATGATCGTGACGACGGGCGCATCGTTCGTCGCGCTGGCACACTCCATCTGGAAGGAGAGCAAGCCGGCGCTTTCCATTTGGTGCTATGGGCTGGCGCTTACCGCGCTTTACTTATCCGGCCTTCCCTCCACATCCGAAACGATGTACTGGTTGGCCGGGGGAATCAGCTACCAGTTGGGCAACTCCCTGTACGTCCTGCTGCTGGCGGCCTTGATCAAACTGCACCGCGGCGAGGGAACCACCAGGCTCGTCGTGGCCACCGGTTTTCTGGTACTAGTCATCGCAGGACTGAATGAGACCATCATGCTGCTGCAGTCGATGACCCTCGCAGTCATGGCGACCTATGCCTTCGCACGAAAAACACCCCAGCGCTACCGCCTCCTGATGCTTACCCTGACCAGCCTCGTCGGGGCGGCAATCGTCGCCGCAGCACCGGGGAACGCAGTTCGTTCCAGTTTCTATCCAGCAGCGCATGACATAGCCTTTTCCATCAAGGAGTCGATACGCTGGTCCACAATCAGGTTCCTTTCCTGGGGAAAGTTGCCAATCATGTGGCTGGCAACTCTGCTTTGGGTCGCCGCAACAGCTTCACACATACCGAGCGCTGCATCTCGCTTGAGCTTCAAGAGCAGCGCTTTTGTGGCGCTGTTATGGCTGTCGACTTTGACCGCCCTGTTCTTCCCGGCATTTTGGAGCATGGGGTATGCCCCGCCAAACAGGACGCTAAGCATTAATTACATGTTGTTTCTGATCGGCTGGTTCCTCATGGTCAGCCTCGGCACATCCTTGCTCTCCATAAAGAAATCCATGTTTTCTAGAAGTTTCCTTCGCTTCATCGCCGTGATCTTCGCCGTATGCCTCTTCACGACCGGCAACGGCGACAGGGCGCTGAAGGATCTGGCCGTCGCCCCCGATTACTCGAAGCAGTTAAGCGAGCGCTACAAAAAGATCGAACTGCATCGCGGACAGGCCGCTGAACTAAAGGTACCGGTACTGTCGGAAAATCCGGGCACGATTTTCTCAGCCGACATAACAACAAAAAAAGATGACTGGAAAAACGTGTCGTACGCCCAGTATTTTCACTTGAAGGCAATAGCGACGACGTACAAGAAGCTGTAAGAAGATTCCTTTAGAACAAGCGGCCGCCCCCTTTGTGAAACGGCCTCAAGCGCTGAGCTTTTCGTAGGAGGCGTACAGGGTGTTCTCCTCGCTGCGCAGCCTCCTCGATATGGTCGCGAAGAGCCGCCCGAGCGCCCTTGCGAATTCGATGTCGATCTGTGCGTCGTCTGCCGCGTACTTTTTGAAGAAGGCGATGGCGTTGCCTGAGATCTCCTCCATGTCCTTCGCGTAGAAATCGACGGTGCGTTTGAGCGCCTGGTCCGTCTGAGCGGCACGGTTCAGCACCGGATAAAGCTGGGTGTCTTCCTTCCTCAGGTGGGCGAGCAGCGTGTTTTGCGCCGCAACTAGGATCCTGTGCGCTTCCTTGTTGGTGATAGTGGTATCCTTCACGCGATTGAGCATCGCCTCGATTTCCACGTGGTCCCTCTTCAACTCGTCGATCAACCTTGCCATGAGCCACCTCTCCTTGATGCCTTGTTTGTCCTGCACCTAGATCAGAACGTTTGCCTTGTATGATCGGAGTATAGGCCAGGCCGGAGGGGTGCGGCTTGATGCAGGTCAAGAAATAAAGGAATCGCTGAGGGCTGTGCGGATGCGGCTGGAGAGGAAGGCAAAAGCGTAACGCAAGGCGGAGCCGGTATGCCGGAAAAGTTCCGGTGCCGTGAAGAGCCTGGGAGACAGGATCCCTCTGGCGAGGAAGTTGACCGCGCAGGCGCCCACCCAGCGTTCCACCAGCATCCGGGAGAACTGTGGTTCGGGGTAGATGCCGCGGGCGTCGTTCGCCCATTTCAGCTTGCAAAGCCAAGCGTCGATCCTGGCGAGCTGTTCGGAGACGGAAAGGTTCTGAACGGGAAAACGGACGGGGCGGGTCAGGGCGCTCAGCATCTGGTGGACCTCGAACTCCTCCGGCGTCGGATCTATGCCGAGCTCACGCAGCAGGCCGCGGCGCACCCGGCCCGAGGATTCCATCTGCTGCTGCGCATGCACGCTGGTGACCTGGCCGGGATGGAGCCGGTAGTGCAACAGAACCTCGGGGATGTTGGCGAAGCGGCAGTACTTGAGCGCTTCGGCCCACAACCTGAAATCCTCGGCATGACGAAAGCCGGCATCGTAGCGAAGGCCATGCTCCTCGAGAAGCCTTTTGCGCAGAATCACCGACGGGTGCCCCACCACCGGGTTGAAGAGGGTGCCGCACCGGATGCTGTCGTGGTCGCAAGCGCAGCGCGTCGTCCTGCGCACGCGCTCGCCGAACTCGAGATACCACACACCGCAGACGCCGACCTCGGGGTGGGCCTCCATGAAGTCGACCTGCCGTTGCAACCGCTCCGGGAGACTCACGTCGTCGCAGTCCATGCGCACGATATAGGCGCCGCGGGCAACTTCGATGCCGCGGTTCAGGGTTGCGATGAGGCCGAGGTTTTTCCCGTTGCGGAGGAGCCTTACGCGGGGGTCGGCAAAGCTTGCAACGATGCCTGCGGAACCGTCGGTCGATCCGTCGTCGATCACCAGGAGTTCGAAGTCCTTGAAGGTCTGGGTGAGGATGCTCTCCACCGCCTCGCGCAGGAACGCCTCTCCGTTGTAGACCGCCATCAGCACCGTCACCGCCGGGAGGCCCAACGCCGCAATAGTCACATCTTTCTCCAATCAGTTATTACGCAGCCAGAAAGACCTGTCAGGCGAGCCTGATGATCCGATAGAGTCGGATCTTACCGACAAAAACCAACAACTTCAAACACAAATTGGTTGCCGGACCTGAAGGCAAAGTGGTTTTAGATCAGTTCCACAAAAAGCTTCTTTTGCACTATGGCCAAAAGGGGTCGCTTCATGATAATATGCCCGAGATATTCGATCGAAGCAGGTACTATGAAAGACGCCCCTCAAACCATCGCATCCCCTTCCCCGCCGACATCTGACTCTCCTCACGGAAATCCATTGTCGACATAGCTTAGGTTTATCGGATCAGCGCATTTTTGCGGCTGCAAAAATAATACTGATGACTCTGTCATAAAGAGGTGAAAACATGAAAACCGTTTTGGTAACCGGCTCAGCAGGACTCATAGGTTCGGAAGTAGCTACTTTTTTCCACGGCCAGGGCTTTACCGTACACGGCATCGATAACAACCAGCGGGCCGTCTTTTTCGGCCCCCAAGGTGACACCCAGTGGAGTCTTAAGCGGCTGCAAACCGCGTTACAGAACTATCGTCACCATGCCGTCGATATCAGAAACCGGGACGCGATTCTCAACTTGGTCAAGGAACTTAAACCCGATGTCATCGTGCACGCGGCGGCACAACCGTCCCACGACCGTGCCGCGGATATCCCCTTTGACGACTTCGACACCAATGCGGTCGGAACGCTGAACCTCCTGGAAGCGGCACGCAGAGCCTGTCCCGAGGCTCCCTTCATCCACATGTCGACCAACAAGGTGTACGGCGACCTCCCCAACACCATCGCTCTCAAGGAACTGCCGACGCGCTGGGAGTACGATGACCCGGCATACGCGAACGGGATCCCGGAAACTTTTTCCATCGACCAGTCCAAGCATTCGCTCTTCGGCGCATCAAAAGTCGCAGGGGACGTCATGGTTCAGGAGTACGGTAGGTACTTCAACATGCCCACCTGCTGCCTGCGCGGCGGCTGCCTGACTGGCCCCAACCATTCGGGGGTCCAGTTGCACGGCTTTCTAAGCTACCTTGTCAGGTGCAACCTCGAGGGGATCGAGTACCGCATCTTCGGCTACAAGGGAAAACAGGTGCGCGACAACATCCACTCCGAGGACGTGGCGCGCTTCATCCATGCCTTTTACAGCGCCCCTCGCTGCGGCGAAGTCTACAACCTGGGTGGCGGCAAGAACAATGCCTGCTCGATACTGGAGGCTTTTGAACTGGTTGAAGGCTTCAGCGGCAAGAAGCAGCGCTACAGCTATGTGGAAGAGAACCGCATAGGAGATCATATCTGCTACTACAGCGATCTGAGCAAGATGAGATCGCACTTCCCGTCATGGGACATCACCAGAACCCTCAGCGCGACGATCGAGGAGATCGTCAAGTCGTGGCACGACAGGTTGGCGTAACTGTGCTGCAGGGAGGGAAGCAATCGTGATCGTAGTCAAGCTGATGGGCGGACTTGGAAACCAAATGTTTCAATACGCCGCCGGGCGCGCCCTTGCTCACGCGAACAAGGACGTGCTCAAACTCGACCTGAGCCACTACAAAAACCCTCCGCCGGGGTGTGTCCCGCGAAAATACGAGCTCTACAACTTCAACATAAAGCCCGAATTCGCCACGGACGAAGAACTGCAGCGCTTCGGGCGTCACGGGTCGCCCAAGCGGCTGTTGACCCGGGTAAAGCAGTTACTAGGCCACGTGCAGCCCTGCTACCTGACAGACCCGGATATCAAGTTCAACCGGCGCTTTAAAAAGGCCACCGGTGACGTCTATCTTGACGGTTACTGGCAGTCCACAAAGTATTTCGAGGAGATCGAAGGGACTATCCGCACCGAGTTACAGCCGGCAGGTTCAGGCGACGATCATGTGGCAAGGCTGTGCGAAGAGATAAGGGGAAACAATTCGGTCTGCATCAACGTGCGAAGAGGGGACTTTCTGAACAACAGCTTCCACGGCTGCCTTGGGATGGACTACTTCGGCGAGGGGCGGAAGCTCCTCGATGCATCGTTACATGACACCAGGTACTACGTCTTTTCCGACGACGTAGCATGGTGCAGGGAACAGTTTTCCGGCTCGCCCGACACCACGGTGGTCGGCCACGAATACGCGGGGCCCGACTTCATGAACTACCTGTTTCTGATGACCTCGTGCAGGCACTTCATCATCCCCAACAGCAGTTTCGCCTGGTGGGCCGCCTGGCTCTGCTCACATCCTGAGAAACGGGTCATTGCCCCCCTGCGATGGTTCAACGATCCGAAGATCGATACCTCCGACCTCGTGCCGGATTCCTGGCTGCGGATTTAAGCGGCAAGCCTGCTACCCCCTCGTCCGGTTCACCGGCACAAAGCCCCTCGCGTAAAACAGAGACGGCGCAAGAGATCGCGGCGTGTTCATCGAGTTTCACCCGCCTCCGTCTCTTGCGCCGTCCCTCCCAGAAGATCAGCGGCACGCTCCCGTGCACCAAGCCTTGCTATCACCCGTTTGCCAAGCCGCACTGAGGGTTTCTCGATCAGGTTGAAAAAGAGGAACCCGGTTAAAAGGCATGCCGCGGCAACAAGCGGATACGCCGCCAGAAACCGGATCTCGACGGCGGCCTGCGCGATGCCGAGCCGGGCCGACCAGGCGGTCATTAAAGGTTCCATGAACCTGAGCACCAGGAAGTGAAAAAGGTAGATGGAGTAGCAGTAGACGCCGAACCTGCGCAGCAGCGCGTTGTTCATCAAGCGGTTCATCGCCGTACCCTCGTGGGAAGATACGAGGATGCAGAAAACGAACATCGCCGCGATCGCCGACAGGTAGGTGGTCAGGAAAACAGGGGTGAGGCATAGCGCGGCTACGTCCCAGCGCCAGGCGGCGCTCCCCTTCCCTACCTGCAGCGAGCCGCTGCTCATGATGTAGTGCAGGATGATGCCGAAACCGAAGAAGTACCAGTGGTTTACCGGCGCGAGAAAGGTGAAGTCGTTTCCGTTGGGGATCGGGAAGTGGAAATAGGGAAGCGCACACCACACTATCGTCAGGAACATCAACGCGATGGTGAAATTCGAAGCACGGCGCAGCGAGGTGAGCTTGCCGAAGATAATCGGCAGCATGAGGTAAAAGGTCTCCTCGACGAACAGGGACCATCCGCCTGGCACCAGTTCAAGACTTTTATCGAACCTCACGAACCCGAAGAGAAACCCGGCGTTCAAAAGTGCTACGTAGAATGGTTTATCCCCCAGGTGCCGATATATCGCTACGACGATCAGCCACATGGGGAGGATGCGAAACGCCCTGCGCAGGTAGAAATCCCGTCTGGGATTCTCATCGATTTTGAAACGCCGGTAGGACGAGTTGAAAAGAGTGAAAGCGCTCAGGATGAAGAAGAGCTGAACGCCTCTCGTACCACTGTTGAAAAACCTCTCGCTCCAAGGCAGGAGAAAGGTCCCCTGTCCCGTGTTGCCGCAATACTGACTGGTGTGCACCATCATGACGAGCAGGATCGCGACGCCGCGCCAGCCGTCGATGTACGAGCGGTAGTCGGCCGGTTCGGCTATGGAGGGATTGGAAGCGGCAAGGGTGCCGGCGTTATCATGCTTCATGGCTGCCTTTCGGGGGCGAAAACGGTCCCCCTCCGACCAGGTCGAGATAAAGCCGCTCGTAACTGCCGGCGATGCGCTCCCACGTGAACCGCTCACGCCACGCGCGGTGCCCGGCGTCGGCAAGCGACGCCCGCAAAGCCGCGTCCCCTGCCAGGTCCTCCAGCATGCGCGCCGACGGGCCTATTCTCGCCTTGCTGAACCCCTTGCGGGTCTTCCGCGTCGGCAGGATGCGCCCGCCATCGGACCACCTAGCGATCTCGACGGCGTTGCCGACATCCGTGGAGAGAAACGGTGTGCGCGACGCCATGCATTCGAAGAGCACGATCGGGGAGCACTCGATGTTCGAGGGAAACAGGAAAAGGTCCGCCTGCTGATAGGCGGCGACGGTCTCCTCCCGGGACAGGCTCCGCACCAGTATCCGTTTTCTTTTTCCGGTGAACCGGTGCCACCTGTTTAACCAACGCTCCCGCAGGCGGCAGAGTTCGGTGCACCCTCCTCCGAGATCGTTGGCGATAATGAGAAGCGTCGCGCCGTCAAGCCGCGCGCGCGAGAAGATCCGCATGGCCTCCGCATGCCCCTTCACGCCGGTGTGCGAGCCGACCATGATCGCCAGAAAGTGATCGGAAGGTATGCCGTAGAGTTCGCGCACATCCACCCACGGCGTGGAGAGGAACTCGTCTGCGCCGGCTCCGTTTGGGATCAGCATGGTCCGTTCCACCCCGTGTTGCCGCGCGAAATTTATGTCGCGGTAATCGTCGGAGAGAAAGATGTTCATGTCGTAGCGCTTCATCCAGCCGGGCATTTTGGTGAAGTACTCCTGGTACTGTGGCCAGAAAAGCCCGGAAAAACCGGTAGGCACGAACACCTTTTTCCCACGGATCCGGTCCAGCAGAGGAAACGCGAGATCGGTCGCCCACTGCTGGGCGGCGAAATTGATGACCACGTCGAACTCCCCCGCCAGAAGAAAACGACGGTAGCTATCAGGATCCCCCAGGTAGCCGCGCACCTCGTTGCCGGAAACGTCGAATTCGGCGATCCTTACCCCGTTCAGCTCCTGGAAGCGGCGCTCTGGCGACTTCGAAGTCGCCACCGTAACGCTGTGGCCAAGCTTTGCCAGACGCTCGGAAAGCTGGCGCACAACCTCCTGCATGCCTCCCACCGACGGGTGGTAGGACTCAACGGTATGTAGGATTCTCAAAGGGCGCATGTGACCTCGGTTAAGGTGGGGGCGCGTTCAGGAGCAACTGACGCTATTTCCCTGCGATGTCTCGAACCTGCCGGACCATGTTTCGCAGCGCGGCCCTCGACTTCAATTTGAAGGCCCTCAAAGCGCCGATCCCAAGGCGGCCGTGGGCCAGGTACGGGTTGCCGTAACGGTGATAAGGGGGGACGAGCCCCAAGTTTACAAGGTACAGCCATTCCCTGGCGGCGGCGGGGAGATGGTCGATGAAGCCGGCATAGGCCTCGACGCTGCTCAAGGTAGTGAGCGAAGAGCCGGCCATCAGGTCGTCACGAACAAGGAAGGCATTTCCGGTGTAGCAGACGAGTTGATACCCCATCTCCGCCGCGAGTGAGACGAACAACGGCATCGGCTGCCCCACGTTGTCCTTCGCTATCTCCCGATCGATCAACACATCGCTCTCGGGGCTGTGGCCCGCGTTCACTTCGATGCAGATAACGCGTGGACGCACGTCCAGGGTCTTCAATACGTCGTAATCATAGCCGTCTATGTCGATGCTGAGGAAATCGAGTTCCTCTATGCCGTACTCTTTCAGTATCGAACCGAGCGAGTTGACGCCGGTGTCCACGAAACGGTTCACGCAGAAGACCGAGTCGTTTTCCTGGTAATTGCGCACCAGGTCCTGGTACCGGCCGGGATGCCCCTCGATCATCAGCGCACGCCACCCGTCGAGGATCAGCCTGCGGCAGTTACTGAAGTGGATGCCGTCCCACGCACCGAACTCGCAGCAGGTCCTCGATGTGGTGCCGACGGCGCCCAATATCGCTTCGATAATGCCGTCCTCGCCGTTTTGGGTGAAGACGTCTTTCTTGTAATCAAGCAGGTCCCGCATGTTTTCTCCTCTAAAATATCCAACGAGTGCGGACCGCACGTGCCCCCGGAGCATAACCGTTCCGGAGCCCGGCATCCTGCGCACTTTAAGGGGTGTTGCCGCCCCTCGCGGACAAGAACCAGTTCCAGGTCTTCTGCAATCCTTCCTTCAGGTCACCGACCGCCTTCCAGCCAGTTTCGCGTTCCATCTTGGCGCAATCAAGGATGTTTACCTGCACGTCGAAGAGACGAGGCGGCAGCACGTTCACGACCATGTCGAGGCCGGCTGCGGCTGCCATCGGCGCGATGCAGTCGAGGATGTCCCGGTTCGAATAGCCGCGACCACTCCCGATGTTGTACGCCTCGCCGACGCGACCGTGATCAAGGACGGCCAGCACCCCCTCGGCAAGTTCTGAGACGTGCAGGTAGTCGCGGACGGTACCTGTCGCACCGAAGAGGACGACCTCCTTTCCCTGGACGATGGAGGCCATCGCCGTGGCGACGAACCCTTGGCCGGAAAAAGGGCGCTGCCCTTCGCCGTAGGCATTGCCCGGGCGCACGCAAATGACGGGAAGCCCCGCGGTCTGGTGAAACATAGCAGCGTACTTTTCGATGGCGAGCTTGGTTATCCCGTACGGCGAGATAGGGGTAGTGGGATGATCTTCGGCAATCGGCAGGGCGGACGGATTGCCGTAGACGGTCCCCCCGGAGGAGACGAAGACCAACTTCCCCACCCTGCTGCGCGACGCCCTCTCGAACAGTTTCACCGCCGCCGGGAGGTTGGTCATGATGTCGAGCACGGGGTCGTCGAAACTTGTTTTCGGCACCGTCGAATAGGCAAGCAGGACGATCTCGTCGGCATCGCCGCAGATCGCCTCGAGGATCTCATCGTCTCCGTAATTGCCGCTCAGGTAGCTGACCCCGTCAGGCAAGGGGGAATCGCACACGGGCTTTCTGCCGACAACGGTGAGGCGCCTTTGGGTCCCGGAGAGCAGTCGAGCGAGGTGCCGGCCGATGAAGCCGGAACCGCCGATCAGGTAGCAGTTTTTCATCTCTTTTTCCTGAAAACATCCAGCACCTTGTGGAGCGCCGGCCTGATGCTGCACTGGTAATAGTTGAAGCAGAGGTTACGCCAGCGGGTCTTGACCGCCAAGGCAAGCGAACCGGTTTCGTCCCGGCATGAGCCGGCAACCGATTGCGCCGCGCGGTCGAAGACCTTCTTGATCCCCATGAGACTGGGGCGGCCGCTCAGATTTCTGAAGACGCAGTTCACCAGCGCGGCAGTATTGACGACATCGGGGTCAAAGGGGCCCGCGCCGGCAGCGAAGGCGATGTTTTCCGCGCTGATGAGCACCACCTTGTCCATGATCTTCTGCCAGTTCTGCTGTGACATCCCAGCGCCGGTACCGCGGTAGACGTGCAGCACTTCGGGGATGTTGGCCACCTCATAGCTTCTGGCGATCCGGGACCACATCTCGTAATCCTCCGGCGGCTGCCGCGAGGTGTCGGTGCAGTAGAGGCCGACCCGATCGAAGACCTCGCGACGAATCATAAGCGAGCTGTGCACGAAAGGGTTGTTGAAGAGCAGCTCGAACTGGAGCGTGGCATTGTCCGCGGGGTGCAGGTGCTGCTTCCCGGTCTTTTCTTCCTCCTGCCATATCTCGGCCCAGGTGCCTACCATGCCGCAGGCGGGGTGCTCCTCGAGAAAGTGCAGCTGTTTTTCGAAGCGCTCGGGATACGAGATGTCGTCCTGGTCCTGCCTGGCAAGGTACGCTCCGCGCGACAGCGAAATCGCCCGGTTGAGCGTTGCGGCAAGGCCGATGTTCTCCTGCTCGAAATACCTGATACGCGGATCTTCAAAGGAAGCGATGATGTCGGCAGAATCATCCTTGGAGCCGTCGTTGATGATGATCAGTTCGAAATCCGCGCAGGTCTGCTGCAGGATGCTGTTCAAGGCCTCCCTCAGATAACGGCTACCGTTGTAGACCGGCAGCAGTACGCTGATCGCAGGGGTGGTACACATGCTGACTCCTCGTTAAGTTGCCTGGGCTTCCTATAGTTTCCTGAACCAGAAACAGCCGCAACCGTATTTCTGGCGGTCGGCAAGTTCCTTCGAAGCACCCCGCACCAAACCGCCGTCTTCCGGGTCCTCCGGTATGAGCGCGAACTCCCTCAGTTCGAGCCCTTCGAAATACTCCAGGGTCTGCTCATAGGTGTAGATGCGGTGCGCGTTGAACATGATGAGCGCAGTGCCGCCGGTCGGCACCACGTAAAGCAGGTCGCCCCCGGGGGCAAGTACCCTTTTAAGCTCCGCGATGGCCTTGAGGTCCCCATCCGGATCGAGCGGATCTCCGTACCGCCCCAAGCCGACATGTTCCACCACGTGCATGCACGAAATGGAAGAGACGCTCTCATCGTCAAAGGGAAGCCCCAAAAGGTCTGCGGCATCGCATGAAAGTCCGTCGAGCCCAAGGGGGGCCGGCCGGTAGTCGTAAAACCGGACAGGGAGAAAGGCGGACACGGTAGCGCTGAAGAAAAGACTGGAAGATATGTCTACGTGCGACTCGGGCCTCGTCTGGCTCAGGATGCGCGCCGCCCAGGCGAGGTGGTACACGTAGTGCCTGTCGAAGGCGGTGGTGACGGTCTTATCGTTAAGGCACGGGAGCCTCTCCTGCCAGTCCAGAGCGAAACGCCCCTCAGGGCCGGATTGAGACAGGAAGGTGCGGAATTGCTCCTTGTAGGTCCGCTTATCCCTCATAAGGCGGCGGCGTTTGCGTAGACGCTCAATCAGGTTATCGAACAATGGCGGAGCTCCTCAGGCTGCGCAGCCACACCATCGCCCGCACGGACATCGGTACGAGGTAAGGGGCGGCATGGAATCGGAATTCGTCCACGGATCTGACGTCGTAACGTGCGATCAGCTCGCGGATGGCCCTGAACATGGTGCTGCAGACGCGGTGCTTCTCTGCGCTCTTGCAGTAAAGGTACAGCCACTCGAAGAGCACGACCCCCTTATCCCCGGCGCACTCCGTGGTGACCTGGTGGGGCGAGCCGGCCGTGGTGCAGACAAGGGGCTCAGGCAGATGACAAAACCCCGGGTTGCGAAACAGCATCTGCAGGTAAAAGTCGACGTCGACGACCCATTTCAGGTTCGTATCGAAGGGTACGAAGCTCTTTCTCTTGAAGATGGTCGCGCTGGGTGCGCCAATGAAGTTGCCCTGGAAGAGCGCGCCGGGATGGCGACGCAGATCCCGCAACTGACGAGCGTTGGCCATGTGCAGGTAGACGTTCCCCGCAGAAACGTCGTGCACCTCGGCCGAGCTGAAGGCGAAATCGGAGCCGTGATCACCGTCCAGCGCCGCCACATACGCTCCAAGGCTCCCCGTCGAATTAAACCAGTCGTCGTGGTGCAGGATCTTTACGTACTCGCCTCTCGCAAGACGCACGGCCTCGTTCCAGTTGGCTGGCGACCCCATCCTCTTCCGGTTTCTGACGTAAATCACCTTTTCGCCGTTTGCGTGCGTGCGCAGCGCCTCCTCGATGGACCGGTCGGGAGAATCGTCGGTAACGATCACCTCAAAGTCGGTGTAGTCCTGGACGAAAACGGAATCCAAGGTACGCAGCAGGAGGTCCTTCTGGAGATACGCCGGGATGCAGATGGAAACCTTGGGTGTCATGCTCTCCCCGCTCACTGCTGCTCGAACCGGCAAGGAAGCGCGATCCGGCCGTGCGCCGGTTCACGCCCAAGGGATAAGGAGAGATCCGCTGCCTCGACCTCCACGTACTCGCAGTGCTCGACGTAATCTAGCGTGTCGTTTTGGAAGCTGACCGAGACGGTGATCAGGTACTTGTCCTGGACCAGCGGCAGCGACGGAACGCTGCAGGCGACCGTCAAAAGCCCTCCGGAGGTCACGATCTCGTTGTCGGCCCAGGAGGAGACGCAGGTGAGGAGGCGCTGTCCGTGCAGCGTGTCGATGGCGAAGCCGACCACGACCGCTTTGCCGTTTCGATACCCTTCCTCAACGGATGCCTCGAGATGAAAGCTCACCGCCGCGCCTGAGGTCACCCGGTTGGTGATCTCCCCCTTTGCATCGCAAAGCCACACCCGGCGAACCCGGATGCCGCCGGAGCCCCCCCTGCGGTTGCAGTTGTCCACGGAAACCTCCCTGCCGGAAAGCCCCATGGTGTAGCGCGCAACGACCTCATCGATGGGCCCCACACAGACCGCCTGCCCCGCCTCGAGAAGGACCCCTCTGTTGCACAGGGCGGTTACCGCACCCATGTTGTGGCTGACGAACAGCACGGTGCGGTCGTCCCTGGAGACGCTCTCCATCTTGCCGAGGCACTTTTTCTGAAACTGCGCGTCCCCCACCGCCAGCACCTCGTCGACGATGAGGATCTCAGGTTCCAGATGGGCCGCCACGGCAAAGGCGAGCCTTACGTACATCCCAGAGGAGTACCGCTTCACCGGCGTGTCGAGGAAACGCTCCACCTCGGCAAAATCGACGATCTCGTCGAACTTGCGCGCGATCTCGCCGCGGCTCATGCCCAGTATGGCGCCGTTTAAGAAGATGTTTTCACGCCCGGTGAGCTCCGGGTGAAATCCGGTGCCCACTTCGAGAAGGCTCGCCAGCCTGCCGCGCACCGTCGCACGCCCGGTGGTCGGTTCGGTGATCCGGCTTAAAATCTTCAACAGGGTCGATTTCCCGGCGCCGTTGCGGCCGATGATGGCGACCCGCTCCCCACGCCTGATCTCGAGGTTCAGGTCGCGTAGCGCCCAGAACTCCTCCCGGGGACGCTTGGGCGGCCTGGACGTGGCGAAGGTGGCCCGCCGTACCAGGTCGGTCAGCGTGTCCCGCAGCGTCGGGAAGCGCAGCTGCTCGTCGTGGCTTAAGAGGTACTTCTTGCCGAGATTTTCGATGCCGATCGCTACGGACATAGCTCCCTCAAATGACATCGGCGAAGCACCGCTCGGTGCGGCGGAAATACCAGACCCCGGTGCAAAGCAGGACGGCGGTCACCACGCAGCAAAGCGCGAGGCTCATAGGCTCAGGCGGCGGAGCGGTTCCGGTAACCGACCAGCGGAAACCGTCAATGACCGCAACCATCGGGTTCGCCGCGTAAAAGGGGCGCCAGGCCTGCGGAACGACACTGCTCGAGAACCCGACCGGCGAGACGAAGAGCCCGAACTGGACCAGGAAAGGGACGATCACGCGGAAATCCCGGTAGGTGACGTTGAGTGCGGCGAAAAGCAGTCCCCCACCAAGGGCGCAGCCGAAGGCAAGCCCTAGAAAAAGCGGTAGCGCGACGATGCGCCATCCCGGCCAGAACTGGTAGAAGGCCATAAGCCCCAGGAGGATCAGGAAGGAGACGAAAAAATCGACGAGTCCGACGATCACCGAGCTTGCCGGAACGATCAGCCTCGGGAAGTAGGTCTTGGCGAGGAGGTTCCCGTTACTTACCAGCGAGTTCGAGCATTCGGTGATGGCACCGGCGAAAAACTGCCACGGCAGCAGTGCCGCGAAGACCAGGACCGGGTAAGGTGCACCGTCCGAGGGGAGCTTGGCAAGCTTGCCGAAGACGACGGTGAAAACGATCATGGTCATCACCGGTTTAAGGACGCACCAGAGTACCCCGACGACGGTCTGCTTGTAGCGGACGAGCACGTCCCTCCAGGCGAGGAAGAAGAAGAGCTCCCTGTAGGCCCAAAGGTCGCGCCAGTACCTGGCCGTGTTTCTGCCGGCCTCGATGACGATGTCTTGGTTGCGGTCCTTTTCCATAATCCCTGCCACCGGTCAGACGCCGGGGAAAAATTTCGACAGACTTTGTGCAAACATCCCGCTGGAGGCGGCGAGGGAGTGCTCGCCGGCGAAACGAAGCCCAGCGCTGCGAAGCCGCGCCGCGAGCCCCGCGTCGGCCAGAAGGCTCTCGAGCCTCGCGACCAGCGCGGGGACGTCGCCTACGGGGGCGACGAGGGCGTCCTCTTCGTCGCGCACGAAGCCGACCGCATCGGTGGTGACCACCGGGCAGCCGCAGGCAAACGCCTCCAGCACCATGAGGGGAAACCCTTCCGAGCGGCTGGGACTCAAAAAGACATCGGCGCTACTCATGATCTCCCGCAACTGCTTTTCGCCGACTACGCCGAAGTGCCGGCACGGTACGTCGTGCGGCTGCCAGGCGGTCGGTTCTCCGACCATCCAGACCTCGACCCTGCCGGGAAGGCTTTTAGCCAGGCGCTCCACGACGTCCTGCGCCACATCGAACCCTTTGCGCCGGTCCGAGCGGGAGAGAAGCAAAATGGCGCGACGCCCCTGCTTACCCTGCACCAGCTCCGCTGAAGGTGCGGGGAAGAAGGCGGTGGTGTCGACGCCGTTCTCAACCAGGGTGCACTCCGCCCCGTAGCGTGCCCGGAAATGCTCCGCCAAACTGCGCGATACGCAGATGCAGGGGATGGAGAGCGCGCCGAAGGCGAGCCGGTACAGCCATCTCATGACCAGGTTGCCTGGGAACCCGCAGGAGGTCTCGTTGTCGTCCTGGGCAAAATGGAGCACGCGCCCCGGGTTTCTGAGCCCGAGCATGACCGCCGTAGGGACGATGGACGCCACGGCCAGATCCCCCCGCGGCCGCTCCAATAGCGCACTGACCAGTGTCCCGAGCTTTCCGGGGAACATGGGCTTCTCAAGCCGGAAAGCGTGGTGCAGCAGGAACTTGGTGGCGACTACATTGGAACGGATGGTGACCTCGTGCCCGGCCTGCGCCAAGTGGCACAGGTGGGCGAGCACCATCTTGTCGCCTCCCCGGTTGAGGACGCTATGTGCGAAGTAGACGATCCTCATACCCTTTTGAACAGACCGTCCAGGTCGCGTGGGCGCTCCTGCCCGCAGGGCGAAAGCGCCACGAGCTCGAAGCCCTGATCCTTGAGAAAGGCGCCGATACTGAAGAGGTTGCCGGAGCAGTTCCGGAAGACGCTCATCTCCACCAGCACGAACCTGCAGCGGCCAAGGAGTTCCCGCCCCGATCTGAGGACGTCATACTCGCTCCCTTCGGTGTCGATCTTTAAGAGGTCCACCTCCCCTACCCCGAGCTCCGCCGCGATGGCGTCGAGAGTCCTCGCGGCAACGGTATGGCAAGCGCTGTAGACATCGTCGGGCTGCGGGACGTAGGAGCTCAGCTGCGTCGTCTCCTGCGCGACATGAAACACCACGCTTCCTTCCCGGTCGCTCACCGCACAGCAGACGCAGTCGCCGGGCTCGGGCGCGTTTCTAAGAAGCATCCGGTGGCTTTCCGGGAGCGGTTCCACACTGACCACGCGGGCCGCGTCCAGGTATTGCCTGGCGAAAAAGGCGAACTGGCCGATGTTGGCGCCAACATCGATGACGACCGGCCGCGCAGGGAGGTATTGCTTCAGACGATAGCTGTCGCAGTACACCCGCTGCAGCGAGGCAAGTCCCAGAGCGTCCTCGCAGCAAAAGGACGCCCCGAAGACCGAAGTGCATCTCTGCGCAGGGCCGGTGCTGCGCGCGAGCAGATAATGGGAGTATTTTCGCTGTATCAGCGCGAGCTTTGCCAGGATGGGAAGACCGCGCACGCTGAACAGCAGCCGGCAATCCAGTCTCAACGACCAGGCTAGCATCCGTAACGCCTTCATCGGTAGACAATCCAGGAAACCATCAGCGCCCATGCCACGCTCACTGCGAGAAGCTGCCGGTCCTTTAGAAGCGATTCGGTCGGGTCCCCCCCCATGCCCGACTTCACGCGGAAGATGAAGCGCAGCAGCCCGAAACAACAGAGGATGACGGTGTACACAAGGGCATGACGCGTGATGACGTACATGGTGTAGGTGACGAGGACGGCCGCTCCCGAAAGCACAAGGATCCCGTCCAGAAAGCCCGCGGGGTAAAGTTTCAACGACCTGCGGTGCGACCCCGCCATGCTCCCAAGCGAATTGGACTCTCCAAGCCTTTTGCCGGTGCTAAGGAAAAGGGAAAGAAGGAATACCGACAGGAAGAGCCAGTCCGATATGACCACGCCGAAGACCTCACCCCCCGCCTGCAACCGGAGCAAAAAGCCCGAGGAGATGCAAAAGAGGTCGACGACCGGGATTTCCTTGAGCTTCAGTGAATACAGGGCGGATATGGCGAGATAGGCAACAAGCAATACGGCGAATCTGGCGGAGATGCCAACCGCTATCCAAAGCGCGGGAACCAGCAGCGAAAGGCAGAGAACGGCTGCAACGGCGACCGGGACCCGCCCCGAGGCGATCGGGCGCAGCTTCTTTTTGGGATGGTGGCTGTCGTTCTCGCGGTCGCACAGGTCGTTTAGCACATAGGCGGAACTCGCGGCAAGACAAAAGGCGACGAAAGGCGCCACGCCGCGCAGCAAAAGCTCCGGGTCGAAAAGGTACCCGCCCAGAAACGGGGGGAAAAACAGCATCAGGTTTTTCAGCCACTGTGCGGGTCTGATTATTTTGGTCAGGTCGGAAACTTTCAAGCACGCACCTTACGTGTCGCACCCGCTTTAATAGCGGGCGCCTTTTCGAGTAAAGGACGGGACCGTCTCATATCAGGTGGCCCCGGCCGAGAGCCTGTCGAACATCTTCTGGGCGAAGGGGCGATAGTACCCACTGGGAGCCTTTTCGAGGTAGATGCCGAAATATTTCCTGGCCGTCGCAGCCTCCTTGTTGGCAAGGCAGAGTTTGCCGGCGTAGTAGTAGGCGTCGACATAGCCCGGATCCTTCGAGAAGGCAAGGAGATGGTAGCGGACCGCCTTCCGATACATGCCGTCAACACCCTCTGCGCCGGGACTGGACATCAGGTTAAGGATCAGATCCTGGTAGATGCCGGTCGGGTGCGGCGACAGCGAGGCGGCGCGCAGCATGGCCTCCTCGTATTTATTCATATCCTGTTTGGCCAGGTACACGCGGGCCAGGTTTTGCCAGACCAGGGGTTCTTCGCTCAGGGAGAGCGACTTTTTCATGTACCGCTCGGCATCGTCGTAACGCTGCTGCTCATAGGCGTAGGCGCCAAGAGCGGAGTGACTCTTCGCAAGTCCAGGTCCCTTTTTCAGCGCGTCCTTCCAAAACGCATCGGGATCGCACCAAAGCGTGACCCGGGCCATGGTAGGTATGGCAAGCAGCATCACGCAAGCAACCGGAACGATTCGTGGCAGCGTCTTAAGCCCTGAAAGCGCCAGTGCAACAAGGAGTGAAAACCCGACCATCGGCAGGTAAAGGTAACGCTCGCCAAAAGGGGTCCACGGGATCCGTCCAAGGTAGGCGAGCACAGCAGGAACTATCCCGATGAAGACGATAAGCAACGGCAGCAGGGTGTCGCGGCGGTGACGACGCAACAGGTACCCGGCGACAAGACACCCGGCGACGAGGGCCATGAACGCCACAGGGCGGTCGTAACGCAGGATGGTGAAATTAAGCGGAAATGGAAAGACGAGCTTTTGCAGGTAAAAGCCAAATGCGCCGACACCGTCTATAAGCGGCGGCGTGGTAGCGCTGCCGTTGGCGACGGCCCCCGTCACGACGCTCTTCACCCCCTTATCGACGGCAAGGGTCCTGCCGAACCGCAAGAAAAGATAGATGCCGGTGGTGGCAATAACCGGCACGGCAAGCAGCACCGCATCCTTCAAGCGTTCGCGCCGGGCCTGCAAAACCAGGTACAAAGGTGCGATCGCTGCCAGGGAAATGGAAGCTTCCTTGGCACAAAGGGAAGCCAAGTAGGCAACCCCCACCAGGATCAGGGACCGCACCGTCACCTGTTCCCGCACCTTCACCAGTAAGACCACGGCGAGAAGAAAGAAAAAGGTGCAAAGAAGGTCGGGACGCGCCGAGACCCAGGAAGCGGCCTCGCTGTTCAGCGGGGAAACCAGAAAGAAAAGCGCTGCCAAAAAGGCGACGAAGTTAACGTCATCGCGCCTTGCGAACAGCACGAGCGCAAGCCAGTAAACGAGCAGGGCGTTGACGATGTGGATGACGACGTTCACCAGGTGGAAGGAAAAGGGATCCGTTCCGGCAAGCGAGGCGTTGGCGTAGTAGGAGATGACGGTAAGGGGCCGGTAGTACTCGCTGGCTCCGGAAAAAAAGAGCCCGCCAAGCGTGTAGCTGTTGCTGGTTATGTTTTGGACCATCCCCACGTCGTCGATGGCGAGAAAACCTGCCTGAGTGGCGCAGAGATAGGTCAGGGCGCCAACAAGAACCAGTATGCAGACTTCAAGAAGATGCGGTCTCATTCACCGCCCTTTGAGCCGCCACTGGACTTGATCAGCTCGACGAAGATCTGTTCGAGGCTCCTTCTTTCCGGCTCTACGGAGAGCAGTTCGCCGTGATGGGAAACCTTTGCGATGACGGCCTCGAGGTTTTGCTTCGGCACGGACAGCCTGACGGTCTCTCCTTCCCGGGCCTCGCTGAGCACGAACCCGGGCTCCATGGCAGTTGACGCGGCACCGTTTCGCACCACCACCTCGTAGGTGTTGTAGCTCTGGTCGACGACGGTCTTGACGGAACCGTGGTACCGGACGTCCCCCCCCACGAGCAGGAGCACGTCATCGCAGATGCGCTCCACGTCGTTGATGATGTGGGTGCTGAAAAAAACGGTCTTCCCGCGCCGCTTCAGTTGCTGGATGATGTCGGCCACCAGGACCCTGCCGAGCGGGTCCAGCCCGGACATCGGCTCATCGAGGATGTACAGGTCGGGGTCATGCACCAGCGTCTGGCCCAGGCCGATTCGCTGCACCATACCCTTGGAAAGGCTGCGGATGGGGCGATCGGCGGCGGCGGTGAGACCCACCTGCTCCAGCACCTCGTCGACACGGTCGGCGCGCGCCGCCGCAGTGGCATCGAAGTGGCATGCCACGAACTCGAGGAGTTCCCGCGGTGTCAGGTAGTCGTAGTAGGCGGGGTTCTCGGCGAGATAGCCGACCCGCTTGCGGGCGGCAGGCTCGAACGAGTTTTGGCCGTAAAAAAAGGTGTTCCCCGAGTCCGGGCGCAGTAGCCCCATAAGGATCTTTATCGTGGTGCTTTTGCCGGCGCCGTTCGGGCCGATGAACCCGAAAGCACTCCCCTCAGCTACGGAGAAGGATACGTCGTTCAAGGCACAAACCTTCTTGGTGAGTTTCTTGGTAAAAGTCTTGCCGATGGAACGTACATCAATGGCGGTCATTCTTTGCTCCCTGTAAGGCCATTTTACTCGAGGTCTTGACACGACCGTCGCTGCGGTCGTAGAAGAAGCGCCCCCCGTACGGGTCAGGCGGGATCCCTTTGAGGATCCCCGCGGTCACCAGTTCATCCAGTTCGGCAGGTCTGCGTCCGGTCTTCTGTTCGAATTTGCGGACCGCACCTTCCAGGAACTGGATGCTTTCCAAGGCGGAGATGCGCACAAGGATCGACTTGCGCAGCTTCTGGTCGAAGGTCCCCTCGTAGACCACCTTGAGATATTGGATGGCTTGCTCGGTCTTGTCTGCCTCGTAGTACAGGCGGCCGACATAGGTGGGGAGGAAGGTCATGCGAGGGTTCAGCTTCGCAGCCTGTGACATGTACTGTGCGGCCCCCTTGGGGTCGTTGAGGAAATAAGCATGATTGAAACCAAGGAAAAAGGGAAGGTAGAAATCCCAGTTCCGTCGCTTGAATCCCCGCTCCAGCATCACGTTCATGTCCTTGACAAGCCCCCCCTCCCAGACCAGGATCGCCTGCCCGAGGTAGTAGGCGTCGATATTGAAGGCGTTGAGACGCGTCGCGTAGTCGATGTATCTCCCCATCATGACGTAGTCAGGGCGCTGCCCCGGCTTCTCGAGGATGGTCCCGTAATAAAACGCTGCGTCGTAGAAGAGAAGCTCGGACAACAGGTAACGGTACTCGAGGGACGAGAAATAAGTGACTTCAAAGGACGGCTTGTAGCCCAGCTTCTCTGGGGAGGGTGCATCGTTGCGCGCAGCGGTGAGCCACGGCAGGGTCGACATTAACAGCAGACCGGCACACAGGCAGAGCAGACGCTTCATATGAAATCTCTGCGGCTGAAAGCGAAGGAAGCAAGTACGAGCATGACAAGAATGTAGCCGATCCCGTAAAGCAAAGCCAAAAGCATGATCTTCGGGTCGACGGGCAGCGCGTAAATCATCTGCACCTTGAAGTCGAAGGGGGAGAGGTTCGGGCAGATGTAATAAAGACCCTGCACCACCGCCTTAAGCGCCGGCGAAATATGCTTGGCTCCTTCAGCCGACTCCACGTACAGTTTCACCTTCTCGGTAGTAAGACCGATAGCGTAGACGGCAACGGTCAACACCTGGGGAAGAAAGGCCGAAGTGGCAATCGAGGCGAAGAAGATGAGCACCGCGGCGAGCACGAGCAGTTTCTCCAGATCGAAGAAAAGGTAGACGAGGTAGTTTCCCCAGGCAAGAGGTTTGTCAGGCGGATACATGGACGCCATGAGCGAAAGGGCCACGAGATTCACGGCCCCAAGAGCGGCCATGGAGTAACCGAGCAGTTGAGCCAGTCCAAGGTATTTTTCGAGCAGGTAGCGCGTCCGCGAGACAGGAAGGGTGACCGCGGAATATATCGTGCGGCTTTGGATGTCGCGCGGAATCAGGGTGCCACCGATGAAGATGACCATTAGCACACCGAAACCCGAGACCAGTGACAGGCCGTAAGTAGTGGCCGCACCGGCAACATCGCGCATGGAAAACGAGCCGAAGACGGGCATGGTGCAGACGAGAAGCAGCGAGACGATGCCGAGCCCTAGCAGAAACTTGTCGCGCATGCCCCCTTTGAAGGTGGCAGCCGCGATGGGAAATCTTTGCTGCATGATGCAGGCGCTCCGTTTTAAAGAGGGGGAATAAAAAAATGGGGCACGCCAGCATGCCCCATTTCGTGTCTGCAAGTTCAGGCTGAGTTACATCGGGGTGTAGCCGGAGGCTGCGTTGGTGAACACGGTCTCGCCTGCGTTCAGACCGCTGACTATGGTGTTGGAGAAGTACTCGGTGAGGCTATGCCCCATGTAAGTGCTATTGGTCAGCTTGTAGATCGCGGTGGACAGGTTCGAGGTCGCGTAGATGGTGTCGCCGGATTCGTGCTTGGCAGCGATGGTGTACTTCTGCGGACCGGTGATGCCGTCGTTTTTGTAGCCGACCACAACCTTGGAGGAAGTCTTGAAGTTGATACCGTCAATGGTGCTGATGTCCTGGAAGGTATCGGTTCCGGCGGCGCCGAAGGAAACCGCCGCCGTTGCGGCGAGAGCGGAGACAGTTAAAGCTATTTTTTTCAACATAAAATCTCTCCTTTTAGATTAAGCTGCGTTTGTCGTTGTGGGTTCAGCCACCAATCAGGGGTACTTCTGGTTGTCGGCGTAGAACGCCTCGAGCGCCGTCTTGACGTTTTTAAGGTCGCTGGCGGCCGCCGTGTTGTACGACTTGACGCGGTAGGTCGAGAACTGCGGGATGGCGATCGCGGCCAGGATGCCGATGATCGCAACGACGATCAGCAGTTCGATCAGGGTGAAGCCCTTTTTGCTCCTGAGTGTTCTTAACATCTGTTTCTCCTTTTTCGTGGTGGATTGCCGACTAATGATCTTGGTATTGCTGCGACGTTAGCCGTTTAACGGTTAGCAAATTACGGGCCAGAACTGGGATCGCCGTAAAACAGCGGATATCTGTGTTTCAGGCATCATCTACCGGCCTACCAAAACTGCCGCAAAACGTCACAGCGACAATTTTGGACGGCAAAAGTGACCTTTTTTGTCACTATGGGTACCTGACGTTATCCAGGAAATACGATTCCAGGTGCATCTTGACGGAAGTGATATCTGCGACTGCGCTGCTATTGTAAGCTTTGACACGGTAAGTACTGAAGCTGGGAATCGCTATGGCTGCAAGGATACCGATGACCGCCACTACTATGAGGAGCTCAATCAGGGTGAAGCCTCTGCAATCTATCCGCATTTGAACCATAACAATCCCCCCGGGTTAAGTTGCATCCTGGTCTTCATCTTCCATGCCGAACTTCGCAAGCCTGTACCGGAAAGACCTGAAGGTCATGCCAAGGAGCACGGCGGCCCTCTTTTTGACGCCGCCGCTTTTCTCCAGTGCCTGCACCAAAAGCTTGCGTTCCAGGGTGTCGAGAAAGGCCTGCAGGTCCATGCCTTCATCGGGAACTTCCATTTCGCTGCAGGGACGCACGGCAATGGGCCCTTCGCGCACGAATTGAGGGAGGCAATCGAGGCTGATGACACGGCTCCCCAACACCACGCAGCGCTCCACCAGATTCTCAAGCTCCCTCACGTTACCCGGAAACTGGTAATTGAAGAGCGCGTGCAGCGCCTCCGGCGTGATGATTTCTCCAGAGCCGGACCAGATCGCATACTTCTTGTAGAAATGCTCTACCAGGGCCGGGATGTCCTCCGCCCTCTCCTTGAGCGACGGCATCCTGATCTGCACAACGTTGAGGCGGTAAAAGAGGTCCTCACGGAAAGTACCTTCGCGAACCTGCTCCTCGAGGTTACGGTTCGAGGCGGCTACGATGCGGACATCGGCTTTAATCGAGACGCCCCCCCCCACGCGCCGGAATTCACGCTCCTGAAGCACGCGCAGCAATTTCGCCTGGAGCAGCAGCGGGAGCTCACCTATCTCGTCGAGAAAAAGGGTCCCCCCCTCGGCCTGCTCGAACAGACCGGGGCGGTCCGCAATGGCACCGGTGAAAGCCCCCTTGGCATGCCCGAAGAGCTCGCTCTCGATGAGCGTGTCGGGTATGGCACCACAGTTCACCGCGACAAAAGGAGCATTTTTGCGCGGGCTATTATAATGGATCGCCTTGGCCGCGAGCTCCTTGCCGGTGCCGCTCTCCCCCGAGATAAGCACGTTCGCCGTCGAGTGTGACACCTTGGCGATCAGGTCGTAGACCTCGCGCATGTGCTTGCTCTTACCGATCAAGCCGCTGAAACCAAACCGTTCTTGCACCTCGGCCTTCAGCCGCTTGTTCTCCTGCACGAGGCTCCGTTTCTCCAGGGCCTTGCGCACCAGCACCTTCACCTCTTCGACCTTGAAGGGCTTTCCGATGTAGTCATAGGCGCCGAGCTTCATCGCCTCCACCGCCTGCTCCGCCGTGGTGAACGCGGTGATCATCAAAACGGCGGTGTCGGGAGAGTCCGTTTTTATCCGCCCGAGGAGCTCGATCCCGCCAAGCCCGGGCATGCTGACATCAGAGATCACCAGGTCGTAGTACTCCTGTGCCATGCGAGAAAGCGCGTCCTCTGCGCTGTCCGCCTGGTCCACAAGGTATCCTTCGCCATCGAGCAGTATGGCGAGAAATTCCCGCATGCTCAGTTCATCATCTACAACCAAAACCCTGGCGCGCATTTCCACAAAACCTCACTTGCTTTCCATCCGGAACGTTTCCGACGGCGGCGCCGCCTCAATTCGCCCTGCCTCTACGAAGGGAAGTGCAGGGTGACCGTAGTTCCCTTCCCCTGCGTGCTGTTAACGGTCATCCTCCCACCGTTGGTCTCGACGATGCGGTAGACCGTGGCGAGCCCCAGTCCGGTCCCCCCCTTCTTCGTGGTGAAGAACGGCTCGAAGACCCGTTTCACGTCGTCAGGATTCATCCCCGCCCCGTCGTCACGAACCCTGATGCAAACCTCGCTGCGACCGCCGTTTTCCCTGGTTACGCCACCGGAGATCCAGATCTGTCCCTCCCCGCTCATCGCCTCTGCGCTGTTCACGAGGAGGTTCCAGAAGACCTGGGAGCACTGGTCCTTGTCGAACTGAACAACAAGGTCGTCAGGGACCTGGTTGTCGATTTCGACGCGCTCCAGACGCGGATCGGTGCCGAGCAGTGCGCAGAGATCGACGATCACCCTCCGCAGTTGCAGCTTTACCTTGGTGGGCTGGTTCGGCTTCGCGTAGAAGAGAAAATCACGCAAGAGGCCGTCAAGCCGGTCCGTCTCCCTCACGATAATGGAGAAAAGCCGCTGGTCCTTTTCGTCGACCCACGGCCTCAAAGACACCAGTTGCACGGAACCGCTGATGGCCGCGAGTGGGTTGCGGATCTCGTGCGCCATGCGCGCGGATAGCTCGCCGAGCGCGGCCAGGCGGTCCGCACGTTTCAGCTCGGCAGCCATCCGCTTCATCTCGGTCAGGTCGTGCAGGTCGAACAAGGCCCCTACGGTCCCGCCCTCCTTGTCGAGCAAAGGGACCGACTTGAACGACAGGAGCAGTTCCCTGCCGTCGGTCGCATCGTGGCGAAACTCGCCCTGCCCCGGTTCGAAAAAGGAGGACTCGAAGCCTGCTATCCCGGGAAGCACTTCCGCGAGCGGGCGGTCGTAGGCGTCGGTCTGAGAGACACCGGTGAGCAGTTCGGCGAAGCGGTTGAACACGCGAATTCTGCCGGCGGTGTTGATGGTGAGCAGTCCGCTGTCGATCGTGGAAACGATGGAGGAATTAAGCCGCTCCAACTCCTCGTAATCGATCGCCTTTTCCTGCAGCGCACTCTCGGAGACACGGGCCCTTTCCGCCATGTGTCCGGCTAGTACGGCGGTCAGGAAAAAAGAGGCCCCGTGCAGAAAGATGAGGTAGAAGAGGTACCCCGCCCCCCACTGTTGCGCGGGAGCCGACTCTAGCCCGAGGGGGGCCAGCTTGTCGTAGTACTGGAAGTCCAGGATGGCGCCGTAGAGGATCACGCAAAGCGACGCCGTGTAGTACGCCTGCGAGCGCGCCAAAAGAGCGCTCGCGCTGATGATGGAGAGAAAATAAAGAAAGGCGTAGTGCGAGGTGACCCCGCCCGAGACGAGGATCAGCACCGTGACGAGGATCAGGTCCCAGACGATCTGCAGGTAGGTCAGGGTGCGCACGTAGCGCGGGGTCGCGGGACGAAGCGCTACGAGCGATAAAAGTGAGAAGAGATAGGTGGCGCCGATCAAGCGCAACAGCACCTTACCGGCCACTTCACCGCTCACATCGTAGGTGTGTACGTCAAGATAAACGGTGGTGACCAAAAAGACGGTCACCACCATAACTCTCAGCAGTATGAACCAGAAGACCTTCTTCTTTTCGATCATCCGGCTAACCGCCGACGGTGCCCGCGAGCTTGAAGATCGGCAGGTACATGGCGACGACGAGGCCACCGACCGTGGTACCTAGAAAAACCATCAGCAGAGGCTCCATCATTGCGGTGAGGGCTCCGACGGCGTCGTCCACCTCGTCATCGTAGAAGTCGGCGATCTTGTTCAGCATGGCATCCATGGCGCCGGTCGCCTCACCAACCGAGATCATCTGCACCACCATGGGGGGGAAGACGCCGCACTCGGCGAGAGGCTCGGCGATGGTCTTACCTTCGGAAATGGACTGGCGCACCTTGTAGATGGCCTCTTCCACGATCTTGTTCCCCGCGGTCTTCGCGACGATCTCGAGACCGTCCATGATGGGGACGCCCGAGCTGATCATGGTCCCCAGGGTACGGGTGAACTTGGCCACGGACACCTTGCGGATGAGCGGCCCGGCGATGGGAGCCTTGAGAGCGAAGGCGTCCAGCACCTTGCGGCCGTTAGGGGTGTTGTAGTACTTGCCGATGGCGTACTTGATGCCGAACAGGAGAGCGATGATCACCACGATGTACCTGACCAGGAAGTTGGATAGCGCGATGACGATCTTGGTCGGTGCAGGGAGATCTCCCCCGAAGTCGGCGAACATCTTCGCGAAAGTCGGGATGACGAAGATGAGGATGACGCCCACAACGATGACGGCGATGGAGAGGATGGTGATCGGGTACACCATGGCGCCCTTCACCTGCTTCTTGAGCTTCATCGCCTTCTCGATGTAGGCGGCCAGACGGGCGAGGATGGTGTCGAGGATACCGCCCACCTCACCTGCGGCAACCAGGTTCACGTAGAGCTGATCGAAGGCCTTGGGGTGCTTGGCGAGCGCATCGGCGAAGGTGGAGCCGCTCTCCACGCTTTCCTTCACCTTGACGAGGATGTCCTTGAAGGTCTTGTTTTCCTGCTGGCTGGAGAGGATATCGAGACACTGCACGAGCGGCAAGCCGGAGTCGATCATGGTGGCGAACTGCCTGGTGAAGACCACGAGGTCCTTGGTATCGATCTTCTTCGGTCCGCCGAGCCCCGGTATCTTGAGCTCCATGGAGAGCCCCTTGCCCGCCTCCTTCACTGTGATGCCGGTAAAGCCGTATCTCTTAAGCTGCGCCTCGACCATGGCGGCGCTGGCGGCTTCCATGACGCCCTTTTGGACGCTTCCCGCCTTGCTTCTTGCTTCCCAATCGAATTTAGTCATCAGTTACTCCTTTCCCGGCTGAGCCGGGACTGGCTGTTGCTATCTTTGCGGCGGTCTTCTGATCTGCCCCGCTGCCGCGCCGGGGGCCAGCATCTGCTTCAGCTCGTCAGGCTCGGAGGAGCGTCCCAGCGCGTCGT
>MTLC01001388.1_pt2 | contig 27771 bp, 33 predicted proteins | sample 1982451 | NCBI WGS metagenome assembly MTLC01 (sample SAMN05710165, study PRJNA340218) | biofilm metagenome | isolation source: sample SPH anode biofilm adapted to +100 mV | place: USA | collected 2012-02-03 | reverse complement strand
CCGACAACGACTTCCCACGACTTCGCGGTCTTCTCGCACTTGGAGGCGAAGTTCGCCGCGAACCCGAGCGGGTTGACCTCGCTGTGGTTGCGGTTGCCGGTGCGGACGAACGTGATCGGCCCGAAGTCCGCGCCCGCCCTCGCTTGCACATGCTCCATGCCCTGGCTCTCCAGCCACGGATTGATGACAGTCTGCACCGCATCGAGGGCGAAGGCGCACGAGGAGAGTGCCATGAGGCCGGCGAATTGCTCGTCGCCTGGGCTGAACCCGGCGAACAGCCCGTCACCTCGGAGCCCAAGCGGGAAGCCGCCATAACTACCGACGACCTCGATAAAGCCCGTCAAGACCGCGTGCGCAAGATCGACTACCGCGTCCTGGTCATCCCAGAAGGTTCGGCCCGTGAAGTTTGTCAGGTCCAGGAAGACGGCGACCATCGGCTCTGTGCGACGCTCGCCCACGGAAAGATCCGCGAACCCCGGGTGTCCCAGCGAGCGGGTCTCCAAGTCGCCGCGCGGCGCAGAAGTAGCGCTCGCGAAGAGGTGACCTTGCTGCCGCCTGATGGCGTAGTCCTCGGCAACCCGCGTACCGAACTGCGCCTTGCTGATTGCAGCCATCGCTTCCTTCCCGTTGGCTGTCTGGCGAGGGTCGCGAACCGACCATAGAGCCGCCCACTGACACGGGTGGCGTCGAGGTCCAGTTCCGATCTGACCGTCGGATCCAGCGCTTCCGCGTGGAGGGGCCGGGCGTAGATCCCGGCCCCGGCGCGGCTAGGCCTTGTGCTTGGTCGGGTCGACCATCTGCCACTGCTGACCCGGCCGACTGGTCGGCGGCATGGGCTTGCCCTGCACTGCCGTGATCTCGCTGGAGCTCGCGTTGCCGCCGCGAGGACCGACCTGGACATACTGCCCGGAGGCGGGCGCCGGGATACCCGGTTTGGTGTTGGAGGCCATGACTGGCTCCTCTCTGCTCCCGTGGACGGGAGCGATCAGGAACGCCTCATGGACGAGACTCAGTCGTTCAGCCCTCGGCCGCGTCGCTTGCCGAACCGAGCGCGTGAACCGTAGGTTTGAGTCACTACCTGCCAAGTAGAAACCCGAGCCCGTCTCCCGTCCACCCGACGGGTTGTCGGGCTTGTGGTCGTTCGAGGCACATTCTACCGATCGCGGCGGACGAATGACAGGCATGTAGTTATCCACAGAGGCGGTTGCCTCAGCTATCCACAGCCCACCCCACCTCGGGAAATCAGTTAGCACTCTCTGACTACGACTGCTAAGTCCGCCTTGGTGGGTCCTTCGCGGCGAACGCGCTTCCGATCGTGCTCAGAATCCACAGTCGATCGGCGTGTCGTGCACATCCCGACAGGCTCTCTGTGGCGGACAGCGCAGTGGCCTCAGCAGAGTCAGCTCAGAGAATCTCTCCGGTGTCAGGGTCGACAAGTTCGCCATCGGGCCGACGCATTGCGCGGCGCGCGGGCGGCTTCATGCTGGGCACTGCCTGGTGAGGACTGCTGTTGGCGATGTCTGCGTCGAAGAGTTGCTGCCGGTTACCTGCCGGCTCCTCGCTGTTGCCGCGGGCGTAGCGCGCCTCGGCGGGCCAGCGCGCGTGGTGTTCGTCGCAGCTGTTCTTGGTGCGGGTCTTGAGGCGTTCGAGGAAGCCGGGGATGCCGAAGCGGTGCCATTCTTCGAGGGCGCTGCTGGTGGGGTCGAGGCCTGCGCGGCGGCGTTGGTCGGCGAAGACCGCGATCTCGTGGACAAGGTGGGGGTGTTGGGGCCAGCAGGCGGGGATCATTCCGGCGTTGTGGTCCCAGACGTACTCGTGGTTGAACCAGATCACAAACTTCTCCAGCCACGCCCACACCTCCCGGCGGAGCGCCGAGTTGGTGCAGCTGGGCGGGTCCCAGGGCCGGGGCAGGTTCGCCGGGTTGCCGATCCGCTTCTTTTCCGCTTCAGTGCCGTTCGCGGACAGGTACAGATTCCTGTAAGCCTTCTTGAGTTCCACCCCGTCCGGGGGTGGAAACGGCAGGACGAGCGGCTGGTTCATCGCTGGCCGCCCGGCCTCTGGCCGAGGGCGGCCACGGCGCGGGCTTCGCTGGAAATCGCCTGGTCGCGTCCGACCTGAAGCTCCTGTCGCTTCTCGCGCTGCTGGGCGAGGAGATGGCGTCCGGTCTTGCCGTCGATGCAGCGGGTGAGTCTGGCGATGATGGGTTTGCTGTTCTCGGCGACGACGAGGGCGTGTTTCTCGGGGAGTTGGCGGACTTCTTCGGGGCGGAGGATGAGCATGTCGTCGCCGTGGGCGGTGCGTCCGCCGGTTTGTCCGAGTTGCCAGGTGGTGCGGGTGACGCGGGTGGTGCCGACGAGGTCGGAGACTTCCTTGTTGAACCCGACGTCCTTGGAGCCGCCGAACATGATCAGTACGTTGGTGAGCCCGAACAGGGCCCGTGCGTCGGTGTCGCCGAAGATCGAGGCGAGTTGCCGCCAGGTCTGGGCGGCGTAGATGAACGAGATCCCCAGCGCCCGCTCGTTCGCCATCCGGGTGCGCAGGGTTGGCAGCGGCGCGGTGGACGGCAGTTCGTCCAGGCAGGCGAGCATAGGCGGGCACAGCCGTCCCCACGGGCTGGCGTTCGCCAACTGGAGTGCGGTGTCGAGGACGTGTTCGGTGAGCGCGGTCATCAGCGGTGACGCGGACGCGTAGGGGTCTTCGCGTCCGAGCAGGTAGAACGTGCCGCGGGCGCGGACGATGGCGGCGATGTCGGTGGCGGGACGTTTGGGTCCGGGGACGCAGCGGGCGCGGATGTCGGGTTGGAAGAACAGGCTCATGGCTTGTTGGACGGTGGTGATGGTGTTGCCGGTGGTGCGGTCGTCGCCGGTGAGCGCTCCGCGCAGGAGGCCGTGCCAGAAGTGGGCGGAGCCGGGGTGGTTGAGGAGGATCTCTTCGGGTTCGTGGGTGGCTTGCGGCCTGGCGACCCATTCCAGGAGCCGGTCGAGGCTGTGTCCGGCGAGCGCGGCGGCGTGGAAGTAGCACTGCAGCACCTTCGCTGACTGGGCGGCATAGAACCGGGCGGCGGCATCGCCGGAGCCGCTGCTGGCGCCGGCCTTGATCGTGCCGGCGGTGAACGCCTTGGCTCTGCGTTCGGCGACGAGCGGGTCGATGCAGCCGGCGATCGGGTCCCAGACGAGTTCGTCGAGTCCGGCGGCTTGGGCGAACGGGTCGAGCACCACGGTGGGACGCTTGTTGCTGCGGCGGGCGGTGTAGGTCAGCAGCAGGTCGTCGGCCTTGGTGAGGGTGACCAGCGCCGCCCCGGGTGCGGCGAGCAGGGCCGGGGTGAGCAGGTCCAACGTCTTGCCGGAGCCTTGCGGGCCGATGACGCCGGCGGTCCGGTCCCACGGGCACCACAGCTCGCCACCGCGGGGCTCGTGAGCGGTCCCGATCCGCCAGCCCACCTGGGCAGGGTCGAAACGTCGTCTCGTGGTGGGCATGGTCAGATGGCGATTCCGGGTGCCGTCGGGGGGACGTCGACGGAGTCGGGGTTCCGGATGGGCTTCGGCGTGATGGTCTCCCAGACTTCGGGTTCGGCCGGTGTGTGCAGCGCGGTGCGGACGCGGGGGTCGGCGTCGGCGAGCACGTCGTCGCGGATGTACTCCCACGCCGAGGGTGGCACGACCTGATCGATGAGCTGGCTGAGCAGCTGCACCTGGCCGGTGGGTCGCCCGTCGGGGTTGAGGTCGACGGACCGGTCGAGCGCAACGACCGCGCTGGCCCCGTCCCCGCTGACCCAGGCGGCCATGCCCGCCAGGTACAGCGGTGCTTCGGCGCCGTAGGCGGGCACCTGGTTGACGACATCGCGCCACAGCGCGAGGTGCTCGGGCGCGTTCTCGCGGGTGATCGACAACACGGCGAGGCTCTGCGCGGACGGGTTCTGGGTGAGGACCGCCAGCGCGATCGCGTCGTCCAGCGGGACGTGCGCCCGGGACGGTCCGGTGACGTCGGCCGGCTGGTCGGGCAGGTTGCGGCCGATCAGGTCGGCGGTGCGCTGCAGGATCGCTTCGGTGTCGCGGGGTCTGGGGAGGGTGTCGAGGACGGCGCCGATGCGGGTGGCGAGCTGGTCGCTGTCGGGGGCGCTGGCGAACGCAGCCTGGAGCTCTTGTCGGTTGGGTCGGAGCCTGAGGCCGAAATTGGAGGCCTGGATGGCGATCTCGCCGGTCGGGTCGATGGTGCCGGTTTCGCCGTCGGCGAGTTCCCAGGTGTCACGGTCGATGAGCATGGTCTGCCGGTCGGCGTGGCCGGACAGGTGGGCGTCGGCGCGGTGCAGCATGTCCCAGCCAGCGGGGTGGTCTTCGGTGTAGGCGACCAGGAACGCGTCGGCGTCGGGGAACCGGTCCCAGATCCGGTCGAGGAGGTCCTCGGCGGCGCCGGGAGCCTGGATGGAGTCGAGATCGACGCGGGCGGTGACTTCGACCCGGTTGTTGCGGGTGACGATGACGACCAGCGATTCCTCGGGGATGAAGCCGACGAGGTAGGGGATCAGTTCGGCGACCTCGCCGGGGTGGTGCATCTGCAGGCGAGGAATGTCGTGTTCGCTCATCGTCGGGTCTCCTTCACAGGGTTGGGGTGGAGGTCAGATGCCGGGCCAGCGGCGGGACAGCCGCCAGCCGAATCGCTTGAAACCGGGAGTTGGGGTGGATCGGCCGGACGGTCTCCCACACCTCCTCCTCCGGCGCGGACGATGGCGCCGCGCGGTCGGCGGGGTTCGGGCGCGGGTCAGGGTGTGGGGTGGTAGCCATCGTGGCGTCCTCCCTTCGTGGCGGACCCGGTGAGGTCGGGCCGGATGATCGGGGCGACCCGGCGGAGCCGGCTGATGCCGAGGAGCTGTTCGGCCTCGGCCGGGCTAGCCATGCCGTGCATCCGTCCGGGCCCCCAGCGGCGCAGTCCCCAGATGGTGACGGTGACGGTCACGGCGAGCAGCAGAACCTGGACCGTGATCAGCCAGCCATACAGCGCGGCCATCCCCGCCGCCGGATGATCGAGGGTGAGCCCTGCGGCGGAGTCGCCGGCGAGGACGCGGGGCAGGCTGGAGAACAGGTTCTTGCCCTCAGGCCAGGTCCAGCCAGCGCCGGCGGTCCAGTTGGCGAGTGAGCGTCCGAGGTGGACGCCAAGGCTGGCGAGCAGGAGCCAGGTGCCGATGACGCCGACGGGGATCTCCCAAGTGAACGGATAGGGGTCGCGGCGGCGGTCGGCCTGCTGCATGGTCATCGCGGGTCTCCTCCGGGGTAGAAGCTGACGTGGACGTGGTTCTTGTGCGCGAGCGTGGGGTTGGAGTTGCCGTACGGGTGTCGGTAGGGCCGCCACCGGCCGCTGACCGTGGGCACCCATTTCTGGACGTCCCAGATGATGTACTTCACGCGCAGCGCCTTGGCGTGGGCTTGGACCCAGTGGGCGACCCGCCAGCCGTACGCGTTGCCGGCGCGGCTGGACCACTTGGGGATCATCAAATCGACGGCGAGCCCAGTGCAGTGGTCGGAGAAGCCGCAGGTCGGCGACGACGCCGCCCGGCGTCCGCCGATGGACGTGATCGCCGGGAAGGCCTGCTTGACGCAGCGCAGTCCGTGCAGCGCGGTGTTGCGCAGGCCGTGTTCGGCCGCCTGGCCTGAGGGTGGGCAGGTGTCGTCGTAGCCGGGTAGGTCGCCGCCGAGCCCTAAGCAGTCGGACGGATCGCCCGCCTCGACCACCGCGCCTGCTTTGCCGGCGTAGCTCCAGGCATAGAACAGGACGTCGTTGCGGTAGGAGACGCTGCGGTTGTACGCCCACAGGGCCCGGATCACCCCGGCCTGGCCGGTGCGGACGCCGGAGCGGACCAGGTAGTTGGCGGCGGCGTAGATCGAGTCTGCATCGGAGCGGATGTCGCGGCGTCCGTCGCCGTCCCCGTCCACCCCGTACGCGGCGAAGGTACCGCGCATGAACTGCATCAGCCCCTGCGCCCCCGCGGAGCTGGTGCGGTTGTTGCGGCCGTGGCGGGTCTCCGCCATCCCGATCCCGGCCAGCAACTCCCACGGCACCCGGTAGCGGTTCCCGGCCGCCACGTACAGGGCCTTGATCCGGGCCGGGATGGTCTGGGCGGGGCTGGTCAGCGACTGGTAGCGGGCTGTCCCCCACTTCGGCAGGCTGAACCGCAAGGTGGTCGCGGAAAGCCTGGTGGTGGTGTCGGTGTCGTAGGCGCTGCAGGGGTCGAGCCGGATCTGTTCGGCGACCGCCGGGGCGACGACAACGGTGGCCATGGTGAGGATCCCGATCGGCACCGCGCCGAACACGATCAGGATTAGCGCCAGCAGGCCGAGTCCCCACCTCATGGCTGACCGGCTGTTTCCAGGGCGGAGTTCGTCCAGACCAGCCGCCGCTCCACGGGCGCCAGCACCGTGACCACTTTGAACAATTGTTCTCCGACAAGCCATAGCGCGCGGCCGGGGGCCTGCCGGCACCAGTCGGTGACGATGTCGACGGCGATATCGGGCAGGCCGAGCAGACCCCGGAGTTCCTCGGCGACCGCTTGGTCTTGGCCGTGGAGGATCTTGGTGTCTGCCAGGTGCAGCAGGTCCTTCGCGATGGCGGCGGCCTGGGAGCCGGCGTCACCGACGCTGACCAGGTCGGACGGCTTGTGGGCCAGCGCGAACTGGATGTCCCCGTCGCGGCGGGACAGCCGCAGGTCGGCGTCGAAGCTCTTCACCGCGTCGACGCCGAGCCGCAGCTGTTTCCACGACTCGTCGCGCACTATGATCCGCAGGTCCCCGGGGGCGGCGGTCTCGCGCATCGCCCGCCCCCAGCTGTTGAGGCACAGCAGCGCCATCCCGACCGCCTCGTCGCCGAGGGCCTCCAGCCGCGACAGCGACAAGGACTGGATGGGTGCGCCCCAGTCGAGCGCGATGGTGGTGTGGTCGTCGAACAGGCCTTTGAGGCTGCCGCCGACCAGCTGGCCGAGCGCATCCCGCAGGAGCCGGGTCGAGTCCAGGAAGTGGCGGGTGGAGGCGTAGCGGCAGGTCGCGACCAGCTGCTCGGGCGGTTCGTCGAGCAGGTGCCACAAGGCGGGGATGGTGGTCTCGACCAGCCGGGTGTTCCCGGTGCTGTGGCCGGTGAGGAGTTTGAGTGCGGCGTCGACCGCGGTCTCCTCCGACGGTCCGAACGGCACCGGGGATTGGCCGATCTTGGCCGAGCCGACCAGGCCGCGGATCAGGGTGAGCCAGCGGGCGAACACGATCGCCGAACGCCGCTGCACCTCTGCCGCGTCGAGTTGGTCCCAGCCGTGGCCGAGGGGTCCGAACTCGAGCGGGTTGATCCGGGCCGCCAGCCCTTGGCCGATGGCGATCGGCTGCACGCCGAGGCTGCGGCACAGGGTTTCGTACTCGTCCTTGGGGTCGCCCAGGATGAGCGCCTTGTAGCCGAAGCCGAGCATCCGCAGCACGAACGCCTTCGCGGTCGCGGACTTGCCCATGCCGGGTTTGCCGAAGGTGAACATGTTCGGGTTGCTGACCGGCACGTCCGGGTCGAGGACCCAGCCGTTCGGGTCGGCGTAGAAGCTGGCCCGGGAGAAGAAGTCGATCCCCATCTGCGCGCCGCGCGGCGGCAGCCCCGGACTGGTCACGAACGGCCACAGCACCGGCGCCTGATCTGAGGCCATCCGCCACACCGACACCGGCGCGGACGCCGGCGACCAACCCCGATCGGGCCGACTGTGGCCGCGGCGCGGCACCGGCTGGAACAGCCGCGCCTCGCGGACGCGGGGTTCAGGGGTGGGGATGGTGGGCAGGTCGTGGCCGAAGTCGGCGAGCAGCCGCCCGATCCCGCGTCCGGCCGGTTCGAGGTGGCGGCGGTTCACCGGTCGGCCTTCCGGTCCAGCCCGATCCCGAGCGGCAGGTTCGCGGCGGCGAACCCGGCGTCCTGGGCCAGGTCCAACCGGAGCGGGGCGAACCCGGCCCGGCGGATGGACGCATCGAGGCGGCGTCCGAACTCGGCGATCCGCAGAGTGCGGGGGACGGTGACGCAGGCGACGGCGTAGGGGCGGACGAGGGCGTTGCCGGTGGCGAGTTTGGCGTCCAGGCCGCGGGTGCGGGCGATCACGGTCTGGTCCTTGGCGCGGGTCTTCACCCCGGCCCGGCTGCGCAGGGTCTCGGCCATGTCGGCCGACCATTCGGCGTTCTGGGTCTGACGGTCGGCCACCGACTGGGCCAGGATCGGGAACACCACCACCATCGAGCGGCGCTCCCCCGGCTCGGTCGGCACCAGCACTGGCGCCAACGCCCCCAGCACCGCCCCCTTCGCGGGCAGCTTCAACGTCGCCGCGATCGAATGCCACGCGTCGTGGCTGTAGTGCCTCACCGCCAGGTCCGCCCCGGACGGCCCGGCCTGCGACCACGGCACCTCGGCGTTAACGCTTTGCCCGGCGTCGCGGGCGGCGAGCGCGTCCACGATCCCGGCCCGGTCACCGGGCGTGAACCCGGTCCGGACGATCACGGCGAGCTGGGGTGAGGTGAGCCAGGTGACGGTGCCGATCCGCATTCCGGTGCGCAGCTGGACCTCGACCTCGGCCATCAGCATCGCCATCGCCCGCGCCCGCGCGTCGACACCGCGGCCGAACTCCTTGGCCTCCTTCGCGAGCCGGTCCTCCGGCACCACGATCGTGCAGAACGCCTCCGTCCGCACCGACGCCTGCGACAACGTCGCGGCGAGCTGCTCGTTCACCGACTTGGCGAGGGCTGGTGCGGCGGCGGGTTGGTGGCGGGTGAGCCACTGGTCGCGTTCGGCGCCGTCCTCGGGGACCGACCGGACCAGGAACAGCACCTCGGAGATGAGTTCGGTGCGGGCACAGGCGTTGAGGAGAGTAGTGAGGCCGCGGGCCTGCCCGTCGCGCTCGGCGCTGTCGGCCAGCGCCAAGCCGGGGTGGGTGATCGCCGCGGTGGCCGCCCACAGCCGGTTGGCGTGGTCCTGGATGATCGCAACCCGGGTGTTCATCGCACCCTGCGGCGGCCCGTCGTGGATGCTGATCCCCGCCACCACCCCGGGCAGGTCCGGCTCGGCCAGATCTTCGCCGCGTCCGGTCGCGGCCCTGGATCGCCAGCGGGACCAGCGCAGCGTCACCCCGACCAGGTGTGCGGCGGAGGCGACGAACCAGCCGGTCGCCGAGCGTCCCCGGATCGGGATCGTGACCAGCGCGAGCACGACCAACCAGGCCAGGACGAGCCCGGCGACCGCCGCCCACTCCTGCCGCTGAAACGCCCACAGAGCAGGCGCACCGGCAACGACGAGGGTAATGAGTTGGCCGCCGGACAGCCCGAAGAACAGGCCGTTGCGGTCCCGCGTGTAGTCGGCATACACCGTTGCCACGATCGTTCTCCTTCCCCTGCTTACAGCGCCACCACGGCGGCCTCGGCCGCCTCCGCACCAACCCCGCCCCCCGCTGCTTCGGGCGTTCCGGCTCGGGCCGCGAGCGCCGGGTCCGTCCCGCCGCCGGCAGGAACACCGTCGATTGGCTCGCCGCCGGTAGGTGTGGGGTCGGTGTCGGGCGGCTGGTCGTCGGTGGCGTTGGCTTCCCGGTTGGCGCGGGCCGCGCCGTCGCCTCGTCCGCCCTGGTAGTCGGGCTGGTAGGTGTTGTGGCCGACGCCTTCCTGGTTGGTCAGGTCGGTGAACACCGAGGTCGCGTTCGTCCCGATCGTGGTGATCGCCCCGATGCCGGCGGCCAGCCCGGCACCGACCGCGCCGAACATGCCGGCGCCCTGCTGGACCGCGCTGGTGACCCGGGCGGTGGTGGCCGCGTCCGCGCTGGCCTCACCGGCGGACTGGCTGCCAGCTGACTGGGTGGCGGTGCCATCGGCGCCGGCGGTCGGGTTTCCGCGCAGCAGGCCCTGGACGCCGCCCATCGCGGCCAGCCCAGCTCTCATCGACGCGCCAGACGCCGTGCCCGGATCCACGAACGCCAACATCTTGAACAGGGCGACCGGGCACACCACGGCGATGCAGATCAGGATGATCGCCGGCAACGCCGTGCCGACCGAGGCCTCCATCGACCCGGCTGTCCCGGACGCGGCGCCGCTGGCGAACTTCATCCCGACCCCGGTCACGATCACGACCAGCAGCGGGGTGAACGCGGCCACGTGGAACCAGCGGAACGCCTTCCAGAACCAGGCCCGGCTGCCCTCGTTCACCAGCCCGGCTGCGGTGATCGGGCCGGTCGCGACCAGCACCATCAATGCCGCGTCGCGGGCCAGGATCACCAGCAGGTGTCCGATCGCGGCGATCCACATCAACAGCCCCATCAGACCCAGCACGGTGGCCAGGCCGGCGTCGGTGACCTGCTTGACGTCGAAGCTCGTCCAGGGTTCCCACGAGTTCCACGAGGTGACACCCATCACCTGCTCCATCACCGCCCGGGTCAGCCCGCCCGCGGCGGTGGTGATCGCGACGGTGTAGGCGATCCAGCCGCCGGTCACGACCAGGAACTGGCCCATCCCGATCCCGGCCCGGGCCAGGCCTTTGCCGTCGTGTCGTCCGGCGGCGATGCCGAGCTGGACCATGAACATGACCAGCACCATCGCCCCGGCCAGCCAGAACGTGACCTGGTACAGGTCGTGCGCCGGCCCGTCGGCGGACAGGTCCGGGGTGAGCCAGGCGTCCATCCACGACAGCACCAGCCGCAGCACCCACAGCCCGGCGTTCCACACACTCAGCCAGGCGGCGGTCCAGGCGTCGGTGACGATCTGAGCGGCGACCGAACCCAGCTGGCTGAACGGATCCCAGGGCATCAGCGCACCCCGCCCTCACGCCAGACCAGCCAACCCGCAGCCACGGCGGCGCTCGAGCCCGGCCACGCGGACGGGGCTGGCGCCGGTTCGGCGCCGGTGGCGACCCGCCAGCGGCTGTCGATCCACTCCATCCGGGAGCACAGCCCGTAGCCCATCCGGGACTCGGTCTTGATCCAGGCCTGCACGTCCAGCAGCACACAGACGACCGCCCAGTCCGGCCCGTCGCCGCCCTTCACCAGTCCGGCGGCCGGGGTGGCCGACACCACGGTGGTGAGGTCCTTCTCGTCACCGCCCTGCCGGGCGGAGGTCAGGAACGAGGTGACGTTGCGCGTGGGCGTCCACTGGTCGACGCTCGGCCCGCCCGGGCGGACCCAGGCGGTGTGGATCTCCCGGATGCGGGGCAGGCTCATCGACTCCAGGACGGTCTGGACGATCGCGGCCCACTGGCCGACCGCACCCTCGTAGGTGTGAGGGAAGCCGGTCGGAACGCCCGCCGGCCCGTCCAGGACCGTCGGTTGCGGCACCACGATCGAGCCACCAGGCACGGTCGCGGGGTCGGGGCGGAAGGCCGCTTGCGGATCGACCGAGGGCATCGCGGCGGCGGCGATCTCGTCCCGGCTCGGGCGGTCGTTCATAGGCGCTGATGCCGGATCGTCGGTCGCGACAGCTGCCGGCCGTCCTCCCGCGGCGGTCTGCCAGATGGCCAGTCCGCCGCCCACGAAAGTGAGCACGACCGCGACGACGAGTCCGCCGAGCAGGGGAAGGAGTCGGGTTCGGCTCCACGGCGCGCTCTCGGGCGTGGTTCGCGGGGTTCGGTTGCGGGTCCGGAACATGGCCGTCTCAGATGCAGCCGTTGCCGAGGATGCCGTCGACGATGCCCGGCGCGACGACGTAGGCGATCGCGGCAACGATCACCATCACGATGCCGACGATGCCCATCTTGGTGGCGTGCGGCATGTTCACGATCCGCCCCGCCACCAGCGAAGCGATCGCGATCACCAGGCCGAGGAAGAACACGATCCCCACACCCCACAGCACGTAACCCATCACGTCGTCGGCGTACTTCTGAGCCCCCGGCGGCGCCTTCGGGCACACCTTCAGCGGAATCCACAACGGGACGACCGCCCCGACCAGATGGGATGCAACAACAGGAAACGAGGTCATCGGAGGTTTCCTTCCAGCAGGGTCAGCAGGGCAGAGCAGCCAGCGAGAATCGCGGCAGGGAGCGGTTCAGGGGTCAGCCCCTCCACCGCCAAGGTCGGATCGTGAGGCAGGACGATCAGCCGACCATCGGCGCGTAGCGCACGGCCGGACGGGCCCAGCGCCTGCTCGACCGGACGCGGCCAGCGCTTCTCCACCCCGACCACGACCCCGCAGACCCGATCAAGACCGAGCAGACCGAGAGCAGCCTCCAGGCGCCGCATACCAGGCACAGTCGGGCGGGTCACCAACACGACCGCCGGCACATTGCGGATCGCGGCGCCTAGCCAGCCGTCGTCACCCACCAGAAGATCGGCGTCCCAACCACAGTCCACAACCGTGAGCCAGCGGGTGGACGCGGTCGGCGGTGGGCAGTGGGACGCGCTCTCGATCCGTTCGCCGCGCCGCTCGACCAGCGTCGGCCCGCGCGATCCCAGCACCCACCCGTCCGGGGAGACCCCGAGTTCGGCCGCACTCGCGGCCGCCAGCCCGGACGCCGCCACCGTGCAGCACTCCACAACCCGCGCCTGCCCGCCCACCGAGGCCAAGCCGAGCGCTACCGTCGAGGCACCCGCACCGCCCAGGCAGCCAACCACGACCACAACCTGCTCGCCAACAGCGGGATTCCATCCAGGGTCGACCCCGGCGGACCGGCCGACGCGGCGACTGCCCGTGCGAAACTCGCCGAGCGCGGCCGCGCGGTAGGCGCGGGTGAGTTCGTCGACCGCGACCACGCCGCTCACGCTCCGACCGCCAACGCTGCGTAGCGCCAGGCCATCGCCCGCCTGAGCGTCACGGCGTCCAGCGACGCCAGCTCGCGCTTCGCCTGCTGAATCGCCTGCAACCGCAACTCGCCCACGGCAAGCTGGTCGATCGCCTCCTGCTTACTGGCGATCTGGTCGAACAGCCCGGCCACATCGTCGCGATCCACACTCATGTCTCCACCGCCTTCTCGGGTTCACCCCCTTAAGCCATCGAAGGTGCGTGTTCCGGACAGCGGAGAGCTACAGATCCTGAACAGACCCCCAACCGAAAGCCTCCAAATCCTGAAGAAGGAGCCGGCGGCGACCGGACGGCGGGTCTGCGGTGGGGAGTCCGGCCGCTAGGCCTCAGGCAGAAGCCATGACCCTCGCCACTACGGCAGGCTCATGAGTTCGCTCAGACCGTCCCCCTCCCCTTGCGCTATCCGTGCGAAGTGGCGACACCGGTGACGGCCGGGCTTCCGCCAGCGGTACGGGCGAGAGCCACGCCGCAGGATGTGACCCGCCGCTCCGGGCGGCAGAGGTTGCATGCGTGTGGACGTATGCTTTGGATGTGACTCCTTCCGCGACTCCTCGATCAGGTCGGCCTGAACCGGTGCCCTCCTGGAGTCGTTCGGTGCTCCGTACGGCCCTGAGTCGAGAGCAGGCGGAGGACACCGCAGCGCTACTGCGGGTAGTGTCTGACGGGGCCCGGATTCGGCTGCTGAGCTTGATCCACAACAGCGTGGACGGGTCGGCGAGGGTTACGGATCTCACGGATGCAATGGGAGTGAGCCAGCCGACAGTGTCGCGTCACCTGAAGTTGATGACCGAGGCCGGCATCCTGCATCGCAGACCGGAGGGGCGCGAAGTCTGGTACTCCATCGACTCGGGTCGCCTGAGCTCCATTGCCGATCTGCTTCGCTGAGGACGCGAGAGGATGGGCAGCCACCGCACAACGCCCGACGGGCGCGGTGAACAGATCGTGACTATGGCGAATGCCGATCGGCTCAGCCTCCTCCACTTGATCGTGACCGCACCTTTCGGGCAGCTGTCTGCGACCGAGTTGGCAGGCCCTCAGGGCGACGCCCGGCTCGTTCTCGCCCACCTCGCTGAGATGGAGCGTGTGGGGGTCGTGAGCCGGTTGGCGGGCGAGCCGCTGAAAGCGCCGTTCAGGCCGACGGCGGACGGGCTGGCGCGTTTCGGCGGCGCCGCGATAGGGCTACCCGATCTCGCGCCGGACCATGTTCTGACCCCGCCCGAGCATGTCCGGGTGCTGGAGAGCATCAGCGACGACTTGGCCGAGCGTTTCGGCGCGTCCTTCGAGCGGGCGACGGTGTCCAGGTTCGTGCACGACAGCTACAGGCTGCTCGCGTCGCGGGCATCGGTCACCAACTACCTGCCCGTGCTCGCGGCGCGATTCGCCGCCGAGCGGCTGGGGGCCTTGAGCCAGCCGCAGACGGGTGTTGTCGCAGACAGCGTGCTCTTCGTGTGTGTCCGGAACCAGGGGCGGTCTCAGATCGCTGCCGCGCTGGCCCGCGCACGGATCGGCGATGGTCTGGTGGTTCGGACCGCCGGCTCGGTGCCGGCTTCGGGGCCGGATGCGACGGTTGTGGCGGAACTCGACCGCCGCGGAGTCGGTGGTCTGGTGGACTTCCCCAGGCCTCTCACCGAAGAGGTGGTGAAAGCCTCGGGCATCATCGTGGCGATGGGCTGCGGTGATGCGTGTCCGGTGATCCCCGGCCGGCAGTATCTGGACTGGAAGATTCAGGACCCGGTCGGACGCACCCCTCAGGAGGTGGCAAGGATTGTCGACGAAGTGGACGAGCGCGTCACGTCCTTGCTCGGTGCGCTGCGCGCACAACCTGCCGAATCCAGCCGGTAGCCGAGTGAACGAACCGTACGGAGCGCTGCGGGGAGCCCTGCGGCGGTCAGCTTTCGGCGTAACCGCCTCGTCACTGAGGTGACCGCCGAGCTCGGCGGCACCCGGGTTGGCCACAGTGCAGATGTAAGGACTGAACGGGCAACGGTGGTGTCGGCGTTGATCAGCAGGAGGTGGAGTGCGTTGAACTCTGTCGGGCTGAGGTTCACGTGCTGGTCGGCGACCGATACGTCGTGGGCCGCGAGATTCAGGACGAGGTCGCCTGCGCACAGCAACGGCGCGGGTCGTACGTGCGTCGGGAGCGTGTCGATGGCGGCGATCACGTCCTCGCTGGAGTAGGGCAAGGTGAGTATCGGCCTGGCCCCGGCCAGGATGGCTGGCCCGACGAGATCTGCATCCCAGCGGTCGCAGGCTAGCGCGACCGGTACACCCAGTTGTTGGCGGACAGCCTCGGTGACCACTTGGAGGTCGCGCGGGTCGAGGTGGCAGCTGAGGATGAACAGCGACGCGGCGCCGTGCGCTGCGGCGGCCACCGCGCGGACCGGTTCGGCGAAGACCTGAATGGCGATCCCGGACTCGCCAAGCTCGTCGCGCAACGTCTTGGCGGCAGAATCATCATCGAGGAGGACGATGTTCAGCCGGTCCGGGTCGGGTAGATGCCGGATATGGTCGGACAGATCCTTGCGGCGTGCCCGTTCGGCGGTGAGCGTCATCGATCAGCCTGTCGCAGTCTAGCCGAAGCGTCCGGTGATGTAGGCCTCGGTGCGGGGATCCGACGGCGACTCGAAGATGGTGGTCGTCAGGTCGAACTCGACCAGCTCACCGGTCCGGTCGCCGGAGGTCTCGTCCACCGTCGCGGTGAAGAAGGCGGTTCGGTCCGCCACACGCGCGGCCTGCTGCATGTTGTGGGTGACGATCACGATCGTGTACAGATCGCGCAGTTCCGACATCAGGTCTTCGATGCGCAAGGTGGCGATGGGGTCGAGCGAGGCGCAGGGCTCGTCCATGAGGATGACGTCGGGTTCGACGGCGATCGTCCGGGCGATGCACAGCCGCTGTTGCTGGCCACCGGACAGGCTGTAGGCGGACTGCTTGAGCTTGTCCTTGACCTCATCCCAGAGCGCGGCGCGCCGTAGCGCCTGTTCCACCAGCTCGTCCATCGAGGCGACCTTCATCCCGGTCACCCTGGGCCCGTAGGCGATGTTGTCGTAGATGGACTTGGGGAACGGGTTGGGCTTCTGGAAAACCATCCCGATGCGTCGACGTACCTCGATCGGATCCACGTTGGGGGCGTACATGTCTTGTCCCCACCAGCGGACCTGGCCTTCGATCCGGGCGCCGTCGACCAGGTCGTTCATCCGGTTGAGGGAGCGCAGGATCGTGGACTTCCCGCAGCCGGAGGGACCGATCAGAGCGGTGATCTCGTTGTGGCCGAACGCGACGTTGACGTCTCGCACCGCCAGGAAGGGCCCGTAGTAGACGTTGAGGTCTTCGCAGACCAGCGCTGCCTCGGGCTGCTCCTGGAGCGGCCGCCGCTCCACGTGGATCGGCCGCCCGGCCGCAGGTGGTGTTGCCTCGCTCATCAGTGCCCTCGCGTGGGTTGTCGTGGTTGTCATTGGGGATCCTTCGGTGTCACGAGCGGCGCTGGACTCGGTTGCGAATGATGATCGCTACCGCGTTGAGCGCGAGCAGGATGGCGATCAGCAGCAGTGAAGTGGCGGCAGCGAGGTCATGGAAGGCCGCTTGCGGCGCGTTGGTCCAGGCGTAGATCTGGATGGGCATGGTGGTGAACCCCGACAGCAGCCCGTTGGGGTCGAACGAGATGAACACCAGTGCGCCGAGGAGCAGCAAGGGCGCCGCTTCGCCAAGGGCCCTGGACAGCGCAAGGATGGTGCCGGTCGCGATCCCGGGGACGGCTGCAGGAAGGGTCACCCGCCATGTGGTCTGCAGGGGTGTGGCGCCGAGCGCCAGTGATCCTTGTCGCAGGTCCCGCGGGACGGCCCTCAATGCCTCACGGGTCACGATGATGATCACCGGCAGGATCAACAGGGCGAGCGCCAAGGCTCCCCCGACGACGATGTTCTTGTTGCGGACCCCGATCAGGGACAGGGTACCGATGGCCAGCATGCCGTAGATGATGGAGGGGATCGCCGAGAGGTTCTGGATGTTGAGTTCGATGAACCTGTTGAACCAGTGCTTTCGGTTCGCGAACTCCTCCAGATGAACGGCCGCGGCGATACCCAAGGGGATGGCCATGACGGCCGTTGTCCCGATCACCAAGATCGATCCCAGGATCGCAGGGCGGGCCCCGGCCTCGGCTGGACGCGACGACGGATACTCGGTGAGGAGGCGAAGGTCGAGGCGGTCCCAGCCCTGCGCCGCAGTGGTTGCGACGAGCGCGACGAGGCTGGCGAAGGCCACGAAGAGGCTGAGCCAGAGCAGTCCGAGGAAGATCAGCGCGGTCACGCTGTACTCCCTGGAGCGGCGCCGGCTGCTGAGGGCGGGGTGGTCCCGGTGGACTTCGGTGAGCGTGGCGGCCATCAGTACTCCTGGCGGAATCTGCGGACCAGCTGAATGCTGACCGCATTGACGATCAAGGTCATGAAGAACAGCAGGAGGCCGACCGCGAAGAGGGTGTTGTACTGCAGGGAGCCCACCCGTGAGTCACCCAGCGCCATCCGCGCGATGAAACCGGTCATCGTGACGCCCTCCATGGTGGGGTCGGTCACCAGTTGCGGACGCCCGCCGGCAGCTATCGCGACGATCATGGTTTCCCCGATTGCCCGGGAGATGCCAAGCACGACCGCCGCCACGATGCCCGACAGGGCGGCCGGCACGATCACCCGGATGGAGGTCTGCATCCGGTTGGCGCCGAGAGCCGCCGATCCCTGCCGGAGCGCAAGCGGGACCGCCGACATGGCGTCCTCCGAGAGGGAGGCGATGGTGGGGATGATCATCACCCCCATCACCAATCCGGCGGCCAGGGTGGAGAACGTGCCCACCTGCACCGACAGCCACTGCCGCAAGACCGTGGGGGCGACGAAGGACAGAGCGAAGAGGCCGAACACCACGGTCGGTATCCCTGCCAGGAGTTCGAGGATGGGCTTGAGGATCTTGCGTATCCCGGGGCGGGCGTACTCGGCGAGAAAGATCGCCGCGCCGAGCCCGAACGGCACGGCGACGAGCAGTGCGATGAAGGTGGTCCAGGCGGTGGCGGTGATCAAAGGGAGAACCCCGAAGGACGCGTCGGCGAACTGGGGCGCCCACCTGGTGCCGGTGAGGAACTCCATCACCGGGACCTCTCTGAAGAATGCCGCCGCCGGGACGATCAGGGACACCAGGATGCCCAAGGTGATCAGGATCGACACAGATGCCGCACCGGCAAGCAGGAGGCGGACAGCGCGCTCGCCCGGCCGGGACCGGTGTTGGGTGATTACGTGCGCCGCGTCCCTGGCGGCCGCCAGCCGGCCGGGCGCCTCGACCCGGCCGGCTGCGGAGGGTGCCATTGAACTCATCGGAGGTCAGCCAGCCAGGCTGGCGAGCTCCTGCTTGGCCTTCTTCTGCTGCTCGTCGGTCAGGTCCACGAACAACGCGTCCTTGGCGACCTGAGCTTCGTTGTCGAGGTAGAACTCCAGGAAGGCGCGGAGTGCGGCGTTGTCGGCGTACTTGGCCTGGTTCACGTAGAGGAACAGCGGCCGGCTCAGCGGCTTGTAGGAGCCGTCCTGGACGGTCTGCTTCGAGGGGGTCACGCACCCGGCGCCGCCGTCCACCTGCACGATCTTGACGTCCTTGGGGTTCTCTTCGGCGTAGCTCAGCCCGAAGAAGCCCATGGCCCCCTTCGCGCCGGTGACGCCCTGAACGGTCAGGTTGTCGTCCTCCGAGGGGGTGTAGTCAGTGCGGATCGCGCCTTCCTTGCCGTTGATCGCGCCGGTGAAGTAGTCGAACGTGCCCGAGTCGGTACCCGCCCCGTAGAGGGCGAGCTTCTCGTCGGGGAAGGACGGGTCGACCTGCTTCCAGCTAGTCACCTTCCCTTCGGACGCGGGGCCCCAGATCGTGGCGAGCTGCGCCACGGTCAGACATTTCGCCCAGTCGTTCGCGGGGTTCACCACCACCGAGAGCCCGTCATTGGCGATGACGATCTCGGTGTACTTCACCCCGGCCGTGGCGCACGCCGCAGCCTCTTCGTCCTTGATCGGGCGCGACGCATCGGAGATATCGGTCTCGTTGGCGCAGAAGCGCTTGAAGCCGCCGCCGGTGCCGGAGGTGGCCACGGTCACGTTCACCCCGGGCTCCTTGTCACGAAACATCGTCGCCGCGGCGGAGGTGAGCGGCTCAACCGTGGAGGAGCCATCGACCACGACGTCACCAGAGAGCCCACCGGAGGACCCGGCCGCCTGCGGCGAACCTTGCCCACCGCAGGCCGCAAGGGCCAGAGCCAGGCTGCTTGCACCAACCACCAACATGCTGCGCTGGAGGATCTTCATCACAGTCCGTGTCCTATCTGTCGTCGGCGGCACCGTGCCACACGAGTCACAAACACATAGAACGTGAGCTATGTTAACAGAGGGTGAACACACGATGCCCCGCGCACAACATATACATGGCAAGCTATACGTAGTCCGGGTCTCGGCGACAGTTCGCTCGGCCGCGAATGGGTCTCCCCAGCGGTGCGCGGGCCGGCCAGCGCGGGTGCCGCGCTACCCGGCGCACGCACCGATGAACGCAGAGATCGGATCCAGGGCGGCAGGAGCCAACCGGTAATGCACCCAACGCCCGCGCTGTTCGCGCTCCAGAAGCCCGGAATCCACCAGCCTCTTGAGGTGGTGGGACAGGGTGGGCTGCGAGATCCCCAGAGCTGCCGGAAGATGACACGCACAGGCCGTCGTGTCCGGGGAGTTGGCGACCAGGCGCACCAGCCGCAGCCGCACAGGGTCTGCGAGCGCCTTCATCAGGATCGAGAGTCGTTCAGCCTCCTGTGCAGGCATCAGCGCATCGGAACTGGCAGGCGCGCATTCGAGGACGGTAAGGACTCGGGTCACAGCCCGATTCTAGGCGACATCGACATCTGTAGATATGAGAGGTTGGCGTGCTCCGACTCGTCATTACTGGACGGACGGTCGGATCAGTTCGGCGAGCAGCGCGTGTACCCGGACGGCAATGTCGTCGCGCATCAGACGCACACGCTGCAGCCCGTCGACTCCCTGCTCCGCGGGATCGGGAATCACCCAGGTCTCGATCGGGGCGACCATGCCCGGGACCGCGCTGACGCGGGCCTCGGTCCCGAGCACGACGACCCGGTCGGCGTCGGTGAGCATGGAGCGCCGAAGCCTGGTGGGAACCTGGTCGGACATGTCGGCACCGAGTTCGGCGACCGCCACGGCCGAGAGGTCGTGCACCACGAGGTCCGGTTGGGTGCCGGCCGACCGGACCTCGACTCGCCCGCCGGCGAGGCTTCGCATGATGGCTGCCGCCATCTGGGACTTGCCGGCGTTGTGGACGCACACGAACAACACACTCGGCGGCCTGATCGCCCCCGGGTCCGTCAGATGCCCCACACCCCCGATCGTAACGACCTGGACGCTTCGATCTGCGGCTGGACGCCCGGCCGGCGACCGGCCTGGTGCGCCATCCCGACATCCCAGAGCGCCAGGCGGTTCGGCGCGACGAATGCTTTGATGTATGTCTAATACATGGCATCATGGGGGCGTGCCGAAGACGCTGCCGATGCTGCTGGATACCCAGCCGATCTGCTGCCCGACGCTGGAGGAATCCCCCGGGCTGTCCGACGAGGACGCGATCGCCCTGGCCGTCCGCCTCAAGGCGTTGGCGGACCCGGTGAGGCTGCGTGTGGTGAGCCTGCTGCTCGACCGGCTGGACCATGGGGCCTCCACCAGGGAGCTGGCACCTCTGCTGAACCTGACCGAGCCGACCGTGAGCCACCACCTGCACACCTTGCTCGACTCAGGCTTGGTCATCAAGGAACGTCAAGGAACAACCGTCTACTACCGGGTGGTGCCCGAAGCGATCCAGGCGATCGCCGGCGTGCTCCACCTGAGCTGCTGCTGAAGGAGAAGCAAGTGAGCACGACCAATAGCGACCAGATCCGTGAAGCCGTCCGCGAGAACTACGGCCAGATCGCCGAATCCTCGTCCAGCTGCTGCGACACCTCGTGCTGCACACCAGGCGCCCAAGCACCCCAGCTTCTGTCCCTTCAGCTCGGGTACTCCCCGCAGGATCTCGTCGCCGTTCCTGAGGGCGCGAACCTCGGGCTCGGGTGCGGCAATCCGCAGGCGATCGCCGGTCTTCAGGCGGGTGAGGTCGTGCTCGACTTGGGCAGCGGCGCGGGCTTCGACTGCTTCCTGGCCGCCCGCCAGGTCGGCCCGGGGGGGACGGGTCATCGGGGTGGACATGACCGCGCCTATGGTCACCAAGGCCCGCGCCAACGCACAAAGGGATGGCTACAACAATGTCGAGTTCCGGCTCGGCGAGATCGAGCACCTGCCGGTGGCCGATGCCAGCGTCGACGTGATCATCTCCAACTGCGTGATCAACCTGTCACCGGACAAGGCCGACGTCTTCGCCGAAGCATTCCGAGTGCTACGCCCGGGTGGCCGGCTTGCCGTCTCCGACGTCGTTGCCTTCGCCCCGATCCCTGATGAGGTCCGCGAAGACCTGGCGCTGCTGTCCAGCTGCATCTCCGGTGCGGAGGAAGTCGGCGTGGTCGAACGGCTCCTGCAGGAAGCAGGCTTTGAGCACGTCGCGGTGGCACCCAAGGAGGAGAGCAAGACCTTCATGGCCGGCTGGGCGCCCGGCGCGCCGATCACCGACTACGTGGTGTCAGCAACGATCGAGGCCCGAAAGCCCGCCGCCTGACCCGGCTTCAGCAGCTGCTCGGCGGCGCGATCAGGCCGGCATAGTCCGCGCCGAGGGCAGCGCTGACCTCGCGGGCCGCGACCGGCAAGAACCTCTTGACGGTGTTCGTGGCCCTCAGGTGATTCATGAGCACCGCGTTGGCCCGGACGGCTGCCTGGCTGCGACGGAGTTGGTCCACCTGTTCCTGGGTCGGGGCGAGGCCCGCCTGCTGGGTGCGCAAGTAGCTGGCCTGCGGGCCCTGCAGGTCGAGCATGGCCTGCTGCGCCGACGGATCCTCGGCCAATGCTGCGCTGGCCGCCAGATACTCGGCGACCGCCGGAGCCTCGCGGAGCGCGTGGCTGAACGCGAGGGCCGCGTCGCGGAGTTCGGTTGAGAGCATTGCGTCTTCCCCTGTCAGCCGCAGCAGCCGCCGGAGCGGCTGTTCGCGGCGAAGTCGATCCCGATCTCGGCGGTGACGATGGCCGCCGTGTCGCGGCAGACGGCCCCAAATGCCTCCGTCGCCGCCACATACGCCGCCACGGTCGGCACCGCGTACATGGCCCGCTGGCAGCGATCCAGTTCGGCGCGCTGGGTCTCGGTGAGGACCCCCATGGTGATCTCGGCCCGGAACTGCTGCTGGAGGCGGTCGAACGCCGTGATCGCGGCCTCCGCCTGGGGGTCGACGGAGATCGCCTGATCGGCAGCGAGTAGGGCGGAGAACTCGGGGCTCGCCTTGAGTGCGGCGCCGAATGTCCTGGCCGCGGCCAGTGCCCCGGCTTCGGCCTCGGGTGGTGCCTGGATGGTGGGATTGGGCATTGTTGTTGGGTCTCCTTTTGAGCGATGAGCGGCGTGGGTGCGATCGTGTGCGGGCCGCCGCGGGTGGTGTCCTGCGATCGGACTCAGGACGCCAGCGTCGCGAGGCGTTTGGGTCCGGTGGGTTCTTCCTGGAGGAGCGGCACGACTGCCAGCCGGCGGGCGCGTGTCCGCACCGCATCCAGCGGGCCTTGTTCCTGGCTGGCGCGGTGCCGAAGCAGCGGCGAGGTGGTGGCTGCGGCGGCGAGGGACTGGTTGACTACCCAGGCCCAGGGATGGATGCCGGCGCGATTGAGGTCGTCCTCCAGGATGCTGGCTTCCAGGACCGGAGTCGTCTCCGGCAACGTGACGATCACGATCTTGGTGTAGTCGGGGTCCTGCAGCCGCATCATCGGCGTGATGTAGTGGGTGCCGGCAGCCATGTTGCGTTCGATCTCGCGGTGGTAGGAGCCGGCGGCATCCATCAGCAGCAGGGTGTGCCCGGTGGGTGCGGTGTCCATCACCACGAACCTGCGGCGAGCCTCGTTCACGAGACGAGAGAACTGTTGGAAGACCGCGACCTCTTCGGTGCACGGCGACAGCAGGTCCTCGGCCAGCAGGGCCTTACCCGCATCGTCGAGATCCTTGCCCTTGGTGGCCATGACGCGCTCGCGGTACTCCTTGACGGCTCGCTGCGGATCGACCCGGGACATGCTGAGACTCGGCAGCCCGTACCCATCCCCCATCGTGTTCGCCAGGTGCCCGGCCGGATCGGTCGTGGTGAGGTGAACGTCGTGGCCCAACTCGGCCAGGCGGCTCGCAATCGCCGAGGCGATGGTGGTCTTCCCGACTCCGCCCTTGCCCATGCACATGATCAGCCCGTGCCCATCGGCGGCAATCTCGTCGACCAGTGAGTCCAGGCCCGGCGCCATGGCTTCCCGGGGTGCGGGGACCGCCTGGCTTGGGACGGCGGTAGTGCCGTCGAACAGGGACCGCAACGCAGCCAGCCCGACCATGTTGTCCGGCTTGAGCTCGATGATGTCAGTCGGGACGCCGGCCAGCGGGACCGGCATCGCGGCGACCGCTGCCCGTTCGCGGTCGCGGATGGCGAGCACCAACTCGTCGTCTCCGGCGCTGGCGGGCAGGACCCCGTTGACGACCACGTTGCCGGGCCGGATGCCGGTCTCGGTCAACTCTTCGGCCGTCCGGGCGATCTCGGCCAGGCTCGAGGCCTGGGCTCGCGCCACCAGCACCAGTCGGGTCATCGACGGGTCGGCCAACGCTTGGACGGCCCTGCCGTAGAGCGTACGTTGCTTCTCCAGCCCGGACAGCGGCCCGAGGCAGGAGGCGTCGCCCTTGCCGGCGTCGAGGAACCCGGTCCAGTCTCCGGGCAGCTTCAGCAGCCGGATGGTGTGCCCGGTGGGGGCGGTGTCGAAGATGACGTGGTCGTAGTCGGCCACCAGGGTCGGGTCGCCGAGCAGGGCGGTGAACTCGTTGAAGGAGGCGATCTCGGTGGTGCACGACCCGGACAGCTGTTCGGTCATCGAGGCGATCTCGCGTTCGGGCAGCAAGCCGCGAACCGGTCCGATGATCCGTTCCCGGTACTCGGCGGCGGCCTGCTCCGGGTCGATCTCGAGAGCATCCAGGCCCGGAACGGAGGTCAGCGGCGTGATGGTGTTGCCGATCGTCTGGCCGAAGACCTGGCCGACGTTGGAGGCGGGATCGGTGCTGACCAGCAGCACCCGACGTCCAGCCTCGGCCAGACGAACAGCGGTGGCGCAGGCGATCGAAGTCTTACCCACCCCGCCCTTGCCGGTGAAGAACAGGAAGCGGGTGGGATCGGTGAGGAAGTTCATGGCCGGGGCCTCAGCAGCTTCCGCCGCCGCAGCAACTCCCGCCTGCGGTCACCAGGTTGATCCTTGGACGGAGTGTGGCCGTCTGGCCGGCGTAGCGGGCAAGCATCTCGCGGCTCGGATACCGCCCAGTCAGCACAGTGACGTTGTCGACGAGCACCAGCGGCAGGCTTTCGGAGCCGGCGGCCTGCAGGAAGTTCATCACGACCGGGTTGTCGACGAATGCCTGGGGATCGTTGGCGAGGTTGTGCCGCTGGATATCCACGCCCGACGCCTTGAAGAAATCGACGTCGGCGGTGAAGTTGACCAGGCTCTGGTCCACGTCCGGTCCGCACACACCGGTGTTGCAGCACAGCGCTGGTTCGTACACCGCGATCTTCACCATATCGATACCTCCGTATTGATGTTTGTCGATACGACTCTAGCCGGTTCGTATCGATAGTGACGAATCCGACACCAGGTGGGCGCAGATCACTCCCACGCGCCGCGGTACATGACTGCGGTGACGTTGGCGTCGTCGTCGAGCATCAGTAGGTCGGCGCGATGGCCGGCGGCGATGCGGCCGACACGGTCGAGGCCGAGGTAGTCGGCGGGGGCGCTGGTGGCGCTGCGTACGGCCTGCGCCAGCGGAATGCCTTGGCCGATCGCGTTGCGCACGGCACGGTCGAGGGTGAGGGTGCTGCCGGCGATGGTCGGCCGTCCTGCGAGCCGGGCCACCCGGTCGCGGACCTCGACCGGCAGTTCGCCGAGTAGGTAGTCCCCGTCAGGCGCGGCTGCGGCGGCCATGGCGTCGGTGACCAGGATGATGCGGTCGGGGATGGTCCGCATGACGAAGGTTGCCAGGTCGGCGTCGACGTGGATGCCGTCGAAGATCAGCTCGACCCGGACCCGCGGATCGTCCAGGAAGGCCAGGACGGGTCCGGGGTCGCGGTGGCCGAGCGGGGGCATGGCGTTGAAGATGTGGGTGGCACCGGTGGCGCCGAGGCTGATGGCCTGCTTGACGGTGGCGTAGTCGGCGGCGGTGTGGCCGACCGCGGGAAGGCAGCCGTGAGCGACCATGACGGGGATCGCTTCCATTGCGCCGGGCAGTTCGGGGGCGATTGTGGCCATCCGGACGGTTCCGGTCCCTGCCCGGAGGAGATCCTCAACGACGGCGGGAGCCGGGTCACCCAGCAAATCGGAGTCGTGGGCGCCCTTGTAGCGGGTAGCGAGCCAGGGTCCCTCCAGGTGGATGCCGCCGAGGTCGCCAGCGGTCACCAGGTCGGCAAGGAGGGCGATCTGGGCGCGCAGCACGGGAATGGAGGCGGTGATCAGGGAGGCGACGATCGTGGTGGTTCCGGCGGCACGGTGGGCCCGCACCACACGGTCAGCCTCGGCCGGATCATCCGTGGTGAATGCCGCTCCTCCGCCGCCGTGGCAGTGCGCGTCCACATAGCCAGGAACCAGCATGCCGGCCGCCTGGTCGGCCGGGCGCGGCGGTGCCCCCACGCCGGCCCCTGTGATGGTGTCACCGTGGACGTCGACCCAGCCGGTGACGAAGTTGTCGTGGTCGGGCAGGAGGATGCGCTCGGCCTCGATGAGCATGGCGGTTCCGTTCTCGTTCTGGCGGACAGGGCCTCCAAAGCGGTCGGCCCGAGGTCGGCGGAAAGGGCGTCGGGAGGCTGCCGATAGCGCCCCTCAGGGGTTGCCTGGTCTACCCGATTAGGGGGGCGAGAAGTTCCTTCACCTGCCGGACGGTGGGGACCCGCCCGGAGAGGACCACCGCGTCGTCGACGACGAGGCCGGGGGTGCTCATGATGTTGTAGCTGAGGATGTCGGCGTAGTCGGTGACCTTCTCGAAGGTGGCGTCGATGCCGAGTTCGGCTGCTGCCTGCTTGGCCGCCTTCTCGAGGTTGACGCAGTTGTTGCAACCGGGGCCGAGGATCTTGATGTTCACTGTCGGGTTCTCTCTTGGTGGTGGTTTACAGGACGGCGTTGAACAGGTAGCCGACGGCGATGATGCCGATGGCGGTGACCGTCACGAAGACGGCGATCAGCTTGGGTTTGAGGACCCGGCGCAGCAGGATCATCTCGGGCAGGCTGAGGGCGACGGTGGCCATCATGAACGCCAGTAGCGTGCCCATCGGCATGCCCTTGGCGTAGAGCGCGTCGATCAGGGGCAGGATGCCGCCCGCATTGGAGTACAGCGGCACCCCGACCAGGACGGCGATCAGCACGGCGAACGGGTTGTCGGGGCCGGCGTAGGTGGCGAAGAAGTCCTCCGGCGCCCAGCCGTGAATGGCGGCGCCGAGCCCGATGCCGACCAGCAGGTAGGGCCAGATCTTGCGCAGGATCGAGGCGACCTCCTCGATCCCCATCTGGATCCGGTCGTCCCAGGACAGGCCGGCGGTGGAGTCGATGACCTGACCTCGGAGCTTGGTCTCGAACACGAACGGCTCCACCCAGCGTTCGAGCTTGAGCCGTCCGATGGTGAACCCGGCCAGGATCGCGATCACGAGCCCGGCGCCGACGTAGAGCATGGTCGGGCCGACGCCGAACAGGCCCAGCAGCAGCGCGATGGCGACCTCGTTCACCAGTGGGCTGGCGATCAGGAAGCTCATCGTCACCCCGAGCGGGATGCCCGAGGCGACGAAGCCGATGAACGCCGGGACGGCGCTGCACGAGCAGAACGGGGTGACCACACCCAGGCCGGCGGCGAGCACGTTACCGATGCCCTCGCGCTTACCGCCCAGCAGCGCCCGGGTCCGTTCCACGCTCATGAACGACCGTGCCACGGTCACCAGGAAGATGATCCCGGCCAGGAGCAGGACGATCTTGACGCTGTCGTAGAAGAAGAAGTGCACCCCGCTACCCAGCCGCGAGGCCAGATCGAGCCCGAACACACCGCCGATCAGCCAGTCCCAGAACGGCTCATTCACAAGGTACAACGCCCACCACAGCGCAACCGCGAGCAGCAGACCGCCCCACCGCCGAAGCGACGCGCGGCGCGTCTCAGGCTTGGTCGTCGTGGTCACTTCACGACCACCAACTGCCGGGCCACCGATGCGGGATCGGGCAGGGCGGCGCGAAGTCGCTCCAGCGCACCTTCGGTGAGGGTGTAGTCGATCCACCGTCCCCGCTTGGCGCCTTCGATCAGACCGGCCTCGCGCAGCACCTTCAGGTGGTAGCTGAGCAGGTTGCCCGGGATCGGCGGCTCGGGCTGCAGATCGCACACGCAGCGGGTCTGCCCGACCAGAAGGTTCAGCAGCTGCAGGCGGATCGGATCCGCCACCGCTGAGAGCAGCGCAGCAGCCTCCTGGTATTCAGTCGGTTTTGAATCAACCATGCTTGAATGGTGCTCGGCCGGCGGGGCTTATGTCAAGTCAGCCCAGGAGGGCGAAGACGCGCTGCGCGGCGAGCAGGACCAGCGCGACCGCGAAGATCCTGGTCAGGGTCAGGCTCTTCACCCGGTTGGCCATGAACCGGGCGCCCCATTGAGCTCCGGCGATCGCGGCGACCGTGGTCATCGCCAGCAGCGTCCAGTCGAACCGAGCGTCAGGCAGGTGCGCGATGAACGCCGAGAACGAGGGCAGTGTCACCACGACGCTGTTGGTGGCCGCGGCGGTGCGGGCGGCGAAGCCGAGCAGGACCAGGGTGGGCATCATCAGGAACCCGGGTCCGACGCCGAG
>MTLC01000298.1_pt1 | contig 27979 bp, 27 predicted proteins | sample 1982451 | NCBI WGS metagenome assembly MTLC01 (sample SAMN05710165, study PRJNA340218) | biofilm metagenome | isolation source: sample SPH anode biofilm adapted to +100 mV | place: USA | collected 2012-02-03 | reverse complement strand
TTCGTACCAACCATCAAAAGTATAACCTGTTTTGCTTGGGGCGCTTGGTTCATTGACTGTCGCACCCTCCGCAATATCTGTTACTGATGTAACGGCTGAACCGCCATTGCTATCGAATGTCATCTTGTAAGTAACAGGGGTTGGTGTCACATCGTTTTCGAAATCACCCTCAGCGGCTAAGTGGAGCACATGGGTTGTCCCCCCTAATTCTACTGCATGATTGCGTACTTCATCACGATGATGATAGGTCTTTTCTGCCGCATTGACAGTGGCAGCACTGCCCAGTCCTGCGAGAAGCAAGACTAATGCCAGTACATTTTTAGCGGTTTTGCGATGTTTGATAGCGATAATAAGCACTGTTGCTAATACGCCCAGACCAAGCACCTTCAAAACTGGGGTCATTTTTTCACCGGTTGACGGCAATGATGTGCTAGTTTTTGTTGTCGTGTTGGTAGCACCTGTCGTTGGCAATGGCGTTGTAGTGACCGTGCCGTCAATTTTCCGACTAACTTGATACGTTTTCGCGTCACCCGCTTTTAGCGTGCCCACGTTAACCGTGACTTTTTTCAGGTCCTTATCGTGGAAAATCGTGGGTAAATCAGCCTCAAAGGTCACATTGGTGCCCGTTTTACCGCTGATATTCTTAATCGTCAAGTCGGCGATTTCGGCACCTGACTTGCTGTCTTTGTTTTCGACGACGGTCAGCTCAAAATGATCTGAACCTCCTGTGTCTGCGGCATGTGCGATGCTTGGGAAACTCAGAAAAAACATCAACCCTATTGCTAAAATAATAGCACTTATATTTTTTAATTTCATTTATTTTACTGTCTCCTAAATACTTTTTTCAATTCAAAAGTCCAAAAGTTAAAACCAACCCTCTTGTGATAACTGCTAAGATTGGCACCAGCGACAAGAACGTCACGATGGTGAGCTCCAGATAACATTTCTTTTCCACTTCTTTTTTATAATTGGGATTACTTCTTCTAAATTGTGTCATTATTTTTTCCTTATCTTCTTAAAATTATTTTTTTGCAACAAAAACCAGACCTTTCTCAGAAATGCAAAAAGCACCTCTAAAAAAGGTCTGGTCTAAGTATCATCGCAAAAAAAATTACATACTGTCTGTCTGTCTGTCTGTCTGTCTGTCTGTCTGTCTGTCTGTCTGTCTGTCTGTCTGTCTGTCTGTCTGTCTGTCTGTCTGTCTGTCTGTCTGTCTAAGTATAGTCAAGGTAAATCTCCATGTCAAGTTATTTCTATCAATCAATTAAATTATTTTTACCATTTATTAATGTTAAAACACTTAAATTTAATTATCTTAGTTAACTATAACATCTTTTTAAATAACGTGCGCCCCAATTTTTATCCTCTGGAAGTAAACAAAAGAAACCTTTATATATCTACCGTTCTCTATTTTTCTCTTGTAATATATTTACGTTTCACTTATAATAGTCTTATTTACTCATATATTTATTACTCTAAAAAATAGGAGAGCACTATCATGGAAACTTTCTTACTAGATAAAAAATACAAAGCCATCTTTAATATCATCAATGCATTAAGTATGACACCCCTAAAAGAAATGGCAATTTCTGATCTAGCAGACAAACTCGGCATTACGAAACAAACTGTTAAAAGCTATTTTCAGACACTGCTAGACTATTGTGACCAAAAAGCATTACAAACATTTATACTTGAAGATGGCAAAGTTAAGATGATTCCAGATACAAATTTTAACATCTTTGATTTATATCATGAAGTGATTCAAGAATCAATTAAATACCAAATCATGATGAAAATTTTTAACAATCCTCAGATTACTTTTGTTAATCTGTACCTTGATTTAGCCATCAGTAAAAGTAGCTGTTCTCGTCACATTGAACAACTTAATGCGTTTTTTGCCTCTTACCATTGTCAAATCAATTTTTCGAAAGCCACGCCACTACAAGGCGATATCCATCAAATTAGATTTTTATTTTATAACTTACTTTGGGGGCTAAATCAAGATGAGATTATTCCCGCATCAAAGCAACTTGATGATCTCTCCAATTTTTTGTTAGACTTTATCCCAGAAATAACTTACATGACACTTAAAAAAATCAGATTAGGCTTTTATATCTTTCAAGTTAGTAGTAAGCATGGTTTTTATATTGATGTAGATTTCACGATTATAGAGTCCCCTTATCTCTCATTTGATGATTTTCACAATAAGCTAGACGAACTGGGCTTTTTAGCCGATTGCCGTGATTTGGCAACGAAAGAACTAGAAAGCCGTTACTTATACTTTCTTTGCTGCCGTTCAAACCTCCTGACGCTTGATGTCTGTCGAAAAATGGCAGACAAAATCGCACCTATTAACGATCCTATGATTCACTATTTTATAGATAAACTTCAAGACCATTATCAGATAACACTCAGAAACGATGAAACGACGTGTTTAGGCATTAACTTATCCCTCTTCTTTAAAGAGGCTAGTCTATTTTATGGTCGTGCTAAAACCTTTGATTTGGAAAAGTTAGTTGATATCTTTCATCGCACTAGAGAAAAATCTGCCAATTCTATCCAAAATTTTTTAGAGTCCGTCTATGACGACAACCCAAAAATCAAGCAACTCACGAAAAATTTTCCCAGTCTACACCTTTACTGCAAGATGATACTACGAATTATTTTATCGAAACATCAATATCCCATTAAGCTACTCGTGCAAAGCAGTATTTCCACACTACACCGAGAGGCACTCATTTCACAGATTAAGAGTCGCACACCGTTTCCAGTTGCCATTTATAGTTTTTATCAACTAGGTGATGATATGCCCGATGGCATTATCTCTAATTGGCTACCTGATAAAAAATATCGTGATGTCCCTTTCTTTTCTATTTCTCTGTTTTTCACAGAATGGAATGAAGCCGATTTAGCGCATTTTCTTAATCGAATAGTCGCTAAGAAATTAATTATCTGAATCATGGATATCACATATAGCAAAAAAACCGCGCTCTTATGAACGCGGTTTTGGAGCTCTTTATCTGAAAGTGTGCTTTTTTATTAATGATTAGCGCTTTACTTAGCTGCTGCGTAAAGCTCGTTGACTTTATCCCAGTTAACAAGTTCAAAGAATGCTGCGATGTAGTCAGGGCGAACATTGTGGTATTTAAGGTAGTAAGCGTGTTCCCAAACATCCAAACCAAGTACAGGTGTTTCACCATCTGTAATCGGATTGTCTTGGTTTGCTGTTGATATCACTTTAAGTTCACCATTAGCATCTACTACCAACCATGCCCAGCCGCTACCGAAACGACCTGTTGCAGCTGTTTTGAAAGTTTCTTTGAAAGCATCAAAGTCACCAAATTTAGCGACAATAGCTTCTCCGATGGCACCAGTTGGTACACCACCAGCATTTGGTGCCAAGATTTCCCAGAAGAAACTATGGTTGACATGACCACCACCGTTGTTTTGAACAGCAGTACGGATATCATCAGGAACTGAAGCCAAATCTTTCACAAGTTCAAATGCTGATTTATCAGCCAATTCAGGATGTTTATCAATTGCAGCGTTCAAGTTAGCAACGTAAGTTGCATGGTGTTTGTCATGGTGCAATTTCATCGTTGCTTCATCGAAAAATGGTTCAAGTGCATCGTATGCGTAAGGTAGTTCTGGAAGTGTGTGTGCCATGTTGGTACCTCTTTCTTTAATTCTCTGATTGATGAATTATGTTATACCTTCATTCTACCTCAAAACATAAGATAGCGCCAATATTTAGATTGAAAATTTTTGCTTATTAAGACTGTTAAAATAACATAAGAGAAAGACATTTCATCTTGCATTTTTAAACGATTTTAGGCTGCTATTTTACTGTTCCTTGCCTTCAAGGACTATGTCCTGAGCTGTAATATCACTACCAAAGAAATCTTTCAAGGTTGCAGCATAATCTTTGGCAAAAAAGCTATCTTCTCCAAGTTTTTCAAGTTCCTGATTTGTCCAGTCAAGCAAGGATTGATTCCCTTTTTTGATTCCCGGGTTAATCGTTGAGACGTCACCTAGTTCTTTAATACCAACTTTGAACTCTGGATTTTCTTTAACCCAAGCATACAAGTAACTATTATCATCTGCAATTGCATCCGCACGACCATCTTTCAGAGCTTGAAATTGTTGTGTTTTAGATTCGTACTTTTCAAGTATCACATCTGGTTGTTTGCTTGTAAAATAGGCTTCTGCTGTAGTCCCTTTATTAACAATGATTTTTTTACCTTTAAGCTGTGAGACTTCTGTAATAGGCTTTTCTTTAAGACTTGCCACTCCGATTGCGACTTTCATGTAGGGACTAGCAAAATCAATCACTTTTTCACGTTCAGGTGTTTTAGTAAAATTAGCAAGGACTAAGTCAACTTTATTAGACTTGAGGGCATCCACACGTTCTTCCGCATTGACAATGACATATTTCACCTTAACGCCTAAATCTTTTGCAATTTGATTGCCGAGATAGACATCATAGCCCTGATTCTTACCGTCAGCATCCAAATACCCATAAGGTGATAAGTCGCCAAATACTGCGATTTTAATTTCACCACGTTTTTTAATAGCATCGACACTTGAGGGATTCTTATCCTTCGTAGCATTGTCTTTTTTGTCTCCAGATGTATCACACGCAGCAAGCGAAAGAGATACGCCTGCAACTGCTAAAATACCGACTGCTTTTTTCCAAATTTTCATAATCTGATTCTCCATTTAAGATGTTGAGGCTCAATTTATATATTTTTATTAATAGGCTAAACTAGATAAAAATTGTTTAACACGAGGGTTATCTTCTGTTGTAAAGAAAGCTTCTGCATTTGTCTCTACGAGAATTTGACCTGTGTCCATAAAGATAATACGGTCAGCGACTTGTCTGGCGAAATTCATCTCATGTGTGACAATCAACATGGTCATGCCTTCTGAAGCCAGCCCTTGAATCACGCTTAGGACTTCTCTCACCATTTCTGGGTCAAGAGAGGCTGTCACTTCATCAAAAAGTAAAACTTGTGGCTGCATGATAAGGCTCCTGACAATGGCTACTCGTTGTTTTTGACCTCCTGATAATTCACGGGGATAGCTTTCAGCCTTATCAGCTAGTCCAATCCGTTCCAAAAGGGCAATGGCTTCTGATGTGACTGCTGTTTTTTCACGTTTCTGAACTTTTAGGGGGCCTAATAAAATATTATCTAGCACGGTTAAATTTGGAAAGAGGTCATAGGACTGAAACACCATCCCAATCTCTGGCCTAATTTTCTGCCAAGCTAGCTCATTAAGTTCTAAAGTTCTATCGTTGAAACTAATTTCTCCACTGTCAATTGTCTCTAAACCATTGAGCGTACGAAGTAGCGTGGATTTGCCACTGCCGGAGGGACCTAGTAAAACGAGTACTTCCCCCTTGTCAATGGTTAGCGATACGCCTTTTAGTATGTCGTTTTTGCCGAATTTTTTATGAATATTCTGAGCTTCTAAAACACTCATGTGCGTGCCTTCCTTTCTAGGCGTTTAGCTAGTACTGATAAGGGCCAACAGAGGATAAAGTACAGGAAAAAAATGAAACCATAGACCCACAGCGAGGCTGTCGGAATTTTAATCGTGTAATTTTCTATGACTTGTTGGCCTACTTTAATCATTTCTGGGACGCCAATTATCAAAAGAATAGAGGTCGTTTTAATGACGCGTGTTACAAGATTCAGGGTTGCAGGAATTACAAGTGGTAAACCTTGAGGGAAATAAATATAGCGGTACTGTTGTCTTTTAGACAAACCAAGCGCACGTCCTGCATCGATTTGTGCTTTCGGAATGCTAATCAAAGCTGACCTAACGATATCACTCATTTCGGAGGAAATCCAAAGGACGAAGACGAGTACAGAAACTGTGAACTGGCTGATATCCGAATTTAAAGCTTCTGGTAGGATGTAGTAAAAAACAAACAGTAAAACCAGTAAGGGCATCATCCGAAAAATTTCCAAATATATCTTGAAAATCAATTTAATCACTCTTGAATTTGAGGTTCTGAGTATGCCAAATAGCACACCTAGTAGTAGACCAATAACCAGAGAAACAACTGAGATTTTAGCAGCTAACCACATACCACCCAAAATTCGGGACAAGTTGTTACCATCAAAAAAGATATTAAGACCCGAAGATGCCATGGCGAACTCTCCTTTCGATATAACTGATAATGAGTGACAAAGGCATTAAAATGACCGCATAAGAAATAACCAACATCAGTAAGTATTCTCGAGTCAAGTAATACATACCAATCAAATCCCGTGTCACATTGGTCAAATCCATAATCGCAATAGCTGAAAATACCGACGTTTCTTTCAGCAAGAAGAGCGTATTCGCACCAACAGCTGGGACACTATTGGCAAATCCTTGCGGAAAAATAATGAAACGTGCCAATTGTACTCTTGTCAACCCAAGCGCACGACCACTTTCCACTTGAATCCTTGCAACTGATTCAATCCCTCCTCGAAAAGCTTCACTCATATAACCACCACCTAGAAAGGCTAACCCGATAATGCCAACTGTTTCTTTTTCTAGTTGAATGCCAATACGTGGCAAGCCATAATATAAGAAAAAGAGTTGAATCAATAAAGGTGTATTACGTGATATTTCTGTATAGGCACTGGCAATTTGCCGAAAAATTGGTAATCTAAAATAGATAACAAAACTCGAAATCAAACCAATAATTAAAGCAAGTGCAACACCAATGCTTGCAAGTTTTAACGTGACGCCCATTGCATGTATATACTGTGGTAAAGCTTCGGACATCATTTGACTAGCCATATTCTCTCCTTAAACAGCATCATATTTTTACCATATTTCTCTTACCATTTTAACGCTGAATCAATGACTTAGTCTTAAAAATAGCAAAAGGTCGTGATTAGGATTTCCTATCACGACCTTTTGCTATTTAACGCAAGTAATTCTTAACTCATTTCAAAGCTTCTACAGACGGTGTGTAATCGCCACCGTAAAATTTATCAGACAGTTCTTTTAAAGTGCCATCTTCCGATAAAGTTTTAATGGCTTTATCCATTTCACCTTTAAGTTTTTCTTGTGTGTCATCCAAGATGTAGTATTCATAGGTTTTAAATGTCGGATACTCTTTCAAATCAGGAATGTTGCTAGCAACTGTGACACCATGTGTCTTAGCTAAGTTTTCCGCTGCTGATTTTGAGGCGAATAGGAAGTCAATTTGACCCGACTCAACCGCAGCCAAGCGGTCAGCTAGTGAGCGTTCTGAATAAGTCACTTCAATTTTTTTATCTGGGTATTTCTTATTCCAGGCTTCAAAAATAGCACCATAGTTAGTTCCTGCAGGAATCTCTGTTTTTTTACCAATTAAATCTTTAATTGATGTGTAATTATTTTTCGTGCTTGAAAAGATAGCATTGACATTTTCAGAAATCGGATAAGTAAATAAATATTTCTTTTCCCGTTCAGGTGTTTTGCCAAAGTTATTGGCACCAATTTGACTACGGCCTGCATCTAAATCCGTTAAAATTGCTTCATCGGATACAATTTTATAGTTGAATTTGTAATCAGGCAATTTTTTATCAATGGCTTTCAACACCTCAATATCAAAACCTGTCAAGGTATTGCCATCTTTATAAGCATAAGGCTTAGAGTCTGCTGTTTGCGCCACTGTAATTGTTGTCGCTTTTTTAGATATATCCGTCGCATCTTTATTTGACTTACCACACGCTGCCAAAAATGCAACACTTAGTAAGCCGACAGCAGCAAGCGCTGCTACTTTTTTAAATCCCATAATCAAAAAATCCCCTTTTCAAATTGATAAACCTCATTTTACCATAAAAATCATAAAGGACTGCTTTTAAAAACTGTATGACGACTTTTAAAAAAGAAATGACCAATTTTGATCATTTCCTTTATAAATCATGATAGCTTTGATAGAGTTCCTGACGAACCAAACCACGTATTTTTGCAACCTTTTTAATAGCTGCATTAGGTTTTTCACCAGTTTGAATCAAGGCCTCAACAGCCTCTAAATCTGTTAAATCAGATGTTTCATCCTGTTTGGCCTCATCAGACCCACTCACAATAATTAAACATTCACCCTTAATTGGATGCCTCTCTAACGATGCCAAAACTTCAGAAATACGACCACGTCGATATTCTTCGAAAAGCTTCGTCAATTCCCGCACAAAAGCCACCTCACGGTCACCGTAAACAGCCAATAAATTAGTCAGCGTTGCAGCCACTCGATGAGGCGACTCATAAAATATCTGACTTTCTGGATAAGCCTTTTTTTCGGTTAAAAAAGCGACTTGTTCTGACTTTTTACGTGGTAAAAACCCGTAAAAAATATGGGGTTGTGGCGCGATACCAGAGGCAATCAAGGCTGTAATCCCCGCACTTGCACCCGGCAGAGCAACGACATCAATCCCCTCAGAGATACAGGCTAAAACCAAGTCATGTCCTGGATCAGAAATCGAGGGTAAACCTGCATCAGAAACCTGAGCAATAGCTTTACCAGATGCTAAAAATTGCACCATTTTCGAAAGCTTCAAACCACTATTATGCTCATGAAAACTCTCTTGCGGTGTCTCAATCTCAAAATGATTGAGCAATTTTTGTGTATTTCGCGTATCTTCCGAGGCAATCAAATCAACTGTTTTCAAAATTTCGACCGCTCGAAAAGTCATGTCGTCCAAATTACCGATTGGTGTCGGCACGAGATACAGCGTCCCAGCTGATTTTGCACCCTTAAAACTTTGCTGAAAATTCATCATCTATATAAAATCTCCGCGCAATACAGACACGTCTCCCCTGGTTCCAAACGCTGACCATAAAAATCCCGACAAACATGAAAACCATCTTCGTAAATTTCTTGCAAATTTGACATAGGTACTTTTTTGGTCAATTTTTCATTCTTGTTTTCTGGACTATGTGGCTCTGAAAATTCAGTCAAACGGTCACGCAATCGCGCATTTTCCAAGCGTAGGCTTGTATTCTCTGTTAATAATTTTTGATAGTTGGTTTTAATATCACTGACTTGCGTGAGTGTTGCTACCAAACCTTCTTCAAGTTCAGATAGATGCTCAAAGAAAGACATTTTATCTGTCATCAAACCACCTCAATTTCTGAAACGTCATAATCCTGAATCTGATTATCCAACCGTGCCTTGACTGTATTAGATAAGATATTCAGACCGATTACCCGTGCTTGACCATCAACCGTCTTGATTGTATCTCCAAAATCCGGGAATTTTTCCCGTGCCTGACGGTAAAAATCATCTTCATAACTCAAGCAACACATTAAACGGCCACATAGACCATTTAACTTGCTCTGATTGAGCGATAAAACCTGATTCTTAGCCATCTTAATGCTGACGTTGGGAAATTCACCCATAAATTCTGAACAGCAAAGGGGACGTCCGCAAGGACCAATGCCGCCAAATGTTTTGGCAACATCTCGAGAGCCAATTTGACGCAATTCAATCCGAGTTTTAAAACTACTGGCTAAATCTTTTAAAAGCGCTCTAAAATCCACCCGATGTTCAGCCGTAAAGCTGATATATAATCGTTTGTAGTCAAGCGTATACTTGACTTCTATGACTTTCATATCAAGACTGTGATCTTGCACCAAACGCTTCACTGTTATCTTAGCAGCATCAGAATCCTGGGCAACCTTTTCAGCTAATTCAAAGTCTAGAGCATTAGCTTGAGAAACGATATAGCCATCACTTAATAGCTCAGGCGAAACCTTACGTACAATACGTCCCATCACCTTATATTTTTCAGTTTTAATCACTACAGTGTCAGCAATCTCATAATGACTATTACTTGAAACAAAAAGATTGTCCTCACCATGTGTCAATTTGATTTCGTAATTCATAATTTTCTTTCTTAATGCCCCAAAGCATTGTTAAATCATAAAATAAGAAACAACTATCTAGTCGTTCACCTTATCCTAAAATAATTTTCTCAAGACTGGCTTGAAAATTCACATTTGCACGCCAGTATTTTTGCGCCGTAAACACATTTTGCGCCCATTTAGGTTGGCGTCTTTTGACAAAAAAGATGGCAAGGATATTGAATGCCAAGCCTTGCAATCTTTTATCTTTAAACAAAGGCGCTAGCTGCATGATTTGCAGCAAAGCTTCATCAGCATCACTAGCCAAGGTCTTAGTGAATTTATCTAATTGCTTGACACTCTCTAAAAAAACCTTATCCGCTGCCAACGCTTCAGCCTCAGGCAAAGATGTCACAACCTCTGAAATGATACTAGCATCTGTCTTGAGTGTCCCTTTTTGCTCCAAATAGTTTTGAATCAACTGAGATTGACTTGGAAAAGTAATGATTTGGGCACGCGACTTAATGGTTTCAAGCACCATGTTCTCAGATGCTGTTAAAAGAAAGATGTACATTTCAGACTCTGGCTCCTCGATAGACTTGAGTAAAGCATTAGCGGCATTTACATGAAGTTTTTCAGCCCCATCTATAATCACAACTTGGCGATTCGTTTCAAAACCAGACTGTGAAAAAGTAAGTAATAACTCTCGGATTTGTTGCGTTTTAATCGTTTGCCCATCAGGACTTACAAGATGTAAATCCGTAAAGTCGTTAGCCGCAACAAGCCGACATTCTCGACACTGACCACAAGGTAGCCCATCTTTCAGGTCACCACAAAAGCGAGACTGAGCTAACCAGATTGCCATTTCCATAGCACCAAAGCCACCTGAAAACAAGAAAGCATGATGTAACTTGTTGTGCTTTAATACTTGAGAAAAACGAGCAAAAAGTTCAGGTTGTAATTCAGAAATGACCATCAAAAATCTCCGGGAACCTTATTTGTAAAGTGGATAATGTCGCTGCCACAACTTGATCAATCGCTTGTGAGGCATCTATCGTCACAATACGTTTAGGATTAGCTTTAGCAATGGCTTGATAACCAGCACGTACTTTTTGATGCATCTCTTGCGCTTCTAAATCAAGACGGTTAACTTCACGATCACCTGACATAACACGTGAAAGGCCAATCTCTGTATCAACATCAAAATACAGGGTCAAGTCTGGCAAGAGACCATCCGTTGCAAAATTGTTAATTGTTTCAACATCCGCTACGTCAATCCCACGCGCATAGCCTTGATAGGCCACTGATGAATCAATGAACCGATCAATGATAACGATTTTGCCTTCAGCTAAGGCGGGGCGTACTTTTTCATTCAGATGTTGTCTACGTGCAGCAGCAAATAAGAGCAACTCTGTCTTACCATCAATCGCAGTGTTTTCAGGTGCCAGTATAATTTCGCGAATACTCTCTGCAATCCGAATACCACCTGGTTCACGCGTCGTTAAAATATCAACGCCCATTTGTGTCAGTATCGGTAAAATTTGATGTAATATCGTTGTTTTTCCAGCGCCCTCAGGCCCCTCCAACGTGATTAAAATTCCTTTGCTCATGGTTTAAATTATATCATTTTTTTGCCAAAATTTGGGGCAAATCCGTGATATTGATTAACCCAATCACATCTACTGGGCGCACTTTATTATAGTCCGTTACCTTGGTAATCAGTAATACGACAGATTTTTGCCCGAGTTTCATTTCGTCAAGCAGTATTTTTTCCGCTTCAAAAATTGAGGCTGACGCTGGGATAAACCTCACAATTGCTTGCGATTGAGCTAACATATCTGACACTGACGGTTTTTTTGATAACGTTAATGCATGGACTAAGGCATTTGCCGTGATGATTTTACGCATGACAAATTTACCATTTCGAATGACTGGAAACTGTGTATGATGGTGGCGCTTAATCAAATCCATCACGGTATCAAAATCAGCAAATTCTGGCACAAAGATTACCTCTGATGCAAAGAGCTGGCCAACTGTTATCGGTTTAGTCAGGACCTCATAAACGTGTTGAATCAGTGTCACGACTTCTGGTTGAATGACAAAATAGTTGTTCGATAGCTTATGTTGCATCATGTTACGTAAATTATTAAACAATTCAAAGTCCATTGCATACTCACGCGCTCCGGGCATATAGGCCATGATGGCATCTGTTAGCTGGGACATCGGCATATATTTACCTGTTTTATTGAATTTTTTGTTGGCAAAAGCCTCTATTTTTTTATAAATTGCTATAAATTGTTCATTCAATGTGTTAGGTGTCGACTCTAGTTCCGACGGCATTTGTTTTTCTGTCATATAAAAAAGAACCTCTCGGTTCCATTTTAACATTATTCAAGTGAATTCGCCCAAGATTTCTGGAGCTTGCGTGATAATTGTGAAATCGCAAAATTGATAACGAAATAAATTAAAGCCACAAAGCCATAAATCATGAAAACTTGGCCAACTTGGAAATACTGCCCCATGAGAATCTGTGAATTACCGAATAACTCTTGTAAAGCAATAACTGAGTATAAAAACGAGGTATCCTTAATGACTGTCACAAACTGTGAAATAATGGCGGGCAACATTTTACGAACAGCTTGAGGCAACACGATATAAGTCAAAATCTGAGCATCTGAAAATCCTTGTGACTTACCAGCTTCAGTTTGACCTTCTGGCACACCATTCAAACCACCACGGATAATCTCCGCAAGGGCAGCTGTCGTAAAGACCGTAAAGGAAATAATACCCGCTGGCACTGACTTGACTTGGAAAATCAAGAAAACTACAAAAATCCATAACAGATTGGGGACATTTCTAACCACCTCAATATAGACACTCGCAATCAATTTGAAAAATGGATTTTTACCATTACGCATAACTGCTAATAATGTCCCAAGAATCGTTGAAAGAAAGATAGAAATAAAGGCGATAAAAAGTGTCAAGCTTAAACCTTGAAAGAGAAATCGAATATTGGTCGCCGTGAAAACCTGCGCCGCTTCTTGTGCTAAACTCATATGTCATATCCTCTCTTTCTAGCCGACACTATAGGCATTTTTATTTTTTTCTTCCATGCGACGCGCCAGAGTTGCAAGCGGGAAACATAGAGCAAAATAAAGCACACCAACTCCAACAAAGGCTGGAATATAGTTAACATTCATTGACGACCACGATTTAGCCGTAAACATAAGGTCAGCCCCTGAGATAATCGCAACTGTCGACGTATTTTTAATCAAGTTGACCACCTGATTCGTCAATGGCGGATAAATCATCCGAATAGCTTGGGGCAAAATAATCAAGCGCATGGTCCCACCGTATGTGAAACCTTGTGATTCTGCAGCCTCAGTCTGACCTTTAGGAACTCCTTCAATACCAGAGCGGATAACCTCTGCGATATAGGCACCATGATATAGACCGACACAAATAATGGCTGTCCAAAATGCGGAAATAACTAAATCTTTATTTAGAAGTGGAAAACCATAATAGACCACAACAAATTGAATCAATAAAGGCGTATTTTGATACACCTCAACATACACTCGACTGATGCCACGTAAAATCTTATTTCGTGTGGCAGATAGCGAGCCGAATACCACACCTAATATCATGGCGAGTAGTAAAGCACCAATAGAAATCTCCAACGTATAGAGAAAACCATTTGCAAATTGACCAAAATCAGCAAAGAATGCCTGCCAACGTTCTAAAGCAAAAGGACTCATATTACACCTTTCTTTAATAAAAAAGCATTAAGCATGCTTTTTAATGTTCTAACCCATAATACTATCACACTTCAAACATCACTTATTTAGCGGTTGCATCTTTCAAATCATATTTATCAGTCATTTTTTTAAGCTCACCGTTTGCTTTTAGTGTCTTAATTTCTTTATCAAGATAGTCTGCTAATTCAGTGTTTGATTTTTTAGTTGCAATCCCGTATTCTTGACTGGCAAAGCCATCTCCCATAATTTCAGTCTCACTATCAACGTAGCCTGACAAAATTGATTTATCAACTGAGAAAGCATCAATACGACCTGATGTTAAAGCAGTTTTCAAAGTTGGATAATCAGACAACTCAGAATATTTGAAAGAGAGACCTTTTTCTTTACCCAATTTTTCAAGTTCAGTCTTAGTAGAGGCAGACTGTGCTACACCAATTGTTTTACCATCTAAATCATTAACTGACTTAAAGCCTGAGGCTTTATTCACTAAGAAGCCAATCTCATCTGTAAAGTAAGGTTTTGTAAAGTTATATGACTTTTGACGTTCAGGCGTAATCGTGAACGTAGCAATAACAGCATCAACTTGTTTATTATCAAGCAAAGGGCCACGTGTTTGAGCAGTAACTGGTACAAATTCAGCGGTCACACCAAGATCTTTAGCAATTTTTTTAGCTAAATCAATTTCAACACCTGTAAATTTATTTGTCTTAGGATCTTTATAACCAAAGTTAGGCACATCTTGTTTGACACCGATCACAATCTTGCCCTTTGATTTAATGTTATCTGTCGCAGATTTAGAACTGTCATCTTTTGATGCACCACATGCTGCCAATGTGACAGCAGCAAAAACGGTTGCGAGCATTGCTAATAGTTTAATTGATTTTTTCATTATAATTCTCCCTTTTATCCCTTTTTTATTGGATTAAGTGACTTGTCTTGTATGACCTTTTAAAAGAACAAATCTCAAGTCTAATGGTTAATAATTTTACTCAGGAACTGTTTGGCGCGTGGTTCTTGTGGATTGTCAAAGAAACCAGCAACATCTGTCGTATCTTCTAACACTTCACCTGCATCCATGAAAATAATACGGTCAGCAACAGAACGTGCAAAGCCCATTTCATGTGTGACGACAATCATGTTCATACCTTCTTTAGCAAGACCTTGCATAACAGATAAAACATCACCAATTGTTTCTGGATCGAGTGCTGACGTTGGCTCATCAAATAATAAGAGCTTAGGATTCATAGCTAAACCACGTGCAATCGCAACCCGTTGCTTTTGACCACCTGACAATTGACCTGGAAAGGCATCTTTTTTATCCCACATATTCACAAACTTCAAATATTTTTCAGCGGTGACAGTCGCATCACGCAATTCGCGTTTGAGAACTTTTGTTGGTGCTAATGTAACATTTTCTAGCACGGTTTTGTGAGGATAAAGATTAAAATGCTGGAAAACCATGCCAACTTCTTTTCGAAGTTCAACGAGATCTTTTTTTGTCGCATGATCAACATGGTGACCATTCACGATCAATTCCCCAGATTCAATCCCTTCTAAAGCATTGATTGTTCGAATCAAGGTCGATTTCCCAGAACCAGAAGGGCCTAATAACACCACAACTTGTCCTTCTTCAATCTCTAAATTGATATCTTTCAGAGCATGATAATCGCCGTAATATTTCTGGACATTTTTAAACGCTATAAGCGGCATTTGAGACTCCTCATCTATCTATATTTTAGTTGTTTTTTGCTATACTCTGTGATTTTATAAAATCGGCAATGAGATAACATGTCACAACTTATAACATGTGACTATTTTACCACTTAATTTCTGAATTGTCAAACAATTCTATTCATAAATTCCTCAAAAGCAATCGCACTATAGCCTCTTTTGATTGCTGAAATGATTAAAAAACGTTATAATAAAAGTAATAATGGAGAAATTATATATGAAAAAAATTCTTGTTGTTGATGACGAAAAGCCAATTTCAGATATTGTCAAATTCAATCTGACGAAAGAGGGCTACGAGGTCTTGACTGCTTTTGATGGTGAGGAGGCACTTGAAATTTTCGCTGCTGAACAGCCCGACCTCATTTTACTTGATTTAATGTTACCCCAAAAAGACGGTCTTGAAGTGGCACGCGAAATTCGAAAATCTTCAGAAGTACCGATTATCATGGTTTCTGCCAAAGACAGTGAATTTGATAAAGTGATTGGTTTAGAGTTAGGTGCGGACGACTATGTCACCAAGCCTTTTTCAAACCGCGAACTTTTAGCTCGCGTCAAAGCTAATTTACGCCGTTCCAATGTAGCGGCTGAGACGACATCAGCTAATGCTGATAAAAAAGAAATCCGGATTGGTAACATTACCATTGCGCCAGAGAAATATGCGGCTTACAAAAATGATAAACATATTGACTTGACACACCGCGAGTTTGAACTTTTGCACTATTTGGCCCAACATGTCGGTGAAGTCATGACGCGCGAGCACTTGCTTGAGACGGTTTGGGGTTATGATTATTTCGGCGATGTTCGCACAGTTGATGTAACAATTCGTCGGTTACGTGAAAAAGTTGAAGATACACCAAGCCGACCTGAGTACGTTGCGACACGCCGCGGTGTCGGTTATTATTTGAGTAATCCTAATGAAAAATAAACTCCCTTTTACAAGCACTATTTTATTTAAAGCGGTAATCTCACATTTACTGCTTTTTTCAGCTTTATTTGTTTGGAATGCGCATGGTTTTCTGACACGTGAAGCATCTTTTGTGCGGTTTAGTGTTTTTTACCTCAGCTCACTTCTGCTATTGGTCTGGTTTGCAACACGAATTTCCATTGGTTTAAATCAGATTTCTGATCAAATTGATGACTTCACCGAGCAAAAATATACTGTCAGGAAACAAATTCCCGGTCATACCGAAATCAATCAGCTCTATGATAAAGTCGTTAATCTCGGCGAGAAAACTGAGCATGCGCAAGAAAGACTAGAGTCTTCTAGTACCCGACTGAACGGTATCCTGACTTACATGACGGACGGCGTCATCGCCACAGATCGCCGCGGTAAAATCGTCCTCGCTAACACAGCAGCCCTAGAATATCTTAATGTCTCAGAAAAAAATCTTCTTTCTCGCAAAATCATTGATGCGCTTGATATTGCCTCTAACTATACCTTCCGAGATTTGCTTGAGAGTGAGCCTGAGATTATTATCGACTCCGAAAACGCCATGGGTGAATTTACGACACTACGCATTAAATTTGCTCTTTTCCGCCGGGAATCAGGGTTCATTTCTGGGGTCGTTGCTGTTTTACACGACGTCACTGAACAAGAAAAAAATGAGCGAGAAAGACGTTTGTTTGTTTCTAACGTGTCACATGAGTTGCGGACACCTCTAACCTCTGTTAAATCTTATCTGGAAGCGCTTGATGAAGGTGCTATCAATGACCCAGACATTGCTCCAGGCTTTATCAAAGTATCACTAAAGGAAACGGATCGAATGATTCGTATGATTCAAGATTTAGTGACCTTATCTCGTATGGACTCTGATACGATTGCCCTTGAAAAAGAAGTGATAAATTTCATCGCCTTTCTTCATTATCAACTCAATCGTTTTGACCAAATTGTCGGCAATAGTGATGAAAATGAAAAGCAGTTTAAGATTGTCCGTCAAATCCCACTACAACCAATTTGGATGGAAATTGATACCGATAAAATGGGGCAAGTCATTGATAATCTGATGAATAATGCTATCAAATATAGCCCTGCTGGTGGTCAGATTACTGTCAGTTTGGAGCAGACTAATACGCAAGTTCTCTTGCGCATTTCTGATGAAGGGCTTGGCATACCTAAAAAAGATCTCCCTAAAATTTTCGACCGTTTCTATCGTGTTGATAAAGCACGTAGCCGCGAACAAGGCGGTACTGGACTTGGTCTTGCAATCGTTCGTGACATCGTGAAGATGCACAATGGTTTCGTTTGGGCAAAGTCCGACGGCGAAACCGGTACAACTTTCACTGTCGTTCTCCCTTATGCACCACTTGAGGATGAGACTGATTCAGAGGTAGACGATTGGACTGGATTGACAGGCTAGTCTGTCCTATACAAAACAAACAAAAAAACTACCATGATTCTTAGAAACACGTGAATCATGGTAGTCTACTTTTAGCAAGGATACGAAATTGACAAAAGAAAATGGATTTAAATACAGTATATTAGCCAGCGGTTCAACTGGTAATGTTACTTATATCGAAACGCCAGAGCGTAAAATTTTAGTTGATGCTGGACTTTCCGGCAAAAAAATTGAAGGTCTCATGAATGAAATCGGCAGAAGTTTAAGGGATGTCGATAGCCTACTTGTAACACATGAACATAAGGATCACGTGGCAGGGCTAGGTGTGCTTGCCCGCAAGTATAAAATGAATCTCTATGCTAATGAGCTAACTTGGCAAGCCATTGGGGATGCCTGTGGCAAGATTGATACGACTCAAAAACATATTTTTGAAATGGGCAAAATGCTAACATTTGGTGATATTGATATCGAAAGTTTTGGGGTTAGTCATGATGCTGCTGCGCCTCAATTTTACAAATTTATGAAAGATGGTAAAAGCTTTGTCATGTTAACAGACACTGGCTATGTGAGTGATCGGATGAGGGGAACAATCGAGAATGCAGATGCTTACCTGATGGAATCTAATCACGATGTCGAAATTCTGCGGATGGGTAACTACCCTTGGCGGTTAAAACAACGGATTCTTTCAGATCACGGCCATTTGTCAAATGAAGATGGGGCAAGTACAGCGCTCTCTGTCATCGGGACGCAAACTAAGAAAATTTTGTTGGGTCACCGTAGTCAGGAAAATAATCTGAAAGAACTGGCTCATATGACGATGGAGAATACTTTGATGCAGCATGACATTGATGCCAAAAACGATGTACAAGTTTTAGATACGAGTCACGTTGAAGCGAGTCCTCTGTATCATATCTAATTTTCTAAGATGATTGATACCAAATAAAAAAACTCATCCAAAGATGAGATTAGATGAAGACTGAAATTGCTGCTGCAACTGCTGCAAATACAGTTAAAATTAGCATCAACCAGACAATGAGCATGACAACTTTTTGAAAAGTTGTTTTTTGTTGTTTTTTATAAGCCATACACAAATTCTACCGCAAAATGCGATGTTTTTCAAGCACTTAGTTAAGAGATAAATGATATAATAAGTTTATCAAAATCTCTCCTAAAATTAAAAAGCACGAACATCAATTCATTTTAAAGCAGACTTTAATATCAGAGTGTATTTAGATAATACTAGAAAAGAGGCGATTATGGAAGGTAATAAAATCAACGGAAAGACAGTCACTGAGTCAGAATTATTAGCGCTCGGCTATCGGAAGTATTATTCTGACGACCTAGATGTTTTCTACAATAAAGCTATTTGTGCTCATGTGGGTAATTGTGTTCGCGGAGACTCCAATGTCTTTGAGGTAGGCCGTAGACCTTGGATTATCACAAGCAATGCTGCTTCTGTTGAACAATGTATCACTGTCATTAACTCTTGTCCAAGTGGTGCTTTAAAATGGCTCTACCACAGTCAAGATGACTTAATCAAGAAGGAAATTGCCATGCCAAACTTTACATTTGAGGATCAAGGGGATCAAATTGTTTTGATCAACGCGGACACGCAGCAACAAGCAGGCGAAATTGCCTTTATGGAAGCGGAAGATACCCTTATCATCGTACATACTGGTGTTAATCCTGAATTTCGGGGCAACGGATTGGCCGAACAACTTGTCGCTAAAGTTGTTGAAAAAGCTCGGCATGAAGATAAAAAAATCTTCCCAATCTGCCCCTTTGCCCAAAAGGAATTTAAAGCCAAACCAGAATATTCAGATGTTTTACGTCAGGATGTTTAAAACCGAACTTTAAAAGTGTCACCTATTAACGATAAGAGTTTGCTTTGATATTTTCACAGTAAGCTTTTTTGATACTTTGATAGCTGATTAAATTCATTAAGAAAAGACCTACCAATATGGTAGGCCTTTCTTTTATATTTACCGATTTGATTAAGCTTTGTTTCAAACAATTTCTTTGAAATTGTTCTGGGCACAATCAAAGATTGTTTCGCAGAATAAGGCTTAAGCTTTGTTTGCTGAACCGAAAACGTCGATACGTTCTTCAACTGCTGCTTGAACTGCGTCAATACCTGGTTTAAGGAATTTACGTGGGTCAAACAATTTTTTAGCTTCGTAGTCAGCTTCGTTAGCATCATAGTCACGTGCAAATTGACGAGTTGCTGCTGCAAAAGCTTGTTGTGATTCAGTGTTAACGTTAACTTTAGCAACACCCATTTTGATTGCTTCGCGAATTTGGTCATCAGGGATACCAGAACCACCGTGAAGAACGATTGGGAAACCAGGAACAGCTTCAGTCAATTTTTTAAGGTGATCCAAGTCAAGACCAGTCCAGTTAGCTGGGTAAGGACCGTGGATGTTACCGATACCAGCTGCAAGGAAGTCAATACCTGTTTTAACCATTTCAACTGCATCTTCGATTGGTGCTAATTCACCAGAACCGATGATACCATCTTCTTCACCACCGATAGTCCCAACTTCAGCTTCGACTGAGATACCTTTAGCATGAGCAAGCTCAACGATTTCTTTAGTTTTTTCAAGGTTTTCAGCGATTGGAAGGTGTGAACCGTCAAACATCAATGATGTGTAACCAACTTCAATAACTTCTTTAGCGTCTTCATAATGACCATGGTCAAGGTGAATTGCAACTGGTACAGTGATGTTCATTGATTCCACAAGGTTTTCAATGATGTATTTAGCTGTTTTGTAACCACCCATGTATTTACCAGCGCCCATAGACGTTTGGATAAGTACTGGAGCTTGTTTAGCTTGAGCTGCACGCAAGATAGCTTGTGTCCACTCCAAGTTGTTTGTATTGAATCCACCGATTGCGTAGCCATTTTCACGAGCTGCTGCAACGAATTTTTCTGCTGAAACGATTGCCATTTCTTAAGTTCCTCCAAAATTTATTTAACGTGTTAATTATACCACTTTGTGAAGGATTATTCTAGTTTTTAGTGGATTTATTTTATTTTATTCAATTTTTACCACTTATTTACTGAAAATTACAGATAAATTTACAACATTTTTACTCTAGCAAAAAAACTTACGCATCCCATTAACTATCTGGCATCGTAAGTTTTATTGTCTTTATTTTATTTCATTTCGATTAATAAATCTTGTGTAGCAATTGCTTCTGCTGCCTTCACATTAATTCTCTTAATTTCACCATCGAATGGCGCCTCGATAGTTGTTTCCATCTTCATCGCTTCTGTTACCATGAGCGGCTGTCCTTTAACAACTTTCTCATCTGGTTTGACAAGGACTGTCACAACTGAACCAGGCATCGTCGCACCGATATGGTGCGGATTAGACGGCTCTGCTTTCTCTTTGACAATCGCTGTTGATTTAATCGACGTATCCTTGACAATTACCTCACGGCGTTGACCATTGAGGTTAAAGAAGAGCGTTCTGTTACCTTCACTATCAGGCTCAGAAATGCTATCCAAATGAATCAGTAAAACCTTACCTTTTTCGATTTCAACCGAAATCTTTTCACCTACACGCATCCCGTTAAAGAAGGTCGGTGTATCAAGTAACGTCACACTACCAAATTCATTTTGCATTTTTTGGTAATCAAGAAAGACTTGCGGATAAAGAATATAACTCAAGACCTCATGCTGACCAGGTTCATAGCCTAACTTCTCAGTCAACTCAGGAACCACATCATCAAAATTAACCGGTGCTGCGTGCAAACCAGGACGATCTGTGATAAAAGGTTTATCCTTTAGAATAATTTTCTGTAATTTTTCTGGGAAACCACCAACAGGTTGACCTAAATCACCTGCGAAGAAGCTAATCACCGACTCAGGGAAACTGAGCGTGTCACCTTTTTCGTAGATATCTTCCTCAGTGAGGTCATTTTGCACCATGAAGAGTGCCATATCGCCAACAACTTTAGAAGAAGGTGTCACCTTGATAATATCACCAAACATCATATTAACCGTATGATACATCGCCTTCACTTCGTCGAAGCGTAAGCCCAAACCAACAGCCGTTGCTTGTGATTGGAGGTTAGTATATTGACCACCAGGCATTTCATGCGAGTAAACTTCTGTTTGCGGACTTGTTAAGCCTTTTTCGAATGGCGCATAGAATTTACGAACATCTTCCCAATAATGGTTGATTTGTGTCGCATTATCAATATCCAATTCAGGTGCCCGTTTACCATTTTCCAAAGCATAATAAAGCGATGACATACTTGGTTGGCTCGTTCCTGATGACATGGCTGCAGTCGCCACATCAACAATATCAACACCTGCCGTTACCGCTGCAGAACAAGTAATAATCCCATTACCGGAAGTATCATGCGTATGCAAATGCAACGGAATATCAACCGTTTCTTTCAATTCTGAAATCAAACGATAAGCCGCTTGCGGTTTAAGAATCCCCGCCATATCTTTGATAGCTAAAATATGCGCACCCGTCGCCTCAAGCTCTTTAGCTAAATCTTTGTAGTATTTGATGTTATATTTTTGACGATTATTGTCTAAAATGTCACCCGTATAACACATAGTCGCTTCAACAATTTTACCCGTATCACGAACAGCCTGAATTGATTTTTCCATCTGAGGTAACCAGTTAAGCGAATCAAAGACACGAAAAACATCAATTCCTTCTTGCGCCGCAATCCTAATGAACTCCTGAATAACATTATCCGGATAATTTTGGTAACCGACCGCATTTGACCCACGAAAGAGCATTTGGAACATGGTATTTGGCATTAATTTGCGAAGTTGACGCAGACGATACCATGGACTTTCATTCAGAAAACGATAAGCCACATCAAAGGTTGCCCCACCCCACATCTCAGCAGAAAATAGATTTGGTAAGCCTTGATCCACTGCTGATGCGACTTGTTTCATATCTTGTAAGCGCACACGAGTTGCCAAAAGACTTTGATGGGCATCTCGGAAAGTTGTATCCGTCAACAGCACTTCCTTACGAGATTTGACAAAATCAACAACGGCACCAGCACCTTGCGTATCTAGGATATTCTTAGTCGTCAACGTATCGATTTTCTTCACTTTTGGATAGCGTGTTTCATCGAAATATGGCTTAACCTTCTGATCAATCCCAGGGAAACCATTGACTGTGATATTAGCGATGTATTTCATCGTCTTGTTACCACGGTCTCTCAAACGTGGTAAATTAAAGAGTTCCGGTGTACTATCAATAAAGGTCGTCTTGGCATCTCCCGAAATAAATTCTGGGTGATTCAGGACATTTCTCAAGAATGGGATATTCGTTTTAACACCACGGATTCGGAATTCTCGTAGACAGCGGTCCATCTTACGAACTGCTTCCTTGAAATCAGTCGCATTCGTAATCACTTTAACAAGTAAGCTATCAAAGTATGGTGTTACTTCATAACCAGAATAGGCATTTCCGACATCAAGACGGACACCAAAACCACCTGGTGAGCGATACGTATCAATTTTACCTGTATCAGGTAGGAAATTATTTTCAGGATCTTCCGTCGTAATCCGACATTGAATAGCAGAACCTATTAATGGTATTTTATCTTGTTCAGGAATCTTCACATCTTTATGAAGGTCAGCACCTTCAGAGATTAAAATCTGAGCTTGTACGATGTCAATACCTGTGACAACCTCTGTAATCGTGTGCTCAACCTGAACACGTGGATTTACTTCGATGAAATAAAATTCGTTGTCCTTCACCAAAAATTCAACAGTTCCGGCATTGACATACCCCACATGTTGACAGAGTTTAACTGCTGCATCACAAATACGTTGACGCAAGTCATCAGCCATACCAACGCTCGGTGCAACTTCAATTACCTTTTGATTCCGACGTTGAACAGAACAGTCACGTTCATATAAATGCACCACATTACCATGAGCATCACCAAGGATTTGAACTTCGATATGTTTCGGATTAGTAATATATTTTTCGACATAAATTTCATCAGAACCAAAAGCTGATTTAGCTTCTGATGCAGCACGTGCATAACCGTCACGCGCCTCAGATTCATTATGCGCAACACGCATCCCACGACCGCCACCACCAAGGGCAGCTTTAATCATGACTGGATAGCCAAAAGTGCGACCAAATTCGAGAGCACCTTCTAAGTCTACTGGACCTTCAGTTCCTGGAATAGAGCCAACACCAGCTGCAATAGAAGCCTCTTTGGCCTTGATTTTATCACCAAAAATATCTAGATGATGCAAAGTTGGTCCAACAAAAATCAAACCAGCTGCTTCAACCTTACGCGCGAAGTCAATGTTTTCTGATAACAGACCATAGCCTGGGTGGACAGCCTCAGCACCGGATTCAAGTGCAATACGCACGATATCATCAATATCAAGGTAAGCATCAATCGGTTTCTTGCCAGTACCTACTTGGTAAGCTTCATCGGCTTTAAAACGGTGAACAGAATACTCATCTTCTTTTGCATAAATCGCTACGGTTGAGATACCCAACTCGTTACAAGCACGGAAGACACGGATAGCAATTTCGCCACGGTTAGCAACTAGTAGTTTTTTCATATATAAAACCTTTCAATTTTTTACAGAAACAAAAGTTATCTTTAAAGACTGTGAGTTCACGGTCTAGAAAAGTTGTCGCATTAAAATTCAAAAATACCTGGAATGGGCACTTGCATGATTAATTATCACGCAAAGCGTTTGGCGAGAGCTCAGAAAAATCGTATTTAGCAGTCATTTCCGCTAGCTCTCGCCGTTTTTCATCTGCGGAAATATTGAGTATAAAGCCTATTCCAACGGATAGGGTTAGCAGCGAATTCCCACCCTGACTCAGGAAAGGGAAGGTCACCCCAGTAGAGGGAATCAAACCTGAAATGCCGCCGATATTAACCAAAACCTGTGAAAAGAGAATGGTTCCTACACCAATTGATAGCATACTATTAAATGGGTTCTTAGCTCGAATACCGACAATAAAAATACGCATGATCAAGAAGAAAATGATCCCTAGGATAATAATCCCACCAATCAAACCTAACTCCTCAATCACAATCGCAAAGATGAAGTCAGTATGCGCCTCTGGCAAATACCCTTTCTTCTCAATTGAATTACCTAAGCCACGACCGAACCAACCACCATTTGAAATCGCATAATAACCGTTAATGAGTTGGTGTCCTGAATCGCCTGTATCCTGAAATGGATTGGCAAAGGCGATGAATCGCTTGTTCACATAGGCAATTGAGCCAAAGAAACTTGGAATGATATTACCACCCGTAATTTTGAGTAGAGCTAAAATAGCAAGGGTCAAGGAACCAAAAATCTTCAGAAAACCAGTCCCCCAACGATATGAAATACCGCTAGCCATAATAACCGCAGCTGACGGAATCATAATAAGTAAGGCATTCCCCATATCTGGCATAATGACAACAGCACCAATCATTACCAACAGCCAAAATCGCCAACCACTGAGGAAGTTAACCCAGAATTGATTTCTATCAAAAAGGGCATTGATGTCATAGGTCTGAATTTTTTCTTGTTTACTAGCAAAGGTAGCAGATAGAAACCAGACAGATACAAATTTTAAGTATTCTGCCGGCTGGATACTCCCGATACCAGGGATAATAATCCAACCATGTGCGCCATTTACTGTTGGCACCAAAAATCTAGCAATAAATAGCAAGACAAGCATGACAGGAATTAAAATCCCAAACCAATTACGACTTCTCAATTTATCAACCTTGATGCGGTAAATGACCACAATCATGATTAATGAAAAGGCAAAGAAAATGGTCTGATTTCGAAAGAGCTGATAAGGTGGCAAACCAAGCTCTATTTGATGAGGAACAGTAGCTGAGAAAACCATAATCAGGCCTAGCACCGACAAAATCAAATAGGGGATAAGTATTGAGTAATTTAAAAAGTGTCTTTTTTTGAGTTCTTTCATAGTCATATTATTGAGTTATTCACTCAACTGTTATCCTTTAATTAGGCAGAGTCTAGCAGTCATCTTGAATAACTACTAGGCAGTGCTTAGTAATAGCTACTAACCAAAACATGAAAGTAAATCATCTTCAAGATGGGATGACTTCATTGTCAGTTGACTATTATTTACAGTGATTAAGATACATTATATCATTTTTTTAAATAAAAAAAAGAAAGTAGTTGAAATTTTCTAACAACTTTCTATTAATGTTCGGTTTATATCTCTTCACGAACTGATTTTTAAACTTATTTTGTCATATCGTTCAGGTTTCGATATGCATGATCACTTTACGATCTTTTGGACAATATTTTAATACCTGAACTTTATCTGGATGTGTCGCTTTATTTTTGGATGAAATATAATTTTGCTGACCACATTTCGTACATTTGAGGTTGATTTTAACTCGCAATGTCTCTTACCCCTAGTAATTTTCTAAAATTGAATAGCGACCAGATCAGGTTAAATAAAACAAAACAGCTCGTCGTCAAGAAAACAGCGCGGTAACTGATATAGCCTGCAACAGCACTTCCTAAAAGCGGACCAGCTACTTGACCAAAGTTTGTAAACATTTGGTTAAAACTAAAAATTCTTGAGATACCTTCTGGTGGTGTAATTTTCGAAAGTAAGGAATTAACTGATGGCATCAAAGCACCTGAGCCAAATCCTAGCATGAAACGTAAAATACCGAGTTGCAATGGTGTCTTAACAAATGCCATTGGCAGATAAATCAAAAAGCTATAAATCAAGCCAATGATGATCAAACGATGGCTACCAATTCTATCACCGATTCTACCCAAGAATCCAGATGACATCATGGCTGATAAGCCAACTGAAGACACGATGAATCCTGAAATCATCATCACATTACCAGAGTGACCATTAAGCTCTCGAATATATAGTGTTAGGATAGGTGCAACAGATTGCACCGTCAGTTGTAAGATAAAACTGGTGATGAATAAGCCAAGTAAAATTTGGCGATTGCTTACACGGGCAAAAACTTCTTTTGTCGGTAACAAATCATGTTTTTCAACGGGTATAAAATCTTCCTTTACTAAAAAGATAGTCAACAAGGTGACAAGTAATAAGACAGCACCTGTGATCAAGAAAACATTTTCCATGCCTACTGCTTGGGCTAAAAAGCCACCGATAGAAGGACCGATTAGGACACCCGCAACCATACCCGTGGACAAGGTACCTAGGGCATAGCCGCTTTTTTCTCTGGGTACTTGGCTGGCAATCAAGGCTGTCGAATTTGGGATGTACCCTGCAAATAAACCATTCAACAATCGCATGACTAAGAGCCACCAAACGTTTGGTACAAAAGCCAAGGCACCCATGGTGAAGGTCATCACAACAGATGCTCGCACCATCATCACGCGTCGACCGCGTTGATCAGCCAGTCGTCCCCATATTGGGGCAACAAGTCCACTCGCCAAGGCACTTACTGCTACCGAAAGTCCTGCAAATATGGCAACATCACTGCCTCTTGCGCCTAATTTTTCTACATATAGAGGCATAAACGGCATGACGAGTGAAATACTCGCCGCCGTGAAAAACGTTCCTAACCATGCAATAAATAAATTTCGTTTCCAATTGATTTTTATAATCTTTACTTCCTTCTAAAGTTGATGTTAATTGAAATTGATGCATCAACTCAAATATATTATGATATGATTATCTCAAAAGTGATAATTTTTCCAAGTTCAAAGCGCTGCAAAAAACGAACACCGTCAGTTGACAGTACCCGCTAGATCTCGCTTATTAAACTTGCTAATTGATTTTCCAGTACCTCTATTGTATCATAATTTTCGATAACTCGGGTCGCTAAACTACGTTTCTCATCAATAGGCATTTGTGCTTTGATGCGTAACAGAGCCTCTGATTCAGACAAATCATTCCGTTCCATGAGGCGTTTAAGTTGGACATTTTGGGGTGCATAGACAAGCCAAATCTCATCAAATCCTGTATATGCTTTTTCAAATAACAGTGGAATATCCATAAAAACGAGATCAGACTGACTGCTCGCACAACGTTTGAAAAGTTCTGTACGAATAATCTCATCCTGTACAGTTGATAATTTAGCACGCGCTTGTGAATCAGAGAATATCAAAGCGCCAAACTTGGCACGATCCAAATCACCATTTTCCAAAAAATAAGCCTCTCCAAACGTGTCACGAATGGCAATATATAAGGCTCCGCCTACTTCTTGTAACTCTCTTACAACAGCATCCGCATCAATCACCTCATAACCATGTGCCCGCAAATATGAGGTAACAACCGACTTGCCGGTAGCTATGCCACCTGTTATCCCGATTACTTTTTTCATGTTACTATT
>MTLC01000097.1_pt2 | contig 28037 bp, 29 predicted proteins | sample 1982451 | NCBI WGS metagenome assembly MTLC01 (sample SAMN05710165, study PRJNA340218) | biofilm metagenome | isolation source: sample SPH anode biofilm adapted to +100 mV | place: USA | collected 2012-02-03 | reverse complement strand
CGTCGACGAGGTAGCCGTAGTCGACCCGCCCCACCGGCTCGGGCTCGGTCGGCGTCCACCAGCCGTCGGACGCGCGGGTCATCGGCACCACACGGTCGCCCACCTGCAGCCGGACGCGATCGGGAAGCGGCGCCCAGACGTCGAACCGGCCCCGCTCCCCCGCGCGGCGCTGCTCGCGCACCAGCAGCGCCACCGGGTACTGCGCGAACACGTCGCCGAGCAGTACGCCGCCGTGCTCGTCCGGCGCCACGCGGTGGCCGGAGACCTGGTCGCGCCAGCGGCCCTCCGGCAACGGGATCCAGGTGCCGCGCCAGCCGCCTTCCGCCGCCAGCCCGACCGGTAACCGGGTGGCCAGGCTGATCGCTCCGCCGCGGTCGAAGCCGATCAGGTGGCCGGCGGCCGGCCCCTGCGCCTCGACCGGCACATAGGTGGTGAACAGCTCGGGGTGATCCCTTCGCAGGGTGAGTGCCTGGTGGCAGAGCAGGAGCTTGGCCGCACCGTCCTCATCCAGGGCGTCGGAGAGGGGTGGGCGCGCGCCCGTACGAACCGCGGTGAGCAGGTCGGAACGGGTCTCGAAGTCGACCGGGCGCCGGTTGTCCGGGTCGACCAGGTTCAGTTCCCACAGCTCGCTGCCCTGATACAGGTCCGGGACGCCGGGAATGGTCAGGTCGAGCAGCTTGGCGGCGAGCGCGTTGCTGCGGCCGGGGGCGACCACGGCGTCAAGCACCCGCCGCAGCACCGCAGTCACCTGCGGATCGTCGAAGGCTGCGTCCACGCACGCCTGGATCGCGCCCTCGTAGCCGGCGTCCGGAACGATCCAGGTGGTGTGGTCCCCGGCCTCGCGCATGGCCTTCTCCGCGTAGGCGTGCAGCCGGGCCCGGCTGGCCGGCCAGGCGCCGATGATCGCCTGCCAGAGCAGGTTGCCGAAGCCCGCGTCCGGCACCGGGACGAGCCTGAACAGCTCGGCCAGTGCCTCGGCCCACAGCTCGGGGAGCTCCGCCAGCACGCTGATCCGGGCGCGCACGCCCTCACTGCGCTTGGTGTCGTGGGTGGTGCCGGCCACCATCGCGATCGGCCACTCCAGCTGGCGGGTGAGCATCAGCTCGTGGAACTCCGCCACGCTGATCGAGAACAGGCTGGGATCGCCGCCGACCTCGTTGAGTGAGGTCAGCCGGGCCCAGCGGTAGAACGCGCCGTCCTCGACGCCCTTGGCCATCACCATGCCGGAGGTCTGCTGGAAGCGCTGCGCGGGCCCTGATGCACCGTCGGCCAGCACGGGGTAGAGCAGGTCGAGCTCCCCGCCGAGGTCCGGGCGGTGCTCCCAGGCGAAGCCGAAGGCGCGGTCGAGGTGCTCGCGTCCCTCGGGCAGGTAGGAGCGGTACACCTCGAAGTCGGCCAGCAGCTCCGCGACCGCCTGGGCGAGCTTCTCCTCGTCCGGATCATCCGCGGCGTCCAGGCCGGCGATCACCTCGCGGGCGATCCGGCGCACCTCGGAGTTGAGCATGCCGTGGGCCACGACGAGCTTGCCGTCGTGGACGAGCCGCACCCAGTCGACCGCCCCGCCGCGCAGACGATTCTCCAGGTCCGTGAGCGGCGCCTCGCCCGCGGGGTCGACGAGCACCCGGTCGATCAGCGCCATCGCGTCATACCCTGTAGTACCGGCGGTGGCCCAGGTGGAGGGCAGCTCCTCCAGCGCGGCGTGGTCGGAGTCGCCCTCGCGGATCGCCAGGATCTTCTCCACCAGCACGTAGGCGCCACCGGTGAGCCCGGCGAGATCTTCGAGGTACTTGCCGGGGTCACGCAGGCCGTCCGGGTGGTCCACGCGCAGCCCGTCCACCAGTCCCTCGTCGAACCAGCGCCCGATCTCGGCGTGCGACTTGGCGAACCACTCCGGGTCTTCCACCCGGATCGCGACGAGGGTGTTCACCGCGAAGAACCGGCGGTAGTTCAGTGTCCGGTCGGCCTCGCGCCAGCCGACCAGCTCGTAGTGCTGCCGGGCATGCACGGCGTTCGGGTCCTCGTCGCCTCCGCGCGCGCTGTCGAGGGCAAGCGGGAACCGCTGGTCGTGGTAGTGCAACTCGCCACCGAGCACCTGCAGGTGGGCGATCCGGCCGTCCGGCAGCAGGTCGTCGTCCCCCACGACCGGGATGCGCAGCCGGCCGCCGCCTGCCGCCCAGTCGATGTCGAAGGCGGAGGCGTAGGGCGAGTCCTGGCCGTGGGTGAGCACGTGCCACCACCACTCGTTCTCCCACGGGCGAGCGATGCCGACGTGGTTGGGCACGATGTCGACCAGCACGCCCATGCCGAGCCGGCGGGCCTCGGTGGCGAGCGCAGCCAGGCCGGACGCGCGACCGCGGGACGGATCGATCGCCCGGTGGTCGGAGACGTCGTAGCCGTGCTCACTGCCCGACTCGGACGCGAGCAGCGGGGACAGGTAGACCCAGTCGACCCCCAGCTCGTGCAGGTACGACAACGTGCGGGCCGCCGCGACCAGGTCGAAGTCCTCGGTGATCTGCAGGCGGTACGTGCTGGCGGGAGTACGCATCACCTTGACCATACCCAAGTCGGTCGAGCAGCTGACGCGATCCGTCCACTCAACCGGTGGCGTGTGACGGTTGAGCGCCGTGGGACCGGAAGCGCGGACGGATCGCGACACCCACCTCTTGTCGCGATCTGAGCGCCCGCGGCGTCCCACCCGTCACAGGCGTCACGGGACGGGGTTCCGGCGGCCAGATCGCGACAGGTCAGTCCTGGTCGGGATCGGTTGCGCTGGCCTGGGTGAGCACCGCAACGGACGCGGCGGCGGACAGCTGCGGCTGCACGGCCACCCCCATGTGCTGGATCAGCACCAGGAGGCTGTGCCCGGCAAGCTCCCGGGCCGACCCCGCCGGCAACGGCGTGGCCTCGGCAGCGTCGGCGGCGGTGTCCACCGCCACGTCCCAGGCGAAGGCGTACTCGTCGGCCGGCAGCGTGACCTGGACCGCGTCCTGGCCGGCGTTGAAGTAGAGCAGGGCGTGGGTGTCGGTGATCGGGTTGCCGGTCTCGTCCGTGCTGGGGATGCCGTGCCCATTGAGGTACATCCCGAGCGCACGGGCGTCCGGGGCCGACCAGTCCCCGTCCTCCATCGGACGGCCGTCCGGGTGCAGCCAGACGATGTCGTTCAGCCGCTGCTCGTCGCCGACCCGCACCGCGGTGCCGGTGAAGAACCGCTTGCGCCGGAAGATCGGGTGCTGGGCCCGCAATCGGGCGACCGTGGCGGTGAACTCCATCAAGGGGGTGTCCATCGCGTCCCAGTGCACCCACGAGACGCCGGAGTCCTGTGCGTAGGTGTTGTTGTTCCCGCCCTGGGTACGGCCCAGCTCGTCGCCGTGCAACAGCATCGGGACGCCCTGACTGAGCAGCAGCGTGGTCAGGAAGTTGCGCTGCTCCCGCGCCCGGGCCGCGAGGACGACCGGGTCCGTCGTCGGCCCTTCGACGCCGTGGTTCCAGGAACGGTTGAAGCTCTCCCCGTCCCGGTTGCCCTCGCCGTTGGCCTCGTTGTGCTTGTCGTTGTAGGAGACCAGGTCGTGCAGCGTGAACCCGTCGTGGGCGGTCACGAAGTTCACGCTGGCGACCGGACGCCTGCCCGAGTGCTCATACAGGTCCGCGGACCCGGCGATCCGGGCCGCGAACTCGCCGAGGTTCGGCTCGCCGCGCCAGAAGTCCCGGACGGCGTCGCGGAACTTGCCGTTCCACTCGCTCCACTGGGGTGGGAAGTTGCCGACCTGGTAGCCCCCCGGACCGACGTCCCAGGGCTCGGCGATCAGCTTCACCTGGCTGATCACCGGATCCTGCTGGACGAGCTCGAAGAAGGCGGCCAGGCGGTCCACGTCGTAGAACTCGCGGGCCAGGGCGGACGCCAGGTCGAACCGGAAGCCGTCCACGTGCATCTCCAGCACCCAGTACCGCAGCGAGTCCATGACCAGCTGCAGTGCGTGCGGGTTGCCGACGTTCAGCGAGTTCCCGGTGCCGGTGTAGTCCATGTAGTACTGCCGCTGGTTGTCCACGAGCCGGTAGTAGGCGGCGTTGTCGATGCCGCGGAAGCTGATCGTCGGCCCGAGCTGGTTGCCCTCGGCGGTGTGGTTGTAGACCACGTCGAGGATCACCTCGATGCCCGCCTCGTGGAGTGTCTTCACCATCCCCTTGAACTCCTGCACCTGGCCACCCAGGTCGGTGGCGGAGGAGTACTCGGCGTGCGGCGCGAAGTAGCCGATCGAGTTGTAGCCCCAGTAGTTGCTCAGGCCCTCCTCGAGCAGGTGGGCGTCGTGCAGGAACTGGTGCACCGGCATCAGCTCGACGGCAGTGACCCCCAGGCTCTTGAAGTGCTTCACCACGGCCGGGTGCGCAAGACCGGCGTAAGTGCCACGCAGTTCCTGCGGGACGTCCGGGTTCAGCTCGGTGAGGCCCTTCACGTGCGCCTCGTAGATCAGCGACTCGTTGTAGGGGGTGTTCAGCCTGTGATCGCCCGTCCAGTCGAAGAACGGGTTGATCACGACGGAGTACATCATCCGGTCGGCGGAGTCGTCGTCGTTGCGCGAGTTCTCGTCGCCGAAGTTGTACGCGAACAGGGACTGACCCCAGGCGAGCCGGCCCTCGGTGGCCTTTGCATACGGGTCGAGCAGCAACTTGTTCGGATTGCAGCGCAGGCCGTTCGCGGGGTCGTACGGCCCGTGGACGCGGTAGCCGTAGCGCTGGCCCGGCTCCACCTGTGGCAGGTAGCAGTGCCAGACGTGGGCGTCCACCTCGGCGAGTTCGATCCGCTGCTCGAGGTGCACCTCGTCGAACAGGCACAACTGCACCCGTTCGGCCACTTCGCTGAAGATCGCGAAGTTGGTGCCCCGCCCGTCGTAGGTGGCACCGAGCGGGTACGGAGACCCCGGCCAGACCTGCATGTGGCTCCTTCTGTTGTGTGCGCGCTAACAGTACCCAACGGGTGCGCGCGCCAAGCGGTGCCGGTGACGTAGCGTTCCCCTGTGGCGGCGACCAACACCATCATCACAGCGATCCTCGACGCGCTCTCCCCCGGACGGAGGCGCGCCCGCCCGGCCGGCCGCGCCCCGAGCGGGCCTGCGTCCGGGTACCCCGGCGATTTCCGGGGGCGGACGACGCTGACGTACGCCCCGCACCCGGACAACATCGCCGACCCGGGCGAGGTGGTCTGGACCTGGGTGCCCTACGAGGAGGACCACAGCGAGGGCAAGGACCGTCCGGTGCTCGTGATCGGCCGGGACGGGCCGTGGCTGCTCGCGCTGCCCATGACCAGCAAGGATCACGACAGGGACGCGGCCCAGGAGGCGGACGAGGGACGCTACTGGGTCGAGATCGGCAGCGGCGGCTGGGACCGGCAGCGCCGGGTCAGTGAGGTGCGGGTGAACCGGATCATCCGGGTCGACCCCGACCGGGTCCGGCGGATCTCCGAGCGGATCAGTCCGGAGCGCTTCCAGGCCGTCGCCGAGGCTGTGCAGCGGCACTGGTGAACGAAGGGACGCCGGCCCCGCGGCGGGCCCGCATTCGGGGATGGCGCCCGCCTGGAGCGTGTGGGGAGTAGCCTGATTGGCAGAAGTTCCGCCACGCGGAGGGAAGCCGGTGAGAGTCCGGCGCTGACGCGCAACCGTGAGCCGTCGTTGACGGCGAGTCGGGATACTCCAGCTGGTGGTTTGGCCCTGACCCGCTGTCGCGCACGCACGGGAGGCGGCGAGAAACCGTCGTCCCTGGCAAGCAGCAGAAGGATGACGACGATGAGCGTCCCGTACTGGCTGGAAGCCTCGCTCGAGGTATCCCGATACCCGCTTCCCCCGAGCCCGGGGGGCCGGACCGGACGCGCCGGGACGGTGACCGCGGCGGCCGTCCGTCCGTTCAGCGCCGAAGAGCTGGAGTCGGCCTGGGGCGAGTGGTCCGGATACTCCCCCGTGCTCGCGGACGTGTTGCTGGTGCTGGCCCGGACCGGGCTGCGCTGGAGCGAGGCCAGGGCGCTCACTGTGGGCGACGCGAACCCCGAGCGGATCACGGTGGCGCGGTCGGCCCGGGAAGGCGGACCGGTCCGCTGCTACCCGACGCGGCGCGTCCGCGGTGTGCCGGTCGAGACGCGCGTGCGTCCGATCGTCCAGCGCCTGCTCGCTGGACGCGACGCCGACGAGCCGCTGTTCGCCACCAGCCTGGGCGAGCCGCTGCGCCGTGCTCCGGTCCTGCGCCGGCTGAACTGGCCGGAGACCGGACGCGGCCGCCGGCTCCAGGACCTGCGCCACACTGCGGCGTCGCTCTGGCTGGCCGACGGCGCCGCGCCCGCCGAGGTCCGCGCCTGGCTCGGCTGAGGTGGACCGGGTTCGGAACCGTCCCCAATGTGGTCCGTGGACCAGGTTGGGGACGGTTCCGAGCCCGGTCCGGTTCAGCGGACGTTCAGGCCTCCGACGAGGACGCAGCGGCGCCGGCGGGCGAACGAGCGGGCGGAGGTCAGGCCCTCACCGGTGGGGCCGGCGATCGTGAACGTGCAGTAGCCCTCGCCACCAATGCCGATGCCGGCGTAGGAGGGACCGTTCTTCACGAAGATCGTGGTCTGGATCCGCTTGGCCATCTTCGTCAGGGCGTTGACGTCGCTGGAGTGCATCATCGCGGTGTGCCGGTTGCCGTGCTCGGCGATCACCGCAAGGTCCATGCCCTCGTCCACGTCCTTGACCCGCACGATCGGCAGGACCGGCATCATCAGCTCGACCCGGACGAACGGGTGCTCGAAGGGCACCTCGGCGATGATCAGCTTCACGCCGGCCGGCGGCTCGATGCCGATGGCCTTCAGGATCACGCAGGCGTCCTTGCCGACCCACTCGGTGACCGGGTGCCTGCCGTCCACCACCAGCGCCTCCAGCTTCGCGATGTCGGCGGCGTCCCGAAGTTCGTACGCGCCGTGCTTGAGCATCTCGAACTTCAGCAGGTCGGTGATGGACGCGACCGCGAGCACCTCCTTCTCGGAGGTGCAGGGCAGGTTGTTGTCGAAGCTGGCCCCGGCGACAATGTCCTTCGCCGCCTTCTCGATGTTCGCGGTGGCGTCGACCAGCGCCGGCGGGTTGCCCGCCCCGGCTCCGATCGCCTTCTTGCCGCTGGACAGCACGGCCTTCACGATGCCCGGCCCGCCGGTCGCGACCAGCAGCCGCACCAGCTTGTGGGCCATCATCGCGTTGGTGTTCTCGATGGACGGCTCGGTGACCGTCACCACCAGGTTCGGCGGCGCGCCGGCGGCCGCCAGCGCCTCGTTGATCTTCCGGATCAGCCATTGACTGATCTCCGTGGCCCGCGGGTGCGGGCTGAACACCACGGAGTTGCCGGCCGCGAGCATGCCGATGGCGTTGTTGATGATGGTCTCGGTCGGGTTCGTCGTCGGTGTGATCGCGCCGATCACGCCGAACGGGGAGATCTCGATCGTGGTCAGTCCGTCGTCCCCCGACCAGGCCTCGGTGGTCAGGTCCTCAGTGCCGGGCGTGAGCTCCGCGGCCGCACGGTTCTTGGCGATCTTGTCCGGCACGTTGCCCATGCCGGTCTGCTCGACGCAGCCGCGGGCCATGTACTCGAGGTTCTCCGGCAGCAACGCGACGTCCCGGATTGCCTTCACGAACCGCGCGCGATCCTTCATCGAGCAGTCGAGGTAACGGCGCCAGGCCAGGTCGGCCGCGGTGATCGCGGAGTCCATGTCGGGGAAGACCCCGTCGCTCACCGGCGTCGTGGCCGCGGACCGGGAGACGACCTCTGCGACGACCTCTGCGACGACCTTGCGGACGACCTCGGGGCTGATGGTGGTCATATCTGCTCCTGAACGGTGTTGAGTGCGTGTGTGACGATCCGGACGTCCTCGGCGACAGTGCCGCCCGAGACGCCGATGCCTCCGGCCAGCCGGCCGTCGACGAAGACGGGCAGTCCTCCACCGAAGACGACGACGCGTCCGGCGTTGGTGACCTCGATGCCGTGCAGTTCGCCGGACGGGGCGGACGCCTCGGCGAGCGCGGCGGTCGGGAGCTTGAACGCGGCCGAGGTGAAGGCCTTGTTCGTGGCGATGTCGATGCTGCCGAGCAGCGAGTCGGCCATGCGGTGCAGCAGCATCAGGTTGCCGCCCGCGTCGACGGCGGCGAAGACGACCGGGACACCCAACTCGGTCGCCTTCGCCTCCGCCGCCTCTGCCATCGCCTTGGCGGTGGCCAGGTCATAACTGCGAGTGGTCGCGGTGGCCGTGCCCAGCGCCTTCTCGACCGCTGCCCGGACCAGTTGCTGGACGTGGCCGAGGTCGTAGGTGTGCTCGGTGAGCCGGGCCAGCGCGTACAGGGTGTCGGAGAGCCGGTTGAGGTACTTCACGAGCTCCGGGCGCACCTCCCGGGTCTCCGCCATGGTCAGGACGCGGCGCTCCGCGCGCCGGGTCACCGTCCGCGCCTTGTGCAGGGCTGCGGAGGGGGCGTCGCGTCCCGGCACCACGAACGCGCGCTGCGGGCCCGTGACCTCCAGGCACATGTCGATGATCGACTCCAGGTCGGAGACGTCGGCGGCACTGATCGTGTTGTCGAGGACGGCGCGTCCCTTCGCGTCGCTGGCCAGTTCGGCCGCGAGCACGAACAGCCGCTGCTGGATCCCGTGGAGGGTTTCCCGAACCGAACTGTCCGTCGCTGCGGCCTTCGCCTCCCCGATGGCGGCGTTGGCCTCGTCGACCGTGCCGTACGCCTCCACCTCCGGGTCCTGCTTGGGCACGCGCGAGCCGCCGAACAGGCCGGTCGAGCCGGCATCGCCGGTGCGCGTGTAGACGTTGGGCATTGCTACGGTCCGATCTCCACGTCGTCGACGATGCCGACGATGGTCGCGTCGATGGGCGAGTCCGGACGGGCCGAGACCCGTGCCGAGCTGCCGCCAGTGACGATCACTGTGGCGCCGACGCCCGCACCGACGGTGTCCACCGCCACCTGCGGGAGGCCGACGTACTCCTCCTCGATGCCGATCCGTTGTACGACCAGCAGCTTGAACCCGACCAGCCGCTCATCCTTGCTGGTCGAGACGACCGTGCCGCGCACCTTTGCCAGGAACATGTCACACCTCCCGTGAGATCCGAATGGTTCGGGCCGCGGCGGCGTCCCGCGCAGCTGCGGTCACCTTGGCCTGGGGGCCGATCCGCAGCTCGACCCCGGTAGGCAGTTGCTGGATCACCTGCTGGCTGATCAGGCTGCGGGTGCAGGGCACCACGCCCGGCGCGGCGGGCGCGGTTGCCCGGCCGTGGCCATGGTCCGCACCCGTCGCCTTCTCCTCGGGGCCGGCGAAGGCGGCGCTCAGTGCCGCCACCGAAGTACCCAGGGCGACCAGTGGGGCGTGCCGCACCGCGTCCCTGCGCTCCCACGCGGCCAGGGCCGTCCGGCAGAGGAACCGCGACTCGGTGAGCCGGACGCCGAAAGAGCTCAGTGCGGCGAGGTTCCCGCGCAGCATGTCGGCGTAGCCCGGCGGCATCTCCGGGAACCAGGACTGCTTCGCCGCCCCGTCCGGGCAGATCGCAGTGCGCGAGGCGACGACGAGCCGATTGCTCATGATGAACTCGCTGAACAGGTTGCTGGCCCGGCAGTCGGCGATGCCGTGGGCGACCTTGCCCGCGATGTTGGCCGTCAGCGTGGGCGCGATCAGCATGTCGTGCTCCTCGACCATCCGCCGGCTCACCTCGCGCATGCCCACCGACCTGATCAGGTCCTGGTCGAGGATCCGTTCGGCGCTCGGCGTCTGCACGTAGTCCAGCTGGACGCCCTCGGCGAGGAGCATCCGCAACTCGGGGATGCAGTCCTCGAAGCCGAGCAGCCCGCCGGTGAACACCACCAACGCCCGCCGCGGCGGTGCCAGCACGTCCAGGATCGCCTGCCGGATCAGGTTCCTCAGTTCAGCCTCGGTCATCACCGACCTCCTTATCGGCGAACGGGGACTCCTGCATCGGGATCCCCAGCGGCGTCACGAACAGCGGCTCGATCGGACGGACGACCGGTCGGCCCAGCGACGCGGCGAACACGTCCGGAGCGTTGGGGAAGGAACTCGAACCGCCGACGAGGTACACCATCGGCACGTCGCGACCGGCCAGGGCGGCCTTTGCGATCGAGGCCATCTTCTCCAGGGTGGGACGGATCACGCCGACCACGTCGTCGCGCCGGCTGGGATCCTTCTTCATGGCCTCCGCGGCCTCGTAGCCGATCCGGTAGGCGCCGGCCAGCACCAGCGTCATGTGGTGGCCACCGGTCGCCTCGTCGATCGACAGCATCACCTCGCCGTTCGAGAGCAGCGAGACCCCGGTGGTGCCGTGCCCGATGTCGATCACGCAGCCGTCGTCGATGCCCAGCGCACGCGCGGCGGCGACGGGCTCGTCCACAACCTCGTCGGTGTCCAGCCCCGCAGCGCCGGCGACGTTGCGGAAGACCTTGATGTCGCCCTCGCTGATTCCCGGAGGGATCGACACCGACGCCCTGGTGAAGTGGTGGCCGAGCCGCCGCTCGACGTCTTCGGTGAGGCGACGGACGGCGGTGGTGGCACCGAGCCAGTCCACGACCACGCCGTCGCGCACCACGCTGGAGTGCACCCAGGCGCCGGCCACCGGCCGGTTCAGCTCGTCGACGACGGAGACGACGATGTTCGCCGTGCCCAGGTCGATGCCGAGCCGCGGCGTGCCGAACGGCTCGTCCACCTCGCCGGTGCGGACCAGCTCCGCGAAGCGGCGGATCGCCGCCTCGGGGGCTTCGAGACTCCGGATGGTCGGTGCCATGGTCGCGGTCACTCCCTGATCAGCTTCCCGAAATCGCCGTCATGCAGGTCGAGGGCGTTCGCCTCGTCGGTGTCGAGGTGGATCTCGGGAACCCAGTCGTCCTTGAGCCGGACGACGAAGTTGTCGAGCACACCGCCCCGCCGACCGCCGAACTGGACCTTGACCAGGTCCTGGTCGGCCAGCCCCCACGCCGCGGCGTGGCTGGGGCCCATGTGGATGTGGCGCGCCGCGATCATCACGCCGTGCTCCACGTGGATCTTCCCCTTCGGGCCCTCGATGTCGATCGGCCCCGCGTTGTCCAGGTGCCCGGACTGGGTGAGGGGCGCGTCGATGCCGAGTGCGACGCAGTCGGTGCGGCTCAGCTCCACCTGGGTCTTCGCCCGGCACGGCCCCATCAGCCTCAACTTCGGGAACGTGGCCCGGGGGCCGGAGATGGACACGGTTTCCACCGCAGCGAAGTCGCTGGGCTGGCGGACCCTCCGGTAGACCGTCATCTCGTCGAGGCCGAACAGCGTGGCCAGATCCTCCCTGCTCAGATGGGCATGGCGGTTGGACACGCCGACGACAATGCGCATCTGCAGGTCCTCCAGGCGGCCGAGCACGACGCGGGTCACCTCCTCGACGAGTTGACGGGGATCCGGAGCAGCCATCTCAGGCCTTCTTGGGCAGCAACTGCTCTACGTCCGCGTGCGGCCTGGGGATGACGTGCTTGCTCACGACTTCCTCGCCCACCTGGGCCGCGGCGGCGGCGCCTGCGTCGACGGCGGCCTTCACCGCACCGACGTCGCCGCGCACCATCACGGTGACCAGGCCGGCGCCGACCTTCTGGTAGCCGATCAGCACGACGTTGGCCGACTTGACCATGGCGTCCGCTGCTTCGACGGCTCCGACGTAACCCTTGGTCTCGACGAGACCGAGCGCTTCACTCATCGCAGTTCCTCTCTCTCCTACTTCTTGGTCCGGGGCGTGGTGGTCTTGCGGGTCCGCGTCGCGCGCGGCTTCGGCGGAGCCGGCGGGGCCTCCACCGGCTCGGTCACCGACTCGGGAGCGGGCACCTCGGCCGGCTCAGCGACTGCCTCCGGCTGTGGCTCCGGCTCGGGCTCGGGTTCCGGCTCGGGTTCGGGTTCCGGCTCGGGCTCGGGCTCCGGTGCGGGTTCCGGTTCCGGCTCGGGTTCCGGTGCGGGCTCGGGCTTCGGCGCCTCCAGTCCCACGGTCACGTCGGTGAGCACGACCGGCTCCAGCTGGGTGCTCGGCCGCGGGATCACCGAGGTGGCGAACACCTTCGACACCTTGGACGCGGCAGCGCAGGCGGCGTGGATGGCGGACTGGACCGCGGACACCTGGCCCTCGATCTTCACCGCCACCATGCCCATCCCGTCGGTGGTCTCGTAGCCGATCAGCGTCACATCGGCCGTCTTCAGCGCCACGTCCGCGGCCTCGACCGCGGCGGGCAGGCCGTACACCTCGATGGTGCCGAGGCTCAGGTTGGGCATGTCTGGCTCCTTCAGATCGCAGTCAGGTCGGTGAGAGGCATACGTTTGACCAGGCGGGCGGCGTTCGCGCCGACGGCCCGGTCGCTCGCGTCCGCCCGGTTGAGGTTCTCGACCAGGTACGGACGGTCGGCGGGCAGCTTCTCCGTGGTGATCACCACGAAGTCGAGCCCGACGCCGATGCCGATCCCCAGCCGCGACTCCAGGCTCGCGTCGTGGGCCAGCACCAGCGGGTTCTGCTCAGGATGGTGGGTGACCTCCACGGGCACCCCCTCCTCCTCGATCCCGTGCAGCACCTCCGCGATCCGGACGTCCGGGATCCGGTCGCTGAGCCGCAGGCGGATGGTGGGACGATGCGCGTTCATCGCTGCGCCTCCCACGCGAGCACGAGACCGGTGGCGACGGCGTTGCGCGGGCCCTCGCAGCCACGGATGTTCGCGCGCCCGGCCACCACCCGGTACTCCCCGAGCGCCTTGGTGACGAGCTGCGGGATCTCGAAGTCCAGGGCGGAGCCGCCGACGAGCACGACGTGCGCGACGTCGCGGACGCTGCTGGTCGGGCTGACCGCGGCCAGCGCGCGCAGGGCGTTGGTGACGAACACCCGCTCCTTGGCCCGGATCCGCACCTGGCGGATCAGCTCGAGCGGCTGGCGCAGCGGGAGCGGGATCATCCCCTCCGGATGCAGCACCACCGTGCGGGCGAACACGGCCGGCGGCAGCGGGTTGTCGAAGAACTCGACGGTGCCGTCCTCGTGGCGGATGTTGAACAGTGTCTCCACCCGGGCCAGCGGGTAGCGCTTGATGTTCTCGGCGTCCTCGGAACTCTCCAGGCCCAGCTCGGACTGGATCAGCAACGTGACCATGTTGCCTGCGCCGGCCAGGTGGATGCTGCGGGCCGTCCCGTCCTCCTTCAGCACGGACGCGTCCGTCGAGCCCGCGCCCATGTCGAGGATCGCGATCGGCACCGAAGAACCGGGCGTGGTCAGCGCGCCGCGGACGGCCATCTCGGCCTCCACACCGCCGACCTCCACCGGGATTCCGAACTGCGCGGTCATGTCGTGGGCGATCTTCTGCATCTGCAGGTGGTCGGCCCGCACCATGGCGGCGATGCCGACGGCCGCCTCCAGCGAGAACTCGCCGGCCAGGCCGCCGGTGACCTTCTGCGGCACCTGGGTGTCGACGGCGAGCAGGTCGGTGACCTCGATGCCCGAGGGGTCGCGGTCGGTGAGCCGGCCCATCACGACGCGGACCTTCTCCATCATCCCGCCGATGTTCGTGCCGGGCTCACCCTTGATGTTCGAGATCGGGCCGACCGTTCCGGCGACCCGCATGATCTCCTCCGCGCCGCGGTCGACGTCAACCTCTGCCGAGCGGTCGCCGATGAATTGCAGCGAGCCGGCCGGGATCCGGCGCTCGGTCACGTCGCCCTTGGGCGTCTTGATCACCACGGCCGACCGGTTGCCCACCAGGGAGCGGGCCATCGGCACCACGGAGGCCGTCTCGTCGGGGTTCAGCCCGAACAGGGTGGCGATGCCGTAGGGGTTGGCGAGGGTCTCGATGATCCGTCCGACCTCGGCCACCTCGATCGCGGCGAGCATCCCGATCGGCACCTTGTCGATCAGGCTGACCTCGTCGACGATCGGCATCTTGTGGGCGAGCCGGTTGTGCACCAGCACGCCGTCGTCGCGCTGCAGGATCGCACCGGTCACCTGCACCCGGGTCGCTGCGGCGTTGATCCGGGACGCGACGTCCTCGAAGGTGTAGGTGCGATCGGCCACCACGATGTAGGGGACGCCGGGAGTACCGCGCTCGAGGTCGGCGAGCAGGATCGTCGTACCGACCCCGATCCCCAGACCACCAGGGGTGGCGGGGTTGTGGCCGATCATCGTCGACTCGGTGATCACGGTCTCCGAGATCGTCTCCATGGCCACGTCGCCGATCACCGGCGCGGCCTCGTTGATCCGGATCAGGTCGAGGTCGGAGATCGAGCGGTGTGCCTTGTCCAGCGCCTCGCTCAGCGCGGCGAACACGCCTCGCGTGTTCTGCGAGGTGCCCTTGATCCCGGTCGTGGGAACGATCGAGGACGCCAGGAACACCGGGGTGGCACCCGAGGAGAGTTCCGCGAGTGCCACCTCGGTGGTGGCGTTGCCGATGTCGATACCGGCGATCAGGGCCATTGTTCAGCTTCCTCGATCGTGGACGGGGGTGGTGGGGCCGGCGGTCACGGACCGCCGACCCCGCTTCCTCACTCGGCCTTCAGGCGACCGCGCTTCTCGTACACGTCCGCCGCTTCCTTGATGAAGGCCGCGTTCACGGAACAGCCGTACTTGGTCTCCAGGTCGTTCGCGAGGCCGTAGAGCTCGGCCTTGGTCGAGCGGTACGGGCGTAGCGCGTTGTAGACCTGCAGGAGTTCGGCGTCCGGGACCTTGATCAACTCCGCGGCCCGCCGCATGTTGCGGGCCAGGCTGTCGCGTCCGACGGACTCGGCCACCTGCGCCTGCATTTCGAGGGTCTCCGGGGCGATCCGGAAGTCGTCGGCGGTGAGCTCGCCCGACTTCACCTTCGCGACGCTGAAGTCGGCCAGCACCTTGCCGGTGGCTGCCTTGATCTGGCCCGGCATCTTCTCGCCCAGCGGGTAGCTGGACGCGTCCACGCCACCACTGGCCGCGGGCTTCTTGGCGAACGACACCTGGTCCTTGCCGAGGTTCGCCATGACCTCGGACATGATCTGGCGGATCAGTTCTTCGGATTCCATGTCGCTCTCCTACCGGTACTCGACCCGAAGGGTCTGGGTCTTCTTGTTCGGGTCGCAGAGCTGGGTCTCCTTGATGTGCCACAGCGCCGCGATGGCCTGGTACTTCGGCCTGGCCATCTGGTCATTGCGGACCGGGACCGGCGACGGCGACTCACCCTTGGCGTACTTCGCCGCGTTGGAGCCGATCGCGCGGAACGTCTCCAGGTCGACCAGCGGTGCCTGGGAGAACAGCTCCAGGTTCGACAGCGGCGGCAGATCCTTCTGGTGGATCACCGTCGTGCCGCGGGACTGGATGCCGATCCCGATGCCCGAACCGGACAACTTCGCCGCCTCGTGGGCGATGAAGCCGACGTCCGCGGTGCGGAACACGCGGATGAACCGGTACGACAGTCCCTGCTCCTCGATGCCCGCGCACACCTCGCGCAGGACGTCACCGTGGTCGACGTCGATGATCGTGTGGGTCATCCGGCCACCGAAGCCGGGTGCCAGGGCGATCACGACCTCGCGCGGGTTGGTGCCGCGCTCTGCCGGACCGGCCTCGCTGATCTGCAGCGAGCCGGCTGCGGAACTCACGCTCGGCGCGGTCGCGACGGCCGTGGCCGTCCCGCCGGAGCCACTGGTGAACTCCTTGATGACCTCTTCGATGATGCTGCGCAGTGTCTTCTCGTCCATCTCACTCTCCTCAGACGTTCTCGGGGCTGATCGCCTGGCGGATGGTCTTCAACTGCTCCCACTTCTCATCCGAGATCTGGTAGCCGGTCTGCGGCCCGCGGTAGTCGTTGGGCTGGTTCACGGCACTGATCACCTCGAACGAGTCGTTCAGGATCGCGGACGTGTGCAGGTAGTCGCCCGCCACACGCTGCTTGAGCATCCCGAACACCGAGCCGGCCACGTCGTCGAAGCCCGCCTTCGCGAGCGCCTTGACGATGTCGACCCCGGTGAGGCCCCGCTTCATCAGCTCGCCGGCGGCCTTCATGTCCTCCACCACGTTCCGGTTCGGCATGTCCTGTGAACCGCGGGCGTAGGTGGCGGCCTCGACCTCGGCGTCCGAGACCTCGGTCAGACCGAGCTCGCGGAACAGCGCCTGGATCACCTTGGCGGCCTTGTTGCGCACCCGGACCACGTCCTCCTCGACCACAGGCACCAGGCCACCGTCGATCTTGAGGTCGCGCTGGATGATCAACCAGTCGTCGTAGTCGTCGGCATCCCAGTTCGAGCCGGCGAACATGTTGTCGTAGTTCGGCGTGGCCGAGTAGCCGGAGCAGATGAAGTCCGTGCCGGGCACGAACTGCATCAGCGACCGGGCGACGCGGCGCAGGTCGGAGTGGGTGAACGTCTGGTCATTGGACGAGGCGCACTCCAGGTCGAGGGCCATGGCGATCAGGTTCTCGGCCAGGATCGCCCGGATGCCCTGGGGCACGGCGGCCGGGACGCCCACGCAGGACACCGAGCCGTTCTGGATGCCCTGTGAGCCGGCGCCCTTGGTGATGTAGATGCAGCGAGCCTCGAGGTACAGCATGGACTTGCCCTCGGCGTAGCCCATCTGGACCTCGGAGCCGGTACCGGAGGTGAACCTCATCTTCAGGCCACGCGACGCGTAGCAGGAAGCCAGGAACGCCTTCGACCACGGAGTGTCGTCACCGTCCATGAACACGGCCTCGGTGCCGTACACCGAGACGGTCTCGGCGTAGGCGGTGAAGCCACGCATACCGAGCTCGAGTTCGGTGGCCTCCTCGACCGCGCACTGGGTGAGGATGCCCGGACGCCCGACCTGCGCGCCCACCATCAGCGCGATGGCGTTGAACGGTGCGTACCGGACGATACCGACCGTGGTCTCCAGCTCGGCGAAGCCGCGCAGGGCGGCCTCGGCCGCGTCCGCGGCGATCTGGACCGGATGGTCCTTCACGTTGGTGACGTGGGCCTGGTTGGCCGGGGACTTCCGGGCCCGCATCTTGGTGACGGCCATCATCATCTCGAGGACGGTCATCTTGCTGACGACCTCGGTGATCTTGGCCGGGGTCATGGCGGTGGTCAGGGCGACCACCTCGGCCCGCGGCACGTTGATGTCGCACAGCTTCCTGGCCAGCTCGAGGGAGTCCATCTTGCAGACGGCCTCGGCGTTCTCCAGCTTGATGCCGTAGTCGGCGATGAACGTGTCGATCATGTCGAAGTCGGCTCGCTGCTTGCCGTCCAGCTCGCAGACCTTGCCACCCTCGATACGGATCGACGGCTTCGGGTCGCTCGGGCTGCTCATGGCGATCAGGCCGACCTCAGGCCACTCGGTGACGAACCCGTCCTGGTTGACCGGACGTGCGTCGAGTGCCTCGAATCGCTTGCTCTTCACGAAGTTGCCTCGTCTCAGATGTACGGAGTGGTGACGGACTCCGGGTACGCGCCCATCGAGCCCAGCAGGCCGCGGCCGACCTCACGCGCGGCGATGATCGCCTGACGCACCGCACCGGAATCACCGGTGAAGAAGGAGATGACCTCGTTGGAGTAGCTGGTGCCGTCGGCGGGGCTCGCGTAACCGATCACATCGATCGTGGACGCCTTCACCGCGGTGTCGGCCAGAACCACGCCGATCGCCGCGGGGGCGCCGACGGTGATGCCGAAGGCCTTGCCGAGCGGGGCGCCGAACGCCTTGTTCAGGGCGTGGGACGCGCGAGCGGTGTACTGGAACTCCAGGTGACCCGCGTCGTTGGCGTACACGTCGCCGAAGGTGCGCTCGATCTCGTCGAGGGTGACCTCGACCGCACGACGGGCGTCGGAGACGTCCTGGGCGCCGAAGATGATCAACGAGCCGTGGCCCGCTCCACCCTTGGTGTCCCGCGGCAACTCGATCGTCACGATCTCGGTGTTGGTCGCCTTCACAGCCTCATCGGCGGCGAAGATCTGCGGGCCGGCACCGGTGCGATCACCGATGATGCCGATCGACTTGTACTTCGGATCGATCTTCATCAGGGCGTGGATCTGCGGGTCGACGTTGGCGATGACCAGGCCGATCGTGTCGCCGATCGCGCTGCAGCCGACGAACTCTGTGCTCGCCGGACGGGCGCCGCCGGTGGTCGTGGGCGCGGCCGGGGCCGGCTTGCCGTCGATCTTCTTCATGACGGCGTTCATGATCTGGTCGACCAGTTCTTCACTTGCCATCAGGGTTCACTTCCTCACTTCTCCGCCGACGGGAGGATCTTCTCCACGTCGGTGTGCGGACGCGGGATCACATGGACGGAGACGAGCTCGCCCACGTTCTGGGCGGCGACGGCACCGGCGTCCGTGGCTGCCTTGACGGCGCCGACATCGCCACGAACCAGCACGGTGACCAGACCCGAGCCCACCCGCTGGCTTCCGATCAGGACTACGTTGGCCGACTTGACCATGGCGTCAGCGGCTTCAACGGCGGCGACGAAACCCTTCGTCTCCACCATTCCGAGGGCTTCTTGCATTCCAGACTCCTCCGTTGGGTCGGTGGGCCGCCCACGCCATTGCGACGGCGGCATTTCGTTGTGAGGTTAGGTCCGGACCCGGGGCAATAAACGCACCTGGAAGCGTCGGTTTCGGGCAGCTTGGAGCACAGGAACGCGACCAGAAAGTGCAAGCCCGGCGACCGTTTCGTGCAACTGTGCACAAGACCGACCGGGTGGTTGACACCCCCGTCCACCGCACCGACGATGGGCCTGTTCAGCACCCTTGTGGACCAGGTCGGGGACGGTTCCGAACCCGGTCCACCGGCGGCTGCGCAGAGAGGCGGGGATGTCGGAGAAGCAGCGCATCATCCAGGAGTTCGTCCCGGGCAAGCAGGTCACGCTGGCCCATGTGGTGGCGAACCCGGATCCGCGGCTGTACCCGAAGGTCGGCCTCGCCCAGCAGGACGGGGCGATCGGCGTCATGACCATCACCCCTAGTGAAGCCGCGATCATTGCGGCCGACGTGGCCACGAAGACCGCGTCGGTGGAGCTGGGCTTCGTGGACCGCTTCTCCGGTTCGCTGGTGGTCATCGGCCGGCTGACCGATGTGGAGTCGGCGGTGGAGAACGTGGTCAGCGTGCTGTGTGACCAGCTCGGCTTCGCCCGTCCGCCCTTGACGCGGACGTGAAGCGGATCCTGCTTGTCGGGAGCGTCGGCTGCGGCAAGACCACCCTGCTGCAGCGCCTGCACGGTGAGGACTTCACGTACTCCAAGACCGAGACCATCTACACCGACCGTGCCATCGTCGACACCCCGGGGGAGTACCTCGAGATGCCGTGGTTCAAGCACGCGCTGCGCCTGGCGTCCTTCGAGACCGAACTGGTGGTGTTCCTGGCGTCCGCGACGGTCGAGGAGGCGAAGTTCCCCCCGGGCTTCACCACGTTCTTCATGCCGCCCTCGATCGGCGTGGTGACCAAGACCGACATCGCCGGCCCCGCCCAGGTGCGCACCGCCGCCAACCATCTGCGCCTGGCCGGCACGTCCGAGATCTTCGAGGTCTCCGCCCTCACCGGGGACGGCATCCCCGCCCTGGCCGACCGCCTCGCCTGACCGTCCGACCTGGCCGAAAAGGAGAACCGTCCCCTTTTCGGCCATCCCCCGGGTGTGGCCGAGAAGGGGACGGTTCTCCTTTTCGGTCAGACGATGGCGTGCAGGATGCCGGCAAGGTCTCCCTCGGTCGCGGGGACGGGGTTGCCGGAGGTGCAGAAGTCCTTGCGGGCGGTGGCGGCGAGCGCCGGGATCGCCGCCCGGAACTCGTTGGGGTCGACGCCGGCATCGGTGATGGTGCCCGGCATCTCCAGCTCGCGACGCACCCGCTCGAGCCAGCCGACCAGGCCGAACACCAGGTTGCGATCACTGGACGCGGACAGCCCCAGCGCCCGGGCCAGGGACACGTAGCGGCGGCCGACCTCGGAGACGTGGCTCGGACGGATCCCGAGCACGTCGGCGTTGTACTCGATCACGTGGGGCAGCAGGATCCCGTTCAGCCGTCCGTGCGCCACCGGGAACGATCCGCCGATCGAGTGCGACAACCCGTGCACGATGCCCAGGCCGGAGTTCTGGAAGGCGATCCCCGCCATCGTGGCGCCGGTGTGCTGGTGCTCGCGAGCCTTCAGGTCGGTGGTGCTGCGGAAGCTGCGCAGCAGGTAGGTGTCCGCGATCCGCAGCGCCTTCTCGGCCAACGCGTCGGAGAAGTCGTTGTGGCCGAGCGCGACATAGGCCTCGATCGCGTGGCTGATCGCGTCCATGCCCGAGTCCGCGATCAGCCGCGGCGGCGCGGTCGCCACGGCCGCCGGGTCGAGGATGGCCACGTCCGGCAGCATGTCGGACGAGCTCAGCGGCAGCTTCGCGTGGCTGTGCGGATCCGTGACCACGGCGAAGGAGGTGACCTCCGAGCCCGTGCCCGAAGTGGTCGGGATCACGTAGAAGCCGGCGTCCGTGCGATGCCCCTGCTCGAGGGCGAGCTTGCGGACGGCCTTCGCCGTGTCGATCGGGGAACCTCCGCCGAGGGCGACCAGCGCCTCCGGCTGGAACTCGAGGAACGCCCGCAGCCCTGCGGCGACAGCGGCCACATCGGGGTTCGGGATCACCTTGTCGAACACCTCGACGCTCGCCCGCGACAGTGCGTCCCGCACCTGCCCCATCAGTGGCGTGGTGGCCATGAAGCCATCGGTGATGACCAGCACCCGCCGCCCGTCCAGATCGGCCAGCGCCGACAGTGAGTCAGGCCCGTAGCAGAGGGTGGTGGTGAGTTGGAAGCGAAACACCGGCGGGTCTCCCGTCACGCGAAGAGAACTGGCGCCGGTACTCGCTGGGGGACACACCCGTGTGTGCCCGGAAGACCCGCGAGAAGTAGTTGACCTGGTTGAAGTCGAGCTCCGCAGCGATCTTCTGCACCGGCATCTGGGTGGAAGCTAACATCAGCTGCGCGCGGGAGATCCGCCAGGCCGTCACATACGACACGAATGTGTAGCCGGTGACGGATTTGAACAGTTTCGACAGGTGGCCGGGCGACCAGTGGGTGGCCGCGGCAGCCTCGGTGAGCGACAGCGCCCGGTTCGGGTGCCGCGCGATCTCGTTGAGCAGGTCACGCAGATCGCGACGCCGGTGCGGGCGCGAGCGCACGATCTCGTCGAGGATCATGCCCAGCAGCCGCTCGAAGTACAGCTGCGACTGGTAGCGGTTCGCGGACGCGGTGCGTCGGTCGCGCTGGCGCTGCACGACCTGGCTGAGGTGGGCTGCCAGCCGGGGCGCGCAGTCCCTGGTCACCGCCAGCACGACGTCCTCCAGGCTGGAGATGTGGTCGCGGACGTCGCCCGGCTTGGCGTAGGCGTCATCGAGCAACCGGCTCGTCTCGGCATAGGCGGTGGCGAGGTCCTCCGCATCCATCGCCTCGCGCAGCACCGGGTAGCCCTCGGGCGCATCGGCCGGGACGGCGGGCCGGGGGCCCTCCTCCCCCTCGGGACGGTGGTAGGGCACCAGGGTGAGCAGCGGCAGGCTCGGAGGGCTGGCCGGAGGCTCCGTGGAGGTGCGCGGACGCGTCCGGATACCGTCGATGCCCTGGCTGAGCCCCAGCAGGGTCTTGGCCGCGGCCGCGATCCGGCGCAGATTGGACGTCGGCACCTCGTCGTAGAGCCGGACCAGCTCGCCGTCCTTGCGCCAGCCGGAACTGCTGGTCAGGAAGTCGGGCTGCTCCGCCTCCGGCACCCGCACCTGACCGCAGAGGATGGCACCCACGTACTTGTCGCCGTCGGTGACCGGGACGGAGAAGTCCACCAGCCCTGAATGGCAGCGATACGCCTGCGGAGACCCCTCGATCAGCGACTGGAGCCCGCCGTGGGCGTCGCAGCCGTGGCACAGCTTGTCGCGCATCGGGTCGGTGCGCATCATCTGGCAGAAGTCGGTGAAGGCGCACGCTGGCGTCACGGGTATCCCGCGGGTATCGACGGCGACCGTTGCCAGCCCCGTTGCCTCGGAGAAGTCCTCGAGCATCTTGTGAAGCTGGTCGAGGTCCAGCACTTCCCCAATCCCAAGCTCAGCCATTGCGCCTCCGGATGGATCGCCAAGGAGCCTAGTCCATGGAACCCGGACGAGGTAGGTGCTGGTTTCGTGCTACCCGCCTGCCGGACCGTCCACACACGGGGTAGAAATGCTCCCTTCCGCGGATTCCCCCGGCCCGCCGATTCGTCGCCGGTCCGTCCGGATCCTCGGGAAACTCGCGGGCGAGGTTCGCCAGATTCACCCCGGCCCTGGGCTACACTCCTCGGCAGGTGTTAATGCCAGTGGCAGTCCTTTAGGGATAGGGGACGCGGCCCCGCCTTCCATCCAGGGCGGGGCCTCACAAATTCCAGAGCCGGATCCTCGGCGGATCCGTTCCAGGGCTCCCGCAGAGGGCGCGACCCCCCAAGCCGACTGAGCCCCGCCAACCCGAGCGAGCCCGGCCAATCCGACCCTTGTCCGGCCGGGCGGCGGGCCTGCGTCCGAAGCCATCGGGTGGAAGATGGGCATCGACACGAGGAGGTCCCGATGGAAGCCGCTGAGATCCGGAAGGTCCTGGTGGTCGGCGCCGGGACGATGGGCCAGCAGATCGCTCTGCAGTGCGCCACCCACGGCTTCGAGGTGGTGCTCCTCGACCAGTCCGAGGACGCGCTCGAGGTGGCCGCCGCGCGGCTGGCCGGCCTCGCTCGCCAGGTGGCCGACGACCCCGCCTTCGCGGGAGTCGACCTGGCCGCCGCCGCGGCAGGGATCGCCCGCACCACCGAGGTCGCGGAGGCCGCCGCGGAGGCGGATCTCGTGTCCGAGTCCGTGCCGGAGGATCCGGAACTGAAGGGCCGCGTGTTCGCCGAGCTCGACCGGTACTGCCCGGAGCGCACCATCTTCGCCACGAACACCTCCTCTCTGCTGCCCTCGATGTACGCGGACGCCACCGGGCGGCCGGACCGCCTCGCCGCGCTCCACTTCCACCAGCCGGTCTGGTCGGCCACCATCGTCGACGTGATGCCGCACCCGGGCACGTCCGAGGCGACCGTGGAGACACTGCTCGGCTTCGCCGCCCGGATCGGTCAGGTGCCGATCCGGCTCCACCGCGAAAGCCCCGGCTACGTGTTCAACGCGATGTACAACGCCCTGAACGGCGCAGCGATCACCCTCGCCGCCAACGAGGTCGCCAGCATCGAGGACGTCGACCTCGCCTGGACGACGGTGACGAAAATGCCCAACGGGCCGTTCGCCATGCTCGACTACGTGGGCATCGACACGGCGTGGCACATCACCGATTACTGGGCCCGCGCCACCGGCGACGCCCAGCTCATCCGGAACGCCGCCTTCCTGAAGGGTTATCTCGATCAGGGCCGCGCCGGCGCCAAGACCGGCAAGGGCTTCTACGACTACGGCGGCTGATCCGGACCAGATCGGGGACGGTTCCGAACTCGGACCAGATCGGCGACGGTTCCGAACTCGGTCCGACTTGTCCACAGGGCCCGGATCCGGGCCGAAACTGCGGAAAAGCCGGACCGTCGGGAACCGTCCCCGGCTGTCGGCGGGGCTGCGTAGGGTGCGGATCATGGCCACCACGGACGAACGGGACGGACCCGACGCCCCGCGGCTGCACCCACCCACCCTCGGCATGCTGGCGGCCGTGCCGGACGCGGTCGCGCTGGACGGCGACGACGACCTCGACGAGGTGGCGATCCGCGACCTCACCGCCGACGAACTGGTCTGGACGGGCCGCCGACGTTTCGGCGCGTCCCTGCTGTCGGGCGTGACCGCACGGTCCTGGGCCGCGCCCGGAGCGTCCGTGGTGGGCTCGGTGGTCGAGCGGCTGGAAGTGGTGGCGCTGAGCGCGCCCGAGTCGGGCTGGTGGAACGTCGAGGTGCAGCAGAGCCGGATCGGATCCGCGGAGCTGTACGACTCGAACTGGCGCGGTGTCCGGTTCAACCGGTGCAAGCTCGGCTACCTGAACCTGCGTGGCGCCCACCTCACCGACGTCGTCTTCGCCGACTGCCAGATCACCGACCTCGACCTGGGCCACGCCACGGCGAGCCGACTGGCGTTTCCCGGCACCCGGGTCGACCGGCTCGACTGCTCCGGCTCCCGGCTTGCCGATGTCGACCTCCGCGGCGCCCGGCTCGCCGACATCGGTGACATCGAGGGCCTGCGTGGGGCGAGCATCAGCCTCGAGCAGCTCCTCGACCTTGCGCCCGCCCTGGCCCAGCGACTCGGCATCCGGCTCGACTGAGCCGCGCGCCTCGGGTACCCGGCAGAATGGACGCCACCACCCCGGCAAGCGGAGACGAATGAATACTGCGTCCACACCACGGATCGCCGTCGAGACTCGTCACGAGCGGCTGCGCAGCCTCGACCGGGATGCGGCGCTCGCCGCCGGCCTCAGCCCGGTCGAAGCAGACCTCGTCGAGGAGTGCTACCGCACCGGCGCGGGGGTGGCTGATGCCCGCCGCTGGTACGCCTGGTCACGCCGGCTCGGCGCCGTCCACTTCCTCCTGCTGGGGGCGCTCGGGCTTCCCCTGCTGGCCCTGGTCATCCTCGCACTGGTCGATCTGCCCGAGGCCCAGTCGCTGGCCTCGGTGCTCTGGTCGATCAGCGTCGGCATCGCCGTTGCCTGGCTCGGCAACCTCGTCGCCCACCTGCTCACACCGAACGTGCTGCGGATCGCCGAGCGCGCCACCCGCTCGTGGGACGACACGTACTGGTCGCGTGCGGTCCGCGCCGTTGCCGAGGTTGACGCGGAGCGAGGGGCCGACGCCGCGGCCACGTTCGACGGCGCGCTGGCGCTGCTGCACCCGGAAGCGACCCGACTGGCCGAGGGAGATGCGCTCTGGCTGAGGTTGAACGGCCCCACCTCAACAGATCCGGCACTCGCCGGTCTCCGCACCCGGGTGGAGCAGCAGGTTCTGGCCATCACCACGGAGGCGATCCGGCTGATCTCCGGGGGGGCCGAGCTCGAGGCGCGTCCGGTGGAGTGGCGCGGCGCGTCCGAAACCCGCACCCGGATCGTGCCCGAACGACGACTCGCCCACGGGGACGATCTGCGCTGATTTGCGCCCGCTCGCTTCGGCGCGTGATGAATACCACACATTGATAACGCTCTGATTACGCTTTTCCCCAGCGACACAAGGCCCTTCGGCAGGTGCAGAGCGCGTGCTAGATTACGCGAATCCGTGGGTTGTGGGTCGTGCAGTATCGTGTGCCGCCGTCACGGGGTGGAAGAGGGAGTCCGGATGGCAGACAGCACCGCTGTCGAAGCGCGCGACGGCGCGGTTCCGATCGCGGGACGCACTCCGTGGCAGATCACGAGAGCGCGGCTGACCCGCGACAAGGTCACCATGGTGGCGCTCGGTGCCGCGATCTTCTTCATCCTCCTCGCACTGAGCGCGCCCCTGATGATCCAGGCGGGCTGGATCGACCCGTATACCGCCCATTCCGATCTCGTCGGTGGCCTCGGTTCGATGCCGATCGGCCCGGCGGGCGGGGTGTCCTGGGCGCACCCGATGGGCGTCGAACCAGGCACGGGGCGGGACATCTTCTCCCGCGTGATCGCCGGCCTGACCGTCTCGCTGATCGTCGCGACCAGCGCCGTGCTGCTCTCCGCCGTGCTCGGCACGGTGATCGGGATCATCTCCGGCACCGCGGGTGGCCGGATCGACTGGTTCTTCTCCCGCGTGATCGATTTCGTGCTCAGCTTCCCGCAGACGCTGATGCTGATCGCGCTGTCGACCATCGTGATCGACGCCCTGCAGGCCGCAATGAACACCGACCGGACAGTCCCGTCGATGGTCTTCATGATCCTGGTCATGGGCTTCTTCGGCTGGCCGTACTTCGCCCGGATCCTCCGCGGCCAGGTGCTCTCGCTCAAGGAGCGTGAGTTCATCGAGGCCGCGAACTCTCTCGGGGCGAGCCGCACCCGCATCTACTTCACCGAACTCCTGCCGCACCTCTGGGCGCCGATCCTGGTCTACAGCACGCTGATCATGCCCCAGAACATCGCCACGGAGGCCGCCTTGGGCTTCCTCGGCGTCGGTATCCAGCCACCCACCCCGTCCTTCGGCTCGATCCTCAACGACTCGGTGCACTACGCCACGTCGGATCCGGCCTACTTCATGTTCCCGGGCATCACGCTGTTCCTGGTGGTGCTCTCGTTCAACCTGCTCGGCGATGGGCTGCGGGACGCGCTCGACCCGAAGGCCGACCGCCAGTGAGGGCAGGCACCAGTAATCTCCGCAACAAACACGAAGGAGAATCGATGAAGCGAGTCAAGATTGTCGCGGGTGTCGCGACAACCCTGGCGCTGGGCCTGGCGCTCAGCGCGTGTGGCGGTGGTGGCACCGGAACCGGCACCACGTCGGCAGCACCGGGTGGGGCAACCGGCGCCGGCGGCACCCTGTACATCCTGTCCGGCACCGCGACCGAGCACTGGGATCCGCAGCGGGTCTACGTCGGCGTGAACATCGAGGCCGGCAACCGGCTGTTCACCCGGACGCTGACCACCTTCGGCCCGGTGAGCAAGGACGGTGACCAGTCGACCCTCGTCGCCGACGCCGCGACCGACACCGGCACCGCGAGCGCTGACGGCAAGACCTGGACGTTCACGCTCAAGGACGGCCTGAAGTGGCAGGACGGCAAGGCCGTCACCTGCGAGGACTTCAAGTACGGCATCTCCCGCACCTTCGCGGTCGACGTGATCACCGGCGGCCCGAACTACGCGATCCAGTACCTGGACATCCCGAAGAACGCCGACGGTTCGTCCAAGTACGCCGGCCCGTACAAGAAGACCGGCCAGGACCTGTACGACAAGGCTGTCATGTGCGACGGCAACACCATCACCTTCAAGATGGCCAAGCCTTCCGGTGACTTCAACATGGCCCTGACCATGACCGCCTTCGGCGCCTTCCGCGAGGATCAGGACCAGGGCGACAAGTCGAACTTCGCGATCTTCTCCGACGGCCCGTACATGCTGGACGGCGAATGGACCACCAACAAGGGCGGCACCTTCGTGCGCAACCCGAACTGGGATCCCGCGACCGACACCACGATCCGCAAGGCCTACCCGGACAAGATCGTCTGGGACGAGTCGCTCACCCAGGAGACCCTGTACGAGCGCCTGATCGCCAACCAGGGCGATGACCAGAACGCGATCACCTTCGACCAGGCCCCGGTCACCGCGCTGGCGAACGTCGCCACCGCTGAAGGCCGGTACTCGAACGTCGCTTCCCCCTACACCCGCTACCTGACGCCGAACTTCAAGTCCAAGGTGTTCAGCAACGACAAGGCTCGCGAAGCCCTGGCCCTGTCCACGGATCGCAGCGCCTACGTCACCGCTGCGGGCGGCGACCAGGTCGTGAAGGCGACCAACTCGCTGATCAACCCGGCACTCCCGGCGTTCCCGAACACCCCGCTGCTGGCGGGCGACAAGGGTGACCCGGCCAAGGCGAAGACCGTCCTGGAGTCGGCCGGCCTCACGCTGCCGGTGAAGATCAACGTGGCGTACCGCAAGAACGACACGCTCGACAAGGTCTTCGCGGGTCTCAAGACCGGCTGGGACGCCGCTGGCTTCCAGACCAACCTGATCGGTATCCCGGCCGAGCAGTACTACTCGACGCTGCAGTCCCCGGACTCGGCGAGCAAGTACGACCTCTACTGGGCCGGCTGGGGCGCTGACTTCCCGTCTGCCTCCACCGTGATTCCGCAGCTGCTCGACTCCCGTAGCCAGATCAGCGCCGGAGGCCCGGGTCAGGACTACGGCTACTTCGCCAACGACGCGTTCAACGCCGAGATCGACAAGACCGCGGCGATCACGGACGGCACCGCGCGCGAGAAGGCGTGGGGTCAGCTCGACGCCGAGGCCGTGACGAAGTACTACGCGGTGATCCCGCTGATCAATGACCAGTTCCTGTTCGTCCACGGCAGTAATGTCGATGGCGCGGTCGTGAACACCACGTTCACCGGCTACTACGATCTGGCCACCGTCAGCGTCAAGCACTGATTAGCAAGGGTCGGGAGGTGCGCCTCGGCGCACCTCCC
>MTLC01000293.1_pt1 | contig 28092 bp, 22 predicted proteins | sample 1982451 | NCBI WGS metagenome assembly MTLC01 (sample SAMN05710165, study PRJNA340218) | biofilm metagenome | isolation source: sample SPH anode biofilm adapted to +100 mV | place: USA | collected 2012-02-03 | reverse complement strand
AGCTTCCCAAGCTGAAGGTCGCGGGTTCGAATCCCGTTTCCCGCTCCAAAGATTTCAAAGGGTTACAGCCGATGGCTGTGACCCTTTCTTCTTTTTAGCGCTTGGTGTAACCTCTCGTGTAACCTCTTGGCTGGCTGTTAGGCAAATTCTCCCACGTCATTTCATGGCTGTTCATGACATATCACGTGGCGTGAGCGGTCGGGATGGTCAATATTCTTCGGGAAAGAGTATCGTGGTGTACGAGCGATCCCATTCCGTGATGATCCATATCTTCGGAACCCCCTCCTTCTTATAAACCGAGAACAGCCGCTCACCCTGCTGCAGTGCCGATTCGTTGGCCGCTCGGTCTTCATCCCCTACATCACCCCAGTCACCGGCAAGGTGCCGTCTGATAGACAGGGTCACGTGCTTTGCAAACTCCTCGTCGTCGGCCACCAAATCGTTAACGCCTCTGGTCATCACCAACTGCCCTGCTTTGAACTTCATGGTTATTCTCCTTTACGAGCTGCTGCCCCAGCAGCAAACCCTATCTTGGCTGTATTGCCATCCCGAGTCATTCGAGCGGCAACCTCCTCCTCGGCGATTTCTCTTAGCGTATTATGGTCGATGCTCGAAATGCCACGATAAGCCTGCAGGCGAACTGCGCGCTCGATCACCAAACGGATTTCGCCGCCTGTCAGGCCCATTTCAGCTAACTTTGCAATCTCGACATCATCAGCCAACCTCAGCATAGGCAGATGGGTTTCCCACAATTTAATCCTCAGGTTCCAGTCGGGAGGTGGCAGCTCCAGCTTGTAGGTAAACCGCCTGCTGAAGGCTTCATCGAGGAGATCACGGCGATTAGTGGTAGCCACCAGGATGCCGGAGAAGCGCTCAAGTCCTTCCAGGAAAAGGTTCTGCATGTTGTTGTTCATCCTATCCACGGAGTTGTTCCCAGGACCGCGAGAGCCAAGAAGCTGGTCGGCCTCGTTGAGCAGCAGGACTGGTGCAACCCCCAACTCTTTCTGAAGGAGAGCGTAGTCGTCAAAGATTCGCCGCACGTTTTGCTCGCTCTCCCCAACCCAGCAGCTCAGAACCCGTGCCGCGTCAACCTTGAGTAATGGCAGCTTCAGTGCACTTGCAAGATATTGGGCAGTCAGGGTCTTACCGGTCCCAGGTGGCCCGTAGAGCAAGACGGTGCTGCCGGTCGGCGCGCCGAAGGCTGCTGGAAGAGAGGCATGCCAGCCTTTGCGGATTTTTCGCCCTTGCCGCGACTCACTGAAAATGAGGCTTCCCACCGCGTCCATGACCGGCGGCGGCAACAGGAGAGACTCCCTGTTAACCACCGGCTCTTCAAAATCGAAGAGGGTTCTCTTCTTAACTCGGTTCTTGATATCCTGAGCGCTCAACTTGCCACTCCGTTTCCCTAGCAGCGCTCTGATACCAAACATTGTCAGCTGCAAAGACTCTCCGAAGGTGCCGTGAGCACCCTCCATCAGTCGCTGTCGCATCAACGGACTCTTCTCCCCGAACAAGTGTTCCTTCATACGTTTCCGACAAATGCGGCCTTTGGCAAAGAGATAGCTTACATCGGCTGGGTCACTGAAGTCGTAGCGCAAATCGCCATCCCGCATGCCCAACAACCCGACCAACGCCAGGTGCTGAAAAACACTCAGCGAATACTTCTCCCGCGCCTCGGCCGCCGGTAACGTACATGATGAAGCCTGCACCCCGAGTTCAATCCTCCTGAACCAACCTTCTGGCTGAAAGGTAGCCAAGTCAGTCGAAGGATCGCTGACCCGGTACTGGTTGCCGTCCTCTTGAATAAGCGCCTGTAGATAAGCGAAGACCGCATCCAGGTAGGCATCATTGGAAATGAATGCGCGGCATTTTTCATTCCCTCCCATTTCCTTATGAAAGGTGTCTCCGATTTCAATGCACGCCTGCAACCAGCAGAAAGGCGGTTCTTCAAGAAAAGAACTGGCGGGTGTTTCGATTAGCCGTATCCACTCCTTCTCCTTCAGTTCCCCGAGCGACTCCAGATATGTGATGGTTTTTTCAGGATCGCAGACCAGCTTGTTTACGATTTCATGGCCTTGGATATAGGGATCAGTGGCCATCTTCGCCTTCAATATGTACGCAAGCGCTCCTAGTGCAGGCAGGCTGACCTTCTTTAAGCACGTCGGCTTGCCGGGAACGGAGCTTACGACACGCTCCAACAGTTCGTCCTCGTCTTCATAGGTCAAGACGAGTCCCCCGGTGTCTTTGCGTTTCACCCTCATTCGCAGTTCCCTTTGCTCGTCTTGGTGTTCATCTCTCGCCAACTCGTGTCGCGTGGCAACACACATGAGATATTGCGCCAGTTTCATGGTTCCTCCTTTTTGGGTTCGGATAACGCGAATAGCCCCAGATGCGAACTTTCGCTGTCGCACGTGGGGCTATTCCTGTCTCAGCTACACAAATGAGAAGCATTACGGCGGCGTGCACGAGGAAAGTCCTTGAGCCGACGCCGTACGGCCGTCCTCAGTGGGAGCCGGTGAGTGAGATGATCATTTCCTGATGGTACGGATTTTCGGGCAGGATACGGGCGGTCAGGAGGTTAGAGCAGGGTACCGACAAAATGGTTCCGCCAGCTCAAGAAACCTTTCCAACTTGTCCAGGGTGGAAAGGTCATGGCGATAATAGTCAAGAATATGAAACTTGTCCTTCAGGGTGCGGATCTGCCTCTTCGTCCGGATGCGCCTGATCTCGTCAAAGTAGCTGACATCGAGGCTTTTCCTGAAGACAAATGGGCCTTCGGTCACGTTGCAGGGAGCGTAACCGAAATAGTTCCGCTTGTTCATTTCCGGCGGGAAGTTATCCAGTGCCAGAGACGAAAGATCTTCTTTGTTCCTGAGCATCCTGAAAACGTGGTCACGTGGAGACTTCCCGGTGGGAATAGCGTTGCCGTCAAAGTAGTCACGGTGCAGGTAGAGCTCATGGAACCCTGGTTTGATGGCGATAAGTTCTGCGTAGACTCTCGACAATGACTTGCGGTTGATCATTTTCAGTAGAGTAAGGACACGCTTCAGCTCTTCCTGCTCCTTTTGCCAATCCAGCTGTTTGGCCTCAGCTGTGAAACCGGCTTCCCGCCAGAAGTCGTCGTTGGCTTTTCTCACCGGCGGATTTCCCTGATAAATCTTCAATCCCGCGAGGGTCTGAAATGCCTTGTTGTATGAGTAGTGGAGGTATGTTTGCGGGTTGGAGACTTTTGAGAGATGAACGGCCCGCAGATATTTATATCTTAGGCTGTTGAAGATTCTTTCGACTTCCATTTCCGGGGTAACAAGATGTGGCAACATGTCCTGCGCTGACAGCTGAGCTAGGTTGAAATATCGCTTCCTGACGTCACACAAAGAGAGCCGACATTGATGGCCGGTCTCATGGTTCACTTTGGTAATGTGCCATTCACTAGCATCATAGGTAGCAACAAGGCAAGAAGAGCTGCCGGGAGATACCATCAAGCCGTCCCGAGTTTGGCTTGTGAATACCAGTGCCTTTTTGGCACATTTTGAAATGTTTAAGTTTCTGGCGTTGATTACATTATCTGGGGTCATTTCGTCGCCTCTCTTTCGATTTTTGCTTGTATTATGATTGTTTCTCCTTTGATGTCAGTATGTTAGATGGGCTAACGTCACCACGGATGCACGACGCACGTCTGCCGGCACAGCGAAAGGCAGTCGCAGGCTCATGTGTCAGTCATGGTAGTAGGGAGAGTACTGCTAAAGAGTTTTTAAGAGGCTGGTTAAGCGTTGAAGTCTTACAGAACGCAGCGATCATCGAGTGTAACTATTCCTGCCAAAGCACGTTGTAACTTCGCCATGACGCACCATAGCATGTTGCTGGTCAAAAGTCAAAAAATATCGAAAAATCAACAGCTTGGGAGCATTAGTGATCGCTTCAATTGATGCCATTCCAAAACTGGCAACTCAATCTACAGAAGCAAGCGAAGAGGTCTCTGCCGCCCTGTGGCAGGCAAAAGCCAAATCATGCGTTTTCATGCGGTTCAGTGCGGCTGAAAACGGTTGACGGCTGAGTCAAATTGGCGTATTTAAAGACGGTTTATGCTGACAGAAGTGTGGTTAGACTACCTGTCTCTTGCAAGCAGGTGTACCTTCCCATAAGGAACGGACATGATTGAGATTGATGATCGCTGGCTATCAGTAGACGAGATGTGCAAGTACCTTGGTGTTAGTAGCGACACCGTGTATCGCTGGATTGAGCGGTTCAGTATGCCAGCTCACCGTATGGGTCGTTTCTGGAAGTTTAAGAAAGATGAGGTGGACGAGTGGGTCAAAACTGGCGGCGCGGCAGACCGTAATAAGCAGGATTCCGCCGAATGAAGATGGTTGATGAAAATATTTTTTTGATGGGCGACGATCTGGAGGCTTACATCCACGCCAAGCCCGAATTGAAAGGCGGAGAATCGGCTATAGATTTTGGACATACGTCAAATAGCGCCATTGACCCTGAAGATGTAATCGCTTGGCTGGTCACGCAGCCGAACGCGAATGGCACTTTATATTTGGAAAATGTGGTACGGAAGTATATGAGCGCTCTCCGTATCGCGCCCGCCAAACTGCATATCCCTGTCGTCTTTAATAGTAGGAGCGTTTTCACTTGCCATACACCTGATGAACTGAATGCATACTGGGAGATTTGCAGAGCTGCACCAAACTATAAGCAAGTCAACAGCAGTACTTCGGGTATGTTCTCTGCTGGTATGGCATGTTACATGAGATTTCTGGATCATGTCGCAGATAAGCTCAACGCAATAAACCGAGATGTTGCTGGTTTCACCCGCCCAGAACTCTGTGACCGAACATGTACGTTGGCGGTGCAAATGTGCCCAAGCCTCGCTAATGTTGTCCCCGCCACACCACCTAAACCTGCGCTCGACCCTGAGCTAATTGAAAAGCTGACGGATGTTCTTTCCGCGCATTTCCCTAATGGATATCGGCTGAACTCCCATATTGAGTTTGCGCGCTTCAAGTCTTTTGCCGCAGAGGATTTTGGCGAGGAAATCGTCCTGTCACACGAGGAACTTAAGACGTACATTTTGGCTAGCGGAACTACCTATGACGGGAAGGTATATGCTGTATCGGCAGAGACTCAAGAGCAAATCATAGATTTGGTAAAAGAATACTTCTCTGACGGAGCCCAAGCTATCTTCTTTGCCGAATTCTACGCCAAGAACGAGAATTGGCTGTTTGAAGCAAGTGTGGTCTCCGAGGATTTGCTTGTAGAAATTCTTCGTAAGTTGTTTCCGAAACTGTCGTTCACGCAGACCTATTTCGGCTACACTGACGCTTCCATCTTTGTCGTTCTGGAGGGGGAAATCCTACGCGTGTGGGGTGATGATGTGCTGCTAAACTACGCTCAACTTGCTGAGCGGTTACGATATGTACCCTTTGAAAGGATTATGTACGCCCTCAGTCAAAACCGTGACTTCATTTGGAACAGTGTTGAGACCTTTTCACATATTACCAGAATTGAAATCACTGATGAAGAGCGGCAAGTAATACGCGAAGCCGCCTTGCGGGAATGCAACTCTCGCGGGTATGTCTCGATTACAGACTTTCCCTTCGAGGAAATCGAGGAACGCAACCACGGGCTTTCCTTTACGGCAGTCCATAATGCAGTTTACCGTATCTGCCTGTCGGACAAGTTCGATATAAAGGGCAAAATCGTTACGCGCAAGGGTGACACACTTGACGCGCTGACCATTATGAAAAACTACTGCCGAAATATTGAAAAATGTTCGCTTGACGATCTACTGAACTACGAGAAGGAACTAACAGGTGAAGTTCACGGCCGGATTTCGATGGAAGCGGGCAACACTGTTTTGGTTCGAATAGATAAAGACTCTTACGTTGCGGATAAGTTCGTCCACTTCGATGTCATAGCGATCGATGACTCAATCGAATTATTTGTGGAGGGTGACTATTTGCCCCTTAAATCTTTTACTACTTTTGGGGCGTTCCCTCACTGCGACCAGGCCTGGAACTTGTTTTTGCTAGAAAGCTACTGCCGCCGCTTTAGTCGGAAGTTTAGGTTTGATGCCGCATCGGTTAACTCTCGAAACGCCGGAGCGGTCATCCGCAAACGCTGTGGCATGGACTACACGGAGATTATGACCGATGCCGTGGCGAATGCCGATATTCACTTAACGGATATTGTCGTGGGAAAGTTCCTGTATGAAAGCGGCTTTACTGGCAGACGCACAACTGCAAAAGCTAACGAAATTATAAATAAGGCGAAAGCCATGCGTGAAAGGATGGATTGAAGTTGTACTCGTATACCTACGACATAAAAACAGGCGGGATACTTCTTAATTCTTCGCCAACCGGGTTCTCAAAAGAACCCCGTCCCGTTTACGCGACCGAATTGGACCTGCTGGGCTTTGATAAATACTGGAAGTATGACAAGCAAGCCGACAGTCCCTATATGTGGGCGGAAGCAAACCATTACTACTATCGCGGGATGCTCGTCGCAAAGCTGAAAGGCGGCAATGTCTACACTGTTCCTGAGATTATCATTCCGAACGGTGAGGACGGCAAGCCTGTAATGCCGGAACCTGAAGGCCTGTCGCTTCGCCCCGTTGACATAGGAGCTATGGTTGAAGCAAACCGTGAGATGCTTGAAATCATAGAGCAGAGCACGGTCAAGAAAATACTAGCTATCTACACCAAGTACAAGGATAGACTCGACCGCTTTCACGTGGCGTTTTCGGGCGGCAAGGACAGCTGTGTCCTGCTTGACCTGGTTAAGAAAGCTCTGCCAAAAGGCAGCTTTGTGGTAGTTTTCGGCGACACGGGGATGGAGTTCCCCGACACCTGCGAGGTCATCTTAAAGACCAAACAGCAATGTGCCGAGGACGGGATACCTTTCTATATTGCCAGGTCACATCTCAACCCAAAGGAATCGTGGGAGTTATTCGGCCCCCCGTCGCGTGTGCTCCGCTGGTGCTGCTCGGTACATAAAAGCACACCGCAGACATTGAAGCTGCGGGAGGTTACGGGCAAAGACGACTACACAGGCTTGGCTTTTGTCGGCGTTCGGGAGCATGAAAGCGCGACCCGCTCCGAGTACGATTACTTTAACGACAGCAAAAAGATAAAAGGACAATACAGCCACAATTCGATATTCGAATGGACTTCAGCCGAGGTGTGGCTCTATATGTTCACCAATAATATTACGGTGAATGAAGCGTATAAAAAAGGGAGTTCAAGGGTTGGTTGCGTATGCTGCCCTATGGGAGGCGGTAAATCGGGATATGTTGAGTACCAAAACTATCCGGAAAACGTAACCGGCTACTTTGAAATGATTAAGCACTCGAATGGAAGACCAAATATCAATCTTGATGAATATATCAAGAGTGGCGGTTGGAGTGCGCGCAAGAACGGACGCGATTTAGCCAACAACCAAAACCATTGTTCTGAGCGGCTAGAAAATGGGTATTTGACGATCGAAATTTACAATCCTGCTTCCGACTGGCGGGAATGGATAAAAACAATAGATATCGATAAGGACAGCTACACTGTTCAAGAAACTAAGACAGGCTATCTCGCTCGATTAAGAGAAGAAGTTATAAAGCAGAACCCTTTGCTTGGCAGGTTGTTTCGGCAGGTATTCCATAAAGCCGCTTGTTGCAAGGGCTGCAAAGTCTGCGCAGCCAACTGTACGAATGGAGCATTGCAGTTTGCAGGCAACAAGGTTCACATTGACGGCTGTGTCCACTGTCAAAAGTGTCACGCGATCGACAGTGGTTGCTTACTGTATCATTCATTGCGTCATCCGCAAGGAGGAGGAAATTCTATGAAAAGCCTCAACACTATGTCTAACCACGCCCCTAAAACCGAGTGGTTGGCGGCATTCTTTGAGAAAGGGAACGAATTTTTCTCGGAGCACAATTTGGGGCCGGAGCAAATTTCATTTTTCAAACGTCTGCTGAAAGATGCCGGTCTTGCCGAGAAAAGTCAGGTAACACCATTTGGTGAATTAATATCATTACTGGGGTGGGATACTGATGTTTCATTAGGACTTATTGTAATTAATTTGGTGTTCGAAAACCCGCAAGTTGAATGGTATGTTGCCAACCTCGACATCGGCAGGCTGTATGCTCGAAAGGAAGCGGAGGAAAAGTTGGTTGCTTTCGATGTGAAACCACCGGTTGCCAAATCCATCTGTGGTGCGTTCAAGCGCCTGACAGAAACTCCGTTCGGCACCGTTCTCCGTTGGGGTTACGTTTCCGAAGAGGGCGACCTCGTCCGTACCAAATGCACGGTTAGCGACCCGCGCGTGGTGCTGTACGGCCTGTTCAAATTTGCGGAGAAGTGCAACGACTATAAGGAGTTCACGCTTGCCACTCTCCTGAATGATAGCATTGATCGCGATGGCATCAGCCCCACCCGCATCTTCGGGCTTGACCGTGATGATATGACGCCGCTCCTGTTAGGATTGTCGGCAAAGTATCCGGAATTCATTAATGCATCTTTCACGCACGACCTTGAAAAGATAACGCTGTCAGAAGATAAATCGTCCGAAGATGTACTCGACTTGTTCAAGGGGGATGCAGTAAATGGCTAATAACAACAAGTACCGCGAATATTTTGACATTGACGATGAGTATTTCCCCCAAGTCAACCCCCCTGCTATCGCCGCCGCCAGCGCGGACTTCTGGAAGCGCACATACCCGCACTACACGTTCATCGAAATGCTGACCAACATGGAGCGGGTATTGGCACGGCAGGAGAAGCGTTCCATCTGGATTGAGGGCGCATACGGCACGGGCAAGTCGCAGTGCGCATATGCCCTGAAAAAGATTCTGGAAGTGCCGGAAGAAGAACTCCGCGCCTACTGGGACAGATACGAGCCGCTGAAAAAGAAACCTGACCTGCTCGAAAAGCTAACCGGTCACAAGCAAAAGGGCATAATGACTGCCTACCGATACGCTTCGGGTATGATTGATTCGCCCCGCGACCTGTTTCTGGCGGTTCAAGAAACGCTTAAGGCTTCACTGGTAGCGGGAAACTTTTATGCAGGCGAGAACACCTTAAAAGAGAGCGTCATCGCTTGGATTGACGAGCCGTCACACAAGCTGTTCTTTGACGCGCTCTTGAAGAAGCCGGAGTGGGCGGCTCTGTTCAGCCAGACCTCCGCTGATGAGGTGCTGAACGCCCTCAGTAAGAACGGTGAGGTCAAGACGTTGATGGATAACATCTTCCGGCTTGCCGACAAAGAGGGCATCACCGCGCTGAATATTGACGCTGACAGGCTCATCGCTTGGCTGACGGACATTATCGACCGCAACAATATAAAAGTTGTCTTTATTTGGGACGAGTTCTCTGATTACTTCAAGAACAACCGGGAGAGCCTTTCGGAGTTCCAGAAACTCGCCGAGTTGGTGAACCTAAAGCCGTTCTATTTCATCGTCGTCACGCATGAGTCGGGACAGTTGTTCACGACGGCTGACACGACTTGGACTAAGGTGCGCGATCGATTTGTTCCTGTGCAAATTGCTCTGCCAGATAACATCGCGTTTGACCTTATCGGTCACGCTTTCCACGAGAAGCCTGCCGCCAAGCCGCAGTGGGACATTCTCGCCGACGACCTAAACGAGCGAGTCAAGAATTCCCGCTCCAAGGTAATGGCAGTTGCGAAGATTGACGACCCACAGGTGATGAAGGACATTATGCCGCTTCACCCGATGGCGGCTCTACTCCTCAGAAACATAGCTGAAGCTTTTAAGTCCAACCAGCGGAGCATGTTTGACTTCATTAAATCTTCTAACACGGACGACGTGCTGGCGTTCCAATGGTTTATTGAGAATACAGGCCCCTTTGACGACCACCCGCTTCTCACGGTGGATATGCTGTGGAACTTTTTCTACGAGAAAGGCAGGGATAACCTCACTTCAGACATTCGTCTGATACTGGACACCTTCCCGCAACAGCAAAATTTGCGTGAGGATGAGAAAGCTGTCCTGAAAGCCATCCTTATATTGCAGGCAATTGATCAGCGGCGGGGTGGGATGATTGACTTATTCAAAGCTACCGACCAGAACCTCAGTTATGTCTTTGAAGGCATCCCAGACCTAGAGGGGACGAAGTCCGGCAATATCGCGAAAGGGCTTAAGGAAAAAGGCATCCTCATTTCTAACCCGATAAGCGGTGGGAATCATGCTTATGCCGCTGCCGTGCTTGCGGGAGACCAAGCCAAAATCGACAACTACAAGAAAGAGATAAGGCAAATCAACACAACCCCGAAACTGGTGATGGAGGGTGAACTTTCTACCGTGTTGTCATTATCACCTGCTTTGCGTCTGCGTTTCGAATCTGAGCCGGATACAGGCAAAATAACACCTGTAACCACCGCTGACTTCACACGCACAATTAACCTCTTGCGCGACAAAGCCGCAGGGTGGAATTTCCACGCCGTTATTGCCTTTGCCAAGGATGATGCGGAAGCAGCAATATTCCGCAAGACCCTCAAAACCGCAGTTGCCGATGAGACATATAAGAACATCGTATTCATCGACGCGCTCTCTACACCGCTTGGCTTGGAGGCGTTTGAGCAGTTTGTGGACTACTCCGCTATGGCGATGTATTACAGAGGAAACAATACAAAATCATCAGTGGAAAATTCAGACAAGGCGAAGCGTGTATTAGACCAAGGCTGGAAAAACCGTATCTACAACGGTCAGTTTGTCGTATACACGCACGCAAATCAAGAGGGCGAGAAACTTGGCAACGGGCAAGGAGTTGCAAGCGTCCTCCAGACCATCATCACAAACCGCTACCAGTCAACTCTTTGTTTTGATTTTGCCAAAGGTCTCAATGCAAACCAAATGAAATTAACACAAGGAAAAGCCTCCGCAAAGTCCGGCATATCGCAGTCCACGAGCGGTGTTGTTGGTGGGGTCGAGAAACATGTCTTTCCAACCGTTTGGAAGGTTGATAGATATTGGGAAAACTCTATGACAGCGTCTTTGTCGATCTCGAAAATCAAAGTCGAGGTAGACAAGCGCATCGAGGTGGCGTTTGCCCGCGACGGGCAGATTTCAATCGGCGAAGTCTACGATTTCCTCGAAGAAAAATATGGTTTTGCACCGTGCAATCTCTCGTCGTTTATTGCAGGTTTCCTGTTGAAAGAGTACGGCGGTGATCCGTTCCGCTATAGCGACTCATCCGGTGGTCACGAACCGATGACGCAGGACAAGCTTGCGGAGATGCTTGGCAACTACATCGGCAAATCTCCGAAACCGACTTATATCGTGAAGATGACAGTCGAGGAAATGGCTTTTTACAATCTTACCGAAAAGGCGTGGAGCATACCCGCAAATTCGTGTTCTTCCGCAGGGCAGGCTGCCAGAGCCGTGTCTACGAAAATGAGCAGTCTGAACCTGCCGGTATGGTGCCTTGAAGAAGTGGACACAGCCGGCATCTTTGATGTAGTTCAGAAATACATTGAACTTGTTCAAATGGAAGGTCACGAGGCTCATAAGAAAGCGGTCGAAATCGGCAGAATTGCGTCCGCCAATCCCTCGCTCACCGATAGCTTGTTCGCCTTACTCACAGACGATAACTGTCAGAAAGGTATGCGCAAGTATCTCCGGTCTTTTGAGGGTGGCAAGGTTGTGGAACTTGCAACGGCAATCGGTGCTGAAAACAATATGCTTGGCGACATTCGCCGCCTGTTCGGAGTGAAATACTCATGTTATTGGGATAAGCAAGGAGGCGAGGCCGAAATACGCAAGCTGATGATCGAGTACAGCGTGGTCAAAGAAATAAATGCAATCCTGAATACTGTGAGTCACTCCTTGACGGAAGCATATAAGGAGTGTCGCGAGCGACTGAAGTTCATCGGCATCTCGTGCGAGGCTTTGCGGGCAAAGTATCCCGCCTTGGTAAAAGTCCTCGACACGCTTCTGAAAATCTGTAAGCAAGAGGATATCCTGCCTGAACAGTTGAAAGCTTTCCATACGGAGTTGGTGGCGCACGGCGCGGAAATCAGGGAGTTGCTGAACAACGACAAGCGTGCTTTTGCCGAGGTATATGAGCCGTACCTTGACGACCTAAGCGATAACGATATCGCCGACGTGAAGAGCAAACTCCAGACAGGCTTGTTTGAGTTACCGAAAACCGACTGTAACGTCAAGGTAAAGGAAGCTGTCGAGGAGTTCCGCAAAAATCAGTTAAAATCGCAGCTCTTCCGCTTGTGGAAAGACAAGACGGGAACTAAAAACCCGCGTGAGTGGTCTAGCCATTACAGGACTCCTATTCTATGTTGTGTTTCCGAAGCTGAATACGAAAAATCAAAGAAAGCATTTGAAACCCTAAACCGAAACTGGGGAACGGCGGATTCCGAAATCAAATCCGCTCTTGCATTCCTTGAATCCACCACGCTGTTCGGCATCCTCGCGGATGAAGAGAAGCGGAACGCGGCATTCAAGCGGGATATTGTCGGCGAATACAGCACATTGCTTCCTGACCTTGACAAGGTCAGGGACACGCTCGATCGCCTTTCCGTAGACACTTACGATTGGCGCGACAATCCGAGCGTCAAGGGTAAGGTGAAGCAACTCGCCGAAGCCGAGTACAACGCCGGCGGCAGCGACAAGGTTCTCCTGAAAATAGATGAGATGGACGACGCCCAGTTGAAGCAGTACCTCAAGCGGCTCGTCAAGGACAGCATAACAGTCGGCATTGAAATACTGGCAAATGGCGGCGGGAAAGAGAATGCAAATTGACTCGATAAAGAAATACCTGACATCCTCCGTTAAAACGCCATATTTCCTGTTCGTCAGCGACGGGCAGTATGTGACCGTGATGGGTGAGTTGTCAGCCTTGGGGCTTGAGTCCAAGCAGATGAGCGGCTTTTGTAACAGCGACGACAAAATGCCTGACATCGACGGACTCCTCACCTATTTTCAGGCTGCCGATGTAAGCGCAAAGGGAAAGAAGTTCGTTGTATCGGGCCTTGGCGAGTTTCTCGCGCTTCGTGGAATCGATGAGGCGACACGCACCATGTCATGGCTGAAAGATCTCAATGTCGGTGATGTAAAAGTCGTGTTGCTTCTACGAGGGCTTGGCTCGCTGATCGCCGGGATGCAGACCGACCCACGCTTTGACCGCCGACGGTTCAGCGTCGTTGACAAGGCGGAGTGCGACTTATCTTTTACCCTCGCCGCCCCGTCTATCGGATTGACAGCTTTATCGGGTTTCAAAGCGATGCTTGCGGAACTCGAAAAAGGACGGTGTGGTAGTGTTGTCGTGAACACGGCCGTCAATCTCGATCAGGCGATATTCACGGTACATCGAATCAGCAACGCCTACGAAGGTATTAAGCTCGTAACAACGGGCTTTGCCTTGCCGCGTACCTGCGGAAGCGACGCACGCTGGGCAGAATTGCTGAGAGAACTCAATCAGAGCAATTTCTCGCTCGATGAGGTCTTCGAAAAGCACGACCTTCGCAATCATCTGGAGACGGATCTTTATGCCCGCACTGCTGGGGGCGACTTCCGCAACTGGCTCTATTTCATCTGCCTGAAATGCAATACAGACACGTTGCAGAACGGATACCTTCGGTTCGTACTGGACAAGACGAGCCGTTTTGAGGACTTTGCCGGGAATGTTCTGAACGCAATAATCGATATCCCGCACATGGATAAGCGGTTTCCCTTGTTCTATCGCGAGCGTAAGGCCCTCGTGGAGAAGTTCCCTGAGTCGGATATAGCAGACTTCGTAGTAAATAATCGGCAAGTGGTGTCAGAAAGCATCTATAAGCTGACAGACGGAACAAGGGCAGAATGTGAAGAGATTATTGCTTGGCTAACGAAAAACGATATGGTTCAGCAGCTTGATTGTATTTATCCTGCGTTGGCAGCTTACATGAAAAAATATGTTTTCAAATGCCCTGAACTGGCGGATGAGCTGACAGAGTATTTCGAGGCGTATAAACGTCAAAAGCTGTCTAATAACATTGAACCTGAGTTTTTGGAAAAGGTTGATGAACTTGCTCTGTCGCGTAAGTTCAACCGACTGCCCACGCGGAACGAAATTATTGAGAGTGTGGATAAGAACGACACCTACCTGTACTGGCTTGATGCCCTTGGTGTTGAATACTTAGGTTTAATCGAAGCCTTAGCACAAAAATGTGGTTTGTCGGTTAGAGTCAACATTGCCCGTGCAGAACTTCCGACAATAACGTCCATCAACCGAGACTTCTATGATGCATGGCAGGGTCGAAAAGAGAAGGACGATGAACTTGATGATACCAAGCACCGTGACAAGGGCGGTTACAACTTCACTAATAATGAATTGCCCATCCACCTTGCGAAAGAACTGGACATCATCAAGACGATGATAGAGAAGGCGGCTACAAAACTTGCGCTAAGGCATTGCAAACGCTTCTTGGTTGTAAGCGACCACGGTGCATCGCGGCTTGCTGTCCTGCGGCGCAAGGAGGAAAAATACGACACTGATACCACAGGCGAGCATTCGGGGCGTTGCTGTAAGCTGTTTCAGCCCCATGAGCTCCCATTCGCCGCAGAGGAGAATGGATACCTCATACTTGCTGATTACGGTCGCTTCAAGGGTAGCCGTGCAGCAAATGTCGAGGTTCACGGTGGGGCGTCATTGGAAGAGGTCGTCGTTCCCGTAATTGAACTGTCACTGAAAGACGGAAGCGTAACGGTTAAGCTGGTCGAAGAAACCGTGACCGTAGACTTCCGTACCGGCACGGAGATTAAACTGTTCTTTAACTCGCCGGTTCGAGATGTTTCGGTTTTCCTGAAAGGGAAGCACCACTCGGCTTCGCAGATAGATCCTAACCACTATTGCGTGAAATTGCCCGACACAAAACGGGCAGGTAACTATTCGGCGGACGTTTACTCGGGTGACAACCTCATTGGCAAGATTATGTTTAAGGCGCAAGCCAAAAGCGGCAAAGTCAATGACGCTTTTGATGACTTGTTCTAGGGAGATGTGATTGATGATTGAGAAACTCAGAAATTGCTTTGACGAGATGGTCGTATACAAAGACTTGAAAAAAACTGGGAATATCTTTTACACCCTAAATCAACCATCCTTTATGCGCGATTGGCTTTTGAAAAAATTCGAGGATGAAAACGGCAATTTTGACACCGATGAGTTGGTACAATTTGTAAGAACTTACTTGCCACGTAAAGATGATTGGACTTCTATAAAAAACCGAGTGGTTATTGATCGCGAAAGAGTTAAGTTCCTCGCAAAAGTCTGCGTAGATATTGATATTAAGACAAGTGAAGTGTCGTTTTCTTTGCCAGATTTTGGATTATCAACCAAAGATACCATTATTGAGGATGCGGTATGGCAAGTTTGCAAGGATGATCTGATACGGGGAAAAGATACCTGGGGGATGGTAGAAATAGGATATCGTCCACCCGATGAGGATGAGAAACGGGGTAGAATCAAACTGACAACGTTTAAAACCTTTTGCCCTTACACCATTGATGTCGACTACTATAAAGATGCACGTAGGGAGTTCAACACATCAGAATGGATAGATGTTTTGCTCGGAGCGGTAGATTATAATGCGAGCGGTTACCTCGGCGACGAAGAAAAGAAGTTAACCATGCTGACACGCCTATTACCGTTTTTAGAGAAGAATTTAAACCTCATTGAACTTGCACCCAAAGGTACGGGGAAATCGTACTTGTTTGGCAATGTGAGTCGTTTTGGATGGCTTGCAAGCGGTGGTGTGATGAGTCGTGCAAAGATGTTTTATGATGTATCCAGACGTACCGATGGTCTAGTAGCAAACAACGATTTCGTAACATTGGATGAGGTTCAAACTATTACTTTTCCTGATGTTGATGAAATGCGCGGCGCATTAAAATCATTCTGCGAGAATGGATATTGCAACATTGGTAATCACAGAGTAGATGGCGATGCCGGTGTGATCCTTTGCGGCAACATCAAAAAAGAAACGATGGACGAGGATGGCTTCGGGAATATGTTTGAGGAATTGCCGTCCGTATTTCACGAGTCGGCTTTGATAGAGCGTTTCCACGGCTTCATCAAGGGGTGGAATATTCCCCGAATGAACGATGACCTCAAGATTGCGGGCTGGGCGTTAAACTCTGAATACTTCTGCTCGATTATGCATGAACTGCGCGATGATATGAGTTACCGCGCCATCGTGGATGAGCTTATCGAAGTCCCGGAAGCGGCGGACACCCGTGATACCGAGGCGGTCAAGCGTATCGCCACGGCTTACATGAAACTGCTCTTCCCGCACGCTCGTAGCGCAGGCGACATCACGGCCCGCGAGTTCAAGCGTTACTGTCTCGACAGGGCGCGAAAGATGAGGGATACGATTAAGTACCAGTTGGGAATCCTCGATGTTGAGTATCGCGGTAAAGACATCCCTGCGTTTAGCGTCAGACCTGATCCCGCAGAAGTGGGGTAATTTGTGAAGAATAAAAGCTGCTATGTCTGCGGGAAAGAGACCTTAAGCAAAAATGAAATAGGGCTGACAAAGAAACTGCTCGGCAAAGACTCAAAGCGATTCTATTGCCTTGACTGCCTTGCCGGCTATTTAGAGGTCGATACTGAGTTCCTGCTTGCAAAGATTGATGAGTTCAAGGAACAAGACTGCAAACTTTTCTGAGGTTGTGAGACCGTGATTTACGCAGACAACGCCGCGACTACAAGAATATCCGACAGCGTCTTGGACAAAATGCTTCCATTTCTGTGCGAACAATATGGCAATCCCTCCAGCCAGTACTCACTTGGGGCAAAAGCCAAACGCGCTATAGAACAGGCACGAAAACAAGTTGCAGCAGCTATTGGTGCAGAGCAGACTGAAATCGTATTTACCTCAGGAGGCTCTGAGAGTAATAGTTGGGTCTTGTCTTCCGTTGGCGATGGACATGTAATTACTTCTTCAATTGAGCATCATTCTGTGCTTGATGCATGCCATTCGCTAGAGCGTAAGGGGGTAGAGGTGACGTACTTGCCTGTGGATGACAAGGGGCGCATCTCGTTAAAGAGCATAAAGGAAGTCATTCGCTCTGATACTAAACTTGTTTCCATCATGCTCGCAAACAACGAAATCGGTACAATTCAGCCTATAGCTGAAATTGGGGAATATCTACAAAAATGCAACATACTTTTTCACACCGATGCAGTTCAGGCAGTCGGACATATACCTGTCGTTGTGAAGGAGCTGGGTGTAGATTTTTTGACCGCATCCAGCCACAAATTCAATGGGGCAAAAGGAACAGGTATTCTCTATAAACGGAAAGGGGTTTCATTGCCTCCCCTCATCTTTGGAGGGGAGCAAGAGCACGGGTCACGTGCCGGAACTGAGAATATTGCTGGAATTGTGGCAGCGGGATATGCCATTGAGGAAAGCGTATATGAAATGACAGCTATGGCTGATAGATTATCTGCATTTGTGCAATCTACGATACACGGTTTACGCACACAAATAGAAGGTCTCATTATCAATGGCGATGACAATAATCGTTTGCCAGGTCTTGTTAACATAGTGTTTGATGGTGTCACAGGCGAATCGCTCATGCATGTGTTGGATTTAAAGGGGGTATGTGTGTCTACAAGTTCCGCTTGTACATCGGGGAAAGGTAAGCCTTCTCACGTGTTAATGGCATTAGGATTAACAGAGCAACAAGCTAAATCTGCTATTCGTATCTCATATGGCAGATATAACCATGCAAATGAAGTGGACCATATTGTATCTACGATTTGTGAGGCTTATAAAAAAATCTTAGCATGAAACCAATGTGAGCATCGACCGACTCGGTTATAAGGGAGCTGTGATAATTTGCTATGTTCCTTTCTACTGAAACTTTGAAAAACTTACAAAGGAATGACCTGTTATGAATGCTCAAACCACGCAGGCTATAACCGATCTAGCCATGGTCGGTAGCCATAAAGTGGAGATGATGTTCTATCCAGTTGCCTGGAAAGCAGCAGCAGCTATATCCCCAACTTGGCACTCGATCCCTTTTCCGCCCAAGCAGAAGAAGGATATCCCCAAACAACCGGGAGTTTATGTTTTTGTTGTTACCCCCAACGTCTTTTCTCTTGAGCCAACCTCAGGTCTTTTTTATGTTGGGAAAGCTACAAGCCTCTATGCCAGGATGGGCGCTTATATCGGAGAGATAGATAAAGATCACAAGGTTTCGCCACGGCCTATGGTTTGGAGAATGATTAATCAATGGAATGGTCATCTGCGTCTCTACTACACGATTACTGCGGACGTTAATGAGGCGGAGGATCTTGAAAATGAAATGCTAAACGCGCTTCGCCCACCCTTTAATAAGGAATACGAGGCCGAAGTTAGTCAGGTAATGAGGGCACTATAATGGCGCAAGCAACAATCCTTCCGGCAATACGATCACATGTTGGTGATTGGACGTTTTATGTAACTACTCTACCCTTTGATGATGTCACCAGGCTCATAAAAGACCCTGATGAAATTCACGAGAGGAAAAAGCTCTCTGATTGGATTCAACGAGAAGCGATTGAGGCCCACGCAGACGCCATTGCAAAGTACATCCAGGAGAACGAGCAGAGGTTTCTGGGATCACTCATAATTGGTGTTTATGACGGACAGCCAGATTGGGCTCCTCTTCGTGTGAAATACGCTTTTAACGCACTTGAGGCAACTGAAGAGCAGCAGAAGATGATTGAAGGAAAATTAGGATTGCTGCGGTTGTCGGGCGAAGAGAAACTTTTTGCGATAGACGGTCAGCATCGTGTTGCTGGCATTAAAACGGCCCTTTCTAACCTCCCTTCATCATCCAACCTTAGGAATGAAGAGGTTAGCGCTATTTTTGTTGCTCATGATGCATCTACTGTAAATGGACGTCAACGGACGAGGAGATTGTTTACTACCGTTAACAAGAAGGCGAAGCGTGTGTCTACGGCCGCAAACATAGCTCTTGATGAAGATAACGGCTTTGCCGTTGTGACAAGGCAGCTGATTGATGATCACTGGTTATTTGAAGATAGAAGGAAGCTTATTTCCTATACTAGTACTGGCTCGATCAGTCCATCGGATGAATATGCAATAACCAGCGTGGTGGGTTTATACGAAATAGTAAGAGACCTGTATCCAGTAAAAGGCAAATCTCTGTTCGAGAAACAAAGACCTAGCGACAAAGACATGGATGAGCATCTTAAGATCTGTGTGAAGTTCTTGAACGCACTAATTGACAATGTCCCGGAATATGCCGAGGTTTTCGTGAAAGAAAAGCATGTAGCTGGATATTACCGTGTGGCTAGGCATAACCACCTGCTATTTAGGCCAATCGGCCAACGAGCTTTTGCACGTTCGGTACAAGTTTTGAGTGGCCGTGGATATTCAGTAGAAGCTGCTGTGGACGTACTACTTGAAGTTGATATGTATTTAAAAAACAAAAATTGGCATCATATCCTGTGGGACCCAGTCGGTAATACAATGATCACTACTAAATTATTGCTCGCTGAGACCCAGCTTCTAGTGTTGGCTGGTCAGGCTGCTAGGAACAAGCAAAGTAAGAAGAAGCTTGATCAATTATTAGCGTCACGGGCAGAGGGCGAGTCGCGTTAAAGCTCGAAAAATATCCCTAAAGGCAGATGTCGCCATACTTATTCTACCGTCGTTTCAACACGACAGCCGATGGAAAGATTGTGTGCTAAAGGAAAGGCGTGCGCACAAGGTGAATCAACCGACGGAACTCCAGGTCAAGTGAGTCATTTTTCCAGCGATTGATGAAGCGACAGACCACCTGGAGATTTCCTTCTTCATAATGGCCGTCGCTGTCGATCCTGTCCAACGACGGCAGCAACTCAGGGGCATCTGCAACAGTGTCATACTGGAAAGGGATGCTGGTTATGGCACATGCACCATCTTGAGCCTCAATGAGAGCGGCAAGATACTTTTCAAGCGCAAGCCTGTTGTGGAAGCGGAACTCCTTGTTTTTCACGTTCCGGCTAACCTGCTGGCCATTCGCGATTGCAGCTGTGTTTTCAGCCGTTTCGGCCATCCTGGCGACAGCGACCTCAATAGGACTCAGAGACCGGCAGTCTCCCCTTTTGGCTTTCTCTTCTTTTGACAACCAAGCCGACATAGAGTGCCATGGCTTCAAGTCGCCACCATCAATGAGCGCCTTGGCGTATTCGGCATTTTCGTCAGCGAGTCGTTGCATGGTACCCTCGGTGAAGAGGAACTCGCGAGCCTTGGGGTGCAACTCGCGCCAGTTCAGCGGCCTGCCATTCTTACTCTTGTTCTGCCACGGGGCAGCAGGTTTATTGAGAACGTAGAAGTGGTCCTCTTTGCGGCCAACCGCCGCCCCATTCCGCCTCTCAACCTGCACCTTACTGGGGAGGGAAATCGTCCACCACACTTCATCCTTTTCCCGGTGAATCCACAAATCCCCCTGCGTCTCTGAGACGATGTGGCCGATATTGTACCATCTAGACGCGACAGGCTTCGTGGGGCTGATCCCTTTTGCTGTCTTTTTCTCCTTCAGGCACTTCTCTATATACTCATCAACCTTTCCGGCCTCCCACAGCGGCCAAAGATCGGCATCCTCGTAACTGCAGATCATGGACTTTGAGAGGCAGTGAGGCCATAGTGAGTTGCCAACTCCGAAGTTAGCGATGTAGACGGTCATAATTTCACCTGTCGAGAAATCCACGAGATACTAAACAGGGGCAATATTGATTTGCTCAAGCGAATCAATAGCCGCTAAATCTCCTTTTATGACGCCGATACGGTCTTGTGGGCATTTAAAGTGGATTGTATCTCCAGATATCCCAATAGAATACTGCGCCGAAGGTGTACCAATTGGATTGCCCCGGTGAGGGCGGTCCCAGTCCTGCAGTGCATCGCACACCCGCAGCAACCAAGCTAAAGGAGCAACGTTCTTCTTTATTTTTTTCTGCTCAAAGCTCGACATGCTGGCGTCATGAAGCATTATTGCCGCACATGCGGGGACGATGCTTTCATAAAAATCTTGTCTGCCCCACGATAAGCCGTTTCCTGAATTTACACCTTCAGGAAGGTCTGATGGATTGTTCTTCTTGTACAGGAGATCGATATGTGACATCACCAGTAAAGAGCTTATAACGCCGTGCTTGATTCTGCCCGTGTTCTGACAGGAGTTATAAGAGCCTGAAGAGCTTGCTTCCAAATCCCAACGCGAAGAAAAGACATTTTGAATGAGTGCTAACGCGTTTTCCCCAGTGGTCAACGTCCTGAATCTGGAGAGCTTGAAATTCACCTTAAATTCAGGTCCTCTTATTTCTTCGGGAACAAGTTCGTTGAGCAGGTTCAAGATTGACTGGTCGATCAGCTTTTTGGCGATTTCGAGCGGGTACCCTATATCATGAAACAGAGAAGCTATCTTCCATTGAAACTCAAGTGTTTCACAGGCATCAATGTCTAACTTTTCGATAAGCAGTAGTCCTAGCAGGTATGTGTTTAAGGCGTGTATGACATGGTCCCTCGACCTTCTCTGAACATCAAAAACGTTGTCCTGCGGGCCTGCCGCACCGTTGTCACCATTATGTGCTCGGAGCATCGTCTCGAAGTTGTAAAGTTGCTGGAGGGTGTCGGGAAGATGAGGTTTGCCATGAGGATTTATGATCACCCCAATCATCGACACAGCGATGAGAGCCTTTCTGTCTGGGTCTGTCTCATTTACGAAATCAAGAAGTATGCGAGGACACGCGTCCGCACTTAGCTTCCTTGGACCATTCTCGATTAGATTCCTTATGCTGTCCTGCGGTGGTTGAAAAAGTATGGGCATGGATTTTACCTTTGAGAGACGGAGAGTACGGCAAAGTAGATCCCGCGGGCCATTATAGAGAGAGATCATGCGAACATCTCCGATTTGTCCATGGGAAAGTTCTCTTAGCCTTCAGGAATGTGCGCCTTTTCTGTGAAAACTTCACAGTTGATGTTAAATATCATTGTGGACAAGCTCTGTCAACAAGCTGCGCCTGTGGTCAAATGTCGGCAATATTGTGCCAGCATTATCGAGACGTCCCCCCTTGAGGGCCTTGCTAGAGTTTCTCGTTATGGGGAACCTCGCGTTCCGCCAGATAAAGGGCACCTCACCCGTGGTTACACCGAGTAGATCGTCCAGTCCTATGACCCGTGGCTGGCCATACTGGTCGCAGACGGAAATAGATTCAGGTTTAAAGATTTCCTATGGGCTATGGCTGGCTGCCAGGAAGGGAAGGTCTACGACACCACCGCCCCAGGCGTGCGCATAACGGTCGATGTCGATGTCATATTGGATATCGCTTCGAGGGGGACAGAACGATGTTGCCGACTCACTACGCCTGTTTTAGCGAGGATGTAAGTGAGGGTGCACTGGCGACTGTGGAAGGCATCGCCATAGATGTTGTCGCCGACTCCCGAGCAGATAGTGAGCTTCTCTAATCGGTGGTTGGGCGATGAACTTGGTGAACTTGGTGAACTTGATACACGTACTGCTAATGTACCAACATAATTATACATACTCGCACGTTTGTGCTGTGTATGCATTGATTAGCAAGTTCACCAAGTTCACCAACTTCATTGGGGGGTGCCACCCCACCCAAACACGGGCGGGGTGGCTGCAAGGAGTGAATGGATCTCGTTGAAAGGACTAGCTTTTGGTGAAAGTAATATAATAGCCATCCTTTCTAGGCTTCTCTGTGAAGCAATAAGTTATTTTCTCTGACTCTGCCAGAGTCGTTTGAATCCGCTCAAGGTGCTTGCGCAGGTTCTTCGCATCAGCAGGGAAGGAATGGTCGGTCTTGCTCGGCTCCGCGATCTCATACAACCTCGTGAAGGCTTTTTTGACCGTTCCCTCCCATTCGACTTTATCCTTCATTAAAAGCTTAATGGCCAGGCACAAGCTGTTGTTCTGCAGCACCTCTTGGTTCTGGCGTTTAACATTTGCCTGATATGCGGCCAGAAACTTCTCGCCGTATCCGGTCTTGAGACCTTCCGCTATCGCATAACCCCACGTTGCAAAATCCGCCATGCGGGGTAGACGCTCTAATTTCACCTTGGGATAGATAGAAACGGCTTTGGCAAGGACATCAAACATCCCTCCGAGAATACGAGGTTTTGCTGCCTCGAAGTCATGCCAGATTTGGGATTCCTCCCTGCGTCTTTCCGGTGGTATACGATCAAGTTGCAGCAACATGGTGCGGTCCAGAAGATCGGGCTTGGTGATAAGTAGGTTGATGCCATTAAGGCCACAGCAGCGCCGAAAACTGTAAATATAGTCGTCATCGTCGGTGAACAATACCCTTCTGGCAATGCTGCCACCAGTACAGGCCATGCAGAGAATATCAGACATCTCCGAGTCCAACCTGCTCATGTTGTCGAAGAGCGGGATATGGTGCCGCGTGATCAGCCTGATAAGCTCCTGCTTATCTTTTGGCGCAAGAAGAATATCGAGGCTCGAAGGGTCCAGAAGCTTCTTGATCATCTTGCACAGAGTGGTTTTACCGCCCCCCTGAGCGCCGTGAGGGTGGAATATCGGATGCGCTATGTCAGGGACCAGGTACGATATGAGCAACACTATTGTCTCAAGCTGGTGCGCCTTGGCGATGTTCAGGAATTTGAACAAATCCCAAACGTCGCCACCAGGTTCGGGATTGACTTGATGCTGCTGATGCCTATACCGGCGGAATAATGGCGGGGCGTCAACGATACTCCACTCTTTTGGATTTATTTTAACGGCCCTACCATCGCCAAGGTCGTACCAGATTTTGCCCTCGTGCAAGGCAATGCGGTTGTGCAGCTTCCGCTTTTCGCCTTCAACTAGAGCCTTGCTTTCTAGCGTTGCCAGTACTTCAGTCACGATGCCCTGTTTGAGGGCCTTCCCGGTGGCTGCATGCACCTTGCGCATCATGTGAGCCTTGACGTCGCGGTTCTTGAGCGGGAGGCAGTGCCCCTCAATGAAGCCGAAGGGCTCACCGTTTTCATCGTGAAAAACCTGCATTTGGCTTTCAATAACTTCGAGTGCAGTTTCTAGTGCCCCCTTATTTTTGTTCTGAGCGTCAACGCCGAGAAATGCCCGTAGATCGGCAATGTTGCGTGTAGAGCAGTGGTCATGCTGGCAGACAAACCCACCTAACTGCTTGTTGCCCTGAGTTGGACCATAGTAGACTGTCCCGTGGTCAACTTCATCTGTGTGGTGAGTTACCCAAGGGCAACTGATGTCATGCTTGCCCGGTTCAAGTTCACTTTTCCACAATCCCGCCGCTTTGAGTGCGGACAGGACAGCATCGCCGCCTTTGCTATTGGGGATAGCAACATCGGCCTTCGGGAGTTTTTCAAGCTGTAGCTCGAACGCCAACGTTATTTCTTTGAGGCTGTAGCGGCGCTGCGGCTTCCACGTGACCAACTTAACTTTCGGTGCAACGCCAGCGTTGAGATGCTTCTCCTTACTGTTGACGCCACAAGGAAGCCGCGCCCATCTGGCCACGCCCGAGGCACCCCGATCACCCCACCCTGCTTGGACGAGTGCCGTTACGACAGCCTCATAATTCTCAGGGGTCCTACAAGGCGTCTTCAGTATGAACCCGACCTGGTAGTTGCCCGGGCTCGTTTCTATTTTCCAGGAAGGGCGTATAGGCAGTTCCTTTTTCGCCTTCGTACCAACATCATCGAGCAGGATGGCGTAATTAGCCGCAACTTGCTTTTTCTTTGCGCGATATTTTCCTTTCTCGTTGGGCAGAAATGTCGCCAAAGAGAAGTAGCAGTTATTGGTCCCCGCGATAGACGTGGGCAACTTCCCGCTCCTGATGATGGCGGGTTTCCAACTTTCGTTGCGAGCGGGATCGTCAGGAAACCCACAAAACACCGGTTGCTCTTTAGCCTCCTCCGAAAGGCCTCCGAAAATAACCTTAACGAATTCGATAGCTTTTGCCTTGTCCAATGCAGTCGTCTTTATCTGTGCCATAGCTATGCCTCCTTAGCCTGACGCGGCTTCCTACCGCGCTTAGCACCGGGGGCAACGGGTTTTGCATTCTCAGGCGTGGATACCTGTCTTGACTCCACCCAGGCCATGAGTTCCGACAGCCTCCATCCAACAGAGTTGGCACCGAGACGAATGCGTTTCGGGAATGTGCCAGCTTTCTCGCCGCGCCATGCGGTCGCAGCCGAAGTTGCAGTAATCTCCCTCCTCTCCCTTTCTTTTACGATCCTGTCCGTTACGACCATATGCACACCTCCTGAGATTTCAGGGCTGGCCAGCACCTTTTTTGTGCTTTCAGGTGTACATGATGTCCACAGCGGACTGTCAACCCGGACAAACCGGACATTTTTTGGGTAAGAAAAAGGGTTTGTATAGAAAGTCGCGTCGGCGGTCTTGGCGCGTCTTATTAAAAGGGGAAAGGATTTAGTTGAACTGTCAGAACCTTATGATATGCTGCTTACCCGCCGTTTTCACTGGTACTGTGTGCAGCATTGGAGTGAAACATTGGATACACTAGGGATGGCATAAGGAGGGGCATGTGAGCTATTGGTTCGGGTTTAGGGTTGTTGAGGTTGATGGAAGTAATCCTGGTAGCAAGTGTTTGGAAGGTCCTTTTACGACTTACGGTGAGGCTAAAAAAGTGAAGGAGACGAATCGAGCAAGAGACATGGAGCAAACACCGATCTTTCCGGCAGAGTCTAAAATAAAGGCTGAGCTTCAGCTTGAAAGAGAGATATTTTCAAGGCTGTAAAGCCTTTGTTGATGGGAAGAGCTGTGAGATTAGTTTGCCTTGTTCTTCTCCTGGCTGGAAGGAGCCTCTTTTAGCAGGCGAGCTCCTCTCTTGCGATCAGCGTCATATGAAACTGTAGTTCCCGGATTTGCTGGGAGGAGTCTGCCGATGCGGGAATCTTTAAGGTTAGGGAATTTCTGTTTAAGCTTCTTAGCAATTGCAGAATCAGATAAGCCTTCAGCTTTGAGTTCATCACGCAATGATACAAGGAACTCTTGAGTAGGCTGTGTTACTTGTCTCATCCTATCTAGATATTCCTGTTCCAACAGCTTTAGCTCCTTAATTTTTACATATATCCTGGAGCAGTCTGAACCAGGAGAGTATACTAATTTAGTGCCATTAGCTACAGGTGTGCCAGTGTTATCAACATATACAGCCATGCAATAAGGTAGATCTGAGGCAAGTCGATCCAATTCCCATCGTGGAGCTTTTAGCTTAGCGTATTGATTCGGGCCTGGTTTCACGTAGACTGTTAATTTCTGCTCTTCCGCAAGCCACCGTAAATGCTCAACAGAAACTTCGAATTTTTTGGCAGCTTCTTCCATGGATATATAATCTGGTTCTGGCAAATGCATGTCGCTGCTCCAACTCTTGCGATGACGCCTCTTGCGAGTATCGTGTGAATTGTGTTATATACGCCGCCTTCTCCCGGCGTCAATGGAGATCACGTTGCCGGTGCTATTGTTTATGATGCTCATCAACTTATTTTCCCATGCTTCCAGTGCGTGTTGCTTCTCCTGATCGTACTTGTGCCTGTTATAGATCTTGATCACGCCGGTTTTCTTGTGATTGAGCACGGCGTCGATGATCTCGTCAGAAAACCCCAAAACGGCAAGGAAAGTGGCGCAGGTCCGGCGGAGGTCATGGGGGGTGAAATGGTCCATATCCATCTTCTTATGGTCCGCTACCTTCACCATGCTAACTGTGTCACCTTTAATGGGGCGTCGTGGCTTGTAGTCCTTCAAGTTTCGGCGAATGGCATAAGCGACGGCATTTTCATCGATGTGGCGGTATTGGGGTACACCATTTTCGTCGGGCAGTCCGTTTTTCGGAGAGGGGAAGTAGAAGTCGCCTTCCCTTGCAACAAGTTCAGCAAGTGCCGACTTGGTAAGGTACACCCGGTGCGTCACCCCATTCTTCGTTCTCTCTGCGGGAATAGTCCACCAGTGCCCATCAATCTCGCGCTTGCTGATGCCGCATATCTCGCCAACCCTTTGGCCGGTCAGCAGTGCAAGTTTCAGAATGCTCTTCACCTCTGCACTTATGGAGGCCTTCGGTAGTTCAGTTGTCCAGAATGCCCGAACTTCATCCTCAGAAAGAACCCTTTCGCGGTGGTTGATCTGTACTGGCGGTTTTACACCAATGAATGGTGAGAACTCCAAGATGTCCTTCTCGACAGCGAAGTTAAACATTTTGCGGGCCAGCTTCAGAATGTTGTGGCAAAGGGCAGGGCGGTCCGTGAACGTATCAAGCAAAGCCACGCAATCCCGCTTCTTGATGTCTTTTGCCTTCCGCTCACCCCAAAGCGGCAGGACATTTTTCTCAAGAAGGCGTTCGTCCTCCTTCCAACTTGACTCCCGCTTGTTAACCTTGGCATGGCGAGTCATGTACTCTTCCGACAGCTTCTTTACCGTCGGGTTCTTCCGTTCCGCTTCAGCAGCTTTTGCCGCCTCCCGCTTCTCCCTCTCCGGATTCCAGTGCCATTCAAATCCAGACTCTTGCGGGTCCTGTCCATTCTTAAGTGCCTTTCTTGAATCCAGCAGGCGATCCCTTGCGTCGGCGAGTGAAATATCGGGATAGTCGCCAAGGTTCATTTGGCGGCGTTTCCCGCCTATCGTATAGATGAACACCCAGATCTTGACGCCGGAGGGGAGGACGCGGATGCCAAATCCATCCCCCTCGCGCACCTGGTACATCTTTTCCTTCGGTTTGAGGTTGAGGATGTACTTGTCGGTGAATCTCATGGTCCCTCCAGGGTGGCAGAGGTTACACGGGTTTTCGTGTAACCTCTCGTGTAACCTCTCATGTGTTGGCAGCAGGTGAAATCCTGTGATGCAGTGTAAACTAAAAGCGCCCGTAAATACAAACAAAAACAGCCATGGAGGTTACATGGCTGAAAAGTCGTAAAATGCTATGAATGCCGATATTTACATATTCCCAAGCTGAAGGTCGCGGGTTCGAATCCCGTTTCCCGCTCCAAATAACTACAAAAGATCCTGAGGGATTCTTTCTTTTTGCCCCATCCAGCCAAAACTTTCGCTTTTGGCTGGATGGGGCTTTTTCGTTGCTACCCGCCGAAGTCCCC
>MTLC01000323.1_pt3 | contig 28293 bp, 26 predicted proteins | sample 1982451 | NCBI WGS metagenome assembly MTLC01 (sample SAMN05710165, study PRJNA340218) | biofilm metagenome | isolation source: sample SPH anode biofilm adapted to +100 mV | place: USA | collected 2012-02-03 | reverse complement strand
AACCGTTAATTCTCACCAACTAACGCTGTTTTAATAATCGAACTCAGGTTAAAAACAAAAAATCAATCCTTTACCGCATTGGCGGAATGGAAGACCACATTCACATGTTAGTAGACATACACCCTACATTTTCACTTTCCGGTTTTATGAGGGATTTGAAAGAATCAACAAGTAAATGGTTAAAACAAAATCCCAATTTTCCGTATTTTGATTATTGGGCAGAAAGCTTCGCGGCGTTTACCTACAACCTGAACGACAAAGAAAAGATAATCAATTACATAAAAAATCAAAAAGAACATCATAAAACAATTTCTTTCTAGGAAGAATATCGAAAATTTTTAGAAGAAAATAACATGGAGATAAACGAAAAGTACTTTTTGAAAGACTGAGCAAAAATGTAATACGACCTTTCAGGTCGCGGAATCTTTTCACGTTTTGCCGCAAGTCTGCGACTTACGGTTATGAAAATACCGCCTTTCAGGCGAAAAAAAAATGGTATATGAAACAATTAGTTTTTATTTAAAATGGCGCCAAAAAAAAAGGATTTTGTAAAAACGATAAACTCTGAACAATACACTTCAAATCCATCCGTTAGGGGGCAGGGTGCAGGCAAAATCATCATCATTTTAGGCGACGGAATGGCGGATGAGCCTATTGCTTCTTTGGGGAATAAAACACCTTTACAGTTTGCTCACACCCCAAATTTGGATAAGTTAGCGAAAATGGGACGTTGCGGAATGTTGGATACTATTCCCATCGGGTTTGCGCCGAGCAGCGAAATTGCCAATTTATCTATTCTGGGGTATGACTTGCCCACTGTGTACGAAGGGCGTGGCGCGCTGGAAGCGGCAAGTATCGGGGTGGAAATTGCCGAAAATGAAATGGCGATGCGCTGTAACCTGGTGTGCATTGAAAACGGCATACTTAAAAATCATTCCGCCGGACATATAAGTACCGAAGAAGCCGATGAACTCATCCGTTTTCTACAAAAAGAATTAGGCGATGAACAAGTGAGTTTTCACACGGGCGTTTCCTACCGACACGTTTTGAAGTTGAAAAACGGCAATAAAAATCTGATTTGTACACCACCGCACGATGTTCCGGGAACGCCTGTTGCCGGTTTGATGATTAAACCCCGCTCGTCTGAGGCGCAAGCCACTGCCGATTTTCTGAACCAACTCACGCTGAAATCACAGCAGTTACTCGAACATCACCCTATAAATATGAAACGTGCCGTCCAAGGCAAAGATAAAGCGAACAGTATTTGGGTGTGGTCGCCGGGATACAAACCCAAGATGCAAAAAATGTCCGAAATTTTCCCGATAAAAAGCGGTGCGGTTATTTCGGCTGTGGATTTAATCAAGGGAATAGGCGTGTATGCGGGATTAAGAAACATCAAGGTGCCGGGCGCTACCGGACTGTATGACACCAATTACGAGGGCAAAACGCAAGCCGCCATTGAAGCGTTGCGCGAGGATGATTTCGTGTTTCTACACATTGAAGCCAGCGATGAGGCGGGGCATGAAGGCGATGCGGATTTAAAAATAAAAACGATTGAGTACTTAGACCAAAGCGTGGTAAAGCCTATTTTGGAAGAGCTGATTACTTGGAATGAACACGTTACCATCGCGTTACTACCCGACCACCCTACGCCTTGCGTCCTGCGCACTCACACAGCCACACCGGTGCCATTCGTTATCTACCGCACCGGAAACACGCCGGACAATGTGAATGAATATGATGAATTCTCTTGTAAAGCAGGAAGTTACGGATTATTGAAAGGAAAAGAGTTTATTGAGGAGATATTTAACGCCTCAGCCTTGAATGAAATCCCATAAATTTAATGAACCACGTTATTAATAACCGCTTTTTAAAGTCCCCCAAAAGAGATTTAGGAGGCTACACCGAAGGAATTAAATACGCCGGCTCAAAGAAAAAAATCATACCGCACATTGTCCGGACAGTAAAAGAATTGGACGGTGTAAAAAGCGTATTAGATGGGTTTAGCGGCAGCACGCGCGTATCACAAGCTTTTGCGCAATTGGGTTATAACACCACGGCAAATGATATTTCATTATGGAGTGAAGTTTTTGCCACGTGTTATTTGAAATCAGAAAAAACGAATCATTTCTATGCGGAAATCATAGATTATTTGAACAGTATAGAAGGATTTGACGGCTGGTTTACCGAAAATTATGGTGCGGATGAAGCAGAAAAAAAGAAACCTTTTCAGTGTAAAAATACCCGGAAATTAGATGCAATTCGGGAAGAAATTGATCGGATGAATTTAAGTTGGGAAGATAAGTGTGTTATTCTAACCAGCTTGATGCTCGCTTTGGACAAGGTAGATAGTACATTGGGGCATTACGCAGCGTATTTAAATAAATGGTCACCACGCTCTTATAATGATTTGGAACTGAAACTGCCCAAACGTTTCCCAATTATCAGCGAAAACACGATAGTGCGAGGTGATATCTTTGATACCATTGCCCAAAGGGAATACGATTTAACCTATTTTGATCCCCCTTACGGCTCAAATAACGATAAAATGCCGCCCAGCCGTGTGCGTTATGCCGCGTATTATCATTTATGGACTACGGTGGTTCTCAATGATAAACCCACTCTTTTCGGCAAAGCCAATCGGCGGGAAGACACGCGCGACACTCTCTCAGCATCGGTATTCGAGGAATTTCGGCAGGATGAAAACGGACAGTTTATAGCCTTGCAAGCATTAAAAAAATTGATTGAAGAAACACATTCACGTTACATTCTGCTTTCATACAGTTCCGGCGGAAGAGCTACCAAAGAAGAACTGCATCAAATGATGAGCGAAACAGGCACACTGCTAAAAGTAATCGAAATAGATTATCAGAAAAATGTAATGGGAAATATGCGCTGGACAAATGAGTGGATAAACAGTGATGACAAACATCGTGAATATCTTTTTTTGATGGAAAAATAACCTCTCAAACTGTTTTCTTACGCTATATTTTTTTAACACTGACTCCGATACCTTTCCCACGGCAAAACTCTTTCCTAAAATCGCCGGGTGAAATACCCTCTTTTTCTTTAAATATTCGGTAAAAAGAGCTGCTGCTTGAGAATCCCGCCATTTCTGCAATTTGGTTTAAAGAATAAGAATCCGCCGAACAATCTATCAGCATCTTTTTTGTATAATTTACCCGTTGCCTATTAATAAGTTCCGAAAAATTGGTCTTTAGTTCTTCATTAATAATCCTTGACACATACGTCCTGTTGGTATTTAGTAAAGCAGAAACATCAGTAATCCGTAAGTCGGGATTTGTAAAAACTTCTTTGTTTTCAAGCAATTCCAACAGACGGGTTTTTATCTGCTCATACGGGTTCAACTCTTGTGCAGACGAGTTATTGGGGCTTTCTTTTCCTGCTCCTGCCTGAGAATCATCTTTTTGAAATTCTTCTATCGTAAAATTTTGTTTATATCCAAAATATCCTATTCCAAACATATATAATGAATGAGTGATAGAAGGTATAGCTAATAATGCAGTATTTTTAACAAAATAATCTTTCCCTAAAACACTGGATATTAAAGAGACCAAAGAAGCAAAGACAAAGAATATTAATAGCCATTTTATAGGCAGTAAATCTTTCCCTCCCAAATTGGAATAAAATCTTCTTATTTCCACATTATAATTCCGGATCAGCTTCAGTCCAAAATAAACCACAGGAATAAGTTGAACTGCAAATACAACCTTAAACAATACAAGTCTCATCATCTGCATTTTCACCAAAAGCGGATAAGGCGGCAAATACCCTTCCTGATGGTACATAATGCCTTTTATAAAAATATCAGTTTCAAGAGGTGACATTAAAAGATATAATGTTGTAGAAAATGCCGCGACAACAAAAGCAGGCATCACTAACCAGAACCATCTCATATTCAACCTCACATCTTTGGTAAGCAAACGGATATAATAATAATAAAGTGGATAACCAGCGAGCGAGGTAAACACCCAAATACTGTCAAAAACAGCATAGAGCGAGTATTGACGATTAAAATAAAGCCAGTGTACGAAATAATTTACTACAGAAATAGAGAGGAAGAAGGCGAGAAAACGTTTGGAATTATTTTTCCTTTCGTCCAAGAGTAAAACAATTACCCAAAATAAAACCACAAATATGGGCATTATGGAAAATAACTGGTGTAACATATCTCCGACAATTATAATTTTTTGAGGTTTCTTTAGGCAAATATAAGGCTTTTTTACAACTGAAAAGAAGGTTTTTAACTTTTTGAGAACTTTTTTACTTTTTGGGAAAAATTTTATACAATTTGGGAACTTCTTTTTATTATGTAAGACAACGTTTTTTCAGATAAACCCTAAATTTGTTGAGATAAAGAGCGGTTTCTCAGTAAAGGTTTTTCACACCTCTTTTCTCTTTTAAAGGGGAATAATATTATGGAAAAAAAACGAATAATTTCGGATAGAGGCATATGTTATTATTGGATATACAGAAACCCGGACATCCCACAGCAAAAATGGATATTTTTTTGCCACGGCCTTATGGCAGACCATACTCTATTCGAAAAACAGTTACGGTTTTTCGGCAAGACGCATAACCTAATTGCGTGGGATATGCCTCTGCATGGAGAATCAAGAATGTATTTCAACTTTACGTTAGAAAACGTCGCACTGGACATAAAGACTATTTTAGACACCGAAAACATACATCAATGCATACTCGTGGGACAGTCAGCCGGAGGATACGTATGTCAGGCGTTCGCTAACAAATACCTCGGACTTACCGAAGCGTTCATAGGAGTTGGCGCTATGCCGCTGGACATACGCTATTACAATAAAAGAGACCTTTGGGCGATGCAGCTTTTCCGCTTTTTTGCAGCACGTTATCCCTACGGATTATTTTGCCTAAAAACTGTGAATGACGTAGCCTACACGCCTCACGGACAAAGTCATTTTTACAAATCCTTGCTACAATCAGGACGCTATGGAACGAGGCAGGCCGTAAAAAGCATACTCAAGGCAATTATTAACGCCCTAAAAGAGCAAAATTTTTCACTACCGGACATACCTATTTTATTGGTGGTAGGCGAGCAAGACAAACTCCGATTTGTAAAACGCCAAAATATCCATTGGTCAAAGCGTGAAAAACTGCCCCTCATTATACTGAAAAACGCGGGACATAACAGTAATTACGATAATTCTAACGAATTCAATATAAAGGTATTGGGGTTTTTAAATAAATTATTACAAAATTAATCAACCGCCCACTCCCTAACTTTATAAATAAATTAAAAAAAAGTATTCTTTAGGGATTTTTCATTTACGCATAATATGAGGTCATCTTGACTTTTTATTTTTAAGGAAAATTCCAGCGAAATTTAATACCCGCCTGCGTCGGGCAGGTTTGGAGCAAATTTTAACCATAAATATTCGATCCGCCGGTTGGCGGAGTCGCACTTAAAAAATTTGCTTTTTCACTACCGCTCGAACTATTGTTCGCTTGGCTTGCAAAGAAATATTCGGCTTCTTTGAAGCCAAAAACACAAAAATATAACATTCGCTAAAAAATAAAGACTACTTCTATAACTATATTTTTGACGTATATTCAGAAATTAGAAACACATCTATGATTTTCATTATTAATTATTTAAAACATTCTATTATGAAAACAACTACAAAATCCGGATTTATTATGTTATTATTATCATTTTTGGCGTTTAACACTACTACATCTTTATTTTGTCAAAGCCTGTGGCATCCATCAGTAGGTACCGTAGTAACTGGCGATTTAATGCACGCCGCCAATGGAGGTGATTTTATAGGAGTAGTTTACGCGCGTACGGGCAACGTGTACTATAATTCTGTTTCAGAAACAGGGATTTGGTCCGGGGAAACGCTCATAGCAGCAGGTACAGAAGCCCGCATAGCCATAGACGCTGGCAACCGTCCACACATTGTCTTTAAATCTGCCGACTTTAAAATAGGTTATACCTATTTTGATGGGACTAATTGGAGCGCTATTACTTATATTGAAACTAATAACGCGGGACAGTGTTCTAAGCCCGACATTGCTGTGGATGTTAATGGGTTTGCCCATATTACCTACACCGATACTCAAGGGCAAAACGGCGCATATACCGACAGAGCGGATATAATGTACGCCGTAAATGCTTCCGGCGCTTTTGTAAAAACAGTCATATACAATGGTTTTATAGAAAACTATGGAGGAAGCAACTGGGGCAGAGAATACTATGATAAAGGTTCTTATATAGCATTAGATGGTTCAGGCAACTATTACATCATGGCACATCACCAGTCTTATAACAGTTGGCCCGGTGGCAGTGACCGCCAATATAATATTGTGGTAAAATCAAATATCGCCGAAGGCGGTACAGCCTCAGCTTCATCCGATTTATACGACATTTATGATTTGGAGTTTAATGGTATGTACGTAATGGCTCTTTATAGAGAAAACGTACATAAAACCACTACCCTCACACTAAGTGGCGCAGTAATTAACTTTACCAATGTTCAAAACATTACCGCCTCGCCTACATTGGGTTCTCTTTCTGCAAATACCATGAGTACATTAGTAACCGGCGTGAATTCCACTAAATTATTTACTAAGTATAATTCCTTGGAACATACTTATAACAATGTAACCGTAAAAGACACAAAAGCAGCGGCAGTAAAAGTCAACAAGGTGTTTTATATCCTTTATACCGATAACGGCGATGGAATGATTAAAATACGCCAAGCAGCCACACCACTCTCATTGACAAGTTTTGAGTTTGCCACCCAAACAGAGCCGGCTGTAATAGATGAAACCACCTCTACCATAAAGATAGAAGTACCAAACGGTACCGATAGAACGAACTTGACACCTACATTTCTGAATACTTCCGATGTCAATTCAGTAAAAATTAACAATGTAACACAAGTTTCAGGCTCATCTTCCAACGATTATTCATTGCCTGTAACCTACACACTTGCAGACGGCGTATCAGCCACAAGAGAGTGGACAGTAACGGTTACCGTAAAAACAGCTGTAAAAGTAGGTGATGTTAATGACATTCATTTCACAGTTTCCCCAAATCCGGCAAAAGAAACAGCACACATAACCCTTGCCGAAACAATGCAAACAGGTGAAATAACGGTGGTTGACCTAGCAGGAAAAATACTGCATCACACTACTATCCGCCCAAATACGCGCACTTATCTTATGAACGTATCAAATTATTCCCCTGGTGTGTATTTAGTCAGTGTAAATAACCTCACACAAAAGTTGATAATAGCGCCGCGATGACATATTAATGTGATTATCTTCAAGAAAGCAGATAACTGATACGTTTGCTATATTGGAATTATCATAGAAATCAAGTTTTAGTTATCGGTAGTTAATGGCGTATTTTACCGGAAGAAGCTGTTAAGTAACGTGTAAAAAACAAAATGGACTATTCTTTTTTAAGTCAAGGAGAATTCAACTTAAATGAAAAGTCCGTAGAGCTTCAATATCAATAGAGATATTGGCGTAAAACCCGCATATTCCCCGCAGAAAACAAATAATTGTTTTTTTGATGAATGCTCTACGGACAATATTCGCCAATATTGAGATTTTTCTATTAGAGAATATCTATAAATATTCTCAAACTTATAAGATTTTTATTTTAGTCCATTAAATAATTATATCGCTATATGATTATTGTCATGGACTAAAATGATTCTGAATTTTCCTCTTGACTTATTACTGTTAAGAAAATTCCCCGCGAAATTTATCCGGATTGTTCGGGATGCAGAAAATTTCAATCATTAAATATTCGACTCTGCCAACTGGTGGATCGAATCTAAAAAATGAATATTTTTTTAACGTTCGAATTTGCTCGCTTGGCTTGCCAAGAAATACTGAGCTTCTCTAAAGCCAAATAGCCAAATAACCAAACCACAACAACAGTTAAAAAGTATAGATGAACTCTATTACAAAAATAGGAAAACTATCATAAACTGCTCTTATAATACCACACGCATATTTTTTTACTTTTTGGGACTTATAAAAATGTATAGACCCATTTTTCAAAAAAACAATTTTTTAATGATTTTATTTTTTTTAGCCTTTTTTCAAAAAACAAAAAATATTTATAAAAATTTGATTTACAAACAATTGAAGTTACGTTTTGAACAATTCAAAAAACAATAATTTGGATTTCGGTCTTATTTGGATTACTTTTACCACGTCCTTTGAGAGGATAAAAATAGTCCTTTTATCTGTTTTCTTATTTTTTGTTTACATTTTCTTTTATCTGTTTTTTTCTGTTTGTTTATAATTTTTGCAGTTTACATTTTTTTCTCTATTTTTCTTTCTGTTTGTTTATACTTTACATTTTCCAACTATTTTTAATTTTTTTGTTTCACTTGCGAAAGTGACGCCAAAAACACTAAATTAATGACCTGAATAATTATGAAAGAAAATTCTATTAAAACCTTTTTACCAAGTTTTGGTTTTGCACTTTTCCTAATCTTCCCTATTCCTATAGGGTGGTTAGCTAAAAGAGAGGGTATTTCTATTAGAACTTATGTGAAAAAGTTTATTAATCACCATTTCATCCACTTTTTCCATCTTTCATTCTTTTATTTTAGTCTTTTTCTTCAACAAGCAAAAAAAATAAACTTAAAGCATTATCATCAAAGAGTTCGGCTTGTTGTTTCAACTAAAATAAGCATAACGAAAGTTATTGCTTATTTTCCCTTTCGTATCCTTAATAATAATACTTGTATTTATTCTTCAAAACACTCTCTATACACATTGAGTGATGCTTTTTTCACGCCGACATATCCAGTGGGTGGTGCAAAAGTTTATCAATTATTTAGAGCAACCATTTGGGAGGAAACGAATGCAAGTGTGAGATTATGGCTAACTAAGAAAACAAAAATTACTTGATTAGCGTGAACACGCGTTATGGGAATAACGAAAACTCACAAATTATCACAAAACCTCTAATACTTTTTCTCTACCTGCATATTCCTTATCACTTCCAATCAGAATAGAGAATTCTAAAAAAATCACTTTTACATTTTTAAGTATTTTTATTCGAAATACGCCGTTTGGCATTCGAACAAAAACCTATAGCTCAGGGGAAAATAAAATTTCACCTTGAATCCATTGTTACATTTTAACTTAACCAAGACCTAAGCATTTATTTAACCTACTGATTAAAACCTAAGCCGTTATGAATAAATTTTATCTTTTGTTACCTGCCCTTATGATAGGGACAGTAATTTTCAATGTAAGCGGAAGAACCTGCACAAATAATTCTGATTTCTCTGAAACCTTATCTGTTTCAGGTTCTTCCACTTTTTTCTTACCAAACATTGCCGTTTCTATTACTTCTACAGAAGCGTATAATCTAAAAGATATTCTCAAAGCAAAATCCGATAACCATTTAGATAAATTGGTTACAGAAGTAAATCCTTGCGTGTACTTTCTCACCGACCAAACCATGGTAGTGCAAGGCGACACCCCCATAAAGCTTGAAATGTATGTAAACTCTATCCCGCAGCTTTATGATAACAATAAAGAATATGAAACAGTAGAGCTGATAAAAATTCAAATCCGCTCTAAAGAAGATCAGCACGCGCCTTTAGACCTGAATAAGCTAACGGGATTTAAGAATCTGAAATACATTCTATTTGAATATGAGTACTCTGCGTGCGGAAGTATAGAGGATGACATGTGCCTTAAAGAGAAAACAATCTCTAAGGTTATGAACCAAAACCAAAACATACAAGTACTCTATTTATTAAGCATCCCTCAATAACCAAACCCTAACCTAACCTACAAAACGATGAAAAAGAGTTTACTCATAATAGTACTATGCGGTATAGCGCCATTTGTCCTAACCGCGCAAGTAAAAGTGCCTTTTAAACAAAGGACTTCGGTCTATACCCCGGATAAGAAAATATACAATATTAAAGGGGATTTCCAGATGATAGGCAACAGCAATTTAACCCTATCGCCCTATGATGAGAATGGGAACAACAGTGGTAATATGGCGTATGTAGATATAGACAATAACCCGCAGACGCTCAACTCATCTTCCGCCACATTAACTTTTTCTACTGAGAACGGCGCAAATCCCGCTTGCTCTAAAATTATTTACGCGGGATTATATTGGACAGGAAGAGCGAATGATGAAGAAAGCCCCAATACGGTTGCAATTTCTGAAAATGATTACAAGCATAACGAATCATTTGCCGGTTACAATCTCGCTATTTCAAGGCAAGGAACAAATAATAACTACTACCCGCGCTATACTTTCAGTATCGGTACCACCACTGTTTACTTTGATTTTACAAACAACGCGGATAATTCCGCTAACGCCGTAACAGTAACGGTAAATGGTACCACCACCAACGTACCTTGCTCAATAACAACAAGTTTTTGGTATAATGACAGAACAGCGACCCTTACCACCCCCTATGACTTGGGAAATGGGCTATTTATCACTAAATTCACTCGAGACAAGAGAGCCGGAAGATCAGCGGCACAATACCAAAGTTATCCCTGTACGGCTACTATACAAAAAAAGCTGGATAAACGTAAAGTAAAATTACGTTTCGGTTCAGAAACGTACCTAAACGTTACGGCAAACGTGGCTGACATCTACTACCCCATTTCTTCCGACGGATATATGTATTCCGCCTATGCCGAAGTAACGGATTACGTTAAAGCGCATGGTTTAGGCACTTATACTGTAGCGGACATAGCTTTAAGAACTGGTAAAGGTGGGAGCACCGGTTTTTATGGCGGCTGGGGAATGGTAGTCATCTACGAAAACTCTAAGATGAAGTGGCGCGATGTTACGGTATTTGACGGACACGCGTATGTACAAGGTAGCACTACAATAAGTTATGAACTTCCTGTGGAAGGTTTCCATACAGCTCAGAACGGCGCTGTAAATATGAAGTTGGGAATTATAGCCGGAGAAGGTGATAAAGATATTGACGGAGATTATTTCCAGATACAAAAACTAAATACCAACAATTATCAAAGCCTGAGCCACGGGGGAAACTCCGCTGACAATTTCTTTAATGGTTCCATATTCACAGGCGGCAACCAACGTAATCCGAATAACGTGAACAATTTTGGGATGGATGTGGCAATGTTTAATATAGATAATTCAGGCAATTCAATTATTGCAAACAACCAAACTTCTACCAAGTTCAAATACGGCAGCACTCAAGATACTTACATAATTTCCTGTATTGCTATGGCTGTAGACGCTTATATTCCGCAACCTGAAGCATTAAACGCTTGTATAAGCATTAATGGTCAACCAAATCAAGCCAACATGCAAGTTTTACCTAACGGTGAAATAGAATATTCATTGGATATTAGAAATAAAGGAACAGAGGCTATTAGTAATTCTAAAATAGTAATCCCTATTCCGTATACCGCTACGTTTGTGTCTTGTAATTCAGTAAGCACTATTTTTCCACAGCCTACATACGATGGCACATTAGGTCCTAACGGTTCTCTGGTGTGGAATCTTGGAACTATCCCCTATGACCCTTCAGATCCTAATAAATTATTGGGTAAAATGACGTTTTCGCTGAGAGCTACTACAGATTGTTTTCTCCTTTCAAATCCAAATTGCGTGCCTGCCATTAGTATTAATGGCGCTATCAGCGGGGTGGGCGCTACTTCAGGAACCACTTTCAGCAATTATCCTTTCATAAGTGGTTTCCGGGGAAGTGGAGAATGCTTGGGCGAGCCTATTAATGACCCAATTAATACTACCATTAACATAACTGACTATGTAAGCGCTAATTGTACCGGTACGGATTATACAACTCGCAAATTTGACCTGTGTAAATTACCAAATACCAGCACTATTCCTTTTAGTGATATTACAGCCAATTTCCCCGCCGGTTCCAGATTCTGGAGCCAGATTGACGCTACTGGGCAGCCTACCTCTACTGCCATTGAATATACAAATTCAAACAGTTTCCCAAATACTGTGGGTACTAACACTTACTATTGTATTCCGCCCGGCTTTACTAATTGTTATTGGGCTTTTACCATAGAAGTAAAAAAATGCAACTTCTGGCTTGGCAGCAGCAATAATTCTACAAGTTGCAGCAATTGGGGTTTGGCTTCAAATTGGACGGACAACCGAGTTCCTAATCCGGGAGAAGACATTGTGTTTGCTACCACTACCAATAATGGACAAGAAGCTTTAAGCTGCTTGACATTAGACAATGACCGAGTAGTGGGCAATATTACCAATGAATCGTCAATGGCATTAGTAATTCCAACATCTAAAACTCTTACTGTAAATGGAACAGTAAAGACAAATTTACCGGAGAAAATACTGATTAAATCTGCTGTAAATGAAGCTAACGGCGCCCTTATATTTAAGGACTTAAACAATAACACGGCTATACCGGCTACCGTAGAATTCGCTTCTAAATCTAAGCCGGCTTCAGGCACATGGCCTCGCGTATGGCAGTATTTCGGGACATCCGTAAGTGGAAAAACTCTCCAACAGCTTTTTGGTTCCAACGCATACGGTTCTATCTATGGCTACAATCCGGGCAGCAGCATCATTGTAAGAAAGTACAACGAATCCCTTAATTTAAGCTACAGTACCCAAGAAAAATGGGAAGATGTGGCATTAAATGACCTTATTTTGCCATACAATGGATATGAAATAACACAGCCCACGTATGGAAGCATACATAATTTCAAAGGCACATTGGTAACAACGCCTTCTTATACGGTAAATTTACCCATATCACCTGTCGGCATAAATTCACGAGGCAATTATATTTTGGCTAATCCGTATGCGGCGCCGATATTTATTTCTAATCTGAAAGTAGAAGACTTTACAAATCTTGAAGAAACCATCTATTTATATAATTCGGGCAGCCGGCAAGATTGGATAGATAACAACAATGAATCCGGCAGCAATATCACATCTATTACGCCCGGAACTTACTTCGGTGTTCCCATTGCCCTTGTAACTACTTTAGGGGTACACCAAATACCTTCTATGCAGGGATTTTTATTAGTATCAAAAGACAAATCAAATCCCTCAGCTTTCAAGTTCAGATATGAAACGGTTTATAAACCCTCTTCAAGTACTGTGCCCAATGAAGGAATGCGTGTAAAAGCAGAAAAAGGTTCATCTGTGAAAAACGAAGCAGCCCACAAAAAATATCCATTAATCACAGTAAATGTGAAAGGAAATAATAGCCAAGACCGCTTATATATGGCTACCGCTTCCGGCGCCACAAAAGGCTTTGACAATGGATGGGATGGATATAAATATATGACGGCAAAAAGCGCACAAGTGTATGTGATAGACCCTGCCAATTCCAGATATCAGGTTTCTACGGATGAAAATCTTAACGACACATACATCGGTTTCCGCAGTGGCGGAGAAGACAGTTATGAACTGTCCATCAAACTTTACGATACGGAAAACACGTACCGTAAAATATTTATACAAGATCTTGCCACAAATATTACCAAAGAAGTAGTTGACGGAATGAAAATGAATTTCCTAACAATGGAAGGGAGCAATGAAAAAAGGTTTAAAATAATCGCTGTACAAAAATCTTCGCCTGCCGATGCAAGAGAAAAAGAGGACGAAAAATTATTTATAAAAGTAATGAACACCTCAGTACTCATTGAAAATAATACCGGAAGAGAAGGAGTTTTTACTGTTTATAATTTAATAGGACAACCTATTATGAGCCAAACAATACCACTAAATACAAGTACAATGAATCACAGTTTAGAAAAAGGTTCATACCTGTTTGAAGCAAAAAATGAGGTGGGTAAATATACGGTTAAAGCAATTATACAATAAAACAAATGACTTCCTTCATAAAATTATAAAAATATGAAAACGAAAATCGGTATATACTTACTATTGCTCGCATTTACGGGAGTATTGTTTTTAGTGATGAAAGACATAATGGCAAGTCCCTCAAATAACACAAGAGAAGTTAAATTACTTTATTCATATAATAATAATCAACATCATTCCGTCAAAAACAATATTGAGAGTAGAAGTGAGCCGGCCTGGAATCAAAATAAGCACACCAGAAAACGCGGATTTACAACGCGCCCATCCGGTTCAGAAGAGATATTTAAACCCTTTATTTCCCTAAAAAAGAATTACAAAAGTGGTACATCTTATAAATTATCATACCATACCGCCACCACACCCAATATGGGCAATACGGGCAAAAGAACAACTCGGGATGAATTAACGCCAAACATTACCCAAACGCCTGCATTAGCCTATATAAATATAAGTGATGTTCCTATGACAGGCAATAACAACCAAATGGAAACATTATTAGCAGCCAATACGGAAGAAAATGAAAATGCATCGGAAAATATGTATAAATCAGCTGCGTCAACTAATGATGGTCCTTCGCCGGAAGGCGAGCCTCTTGGAGAAGGAATAGTTTTATTTCTTGTCCTAAGCCTACTTTACATTACGTATCAAAAAATAAAAGCTACTAGATTACAATAATAAGTTTCTATGTTTAACCTGCATTGGAAACTCTCTAAACCTTGATTAATGTTTGTTTGAAAGCATCGAATTCCTTAGGGAGTTCGATGCTCTTTTTATTGCCACGCGTAAAGGCTTGCAGTTTTTCCGGAATTTCCACTTCTTTACCTATAATGCTTTCAACGGTTTCAGCAAATTTGGCGGGATGAGCCGTTTCGAGGAAAATGCCGTACTCATCACCGGTGAGCATTTCTTCTAATGCCAAATATCCGCAAGCGCCGTGAGGGTCAAGTAAGTAGTTATTTTCTTTCAGGCATTTTTTTATCCCTTCGGCTATTTGTCCGTCGGTATAACTCACACCATTTATATCAGATTTAATATTCTGATAATCATTTCGATACAAATCTAAAATACGCGCAAAATTACTCGGATCGCCTACATCCATGGCGTTAGCAATGGTTGTTACAGAAGCTCTGGGGGTGTAAATGCCTGTTTTCAGGTAGTTAAGGAAAATATCGTTGCGGTTGTTGGCGGCGATAAAACGCTTTACGGGCAAGCCCATCCGCTGAGCGAAAAGTCCTGCTGTGAGGTTGCCAAAGTTTCCGCTCGGCACGCAGAAAACGGTTTCCAATTCTTCCGCCGATTTCTTAGGATTCATGGAACGCAACTGCGCGAAAGCGTAAAAGTAATAAAACGCCTGCGGAAGAAAACGAGCTACATTGATGGAATTTGCCGAGGTGAGCAATAATTTTTCGTTTAATTCTTTATCTAAAAACGCCATTTTTACTAACCGCTGGCAATCATCAAACGTACCGTCAATTTCCAACGCGGTAATATTTTGTCCCAATGTGGTAAACTGACTCTCTTGAATGCGGCTCACTTTTCCTTTCGGATAAAGGACAAATACGCGAATTCCTTCCACACCCAAAAATCCGTTAGCTACCGCGCTTCCCGTATCGCCGGATGTGGCTACCAGTACATTTATCGGTCTATCAATTCCTTTTTTATCAATAAAATAAGCCAGCACACGTGCCATAAATCGAGCGCCAACGTCCTTAAATGCTAACGTAGGTCCGTGATAGAGTTCGAGGCTATAAATATGCTTTTCTACCTCTATCAGCGGCACGTCAAAGCTCAGCGTTTCGTCCACAATGCGCCGCAGCGAGTCCGCTTCAATATCTTCGCCAAAAAAAGCGTCAGCTACCTTACAAGCAATTTCCTGAAAACTAAGCGTTTGTATGGTATCAAAAAATACGGCGGATAATCGTTGGATTTTTTCCGGCATAAACAGTCCGTTGTCTTCTGCCAATCCTTTAATAACTGCTTGTTCGAGCGTTACTGTTTTTACTGTTTTGTTGGTGCTGTAATATCTCATAAAAAAAGGTTGTTAATACTTTTCAGACTGCAAAGGAACAAAATTTATTACTTTCAGCAAAAAAAAGGCACAACAACCTTACAATTAATCTCAATTTCTTCTGATAAACTTACTTTCTGTAATCATAAAATCCCACACCCGTTTTTCTTCCGAGCTGGTTAGCCCGTACCATTTTTCGCAGGAGCGGATGCGGACGGTACTTGTCATCGCCAAATTCGACATGAAGCACTTCCATAATTGCCAAACAAACGTCCAACCCTACCAAATCAGCCAATGCCAACGGTCCAATAGGATGTCCCGCGCCGAGTTTCATCGCCTCGTCAATGGCTTCTTTGGAAGCTACACCGTCAGCCAACGCGCCAATGCCTTCGTTAATCATCGGGATAAGCAAGCGGTTTACTAAAAATCCGGGGGCTTCCGTTACTTCCACCGGTACTTTGCCTATTTTTGCCGCGATGCCCGATACGCATTCATACACGCTATCATCAGTTAATTGTCCGCGAATAACTTCCACCAATTTTAACATGGGTACGGGGTTAAAGAAGTGCATCCCTATTACTTTTTCCGGACGTTGGGTGCAAGCCGCTATTTCCGTAATGGAAAGCGATGAAGAGTTGGTTGCTAAAATGCAATCGGCATTACACGCTTCGTCCAATTCACGGAAAACCCGCTTTTTCAGTTCCATATTTTCGGCAATAGCTTCTACTACCAAAGCGCAATCTTTTACATCATCGTATGTAAGCGTGGTTTTGATACGTCCGAGAACTGTGGTTTTATCATCGGCGTTCATTTTTTCTTTTTCCACCAATTTCGATAAACTTTTATCGATGTTTTTAATGGCGCGTTGCAAAAACTCGTCCGACAAGTCTTTCATTACCACCTCGTATCCGCCTTGCGCGAATGCCTGGGCAATGCCGTTGCCCATAGTGCCTGTTCCAATTATTGCTATTTTCATATTTCTTATTCTTCAAAAAGCAGTTTTATTTTGCTCATTTTCAAAAACATTTTTTTGTCGTCAACAAACTCTACAAAATCGTATTTCCGGTAAAATTCCCGTGCGGCGTCATCAATCGGATCTACAAGAACCGCGTAAGACCCGATGCTTTTGGATGCCTCATAACTTCGGCGTAAAGCATCCAACAATAAATGCACGCCGATTTTCTGTCCCTGATAATGAGTATCCACAGCCAACCGCCCCAACAGCGTTACCGGGATAGCCTGATATGAAAAAGGAAGTTTGTTTCTCATCTCTTCGGGAAGTTTTTCCAACGAGATACTGCTGTTTGACAGCGTATAATAACCTTTAACCGTAAGGTTTTCACTGTCGGACAAAACAAAACAAGCGGCAAGTTTTCGTTTCATATCTTGCCCGGCCTGCTTTCGTAAATAATTATCAAGCAATGATTTGCCGGATGAGAAAGCGTTCTTCTTATGCTCTTTCCGAAGAATTTCCGTCAAAAATTTCATTTTGATAGTGTATGTTTGTATTCTTCGGCAGCTTCTTTCAAGGCTTGATTAGGCATATCGGGCTGAGTTACAGCATGGAAGAAAAATTCGGCGTCACGCTGCGAAAGTAGAATCTGGCTTTTTTCCTTCATTATTTTTTCCGCTTTTTCCTGCACTGCCGAAAGAATAAAATCGGTCAAACTTCTGTATCCGCCCAACGATACCGCTTTTTCGAAAAAGAGCTTTTGCGCCTTCGGTAAACGTGTATCAAAGCGGGAAATGACCTCTTTTCTTATTGCACTTGTTTCCATATTAGTTTATTTTTCTTGCAAATATACGGATATTTTCCGTACAAAAGAAATGATATTGTGTTTTTTCATCCCAAATCCCAAATCCGAATTCCCAACTCATACTTATTTCCCTTTGAATTCCACTTTTTCTTTATTTAAAAACGCTTTCATTCCGTTTTTTTGGTCTTCGGTTTCAAAGCAACGCGCAAAAAGTTCCACTTCCAAAGCGACGCCTTCGGATATTTCCATATCCCAACCGTCGTTGATGGCTTGTTTAGCGTTGCGCACGGCGATGGGGGCTTGTTTAGCGATGGTTTCCGCTATTTTATTCACTTCTTCCATCAGCGTTTCCGGCGGCGTTACTTGATTGACAAGTCCAATTTTTAAAGCTTCATCGGCAGTAATTACTTTTCCGGCAAAAATCAGCTCTTTGGCTTTGGCAAAACCCACCAATCTTGCCAACCGTTGCGTTCCCGAAAATCCGGGCGTAATGCCCAATCCCACTTCCGGCTGTCCGAATTTAGCTTTTTCTGATGCCACGCGAATGTCGCACGCCAACGCCAACTCGCACCCACCGCCCAACGCGAAACCATTTACCGCCGCAATCACGGGTTTCGGACAGATTTCAATTTTCCGGAAAACCGATGAGCCAAATTCACCAAACTCCTTGGCTTGTTCGTAATTCATCGCTGCCATTGCCTGGATATCGGCGCCGGCAACGAATGAGCGTTCCGCACCGGTGAGGATAATCACACGAATTTCGGGGTCGGCGCTAAGCTCATCAAAAGCGGTGTTTAATTCCCGAAGAATCTCGCTATTCAGCGCGTTCAACTTCGCGGGGTCATTGATGGTTACGGTGGCTATACGGTGTTCTTTTTGTAGAATAATTTTATTGAAATTCATTTGATAGCATATGTTTATGTTTCAGTAACGCATATTTATTGTTTTAATAAAATCATCGGGTAGCATAACCGATAATTTACTGTTTTTATAATCCTTTACATTTCTCGTAATGATAGCGTTAATTTCTGAATTTTGTTCCGCAGAAAAATTCTGTAAAGCATCTTCAAAATCCTTAAATTCAGAGTTTAACGCTTGTATAATCACCTGCTTATCTACATTTAAAACTTCCAAAAAAGAAATCAATAAAGTGAGTTTCTCAATTATTTTTTCGTGTTTAGCCGTCTGCCTCAAAAGATAGTAAACATTGCTTATAATGACAGGCGTAACAAATCCGATTATTTCTTTTTTTTCACAAAATGTCATTATTTTTGACGCGCTCTCCGAAAAAGGTTTTCTATCAAAAAAGAAGTCCAGAATCACATCTGTATCAATCAATATCTTATTCATTTCAACAGGTATTTTTTGGATAAACTTTTCCCAAGCTCTCTCTTATAATCCATATCTTTGGGCATAGTGAAAGAGCCTCTCAAAGATTGTACAAGAGGACTTTCATCGGGTTGTTTCGTATCGTTTTCTACTATTGTCAGCGCTTTCAGATAACTTTCTATCAAATCCGATAAACTTCTTTCTTTCCGCTTGGCGTATATTTTTGCCTTTTCAATAACGGAATGCTCTATGGTCAATGTGAGTTTTGCATTCATACTTTTATTTTTCTTTATTGGCAAATATAAAACTTATTTTTCACACGTGCAAATAATTTTCACTTAACACGTATTCATATTGTTGCTGTAATGTCAAATCATTAAACCGCTTTCACAATTACCGCCGTTCCCATTCCACCGCCGATGCAGAGCGACGCGAGACCTATTTTTTTATCGTACATTCTCAATTCGTGAACGAGCGAAACGAGAATACGATTGCCCGACGCGCCGATGGGATGCCCCAGAGCAATAGCGCCACCGTGAATGTTAGTTCGTTCATCCACCCACTCGCGCGATACCCCGTGTTCATCACACAAACTCTTAATTACGCCAAGCGATTGGGCGGCAAACGCTTCGTTGAGTTCGATGATTTCCATATCCGAGAGTTTCATTCCGGCACGTTCCAACACTTTGCGAATGGCGGGAACGGGTCCCAAACCCATTACTTTGGGATCAACACCACCTTCGCCAAAAGCCACGATTTCCGCAATGGGTGTTAAGTTGTATTTTTTCACGGCGTCCTCATCGGCAAGCATTACAAATGATGCGCCATCGTTGATTCCCGACGCGTTTCCGGCGGTAACTGTTCCGTCCTTTTTAAAAGCGGGACGCAGCGCCGCCAACTTTTCGGGATTGCTGCCGCGGTTTGGAAATTCGTCTTTATCAAAAATAATGGTTTCCTTTTTGGCCACGATTTCCATCGGTACAATTTCGGCGGCAAATTTTCCGTCGTCTACTGCCGCGATGGCTTTTTGCTGCGAGCCAAACGAAAAACGATCTTGTTCTTCGCGCGAAATGCCAAATTTTTCGGCTACGTTCTCTGCGGTAATGCCCATGTGGTAATTATTGAAAGCATCGGTCAATCCATCGTTTACCATGTGGTCAACGGCTTGCAGATTGCCCATTTTGAAACCGCCGCGCACTTCGCCCGGAAGTACAAATCCGGCGTTGGTCATTGATTCCGTACCGCCCGCAATGACTACCGAAGCCATCCCTGCCATAATATCTGTACAGCCGTTCATCACGGCTTTCATACCACTGCCGCATACCATATTGATGGAATAAGCGGTTTTTTCGTCCGGAATACCCGCTTTAATGGCGCATTGCCGACCCACACCTTGTTTCAATCCGGCTGAGAGAACATTGCCCACAATGACCGTGTCCACATTTTCAGGACTTAATTTTGTTTCATCTAAAATGCTTTTGATAACTTTGGCGCCCATTTCGGCAGCACTGAATGATGAAAGACTGCCCATAAACTTACCGATGGCAGTACGTTTGGCTGAAATGATAAATATTTTTTTCATATTGGAATTAATTTAATTGTATAGGTTTTATATCATCCGCAAAAACCAAGGTAGCTTCCGTAGCCGCTTGTACGTCTTCGGGTGTAAATTCGGGATGAATTTCGGTTACCACCAAGCCTTTATCGGTTACGTTAATCACGCACATTTCCGTAACAATCATATCCACCTGACCTTTGGCGGTAAGGGGCAGCGTGCATTTTTTCATAATTTTAGGACAGCCTTTGGCAGTGTGTTCCATTGCCAGAATCACTTTACGCGTTCCGGTCAGCAAATCCATGGCGCCGCCCATTCCGGGTACCATTTTTCCGGGGATGTTCCAATTGGCGAGGTCGCCGTCTTCGTCCACCTGCAACGCGCCGAGCACGCTTACATCCACGTGTCCACCACGAATGATGGCAAAAGAAGTAGCGCTGTCAAAACTTGCCGCGCCTTCGTTAGGCAGCACATAACCGCCGCCGGCATTGGTAAAATGAGGATTTTCTTGTCCCGCTTCGGGTGTTTTGCCCATTCCTATCATTCCGTTTTCGGACTGTAACACCACATGCACATCGGGTGTAAGATAATTAGGTATGAGTGTAGGTAATCCTATGCCGAGGTTTACCACATCCCCGTCTTTGAGCTCCCGCGCTACGCGCTTGGCTATTACTTCTCTTATTAAGTCTTTGTCCATCTGTATTAATTTATGATTTTAGATTTACGATTTTAGATTGATTTGGGGATGCGGAAATGGGAAGTCGGATTTTTTGCAGCGGTTGGAAACGCGCCGTTTCCAAATTCTACCCCAATTCTCAAATCTCCATTATTTATTTATTCGCCTGTCTAATTCTTGCGCGATGAAGGATGCCACGTCATCGGCATACGTATTCATTCCGAACCCTGCGTCATAACCGAGTTCTTTTGCCAGCTCGTGCGAGATACGCGGACCACCGCATGCCAAGATTACTTTGTGGCGCAATCCTTCGGCCTCGAGCATTTCTACCAATTCCACCAAATTTTTAACATGTACGTCTTTTTGCGTTACGGTTTGAGATACCAAAAGCGCATCGGCATTCAGTTCAATGGCTTTTGCAATAAATTCTTCGTTCAGCACTTGGCTTCCCATATTTATGGCTTCAAACATAGAGTAGCGCTCCAAACCGTAATGTCCGGCAAAGCCTTTCATATTCATAATGGCATCAATGCCCACGGTGTGCGCATCCGTGCCGGTGCTTGCGCCTACCACTACGATTTTTCGCCCGATGTGCTCTTTGATAAACTCATCGGTCTCGTGCATATCCCACTTGGTAGATTCCACTTTTGGCACGTGAATTTTGGTATAATCTACCTCCAAAGTGCAATTTCCGTAGCAATTAAAAAACGTATACCCCTCAGTAAGTTCCTTGTGAAAAACAATTTGCGGGTTTTCAAAACCCATTTTGCGAATGAGTTGCTTTGCTGCTTCCACAGCTTCATCGCCGGCAGGAACGGGCAGCGTAAAACTCAATTGGGTTTTACCATCGTTCATTGTGTCGCCATACGGTTTTATTTTCGTCAAATCCAGCGTTTTGTCGAAATCATTTTTATCGGTTGAATATAGTCCTCCACTCATAGGGATTTGGGATTTTAGATTTGGGAATTGGGATTTAGTTGATTCGTTAATTAGTGAATTGGTTTTAAGCAAGTTAATCGCTTTGCTCATTTCACAACCTCTCTCTATTATTCCTCTTTTTGAGGATTAGGGGGCAACAGCATTATTTCTACAAACGGATTATAATAATGTTTTCCTTTCGCGGAAACGCCTTGAAGCCCTTTTCCACCGTCTTTGGGACGTTTTATGCCGGCAAAGATTCCTTTTTCCAACGCTGTAAAAAGTCCTACTTCGCTTATTTCTTCCAATAGTTGGGTGGTTTTGTCCAGTACTTCTTTGGCTCGTGCGCGGATAATGCCCCCTTCTTTAAATTCCATTTCTTCTCCGATGGATTTCATATTTCCAAAGATGTATTTGGCATTTTCTATGGAAAGATAGCGGTCGCTCATAAACGGCGTGTGAATGGCTTCGGTAGGCATTCCGAGCAGTTGTATTCCTTGGTTTGTCCAGATACCAATCATATTAAAAAGCGCATCTTGAATATGTCCGCGGAAGATATTTCCGGTCATAAATTTGGTCGGCGGCATATATTTTAGCGGCGCTTTGGGAAAAATTTCCCGTGTCATTTGTGCCTGCGCCAACTCGTATAGAAATCCGTTTTCCTGTTCGGGATCCATTTCAAAGGCGTGCCCCAAACCCATTTGTTCTTCCGGAAGTCCGGCTATCAGCGCCAGTTGCTCGTTGATAATATCTGATGCCAATACCGTGTGAGCTTCTTCAAGCGCATCGGCAGTAGTCAGGTAGTTATCTTCGCCGGTATTGATGATTACTCCCGCGAAACCGTTGATAACACGCGACATATATTGGTCAACGAGTGTACGTTGCATATTGATGTCGCGAAAAAGAATACCGTAGAGCGCGTCATTCAACATCACGTCGAGACCTTCCAGCGCGCCCATCGCGGCAATTTCCGGCATACACAAACCGGAACAGTAGTTGCAAAGGCGGATGTAGCGACCTACTTCTTCGCCCACTTCATCCAACGCGTTACGCATAATGCGGAAGTTTTCTTGCGTGGCAAAGGTACCGCCAAATCCCTCGGTAGTAGGTCCGTAAGGCACATAGTCCAATAAACTTTGACCGGTGGTACGAATCACGGCGATGATGTCCGCGCCTTGACGGGCTGCGGCTTGCGCCTGCACTACATCCTCGTAAATATTTCCGGTGGCTACAATCACGTACAAGTAGGGTTTACTGCCTTCCCCAAGAGAACTAATGTAATTCTCTCTACGTTGGCGGCGCGATTTGATACGCTCTATACTCGTTTTTACCACCGGCTGTAACACGGCGGAAATTTCCTTTTGAGAATGAAAGGGGAAAGCGGTAACATCCATCTGACCAAGAGCTATTTGCTCGGCTATTTCTTGCGGGGATTTTCCGGTTTCTATCATCGCGTTACCCAAAAAGTGCAACACACCATTTTCAAGGGCATTTTTGTTTCGCAATTCTTCTACCAATACGTTGGGCAGCGGCACCGCGTTAGCGTCTATGCCGTCAATACCTATCAATCGGCACAAGGTACGCTCCACCGCCACAGTGGTGTAGTTATCTACAAACGCCTGCACTTCTGCCGCTATCTTTTTTGAAATTTGGCGGGCGTGCTCTACTTTTTTAAAATCTATTCCGAGTTTGCTTTGCATAGTTTTAGTTTTTCCCGCAAAGGGAATGTTTTTATTTTAACAATTTGTATAAACCCTCATTAATGTGGGGTTTAAGAATGTTTATTGTTCTTTGATATTAACCTTAGTGCAGGTGTTTTTTGGTTCTTCTCAAAATTTCCGCATCCACCCCCATGATTTCAGCCACCCGAATGGCTTCGTTTGGCGCCTCGTGAGCGGTGGTTTCTTCCAACGAATAATCGATGTAATTATTGATGTTACCTATGGTTATTTTCTCGTGGTTTGGGGGTTCAATAAACCCTTTTACTCTTAATTTTTTGCATTTCAAATTGATGGAATAATGTGTAGTAACGAGCGAACGCACACGATTTTCCATCAAAAAATCAAGCGCGCCGCAAACAATGGCTTTCCCCTCAGTAGGATTGGTGGTACGTGCCAATTCATCTATCAAAACTAATAATTTGGTTCCTTTTTTTATCGCTTGCACCGTTTCATTCAGGCGCAACATTTCTGAGGCAAAGGATGACAAGCCGTTCATTTCGTTTTGTCCGTCGCCCATTGAAACGAATATTTTTTCCACCGGAACAATTTCTGCCGCTGCCGCCGGAACATAAAACCCGAATTGCGCCAACGTCTGAACTAACGCCACGGTTTTCAGTAAAACGCTTTTGCCTGCCATATTGGCGCCTGTAATTACGGTTGGCTCCTGCGGAATGTCCATGTCAATCCGCTGAAAGACTTTGCCTTGCTTTTTGAGCGCGTCAGCTACTTGCGGATGAAACATTGCTTGAATAGACGTTTTCTCCGCCGTAAACTTGGGTTTTACCAATGATAATGCGCGAGTTTGTTCGGCTTTGGCAAGCGAAACATCCAGCTTTGCCAGTTCGTTCAATGATTGCAGTAAAGCATCTGCAAACGGAAACAGTTTTTGGGTTAATTCCCCCCGGATTTCATCTTCTGTTTTTTCAGCTTCAAAAAGCAGTCTCTCTTTTTCGGGCTCCACAGCCAACTCTATTTCTTTCCGAATGCCGGCTAATTTTTCCGAATATTGATTGTAAATATAAAAATGCGGAATTCGTTTTTTTTCAGGGTCAAGAACGTCAATTACTGCCGACAAATCAGAAATTTTCAAATCACATAGCCCGATTTTATCCGTAATTTCCCGGATATTTTCTGCTAAAATAGCCAAATATTTTATTTCAAAAAGTTCTATGTCGTCCAGCACATTGTTCTCTAAGAGATGCCGGATGGTGGTTTTTATATCCCTCAACTGCCCCAATTTCATTTCCAACATTGAAAATTCTTGCCGATGGCGTTCATCGCACCATTTTTCATAAAAAACGGCATTTTCGTTCATTGCCTTTTCCAGTTCCTCTATGTTGGTCAAAAACGGCAACGCGTATAAACACCTTCTCCCCGCGGAAGAACGTAGATTCAGCGCATCAATCATAAATTTGAGACCGCTGATTTCTTCTATGGCGTATTTCAGCTCCCCACCCCCCTGAAAAGAACGCGAATCAACATTCTTAAAATGAGTATCATATTTTATTGTATCTTTCACTTTCAAAAATATTATGTATCTATATTATACCTCTTTCAGATCAGACGATGAATGTCTGATTTAGATACTAAAAGTCGTCAAAGGGGTTAGGGGCAACTTTTTCACATCATACACCGGAACATTCAGCGCGTTTTTCATTTCTTCCCGTAAAAGTTCCGAATTTAAGCAAATGCCGTTGGGCGACACCGGGTTTACGGTTACGGCTATCAATTTACTTTTAACAACTGATTTTACAGAGTTTCCGTCTTTGAGAAATAAGTCTAATTCTTGCGGCGAGGCAAAAATTTTTGAAAAATCGTGAGTGATTAACTCTACATTTTTCTTTTGCAAACGCAAAAATTTCAACACCTTATCACTTACCGCGCCGGCAACATAAATACGCGTGCCAAAACGGAAAATATCGCCTTGACGTTTTTCCAGCAAGAAAACAGAAGGAATTTCCAAATCGTGTACCTCACCTTTTAAGTCAACAGCCCACATTCCTTGGGAAAACTGTTGCAGTTTTTCTGCCAACGATAACTCTACTTGTTCCAAATCTATCAACCGTTTTACAAAGAGCGTTTTCCGCACCAATTGCGGGATATTAGCCGAAACGGCAGCGCCGGTGGCTAAAATCATAGCGTCCGTAACGGCGGGCGACGCCAAACTTAATCGGGATAAAGCGCCGTCAATCAAGGTGGTTTTCACCCCCAATTGTTTCATTTCACGGATAACCGCCTTAATGCCGGCCGTGTCTGCCGGACCGGAAAGCATTGCTTTACCCTCGGAAAGGGCACGTGCCGTAACCAACCTGCCGAGCGATGTTCTGGCTTCACTAACGTGTAGAATTTCAGCCGTCATCTTTTTCCGAAAAAAATGCTTTTCAGAGGTTACGAAAACAATTCCTTTGGGCAACGTTATTTCGGGTTTTGGCGTAGCGGTTACACTGTCGGTTTGCTCGCCATCCACCCCGATGGACGTAATGGCAATTTGACTTCCCGTTGCACGCAAGCGGTTGAGCACGTAGTTCAACGTTTCTGTTTTGCCCGTGTTCTTTTCCAATCCAACAATGGAAACACTGCGATGGGATAATATTTCGTTGATAAAAGGCAATTTTTGATTTTAGATTTACGATTTTAGATTGATGATTTTGGAACTGAAAGTTTTTTCCTTGCTGTATTGATACTTGCCACTATAATAGAAAGAATTTCCTCTGCTTCTTTCTTTAAAGTAGCTGTTTGTTGAGTTGTTAATAATCCGCTTTCTTCTAAAACTTTAAGCCAATAGATGGTTTCATCGGTTTCTTCTTCAACGATTTTCAGTTTATTGATAAAATCGGCTGTTGATTTCGCTCTACATACAGCTCTATAATTGGCGCCTATTGAAGTTGAACTTCGCAAAATTTGTTTTGCAAGTACCGAAGCAGAAGATTTGGAAGGCAATAAATCCGTTAAAAGAATTATTTCCACACCAATTCTTTTTGTCCGTTTTTTTAAAATATCTTTCATGCCTTCCATAACTAATCTAAAATCGTAAATCGTAAATCTAAAATCTATCAATGTCCATTCCGTTTATACCTCGCCAAGTCTTTGGGTTCAATGGAAAGTCTGTCGCCGGAAAGCAGTGCGGCAACGCCGTCTTTCTTCGTTTTTTGACATTCCTCACATTGGCATTCGTCCACATAATCATCGGGTTCGGTGTAGGTACTGATAACTCCCTCGTAGTTGCGGATTACCACCCGATTAGGCGATTGAGAAATCAGGTACGTGGGCATCACGGGAATTTTACCACCGCCGCCGGGCGCGTCCACCACGAAAGTAGGTACGGCATAGCCGGAAACGTGTCCACGCAGGTTTTCGATGATTTCAATCCCTTTGGAAACGGGCGTACGAAAATGACTGATACCCATCGATTGGTCGCATACATAAATATAATACGGACGCACACGGATTTTTACCAATTCCTGCACGAGTTTTTTCATAATGTGCGTGCAATCGTTGATGCCTCTGAGCAACACGGACTGATTTCCCAAAGGCACACCCGCGTTAGCCAGTTTAGCGCATGCTTCCGCGGCTTCGGGCGTAATTTCGTTCGGGTGGTTAAAATGTGTATTGAGCCAAATAGGATGGTATTTTTTTACCATATTTACAAAATCATCGGTAATGCGTTGCGGCATTACCACGGGGGTACGCGTACCAAAACGGATGATTTCAACATGAGGAATTTCACGCAGGCGTTTCAGGATATATTCAATTTTATCATCACTCATCAACAGCGCATCGCCACCGGAAAGTAGCACGTCCCTCACTTGTGGGGTACGGGCGATGTAATCAATACATTTATCTATGCGTTCAGTGGGCGTAGAGGCATCTTTTTGTCCGGCAAAACGGCGACGTGTGCAGTGCCGACAATACATGGCGCACATATCGGTGATAAGGAAAAGCACTCTGTCCGGATAACGATGTGTGAGTCCGGGAACAGGCGAATCTTCATCTTCGTGCAGCGGGTCGGTCAAGTCCGAAGGGCTCACATACAACTCATTAGCCGTAGGTATAGACTGTTTGCGCACGGGATCATTCGGGTCATCGGGGTTGATAAGCGATAAATAATACGGCGTGATAGCCATTCTGATGGTTTTAAGCGATTCGCGTACGCCGTCTTCCTCTTCGGGGGTAAGTTGGATGTATTTTTTCAGCTCATCCAAAGTTTCTATTCTGTTTCTCACCTGCCATTTCCAGTCGTTCCACTGCTCATCTGTCACTTGGGGAAACATTGTGTCTTTTGTTTGGTTTTTCATTTGGTAATAAGGATATTTTATTTTTCTAAAAAAATCATCATAAGAGTTTGCTTGATGTTATTTTTAAGAACTTGTCTCGACTTTTAAAACAATAGTAAACAATAGTCATTTTTTTTTGCCATTTCTCTTATATTTCGACCACATAGAGAAAAATATCCTCG
>MTLC01002212.1_pt1 | contig 28325 bp, 22 predicted proteins | sample 1982451 | NCBI WGS metagenome assembly MTLC01 (sample SAMN05710165, study PRJNA340218) | biofilm metagenome | isolation source: sample SPH anode biofilm adapted to +100 mV | place: USA | collected 2012-02-03 | reverse complement strand
TTATAAGAGAGACATAAGCAAACATAAGAGAACATAAGAGAGTCATAAGAGAGATATAAGAGGGATATAAGAGGGGTACTTTAGAGATGCTGGATATCAGAACATTGGAAGCATGACTATTTGTGGCTGGCAGGAGGAGAGTTGAAGGCAAAGAGGCGGAGAGACGGAGAAGTTTCAAGAACAAGTCATTAATCAGTATCTATAAGTCTTTTTCATATGATTAGTACCAAAAATCGCTTCTTTTACCAGATTATCTGATGAAGTGTTTTGGCCTTTCATTTAGGGTGTCCCTGTGTCGAAGTCAGGAAATTATGTCATTTACCCGGCATTAAGATATTAAAAAAGAGCGACCTCAGTCTGAGATCGCTCTTATATAGAAGCTCTAATTATGGTTTATTCGGCTATCTTCTTTCTGGTATTCCAGATCTTACCTGCACCATAAGCAGCACCTAATGTAAGTAGTATAGCAATACCGCCATCTATCGGGGCACCACCACCACTACCACTTAATGGAGCACCACCAGAGGTTCCTCCTGCCTGTGATCCATTTGAATTGGTATTCGGATTTGGTTGAGCAAATGCACTACCTGCAAAAACCAATATTATCGCAATTGAAAATAATACTTTCTTCATATGATTGAATTTAAAATTATCAAGATTAGAGAAGAACAACCTTCTTAGTTACTACCCCCTTAACGGTGGCAATTCTAACAATGTAAGCGCCGTTAAGGCCATTTACATTAATTGTACTCTTGCCCTCGGTAACCTGTTTAGCTAGGATCTTTTTGCCTGTGATGTCATAAAGTGTAACATCACCTACTACACCAGCTTGATTATCGATAAATAATTGATGATTTGCAGCCCAGATCTGGATATTCTGCACCTCTTTATCACTGATACCAGTTGCTGTTGAGAAATGAAGAATGAAACGACCTTCATCATCAGTAGTATTATAGCTAAAGTTATAGCTTAATGAGTTTGTTACATCAATAGTAGAACCTAATAATTTGTCCTCTAAAGTAATTCTTGAGGGACTCTCAAATGATTCTACTCCTGAGAAGGTGAGGGTATATTGACCATCAACACCACAGCTAAAGTTCATTGGGATATCCCTTTTTGACTGCTTAGGTTGTTCATTAATACTTAACTTATATTCACCGGCAGTGGTATATAACTGAGGTGCCTCATTTAAACCATCAAGCTTTCTAGCATCCCAGCGGCTATCAAAGCCTTCGGTTGCTTGATCATGGAAGCGAACGAATGTCTGGTCTTCGTATTGATCACCGGTTACTTTTACGGCAAGATTGTTTAAGATGGCCTCTTTGTAGATACCATGATTACTATGAGCCTGAGCACTAGTTGGAATTTCAATCTGAGCACCATTGGTTAAAGCTTTTACAAAGAAACCACTACAGATTGGAATAAGATTTCCAGAGATGCCACCAGCAACACCATTAGTAGCAATATAGTTTGAACCACTCCAAATATAAGCTGACCCCTCGAAACCAGCAGCAGGATTAGCTGCTAATACACCGGCCCAGTCGATTGCAGAACTGAAAGGATTACCGATTAGGTTCCAACCATTATACTTGTCAGCATCAGGACCAGTGGCAACTCCAACCTTAGACAAGGTCTTTGTAACATCAATAGCATTTAAATCACCGATAAAACTGCCGGTCTGAGCAGCATTCATAGTTACAGAGTATCCAATACCGGTCACACTGTTATCAGTACCAAGTTGATTTACCCACTCACCGGTAGGTTCATTATAACTTCTCAGGTAGATATTATTCTGGTTATCCGGGAAAATGGAGCCAAAAGTTTGGGAACCAACGGGACTTGAGATGTAATGGTAATTATCTGCAGAGACATAACAATGAACTGTAGAGTTTCCATCAATAATAGTATTCCCTGCACCAATGAATGAACCGGTTAAAGCACCCGAACTTTGAATATCAAAGTCCCCATAAACGTAAAGCCCATTTGAAGCAGGTACCGTCAAACTTGCAGTCGAAGAGATCGTCAGATTATTACACTTTGCATCACCGTTAACAGTAGCATTGCCAGAGATGGTGGCATTTGTTGTAGTAGCAGGAATGCCATTACTCCAACGGGCAAAGTCAAACCAGTTACCTGTTCCAGAGAATACTGAAACCACAGGTGCTGCAATTGTAGTAGCTGTGATAGTATTTGAATTATCAGTAGTCTGTGAACCATCGGTTGCACGAACACGATAATAATAGGTTTTATTTGCTTCTAAGCCGTTAATAATGTCTGAAGTACCGGAAACTGATTTGTTATTGTAGCCAGTAATAAAGGATGGAGTAGAACCTGTATAATCGATATTAACATCATCAAAAGCCAAGTTTCCATTACCCTTTGTATAGGTAAATTTAAACTGAACTAAATTTGATGGAAGTGCAGGAGTTGAAGTTGAGTTATATATAACTGTTGTTCCAGTGGTAGGTAGATTAGATTTATTATCTATTTCAACCCATGTTGAACCATCATAACCTTCAACTTTAAGGGAAGAAACAGCATTTGTTCCATTTCCCTTAATCCAAAAACTCAATTGTGTCGCATTACCACTCAAAACAGGAGTTGTTATGGTGTGTCCTGTAGTTTCAAGCTTAATAGAAGGAGAACTTAGGCCATAGTTTCCACTGGTCGTATAAGTTCCAGTAGGAGTAATTATCCATCCAGATGGAGTAGAACTAGGAAAACCAGTGAATCCTTCTGTAATATTTGCCGTACCACCAGAAATAGAGAAGTTTGCTTGCTCACTAACATCAAGTTTATACCCAGTTGCCCCGCTAACACTATTCCAGTTTGCTTTAAAAGAGTTAGCCGATACTTCCGTAGCAGCTGTTGCAACCGGAGTAGCCAATAATGGTGCAGGAATATTAAATGAAGTAGAGGTTGCACTGGTTAAACTACCAGAAGTGAAAGTGATAGTAGCTCCGTTTACAGAAGAGGCACTTGAAGCTGTTAAATCGGTAAATGTAGCAACCCCTGATGCTGCATTAACAGAAGAGGTGCCGCCAATTGTCCAAGATCCAGCCCCTACTGCAGCTGTAACTGAAGCAGCAGAACTTTCAACTGTATTGCCATATTGGTCGGTAACTTCTACTATCGGTTGAGCGGCTAAATTACCTCCATTAACCGCTGGTGCAGTAGGCTCAGATTGTATGAACAACTTGCTGGCAGCACCGAAAGAAATATCTTGAGTTACGGTTGCATCAGAATACCCAGTAGCTTCAACTGTTATGGTTCTAGAACCTGAAGTTTGAAGAGTAGAGTTTCCTCCAGAAGGTTTTAATTGCAAGTTTCCAGCAGATAAAACATAATCTGTTAAAGCATTGAGAGTAGTTGAACCGTCCTTAACAGAGGTTATAGCAGCCCTCCATGCAGCATCATCAGTGAAAGTAATATCAATATTATGATCAACATCATTGTCGGAATTATCCGCAACTAATGTTGGTGCAGGTAGCGAAGCACTCACTGAAGTAATTACTACATCATCAATAAAGGCACGCTTTGCACTTGTTGCTATTTTAATTTTAGATGCAATTGTCCCACCAGTAAATGAAACACTCTTAGACTCGAAATCATCAGCAATTTTAGCCGTATATGTTACTGTCTTATTTACAGTACCTAAAGAAACAATAATACTTCCTTCAACCGAAGTCCAACCTTTCACTTTAAAGGAAACAGTGAAACTTCCAGAGTTGGCACTTAAATCAATTTCTTTAGATGTAATAGACCCTGTTGCACTACCAGTACCAAGTTTAACAGCACCACCAGCTTGATAAGCAGAACTAACAGTTGGGAAATTTGTGTTCCCACCCCAAATCGTTCCACTTCCTGATGTCGAAGTACTATTACCAGTTGTAATACTCGAGAAGTCCTCAGTCAGGACCACCTGCCCCCTCCCCTCAAGGCCTGCTAGCCCCAAGATCAGGAGAATGAATAACGAAAGTAGTTTTTGTCTCATAAATATTCGGTTTAAGATTTATTCTATTTGATTCAACACATTATTTCTTACCTACAATAACCATCTAAAACCAACTTCATCATAAAAAGTTGATCAAATACAAATATTTAACACTTGGCTCCTCAATGAAACCTAAAAACATAGTTCGAATTAGTACCATTAGTCTTTTCAGTCTTCGGTCGATGCACTAGCACCTCTCCAAAACAACATCCTCTGTGGTTTTGAGAGGTCAAAAATACGCTTTATCCCATTACCTTTCTCCTTAACTATATTAAAACACCATTACTTTTTTGTAACTCTGGTATATCAATTGAAACCCACCTCCTTACTTCCGCAATATCAATATATATGTAATCAAAAACACAATCAAAATGACTATGTAGTTACATTCATTAAGGTCCAATGTTAATTTTCTGCTATCCACTACTCCCGAGTCAATAACAAAACTATCTTAAAAACCCCTACGGCAATCTTGTCATTACCTACTTATAGTCTAATTCCCGCTATTCATCATCACCATTGGGACAACCCCGTCTGTCTTATAATCGATCTGATTCCCTGTTCCGGTATAAGAAAATATCTTGAAATAGTAATCGGTCTGTGGCGTTAAAAAGGGAATCATAGCCTGCTGTATCCCCCAAGCTACATTCATAGAACTACTCCCATCTGTAACCTGAACTCCATCAACAGGAGTCTCTATTGCATCATACCCAGCAGTACTCCACCGTATTAGATAACCCGTCGGAATCACATCGCCTACCGCATCCTTCCACATCAAATGGATGGTAGTCGCTGAAAACGGACTAGGATAGTTACTCGGCTCAGGGAGAATAGCTTCCGGATCCCATACTCTATCTGCCCACTCCGGATGATCTATAAAGGGGTTCCTATTGCCCTGTATCTGATAAACAGCATTATTCCGGTCTATCTCCTTCTGACTCACCGGATCCATGTGATGCCACTTTAACATCAAATCTACATACCATGCCTCAAAGGCAGGATATGACGTGCCATTCAAAATCAAATCACCCTCGGTTGTCAGACCAGCCCAATCAGCGATCCTATTATAATACCGTGTAGCCATATAAAAGTAATTCCGAGCTACATCACCCTTAAACTCATCAATAGGTTCAAAAACAATATCACTGGTTGAGCCCAAGAAGCCAACGGTACTGCAAGGCCCCAACTTCCCGCCGTTCTGCGATGTCCAGGTTGGACTACTCACTTCACCGTAAGGGTTATTATTACGACGGCTATTTACATAACTATCCGTTGGCATAATATGATACAAATCGGTATACATTGTATCTGTCGAATTCCCTGTACTATTCCACCAGCTTTTAGGAAATGTATGCTCCCGGTTATAACATCCCCCTTCATAACCTGGAGTACTGGAGCATTGATTTGTACCTAATAAAAAGATATATGGTGAAACCCCTGGTGCTGGAATATGACTATAAATATCCCAAACTTTATCGCCGGGTTGAAGCGAGTCTGTGGTATAAAAGGCTGTCCACAAGTAGTCATAACTCTTCTTTGTATGCCCTTTAATAACTTTAAAGAGTGATGCCTGAAGCTCCTCGCCTGTTTGTGTTGTTATGCTATTGTAATACCCGACAGGAATTTGTGCATTTAGACCAGCACTCAAAACCGACCAGATAAGGCCGATTAAAACAACGGTAACTCTACTCATGTAATCAGAAATAGTAAAAGTTGATTCGACTAAAATGCCCCTTTATAGGCAATGATTCCACAGAACAGAAGCAAAGTTACTGTATATATACCAGTCGCAGTATATTTAATTAAAAAGAAATATGATGAGGGTCAAGAGCCTAAGGACAATTTCAACCCTTATACTCCTAACCCACATCTACTATTCCCATCTTTAACAAAATGGAAATCCTATAATAAACATCAGAAAATTCTCAAGCTAGTATCCTGCCAATGGCATCGTAACGGTTGGGATCAATAATAGCCATCCCAATATAACCATCAAAAGGATGAACTTCCAAGCCCAACTAAACCATTTATTGAATGGGATTCTTGCAATCTCCAATACTCCAATTAAAACACCAGAAGTCGGAGTAATCAGATTGGTAAACCCATCGCCAATATGGAAAGCCGTAACGGTTGCCTGCTTGGAGAGATTAACCATCTCTGAAATATCTCTCAAAATAGGCATAATTAATGCTGCTTTTGCTGTTCCACTCGTGATCACAGCATTTATCGCCGATGTAAAAAGATACATCAACGATAAGGTAGTAATCTTGCCAGTACCCTCAATTGTAGTAGCGATGCCATGTAAGATAGTATCAATGATTCTACCATTTTCTATAATCACAATTATACCACCAGCAAGTCCTACTACTAGAGCAGCTGAAAGGATATCTCTCGCGCCCGCAATGAATGATCTTGTTAAATCATTTGCATCCTTCCCAATGGCAATACCACTAGCTACAGCCATCCCAAAGAATAGCGCAGCAAGCTCCATCAAGCCCCAATCGAATCCCATAACCCCCACTACCAGAAAAATTATCGTAAAGGCTAAAATATTCAGAACAAAGAACTCCATTGATCTCCTCAATGACCTAAATCCGGCCAGCGCAAAGAGAGGAGCAATAATAGGTAAGACAGGAGCAGTAAACGAGACAGTCCCTAATTTCATATTAGCCATCGGCCAATTGATGGCAGCGATAGTCATGACTAATAAGACACCAAAATAGGCAATCCATGTTCCTCGTCCTGCCACGGTACGCAATGTTAAATCGGCACTCTGATGATGTTGACGCCAATAGTTATCCAATTCATACATGATCGATTTCCGGGGATCCTTCTTGACTCTGGCTGCATACCATAAAACATAGCTAATTCCTACCGCATTAATAATTATCCAGATAATAAACCTATAACCTATCCCGGAGAAAAGCTGAATACCGGCAATTTCTTGTGCAATGCCCAATGTAAACGGATTCATCAGGCATCCTGCAAAACCAATACCGGCTCCTATAAACGACATGCTCACCCCAACAATACTATCATATCCCATCGATATCGCCAGCGGTACAAAGATTATAGTAAATGCTATAGTCTCCTCACTCATCCCGAAAATCGCCCCGAAAAAGCTAAACATCAGCATCACGACCGTAATGATGATGTTATTAACTCCTAAAAATTTAATCAGTCTGAACCGCTCAAGGCTATTCGATTTCTGTAAAAAAGCATAAACGCCAACATCTATTGCACGACTCTCATTCATAATCCAGAAAGCACCTCCCAGGATTAGAATGAAAACAATGATTTTGGGAGATCTAACAAATCCTTCATAAAAAGCAGAGAAAATCTGCCATGACTGCGGACTGCTATCAATATATCTGAACGACTGACTATCAATAACCTCACGAGTTGAACTACCAGTCTGAATTGTCTCTCTTGCAAACTCTCCTCCGGGAACAATCCATGTAAAAATGGCAGCTAACGTGATGATAAAAAATACAATAACGTAGGTGTGTGGTATTTGAAACTTCTTTCCCATAGTCAGAAATAATCTATGTTTTTAACTTATACATTGGTTCGTTACCTGCAAACCTAATGCTTTTACTGCAATCTGACAAAATAGCATATAAAATACCGACTCCCTCTAGATATAAAAAAATCAGACCGAGTAAACTCTTTCCCTTCTTCAGGCAATAAAGCATTGGATCTGCAAAGAGAAGGAACTTAAGAGGCTATTAAGCGAAATAACATCTCTTCTTCCTATATTTGTAATGGTCAATCAAAAAGAATATGGATAAACTCAACAAAAACCTGAATCTCACCCTGTCTGAAGCCAGAACGATTTACCTTGCAGTACAGCGTATGGGTGAACAACTGGAGAAAGATATCCTAAAAAGACAACAGAACCCGGGCTTCCAAAGAAATGAGGAGATGGCAAAGTTGCGTTCCATCCATGAGTTAAACTCGAAATTAAATCGGTTTATCAACGACTTTCTTATTGCAGCAGAGGAATAATCAGATTAACAAGCCAATAACGGCGAAAAGGCCGAAAAAGAGACTTGCGATCCCATTAAGTGTAAAGAAAGCCATATCAACCTTTGCCAGTCCTTTTCTTTGTATAACCAGATGTTGCCAAATTAGCAAGGCAATGAAAATAGTTGTACCTGTATAACTAAAAGTTGGCAATGCCCGATATGAAAAGAGAATTAGTAGAGAGGCGGAGAGGATATGTAAAAGAGAAGAGATCATTAGTGCTTTGTCAGATCCTAAAAATGCTGGTATAGAATTTAACCCTTGCTCCTTATCAAACTTCTCATCCTGTAAAGCGTAGATGATATCGAAACCAGCTACCCAGAAAAGTACGGCAAACGATAGCAGTATTGGTTCAAGAGCGAAATAGCCTGTGACGGCCAACCAAGCCCCTAAAGGAGAGAGACCTAACCCCATGCCCAAGACAATATGAGCTAAAGAGGTAAATCGCTTGGTGTAACTATAACCCATGACTGTTAGTAAGGCAATAGGAGAAAGGTAAAAACAGAGTGGATTAATAAACCATGCCGTTGCAATGAAAAAGATAGAGTTTAAAATAACGAAAAGAGAAGCCTTTCGAAGAGTTATTTTACCCGCAGGAATCTCTCGCTGAGCCGTTCTTGGGTTGAGTGCATCTATTTTATAATCGGTTATCCGATTAAATGCCATAGCCGTATTACGAGCAAACAACACAGCTAAAACGACCAGGAGGAGTAACCGCAAATCGAAGTTGTTTCCGGTAGCATTAATGGCTAAGAAATAACCCGTTATAGCGAATGGCATAGAGAAGATGGTGTGTGAGAATTTAACCATCTGCAAATACTTCATAAAACGAGTATTGGTTATCAGTACACTCATGAAATTCTATTTGGTTCAAATATAACAAACGGCAAAAGTATTAGTTTTGTTCTCAGAAACGTGTCTATGTCATTAATCTTTCCATATCTCCAATTTATCCGATATTACTTTAAATCGGGTAATGCCCATGGTCTGCACTCTCCTTTTGTGTATGATCTTTACACAAATGCTATTCGAATTCACCGAAGTAAGGGGATAATCAGATTAAATCCAACATTAGGTAATGAGCAGAATGCTACCATTGTGCAAGAGTCGAGCGAGATAATGTGGGGTGAGATTCTTCGCTACCGTCTAATGGCCAGCAGGATTGAGGTGAAAATGGATGACTTAGGGGGTGGATCTATTCATACTCCCGGAGAGACCCGAGCGATCGGTAAAATTGCTAAGTGGTCAGGACGAAGGCCACATGCAGGAAAACTGCTCTTTCGTCTCACAAACTATTTTAAACCTGATTGGATACTTGAATTAGGCACTTCGCTTGGCATAGGAACCCTTTATCTTCATCAAGCTTGCCCCAATGCTCCTTTAACCACCGTTGAAGGTAGCAAGACTATTGCAGAGATTGCTTGTGATAATCTTAAAGAATTTGAACGTATTAGTGTAATTAATAGTTCTTTTGATCGTTTTTTTGAAGAGTGGAAAAGTCCTCAAGGAGTTGGCCTGATCATGATTGATGGAGATCATCAGTACGAATCTGTAAAAAGGTACTTTAACATTTTAGCAGATCAGTCTCATAATGACACTGTTTTGATCTTTGATGATATCCATTGGTCTTCCGGAATGCAGAAGGCCTGGAAAGAGATTAGTGGTGATGAACGAGTACGAGTTACCATTGATCTGTTCACTTTTGGAATAGTCTTCTTTAAAAAGGAGCTAAGTCGACAACATTTTGTACTTTGGAACAAAGATTGTTTTTAAATTTGTAATAATAAGGATTTGAAATATAACTAAATAAACCTGTCATGAAGCAAGAGGTAATTCGTTTGGTGGATATAAAGAAACACTATAAGGTGGGGAGTGAGGTTGTTAAGGCACTCCAATCGGTTTCACTTACCGTCATGCACAACGAGTACGTAGCTCTAATGGGGGCATCGGGCAGCGGCAAATCAACACTCATGAATATTTTGGGTTGCTTAGACACACCATCAGGGGGGCAATATTTCTTAGATGGTAATGATGTCAGCCAACTTGATGATAACAGTTTGGCCGAGATCCGTAACCGCCAGATTGGTTTTGTATTTCAAACCTTTAATCTGCTTCCACGATCTACGGCACTTGAAAATGTGATGCTTCCGCTTGTCTATGCCGGTATGACTAAAGATGATAGAATTAAAAGAGCTACTACAGCTCTTGAACAGGTGGGTCTTGCTGATCGTATGACTCATAAACCAAATGAACTATCAGGTGGGCAAAGACAACGTGTTGCAGTGGCAAGAGCACTTGTTAACCACCCCTCAATAATCCTTGCTGACGAACCTACTGGTAACCTTGACTCTAAAACCAGTTATGAAATAATGGGACTCTTTGAGGAGATTCATGCAGCTGGTAACACGATTATCGTTGTTACTCACGAAGAGGATATTGCCCGCCATGCTCATCGAATTGTTAGAATCAAAGACGGCCTTATAGAATCAGACGAAGTAAACAAAAACATTGTTAAAGTGGCCGACTATGCCCTTTAATTTTGTGATCATTTGATTCTGATTTATGTTTAATTATAAATCATTCAACAGACCGACGCTATTTAATAAGCGTACCCTTATCGTGATTATTTAGAACTAATAATTTATTCAACCACATCACGTTATTCTGAACAATCGCCTATTTAGACTGTTTCGGTACGAGAGATTGAGCCCTTAAATCATTACTACTATCAATAGTATGGGGCGAAATGATAGAAAATTCAATAGAAATGGAAGAGTGGAAAATATATACCCGAAAAGGGGATAAGGGAGAGACCTCCCTACTTGGTGGACAGAGAGTTCCGAAGTACCATGAGCGAATTGAGGCCTATGGTACAGTGGATGAACTAAACTCATGTGTTGCACTCATAAGAGATATGTGTAATGATGAATGGGTCTGTTCGATACTATTGGAGGTAGAAGAGCGACTATTTACTGTTGAATCAATTCTCGCTGCCGGATCTCCTGAAGACATCATCAATCTACCTAAAATTAACGATGAGGACATCACCCTTCTTGAAGAGGCGATTGATACAATGAATGAAAAACTACCTGCCTTAACAAGCTTTATACTACCAGGTGGAAATATCCTTAACTCATATTCTCATATTGCCAGGACAGTATGTCGTCGAGCCGAGAGATGTGCTGTTAAAGCGGCCTATGATCATCCTCAATATGCAATGGGAGTTAAGTACTTGAATAGATTAAGCGACTATTTGTTTGTTCTGGCAAGGAAATTCTCTCATGATGCCGGAGCGACTGAAATTGCCTGGAAGCCAAGAGTTTGACAGATAATAAAAAATCAATAAACTATTTTGATACGCGGTAGAAAAAGACTATTTTTGCCGCTTCGTAGAAACAGACTAAAACATTGCATATATGTACTGGACATTGGAACTTGCTTCTAAACTTGAAGATGCGCCTTGGCCTGCAACCAAGGAAGAATTAATTGACTTCGCGTCTCGAACAGGTGCTCCTCAGGAAGTGATCGAAAACCTCCAGGAGATTGAGGACGAAGGCGAGATCTATGAACGTATTGAGGACATCTGGCCTGATTATCCTACCAAAGAAGATTTCTTCTTTCACGAAGATGAGTACTAGACTTACAACAAAAGATGATTTACCCGGCTCTCAGGCCGGGTTTTTTTTACTATACTCAATCATTGGATGATGGATAAGACTAAATTCAAAATTCAAGAATTCAAAGATTAGCAGGCACTGAATAGATGCTAGATGCTGGTTACTGGCTGACTAAATTCAAAATTCAAGAATTCAAAAATTAGCAGGCACTGAATAGATCCTGGTTACTGGTTACTGGCTGCTAATTTGTCAAATTATCGGTGTCAGATGCCAAAAGCCAGAAGCTAGATGCCAGAAGCTAGAAGCCAGATGCCAAAAGCTAGAAGCCAGAAGCCAAAAGCTAGAAGCCAGATGCCAGAAGCCAGATGCCAAAAGCCAGAAGCCAGAAGCTATCTGCAAGAATGGCGGCTAAGAAGTTCCTCGGCAATTCGAAGATCATGAGGTTCGGTGATTTTAATATTATCAGCCGAGCCGTTAAAAAGAGAGACCTTATAACCAACCGCCTCAACAACAGAAGCATCATCAGTAAAATTATTACTGAAAGGTTGCCTATATGATGTAAGCAGGATATCTCCTCTAAAGGTTTGAGGTGTCTGTACTGCTCTGTACTCTGATCTGTTTACCGGAATAGACCCTCCATCAGAAGTGACCCTTCTTAATGAGTCTACAACAGGAACAACCGGTATAGAGGCTCCTTCTCTTTTAGCTATCTCTTTACCTAGTAAAAACATCTCTTTCGTTACCAAAGGCCTTACTCCATCATGAATAGCAATTATCCAACTCTCATCAAGATCTCTAATACCATTCAAAACAGAAAAAAAACGCTCCTCTCCCCCGGCAATAACATCATGAGGAATGTTTATATCATAGTCCAAACATAACCTCCTCCATTCAAGTATCGAGGATAGAGGAAGAACAACTCGGATAAGATCAGGATTTATTTCAAAGGCACTTCTTAAAGCATAAAACAGAACTGGCTTCCCACCGATCAAAAGAAATTGCTTGGGAACCTCAGAATTCATACGTTTTCCACTACCTCCGGCAACAATTATTATAGCGTATTTCTCTTCCACTTTCTTGATTATTAATTGAATCAAAAATGATACTAGCACATAACATAAAGTCGTTATGCCTAATAGCCAGAAATATAATCCAGATAAATAACTTGAATTACTTGCAGCTTAAGCTTCTGCAAAGAAAGGAAAAAACAGTAAGACAGATGGCACAACTGCTCAACTGAAATCAGGATCAGGCGCTTATAATAATCCAAAAATGAAGCCTAAAAAGAGAAGCCTGCCACAAGATAAAAATGCTCCTCGTTAGGATTCAATATAAGACTAAGCTTAAGAGGTAACGAGAACTTATCAGTAATAGTAATATTTCGGTTGTAACGGCATCCTACGTTAACAAGAGCAGCCTTATCGGCATAGTATCCACTATGAGGTGTAAAGCCAACAAAAACATCTAAAGAGCCATTAGAAAGAGACTTGGTATAAGAGCCCTCAATATAAAAGCTATTATCAGGGGCAGCACCATAAAAGAACCAAGAGAGAAGCAATTTGAGAGGCACTTTATCTTCCCCGGATAATAAAACCTGCCCTTCAAGCATGTGTGCAGTCTCTCCCTTTTTATGATTAAAAAAGGTTCCCTTAAGAGTATCAAGATAAGAGTAGTAGTCGAATATCGTAAAAGTTATATATTTTAACGACTTACTCAGATAAATATCCGTTTCTTGCCATCCGGCACCAGACGTTTTATAAGCACCCCACACTCCAAGCTTATACCCTTTAAGGTCTGCCTCAACATAAGGTTGAAAACTGGGAGATTTACCAAAATCGAGGCCACGCCAGACATATCTGCTTACAACATCAACACCACCATTAAACTGCACCAGATTCTCTTGTCCTAAAATAACCCCTTGCCAAACAACTGCCAATAAAAAGACAAACAATACTCTAACCCTTTTCGATTTAGTTCTCATTGTTTCGATTGTTTAGTTAATTACTCCTTTTGTAACACCTGTATTAATAATAACCCCAGTTCAACATCTACCTTAGATAAAGAGCCTGTTGAGATTGAGATTCCAATCTGAGCTGGTTGCATTCCACCACTTCCAACACTCATTCCGCCTAAAGATATCACTTTAGAAACATCACTACTATGAAATCTAAGATATATCGTCATCCCAAAAAGACCTCCTTTCGAGATCGAATGCTCCTTCCCGGGAATAAGTTCAATCAATTTCAATAGACCCTCTTTCACATAAGTCTTATTTCCATCAACCCTAAACTTGACCAAACCATCTCCATTTCTTTGAGAACCCAGAACATATAGTTTCCCGCGCTCTTTTAATGCTTCATTTATTAATAACATTGAATCATTCACTTCAAAAAGGGTAAAAGTCATAAAAGCATTACCATTCACATCAGAAGGAAGATATTCATTTAAAACAAACCCATTACACGGTAACTTCCGAGCCTCATCTGAAAGTTGACTATACATAACTGAGATCTCCGAATTAGAAGACCTGGATGAAAATGTCACCCGTTTAACTCTTATCAAAGCGGTGGTATCTAATAAAGGACTAAGCCAATTTAAAGGAGAGCGACTAAGTTGATGTGTTATCGCATTTCTTTGATCAGTAGAGTTATTCTGACCTAGAATAGAAGAAGGGAAAACAAAAACGAAAAGAATTAACGGAAGGAGGATTAGGTGATTATCTTTTTTCATTAACACTAACCATTAAAACCTGACAGTATTATCAGTGCTGATAAAGATAATCTATTTAACAGGTAATGACCAAGGCAATACAAAAACAAATTCTGAACCATAATTCAGCTTTGAATCTAACGTAATCCGCGATCCCAATAGTTCAACATAAGCCTTAACAATAGAGAGGCCTAACCCTACCCCCTCAAATGATCTTGTAGAGGAGACATCAGCCTGAACAAACCGATCAAATATCATCTCATGACGCTCTTTGGCTATCCCTATTCCAGTATCTTTTACCTTAAACAAAATCCCTTCTGGTTGAGAGAGGCAAGTCAACTCAACAGAGCCAACCGGAGTATATTTAATTGCATTCCTCAAAAGATGATCTAAAATAGACCAAAGCATAATTTGATCAGAATAAAGGACTTTTTCAGAGAGGCTCTCATCAAAATTCACTCTAAAATGCAGCTCTTTCTCTTTGGCAATATAAGCATGTTTGAGTACAAGCTCATTTAAGAGTGACCTCAAATCAACCTTGGAGAGGTGAGGTTCAACCAAACCTACTTCAATCTTAGAAATCTCGATAATATCATTCAGCGTACTAAGCATTCTATCGCTACTCTCCTTAATAATTTGAAAGTACTCTTTTCGTTCATCTGGTGAAGTACCCGGATCCTCAAGGAAATTAATAAACCCCATGATTCCATTCATCGGAGTCCTGATCTCATGGCTGAAATTCTGTAAAAAAGCAGTTTTTAAGCGGTTACTCTCCTCGGCTCTTTTTCTAGCAGTGATAAGCTCCTCTAGCCTGAACTCACGCTGCAGCGCCATACCAACCGATGACGCTGTTGCTTCTAATATTGCCTTCTCAGCCTCACTCAAGCTTCCAAACTCTGAACTTCTATCCAATCCGATAAATCCCCTGCAAACTTTATCAACGAAAACAGGAACCAAAACAAATACCTCTATACCAACTACACTAAGAACCTCACTGAGTTCACAGTGTTCCTCCTTAATTGATTTCTCAATAATAACACCTTTAGATAGATCCTCAAACCATGATTGAACATAGGTTGAAGCAACAATTGAGTTAAATCTGTCAATCATTAAAGGAATACCCGATGCATCTTTCACCCATTCATTTCTTAGACTCAATAATTGATCATTTGAGTTAGGCTCATTATGAAATTCAAAAAGGTAAACACTTTTTCTATCTATGGCCTGACCCAAAATTGAAAGTGCCTCATTAGTAGCCTCTTTAAATGGAATATTCTTAAGGTAAACTTGATTAATATCGGCGACAGCTTCAAGGATTGTATCTCGTTGTCGAAGTTTCTTTCTGTTATTCACCTCCTGAAGTTCTGCCCTTTTCTCTTCAGAGATATTAATCAATGTTATCATCTTACCTATATGGCTATGCCCATCCCCTTCTATTTGATTAATAGCAATTCTAAAGCAGAAATCTTCACCGGCTTCTTTGTAGGTAATCTCTCCATCTTCAGGAATCACTGAATCTTTAATGATCTTACACAACTCGGGCCAATAAACAAAAACCTCACATGCATTTCTACCCAACTGATCTTTTTGAAGAGAGAACAAAGAAGATGCCCCCTTATTAAAGTCGATTATCCGCTCATTACAGTCGAGTACAATTACAGGATCTGGTATAATATCAAAAAGAATATTCCTGGCATGAGGGACTAAATCAAAAAGTTGATAATTATATAATCCGATATAGATAATGATTCCCATAATAGCAAAGGAGAAAGGAATCGGATCTAAGTTTGCCGGGAAAACACCAACTAAGTATATAATATAAGCCAGATATGGAATAATACACCCGATTAGTATAAAAAGGATCTGCTTTCGAAAGGCGGGTGCAGTAATGATGTACATTCTAAGAAATAGAATAAAAGAGAGAGTGATAGTGAAGATTGAGTACACCTGTTGAACCCAGTACCAAAATCCAGCCTTAAAAGCCAACGAAGGAAATACCCCTGTTGTATCAAAATGAGCTTCCTTTAAGAAGAGATGATGAGAGGAATTTGTAAACACAAAAACAACCGTCAATAGGGGAACTAGAAATATTATTGAAATAAGAGGCCAATCAATTCGGGTTCTGCTTGTAGTGTAGGTTAGCCCAAAAAGAAGAGAGAAAGCAGAAAAGAAAGGAATCCCCAAATACTCAAAACGATAAAAGAGATAGGCTTCAGCAAAAGTATTGGAAGATATTTCTAAGGCATAAAACAGTGTATATATAGCACCACTAAAAGAGACCAAAGAAAAATAGCGTACACCAGGTATTCGCCTAAAGCGTAGTGCAGAGATTCCGATTATAACCAAAATCATTGCAGCAGCTACAACCGGCAAGGCAAACATATTCAAATAAATGGACGATATACAAACGAAGTTGTACATTTGATTTACCCGGAATTATATAAATATATGCTGTTAACAGATTTAGAGGCCTCAAATATAGCTATGTTATAAAGAACTTCCGAAAAAATTAACTAATCAACTAAAATATTCTTTAAAAAAAGCATTAGTAGTGCTCAATTTTGAGATTTTCTTGGTTCTTAAACAAATGAAAGCCATTAAAAAACAAGCCAAAAACTTAATGAATAACCCGGTAGATAAGAAAAAGGGGCTTCCGACATTCGGAGCCCCTTTTCTTTATTTCAGGCATCTATCATCTGGTACCCATGAGCATAAGTTCTTTTGGAGGAACGCTCATAACAGGGATAGAACTAAGATTTATAAGTTGTTGAGCATATTGCCCTAATAAAAGGTTAATTGCTCTAGGCTCTTGGTCGGTCATGATAACTATCAGATTAGCTTCGATCTTTGAAGCATAAGACAAGATAGCATCCGAGTTATTTTTTGACTCAACCGAAGTAAGGGTATAAGGAACTTTTGCCTGTTCTATTATTTCGGCGACCTGCTTTGCGTAGGCATTGGCAGTAAAATGAACCTCTCTAACAGTGCCTTCCAAAAGGGTTAGAATATGAATCTCAGCATCGAAGATTCGGGCAAGTTTCACAGCATAGGTCACTTTCTGACGTGTATCTATAGAGGTGTCAATAGGTAAAACAATCCGTTTGAGATCATAATCAACTCGAACTGACTCACGAATTGTAATGACAGGACAGGGGGCAGAAGCAACCATACGGTAAGCATTTGAGCCAATCCAGAACTCCTCAAACCCTGAGGAACCGTGAGTACCTGCAACAATCAATGATGCCTCATTCTCTCGAGCCTCTTCTACAACCTCTTTATAGACCTTCCCTTTACGAATTCTGAAGACAATATTACCGGTTGGGAGTCTTTCTTTATACTTTTCAACCAACTCTTCTAAAAGCTTGGTCGCTTGATCCATTGGATCAGAATATTTATAAATCAATGGTTGAGAGCCAGTTCCTTTAAGAACATGAACCATTACAATTCTACTCTGAGCTTTAGCGGCAATAGAAACGGCATGCTCCAAGGCATTTACTGAGCAGCTAGAGAAATCTACAGCAACAATAATATCTCCTTTCATAACTGTACTATTTTGGGGTTATCAATAGGTTAGTTCAAATATAGTGCTTTCTAAAATAAATTAGAGTTAACCATATCTTGAACTATATATGCATTCGGAAAAGTGGTTATCACCTCCTGTAAAAAAGCTTCAGCATCAAGTCTTGAACGAAAATCGCCAACACGAAGCTTATAATAGGGTTCAGTAAAGGTAATGTACGACCCAGTTAAGGGAAAAAGCTCAAGAAACCGATCCCTTGATTTATAACATGCACTTTTTGAGTTGTTTCCCGATTCAAAGAATATCTGCACACGCCATCCGTTCACTTGATTATTGGCCTTATTAAAACTTACATGCCTAACAATCAGCGAATCTAGTCTTGAATCGGCAATTATCTTGACATTTCCCGTTTGAGTGAAACCAAACAAAGGGGAGAGCAGCAGCATCAAAAAAACTAGTCTATAGATTTTCTTCATCACACTAATAACGAATTACTATTCCATTATATTTTCATTCGAGATCTTTGGATGAATAATCATTACCGGAGTAATCGAGTTATTCACCACTCGTCGTGCAAAGGTACCCAGAAGGTTTGAACCTTGGGCAGATTGTTCAGCAACAATACAAATAAAGGCAGCTGCAACACTCTCAGCATATTCAATGATAGAACTTGCTACATCTGCTGTATCCAACATATTAAAGACTACCTCAATATCCTCAGATTGTAACTGCTGCTGAGCCTTTCTTGCATTCTCCTCAGCCTTCATTCTTAATCCTTTAAGCCTTGAGGTCAGCAACCCAATAACATGAACTTTTGCACCTAAACTCTTTGCTAACCTTAATGTCTCAGGAAGTTTGGAAAGGGTATCCCTTGTTTCATCAATAGGGAAAACAATATTCAGATTCTCTTTCTTGATATCTATTCCGCTTCTTACCGAGACCACAGGAGAGGGAAAATTGGTAAGTAATTGACTAAACTCGGAGCCCAAAGCCGACTCCTCCAACCAACTAACCCCGTGAATTCCAATAACCATAAACCATGGTTTTATTTGTCTTGAATAAGCCAGAATCTCACTCGATACCTTTCCTGTTTTTATCTTATAATGAATTTTAACTGTCGGAAAAAGTGATTCCAACTCTTTAATCCAAAATGACAAATCCTCTCTTCTTTGTTCGTGTAAGAGTTCAAGTTGATGTTGATTGGCAACTGTCTTATCGGTGCTATCCACCCATACGACCTCAACTGATGAGGAAACAATCGAGGCAACAGTTGCCGCAAAACGTACAGCATATCTGCTTTCAGGAGAAAAATCTATTCCAACCATGATCTTTTCCATGTTTCTGCCTTTTAAGTTAACAACTCCTTCAACTTTCCATTCATCCCGGCAGGGGTTAATCCACAGGGACTGTTAGTAAATATACTATTTTTTCAATCGTGATGCATAAGTCCTGATCACCTTCATAATCTATCGCTAAATTTGTCTTTGAAAAACTGATTGTAAGACGATACAACACTTCATGACAAAAAACAAGAATCTGGACGCAAGCGGTGAATATCTTTCAAATGCCGAAAAAGAGATAGAGAAGGCATTGAGACCTCTCTCTTTCGATGATTTTTCGGGTCAACCTCAAGTTGTTGAGAACCTCTCTGTCTTTGTTCTTGCAGCTCGCCGGCGAAAGGAGGCTCTTGATCATGTCCTATTACATGGCCCTCCGGGTTTAGGAAAAACCACTCTTTCTCATATTATCGCCAATGAACTGGGTGTTGGAATAAAGATGACTAGTGGCCCCGTACTCGACAAACCCGGTGATCTGGCAGGCCTGTTGACTAATCTTGACACAAATGATGTTCTCTTTATTGATGAAATACATCGTCTAAGCCCCGTCATCGAAGAGTATCTCTACTCTGCCATGGAGGACTTTAAGATTGATATTATGATTGAAACAGGCCCTAATGCCAGGTCTGTACAGATAGCACTTAATCCTTTTACTCTTGTTGGTGCAACGACCCGTTCAGGTTTATTAACAGCTCCGCTTAGAAGTCGCTTCGGTATAAACCTTCGTCTGCAATATTATGATGCTGAAACTCTAGCACGAATTCTAATACGTTCAGCCGGAATTCTTAAGGTAGCCATCTCACCTGATGCTGCCTACGAAATTGCCCGTAGAAGCAGAGGAACTCCTCGTATTGCTAACCTCCTGTTGCGTAGAGTTCGTGACTTTGCTCAGATCAAAGGAGATGGAAACATCGACATGAAAATTGTCCAGTTTTCTTTGCAAGCTCTTAACGTCGATGAGTTTGGACTTGATGAAATGGACAATAGGATACTTACCACAATTATAGATAAATTCGGCGGTGGGCCAGTTGGATTAAACACAATCGCCACATCTGTCGGAGAAGACTCTGGAACCATAGAAGAGGTATATGAACCTTTCCTAATCCAGGAAGGATTTCTAACAAGAACCCCCAGAGGAAGAGAGGCGACTCCTCTTGCTTATAAACACCTCAAAAGGGTTCCAAATGCCCAACAGGGTACCCTCGAGTTCTAATGTCCAAAATGGGAAAGGATATAACCATCAACAATTGGATTAGAGAATTAGCCCTTACCGAAGGATTCGATCTCTGTGGCTTTACCAATCTTGAACCACTCTTTAATCATCAGGAACATCTGGAACGTTGGCTTAAAACTGAAGCTAACGCCGATATGTCTTGGTTTCATCGAAATAATGATAAACGTATTAACCCTAAGCTACTCGTTCCCGAAGCTAATTCTGCTATCATACTTCTCTCTTCTTACTACCAAGAGCCATCACTATATTCGGAAAAGACGCCCCCTACTGAACATAAAGTTAGTGACGCGAAGATTGCCCAATATGCCCGTTACAAAACAGACTACCACGATGCCCTCAATCAACGTCTTATCTCATTTTCTCAAAGATTAAACGAACAATTCCCCAACGCCGCCTTAAAACACTATACTGACACAGGCCCCATTCTTGAAAGGGCACTAGCGCATAGTGCCGGCTTGGGGTGGATTGGCAAGAACACATGCCTCATAGTACCAGGAAAAGGAAGCTATTTCTTTATCTCAGTACTCTTTACAACACTGTCACTCACCGCTGATAGCCCAATTATTGAAGATCACTGTGGCTCATGTGTCAAATGCATCTCTGCATGCCCCACCTTTGCCCTTATTGCACCACGATTTCTGGATGCAAGAAACTGCATCGCCTATCATACCATTGAGAATAAAAAAGAGATCCCTCAACATATAGCCACCCAACTTAATAATAACATCTTCGGATGTGATATTTGCCAGGAAGTCTGCCCGCATAATCAGAAACCCTATAAAACAAAGTCTATTTTCGCCCAATCAATTCCTGATCTATCCAATCTTACTGATTCAGATTATGAGAATTTATCGCATGATAAGTTTCTTTCTCTATTCAGAAATACACCCATCCACCGAACCGGATATAATCGATTCATGAGAAATATACGCACCTACATCAGTAATAAAACTAATTCACTTTAATCGTTAAACCACACACTATTGTAATTGAAGTAAACTGAAAATCCTTTGAATGAAAAAACCTTATTGATAGTTACCCCGATTGCCGATTTTCAAATCCAATAGTATCAGTTATTCAGACTGACAACGGAACTGTAAACCAGAAAGTAGATCCAACATCAACTGTAGAAGAGACCCCAATTTTTCCTTTATTCTTTTCAACAAACTCTTTACAGAGCAACAAACCAAGGCCTGTGCCACCTTCACCTGAAGTACCCGGCGTGGAATGCTTCGCATCTATTCTGAAAATAGACTTACGAATTTCCTCGGTCATACCAACACCAGAATCAATCACAGAGATCACACACTGGTTATGCTCTAGCTTATACTCCAGCTTAACAGAACCTCCTTCATGAGTAAATTTAAGCGCATTGGTTAATAGATTTCTAAGAACAGTATTTATTTGAGCTCTATCGGCATACAGCGAAACATCGTCTATTGAGTCACGAGATAAGGTGATCTTTTTATTCTCAGCCTGAGTCTTTACAAAGCCAAAGTTCTCATCAATAATCTCAGAGATTGGAATAGATTCAGGTGTTACCTCAAGCTTTCCGGATTGAGCTCTGGCCCAATCAAGCAGGTTCACTGAAATAGTAACCACTTTTTCAATATTATTCGCTATCTCCATTATATAGTTTTTCAGCTTCTCTGGTGGTAGTGTATCATATCTCCTTTTTACTAAACCTGCACTCAATTGCAACGCTGTAAACGGGTTCTTTATATCGTGGGCAACAATACTAAAGAACTTATCTTTAGAAGCATTAAGCATTCGTAACTCCTCCTGTTGCCACTGTAACTCAAGCTGAAGATTAATCCGGGCTATTAACTCACTTGAATCAAAAGGCTTTGTAACATAATCCTGCCCCCCAGATTCAAACCCTTTAACAACATCATCAACAGAACTCTTAGAGGTCAAAAATATGACCGGTATGTTGGCGGTCTCTTCTTTCTCTCTGAGCATCTTACAAACGGTAAAGCCATCAAGGCCAGGCATTACAATATCTAAAAGAATGAGATCTGGCTTCGGCGTCATTGCGACTAATTCTAACGCTCTCTCTCCGGAAGTCGCAACCTTCTTTTTAACTCCTTGCAAAAGTCCGTTCAGAATCTCAATATTCTCTGGTGCATCATCCACCATCAGAATCAATTTCTCTGAGAATTTCTCCTTAATCTTCATATTCATTTTTTATTGATTTTTAATCCCATTTATCACCTTGCCTATAAGACTCTTTGCGTTGGAGAAATCAAAGTTCTTAATCGCCTTTTCCAGCATCTTTAATTCTTCATTATTAGAAAACTGTTCCATCAAAGATCTCACTTCATTAAGTGCATCCGGGTCATCCTGATCTATAAAATCAGCTAATTTCAAGAGATCCTCTTCAGAGAGATTGGCATCTGACTGCTTGTCTAACATAGGCTCTTTTACCTGATGCCTTAAAACCCTTAATTCAGATATCACCTGATCAATACTTGCTATCAATTGATCTACCTCCATGGAAGATTGATTGAGCCTTTTTTCATGAGCTATTCGTTCCAATTGTGCTGCATTAGAATACACCTCCTTCATCCCCAAATTGCCCGCAACACCTTTCAATGTATGGAAGAATCGCTCTATCCCAGAACTATCAGTTGATGAAAACACCTGATTTAACCTAACCTCTATTTCGCTATATTCATCAAGAAAGCGAAATAGTATTTTTGTATAGACCTTCTGATTTCCACCAACTCTCCTTAATCCATCTACGACATCTACACTCTTCAGTAAAGTGAGATTAACCTCCGATAACTCGGCGAGGTCACTAACTTCATCATTCTGTTTGCTAAGTTGATTTATAGAATCACTTTTTGCTTTCGGCTGAACAAAGTTTAGAATGGTCTGTATCGCGGCTATTGGATCAATAGGCTTATAGATAAACTCCTGCATCCCGATGGATAAACACTTCTCTTTGACTCCTGAAACAACATCGGCTGATAATGCTAGAATAGGGATGTTGTCAAATCGTTTATCCTGTCTGATAATCTTGGTTGCGCTCACTCCATCCATAACAGGCATCTGCAAATCCATTAGAACGATGTCGTATGCACTTGATTCAAGGCTCTGCAATAGCTTGTCTATAGCAATTTGACCGTCAGTTGCAATTTCAACATTGGCACCATAACCCGTAAACAACTCTTTGGCTACCTGCTGATTTAATTCATTATCTTCAACTAATAAAATGCTTAACCCTTCTAAACTTTTTTCAAATTGTTCACTCTTTTTAAGTTTTGAATGTGCAGGTAATAAGGTAGCTCCCTTTTTATAGAATACCTCTGACAGCTTATTAAAAACCTGTGAGTTCGAATACGGCTTTTCAAGAATATACTTTACCAATTCACGGTCAACCTCAAACGCATTTAAGTTATTGACCATAACGATAACCGGAGCTTTTGAGAAATCAGGATTATCATTTATCGATTTAATAAGCTCATCTATATCACCTCCCGGCAATTTTCGATCTAAAAAGATCAAATCATATGATTGTGTTTTATTTGTCAGCCTTTTTACAACATCAGAATAATGATTTACTAAATCTCCATTAATAGAGAAGCTATTGAGAATTCTAATAAGCACAGATGCAGAGGTAATATTCGCATCCGCAATTATGGCATTTTTACCAACAAATGAAGAGAGAAAAACTGTATGAATATCATTATGCTTACCCTCATCATTTTTAAACCCCACAAGGCATGTAAATGAGAAATCACATCCCTTTTGAAATTCGGATACCAATTCAATTTCTCCACCCATAGCTTCAACCAACTGCTTTGAAATTGCTAAGCCTAAACCCGTTCCACCATATTTACGGGTAGTACTTGAATCGGCCTGTGTGAAAGGTTGAAACAGTCTTTCTTGCTGTTCAACGGTTAGACCAATGCCTGTATCTTTTACACTAAACCGAAGAGTCAGTTCCTTTTCCTCCATCTTTAAACACCGAATGCTAAGAACAATCTCTCCTTCATTTGTAAATTTGATTGCATTACTGCACAGATTCTTCAAGATCTGGCCAATTCTTAGCGGGTCACCAATTAGCTTTTCAGGAATCGTATGATCTACATCAATAATAAAATCAAGCCCCTTCTCTTGGGCTTTATACGTAAACATGTCTACATGTGTAGCAATAAGATCCTCTATACTAAAATCAATCTTCTCTATACTAAGTTTACCCGCCTCTATCTTTGAAAAGTCAAGAATATCATTGATAATCTGAAGCAAGGATGTTGCCGCTGAATCTATTTTAGTTAGATAATTGACCAATCGTTCATCTTCCACAATCTTTAATGCTAGAAAGGTTAGCCCCATGATAGCATTCATTGGAGTCCTGATCTCATGACTCATGTTAGCAAGGAAATCACTCTTAGCCTGGTTAGCTGCATCGGCAGCCATTTTGGCTTCTAACATTAACTCCTGTGCCTTCTTTTGATCCGTAATATCTACCAACAAACCAATCAATCCACCGGGTCTATTATCTGGTAGTTTAAAACCAGTCTTAAAATAGAGCACGGTATGCTGAACTCCATCAGCATATGGTATTTGCTGTTCTACACTTAACGACATTCCATTGAGAAAGATATCTTCCTCATTGCGACTAAACTCCTCTGCTTGATCAACCGTTAAGTAAGATACCTCATAAGCTGTTTTTCCAATTACCTCTTTACGGTCTGTATTAAATGCTGCCTCATAAGCTTTATTGATGCCCAAATATTTTCCCTCGACAGACTTATAAAATAGCGGCATCGGAATAGTATCGATTAATGTCTCCTGGAATTGTAATTGAGCCGTAATTAAAAATTCCTGGTTTTTTAAAACATCAATATTTTGAAGGTAGCCTGTTAAGACCGTTTTCCCGTCGGGTCCAGTCCTACCAACAGCGGCAATCCGATACCATGTTATTTGGCCTTCCAAATTTCTAATTCTAATATCGAATAATTCTTGCTCCTTATTGAAATCTTTACTTCTAAGATGCTTAAACACCATCTCAAGGTCTTCTGGTAGAATAACAGACCAAAGCTTCTCTGCATCAACAATTATATCCTTAGGAGCGTAACCAGTTATACTATTTACGCCTTCACTTAAATAGGCAAACGACTCATTGCCATCACCAGATATCTCGTAACGAAAGACTATAACCGGTAAGGCTTCTGTAATCTCACTTAATTCAACAAGTAGTTTTCGTTGCTCTGTAATATCCTTACTCACCAAAATGACTCCTAAAAACTCCCGGTTTCTTCCAGTTAAGATTTTTGTAGAGGTCAAAAGCGTCTTACTCAGACCATCAGCAGAGATAATCTCTTCAATTATTTCATTGCTTTTTCGGCCCGATAAGAGCATCTCTTTAACTAGGGCTGCACTTTTAGTATTATTATCATTACCAAAGATTTCCTCATCAGTCTTACCAATAACAACACTAAGAGATGAAAGACCAAAGAACTCTAAATACGACTTACTCACATGAGTAAACCTCATATCTTTATCTTTGATGTAGATTAAGTCGGTCGCATTTTGTAATAAAGCGCTAAAACTTTCACTCTGCTTAAGGATCTCTGTAATGTCCCTAATCAGAATAACAGCGCCATCAATAGCTCCATCTTTCAGTATTGGTCGGCTATAGTATTCGCCATAGAACGTTGAGCCATCCTTTCTAAAGAATACCTCATCTGCACCGGAATAGGCTCTTCCGTTGCTAAGTGTAGCAAAAATCCATCCTTTTGCCATAGGATAGATTGTCCCATCTAAGTAACAGGGAAGTATCTTTTGATGCAGGGACGCCTCAAGAAATTCATCTCTGGAGTAGCCAAAGTTTTCAATGGCAGCAGCATTTAAAAACTTTACGAAGCCATCTTTATCCACACCAATAATGGTATCCCCCACTGTATCTAAGATAATTCTAAGCTCCCGTTCGGCTTTAGCCAGATTATCTTCGGCGAGTCTTCTATCTGTTAGATCTCTACTAATTCCAATAATTCCAAGAAACTCATTTTCTGAACCTAAAACAGGAGTTTTCAAGGTTTCATAGTATCTCGGCTCGCCATCAAATCCCTCACTCCACTCTTCTATTTTTAGAAGGCGATTATCTCTGATTACCCTATTATCAAATTCAATAAAAGCACGTGCAGATTCCTCGCCAAAAAGTTGAAAATCATCCTTCCCGATGCAATCTTCTCTTGTTGTTCCAAACTTCTGAAGTGCCAATGAATTAGCCTCCTGGTATTTCCCTTCAGGGTCCTTAAAGAACAGGATTTCAGGTGTAGAATTGATAATGGAATTCAGTAGTGCCCGCTCTCTATCCAGAGCCCTTGTTCTGTCTAATACTCTTTGCTCCAGCTCCTCATTAAGCTTAATAAGACCATCCTGAGTCTCTTTAAGTTTTGCCTCTTTCTCTCGTAACGTTAGAAAGGTATTCCTAAAAACAGTCTCTAGTAACCCTACCTCTGCAGTCCCACCAATAGGCCTTATTTCTTGAGTTCGACCATCGCCAATTGCTTTAACCAGTGCGGTCAATTTCTCAATCGGGCGAACTGCCTTGACCGCAAAATAACGGTTTATGAAGATAAAAAACAGAAATAGTAAAAGGATTATACCAGTTCTAATAAGAATATACCTCTGCAGATCAGCTCGAATTATCTCAGGATTAATTATCGTAACTACCTTCCACCCTATTGGAAAAACCTTTGACAAATAAACCCAGCTCTTTTCATTACCATCCTTATCATAAATAATTTTTCTACTCCCTGCGATTATACTTTCAAGGCTTCCCCCTTGCGAAAGAGTTTTGCCCAGCCAGGTTGCTAACTCCGTGTTTTTATAATTAGTTCCTATCAGATCAGGCTTCTCAGAATTATATATAAGGATTCCGCTATCACTTACAACATAACTTCTAAGATCGTACCGATCTAAGCTAGTATTCATTAGCTGATCTTCAAATTTTGTAACATCAAAATCACCGGTTATTACACCAATAAACTCCCCTTTAAGAAAAACAGGAACACAAAAGGTAGCCATGATTTTTTTGACAACGGGATCAACGTACGGCTGAGTCCAATAATTTTGTTCACTCTCTTTTGGCACACTAAACCAATCATATCTGGATATAGAGTCGTATTCCATCTCAACAGCTAAATCCGTCCTAATCAAATTGTCATTAATGCGATACACGTAAGGTGCAAAAATCCTGCTTTTAAGCCTTGCTCCTCTTTCAAAGGTAAAACTGGCACCTATGGCCATTGTATCAGATAGTAAGAAGGTTTCAAGCAAATCATAAACCTGCTCTTCTGTAATATCAGGATTCCGAATCGCATAGTCTCGTATCTCAATAATATTGTCCTGAAAACTAACCATATTTCGCTCTATTGACAGAGCAATTTTAATGGCTCTTTTGCTCAATGCTAAGTCAGTGATCTCCTTTTTATCCTTAAATTCATCAAGAATGTCAAATAAGGCAATTGCTATAAAAACCAACATACTTGGTAGAAAAACATATAGCATCAAACGCTGCCGCAGACTCAGATTCATTTTAATCCATTTTTATGTAACCCTATTAACCATATAACAAAACAATAAATACATATGTTAACTCTTTCTAAAACAAATCAAGCAAAGAGATTGATCTTCAAAGATAAGTTTACCAACACTATTTACTCTGTGTGACCTCTCCATAGCTTCGCATGATAGAAGCCTTCAAATCATATTTGATCATAATAATGCTGCAATTTGAACCTCTCAAGAGTCAATCTGAAACGAAAAACAAGGAGACACATACCCTTGTTCTACCTATCTTTTCCTGTTCCCCTCCTGTTCTCCTCTTATGCCTCTCCCTATCCTCTCCCTATCCTCTCCCTATCCTCTCCCT
>MTLC01001371.1_pt1 | contig 28490 bp, 21 predicted proteins | sample 1982451 | NCBI WGS metagenome assembly MTLC01 (sample SAMN05710165, study PRJNA340218) | biofilm metagenome | isolation source: sample SPH anode biofilm adapted to +100 mV | place: USA | collected 2012-02-03 | reverse complement strand
CCTATCCTCTCCCTATCCTCTCCCTATCCTCTCCCTATAAACTCGTGTAAGATAGGAACACTATAGGTAGAGGATATAGAGGGGATATTGAGAGGATGTCGAGGAGATGTTGAGAAAGATACAATCTGTCTTATCCTAAAATCGGTTTACAGTAAAGTAAATTCAATTCAGGATTATGAGATCAACTAGATAGCAATTTTTGTCATGTACTTAGATGCCTTAGTTTAAAATGTTATACAATATTCTATAAATGCTATAACAGTTTCCTATTCATTCCGACATAGATTTGCTTTATTAAATATCAACAGAAATGAAAAAAGGAATAATTGTAATTGCAGTACTGTTACAGTTCATAATTATCACAAAGGTTACAGGACAAATTAATCTGGAGCACACCTATAGCGGAGTATCGGCAGGTCTTGCGTATCTGGATAGTGACGAGCCAATGTTTTATACCATGGATGTGACGAACGCGAAGTGTAATATTTATACGCTGAATCATACATTATGGAAAAGTATACCCCTTTCACTTCCCTCGAATTACTATTTAGCGGACATCCAATATGTAACGAGGCATCTGTTCGATTCCGATGATCAAATAGAATTACTCTATGTCGGATATAATTATAATACCACGGGTGCCTATTACACTTATGAGACCCGAGTTGCAAATGAGGATGGGAGTCTCTTATTGACTGTACCGGGCGGAGGGTATAATGATATTTTAGAGGTTCATGGTTTGGGTACCCGCCTCCTTCTTTATGTATATGATTATTCAGTCTCTCCGTATACTGTGACAACCAGGGTATATACTATTCCGGGAAGTCTCCCAACCGGCCTGATTAAGCCTGTTAGTGCACAACCACTATCAACAGTTGAGGTTTATCCATCAGTGTTTTCTGATAAGGTCACGGTCAGATATTCGCTACCTGCGGGAGTAATCAATGGAGAATTAGTAATAACGGATATTTCAGGGGTTATCATCCGGAAAATTAGTCTGCTTAATGATGAAGGGGATTTAAACCTTGATCTTTCTGATTTAAAATCGGGTATGGTTCTTTTTTCTTTATCTCAAGAGGCGGGGAACCGGGTGATAACTAAAGCTATTAAGGTAAAGTAGGGTATAATTTCTGATCTCAGAACCTATTAAACTAATAGCTTAATGAGCAACGAACAGATCAGTCTTGTTAAAATCAATTTAAAACATAGCACTAATGAATATAAAAACTAAGCCAAGCATAGCCTTAAGTGCCTCAGGATTTGTCTTTGATCCGGTGACAGGAGAGTCGTACTCAGTTAATCCAATTGGCTCTGAGATTCTAAAAATGATGGAGGAGGGAACCAGTACGAGCTTGATTAAGGATGCTTTACTCAAGAAGTATGATGTAGATGAGGCTACGTTCGAAAAGGATCTTTATGATTTTGTTGGGATGCTTGAGAATTTTAGAATAGTACAGCGCCATGATGAAACCAATCTATAACATTGCTGTCACAGGTCTTAATGCCATTGACAGTCCCGGTCCGGGTGTTGCCGTTATCAGAGGTCTGTTAGATTCTACTCTTTTTGATGTTAGAATTATTGGGTTGGCCTATGAATCGCTTGAGCCGGGAATCTATATGGAAGATATCGTTGACGTAGTCTATCATGTTCCATATCCCGGTGCCGGGCTGGAAGCATTATATGAGCGGATAAGTTATATCCATTCCAAAGAAAGGATAGACGTTATCATCCCGAATTTTGATGCTGAACTCTATTCTTATATAAAACTTGAAGAGCGATTAAAACAGTTAGGCATCGCATTGTGCTTACCTACGATGCAACAATTTGAGGAGCGTCAAAAGGTTAACCTAAGTGAATTTGGGGAGCGTTATGGGATCAATGTGCCTAAAAGTATGGTGGTGAATGATCTGAGTGATCTTCCTGAAGTAGGAAAGAGGTTTGATTACCCGGTAGTTGTTAAAGGGAAATATTATGATGCCGGAATAGCCTATAACAGCGAACAGGTAAGAAGTTACTTTTTGAAACTTAGCGCCAGATGGGGAGTTCCTGTCATCATCCAGGAGTTTATTCATGGAACAGAGTTTAACGTTACAGGGCTCGGGGATGGAACGGGAGAGACCATAGCTGCAGTACCCATGCGGAAACAGTATATTACTGATAAAGGAAAGGCATGGGGTGGAATCTCAATCTCTGATGAGCGCATGCTGCAGATGACCAGAGACTTTATTAAAAAGACTAAGTGGAGAGGAGGCTTCGAGCTTGAGCTGATGAAAGATAAACAGAATGAGTTTTATCTCCTGGAGATAAATCCCAGAATGCCGGCCTGGATCTATTTAGCTGTTGGGGTAGGACAGAACATACCGGAGGCAGTCGTGAGGTTAGCCCTTGGGGAAAAAGTCCCTCCTTATACAGATTATACAGTTGGAAAGATGTTTGTCAGATATGCCTGGGATATGATAGTCGATGTAAACGATTTTCATGAAATATCTGCAATGGGAGAATTAAGAACATTAAAAAGGTAATACAATGGAAAGATTAAAATATGAAAGGCCTTTGATAAAAAAGTTAGAGAGTCAAATGCCAAATAAATATGGCTTGAGAACAGAATACAAGCCCATGGTTGAGATCGATGGTGTTTTAATTAAAGACCTTATTAAAGAATTTGGGTCTCCGCTATTTGTCATTTCAGAGAAGAAAATCAGACAGAATTACAGAAGAGCACAGAAGGCCTTTACCACCCGGTATCCTAAGGTACAGTTTGCATGGTCATACAAAACGAACTATATAGGCGCAGTTTGCAATGTCTTTCATCAGGAAGGCAGTTGGGCTGAGGTGGTGTCAGGCTTTGAGTTTCGGAAGGCTTTAGATCTTGGAGTAAGTGGTCGGAACATTATCTTCAATGGGCCGGATAAAACGGAGGCCGATCTGGTTATGGCTGTAGAGAATGACGCCCTGATACATATTGATCATCTTGATGAGCTATATTCATTGACTGAGATAGCCACGCAAATGGGCAAGCGACCAAGGGTGGCTATCAGAGTCAATATGGATACTGGTATCTTTCCGATGTGGGATAGGTTTGGATTCAACTATGAGAATGGTCAGGCCTGGGATGCCCTCAATAAGATAATGCATGCCAATAAGCTTGATCTTGAAGGATTGCATTGCCATATTGGTACTTTTATTTTGCAACCATCGGCTTATGGCGTGGCTACTCAAAAGCTGGTTGATTTGGCAATGGGGTTGAAAAGAAAGTTCGGTCATGCAATTAAGTACATTGATTTGGGTGGCGGTTTTGCATCAGGTAATACCCTTAAAGGAGCCTTTCTCCCCGGTGCAGATACCAATCCAACATTCGACGATTATGCTGAAATAATAACGTCAGCCTTGTTAAATAGCGAATTGCCCCCATCTGATATGCCTGCTCTTATTTTAGAAAGCGGACGAGCACTAATTGATGATGCAGGGTTCCTCATTTCCTCAGTTATTGCTAATAAAAGATCGAGTAAAGGAAAACGAGTTACCATTCTCGATGCAGGGGTAAATATTCTCTTTACATCATTTTGGTATAATCATAAGGTCACCCCAGCCCAGGAGTTTACCGGGTTTACAGAGGATACCACGCTGTATGGCCCTTTATGTATGAATATCGATGTCATTAGAGAGGAGGTAACTCTACCTTTGATGAATAAAGGAGATCAAATCGTTATACATCATGTCGGGGCTTATAATATGACGCAATGGATGCAATTTATTACACTACGACCTGCCGTGGTTCTTATTGATTCAAATGGGAAGGCCGAGCTAATCAGAGAAGGTGAAAAGAATGAGAATGTCACCTCTATGGAGCGAATACCCTCACATTTAAATCGAATTTAAACCGCATTAGCTTTATATACTCTATGATATTTCTGTTCTTAAATGTGTGTATGACCATTGATCGGTGCGTTATAACTGATGTCCTATCTATTTCGGTTATAAAATAAATCATTGCAAGGTTGTTTTTACAGCGACTATTTGTCAAATTTGTAGAGAATTAATACCATTGCAATAATGAAGTTACGTTTTCCTAACCGAGTCATTTGGATTTTTCTGGTTATCCTGTTTGTTATTGCAGAAGTGTCGGCGGTATACCTAAGTTTACACAACTATACTCAGAACAAATCGGCTTACATCGAAAAGAAAAGCCGGGAGTTTGAAATAAGTCTGCAAGCATCATTAAATCATTTTGAAAGAAGGTCATTGAATTATTATAATGATTTAGTCAAAGACTCCGGCTTTGCACAGCTATTGCAGAGTGCAAACGGAGTTGATGCTATACAGAAAGAGACCATAAGACAGCAAATCATAGAGAAATCGGCTAATCTCTATGAACAGCTAAAGGCCGATGGAATGCCTCTGTTCTCCTTCTTTTTTGCAGATAATACTAATCTGGTTAGATTACATGAGTTAGATATTTTTGATGATAATGTCTCGGAAGTAAGACCATTGATACGTACGGTGAACTCCAAAAGAATACCACAGAAAGGCTTTGAAACAGGTTGTGCAACAGCCGGCTACTATTTTGTTTATCCTCTTTATGCTGAGGGGCATTATGTTGGTTGTGTAGAGTTTGGTGTCGATTTTATGGCTATCCGAAACGATCTAATGCGAATATTCCCTTACGAGTTTGTCTTCTTGATTGATAAAGAATCGGTGCTACAAAGTACACCATACGTAAAACTGGTTCATTATAATTTTAGCGACCTTAGTGAGGAGTTCTTCTACGAAAAAAGTGCTCAGGAAGGGTTACAAGAAGATACAACCGGAGCTATTCCACTAGCAGATATTATTGAGTTTAATAAGGTTGATAAGGACATGATAGAAGAGAATATCAATAAGAGAGAGCTCTTCGCACATGGTGAAAAACTCGATAATGGAAGAAAGTACCTTGCTCTCTTCGTCCCTTTAAAGTCATTTACAGGATCGGTAACAGCCTTCCTGATCGCCTATGCCAATGATGCAACTTTAATGGATTACCAGAAAGACCTGGTCATCATTCTAATCATTGCAGTCGGGGCATTACTAGTCATCTTTTTCCTGGTCTTGTTTGCAATCCGAGCCTTCACTTTAATTCGAACTAATCGAGATCAGCTACTTGAGTCGGAAGAGAAGCTGAAGGAACTTAATATTGCGAAGGATAAGTTCTTCAGCATAATTGCCCATGATCTAAGGAATCCTTTCCACGGGCTGGTGGGGCTCTCTGAGGTCTTAATGGAGGATTATGATCAGATGGACTCTGAGCGGGTTCGTAAGTTTCATAAGTTGATATTCGAGAGTTCACGTCAAGGATATCAATTAGTTTTAAATCTATTGGAATGGACAAGGGTACAGACTGGTAGATTTCAGATGAAGCCCGAGAAAATAAGCATTGCCCGAATCATCTCTGAATCTACTAATGTATTGGTTAATCAGGCCAATCTGAAACGAATTACTCTGCGTGCTCAGGTAAATAGCGGGTTATATGCATACAGTGATTTTCAGATGACCGCTACAGTTCTTAGAAACCTGTTATCAAATGCTATAAAATTCTCTTCAGAGGGTTCTGAGGTTCTCGTAAGGGCTACAATAGTAAAGGGTGAGGTTTTGATTGAAGTTGAAGATCATGGTACTGGTATTGAACCTAATGTATTATCCCAGCTTTTTAATATAGGAGTGAGCCATTCATCAACTGGCACAGCAGGCGAGACAGGTACAGGTCTGGGACTTATTCTAGCGAAAGAGTTTGTTGAAAGGAATCAAGGTAAGATTTGGGCTGAAAGCAAACTTGGACAAGGGAGTGTTTTCTCCTTCACATTGCCACTATATAAACTTTAAAAAGAAGATTAATGGAGTCGGTTTCATGGATCAGCCGAATGAGTAACCTTGTTAAGAGTAGGGGTGGAATCAATTTGGCACAAGGCATTCCAGGTTTTGATCCACCGGTAGAGCTAATACAGTTTCTTGCCTCTCCAATGCCATCATATAGACATCAATATGCTCAAGGAGCCGGTCATCCTGTTCTTCTAGAACGAATAGCTTCTTTGATTGATCTTCAGTCTGCCAGTCAAGAGTCTTCTTTACTGGTGCTTAATGGAGCCACTGAGGCTATCTCATTGGTATATCTACATGAGGCGTCGAGGTTCGGCAAAGAGTTTACTACAATGTCTATTGAACCCTCTTATGAGAGTTATTCTCATCTTCCGATGGTGTTTGGCCATAGATATATCGGGTTTGAACAAAATCCTGATGAAGATCTTGACCTTAGTGCTATTGAAAAGACTATTCGCAAGGAGAAGGTAAATCTATTCATGTTGGCTTCACCCGGCAATCCGTTTGGAAGGATCTACAGTGAGTCTGAAATTAGAGGGATAGATAAGATATGCAAGGATAATAACGTTGTTTTGCTTTTAGATATCGTCTATAGGGACATCTATTACAATCAACCTCCATGGCATCCGATTTCTTTGTTACGTGATGGTTTGTATCTGGTTGGAAGCTTCTCAAAGACATTATCGGTAAGCGGTTGGCGTGTAGGGTGGCTTGCCGGTGTTGAGGAAGGGATGAAATCAATCTCGATAATGCACGATTATACCGGGCTCTCTGTTCCACATCCTTTGCAACATGCCATTGCTGGTTACCTAAGTCAGGAATCCCGAATGGAGAGATATTTAAATACTCTAAGAACTACTTTAAGAGCCAACTACCAATATTTCTCTGAAGAACTTACTGCAATAGGGTTTTGCGTGTCACCGGCTCAAGGAGGGTATTTCATTTGGGCAAGATTACCTGAGGCATGGCCTGATGGCCCGACTTTCGCAGTTGATTTGTATGAAAAGACTCAGGTGGCAGTGGTTCCCGGAGTTCATTTTTACCAAGGTGCAAACAGGTATATTAGGTTTAATATAGCTCGCAGTCGTTCTGAACTAGAGGCAGCTATAAAAAAGATTAAAACCTATTCTCCCTTATCATTCTAAACTGATAATAATGAGCAAATGGAAAGATAATACAGCTTTCTTGTTATTGGAGGAGACGTTTAAGGGCACCTTTAATACTTATGGGCAGATCTTTCTGACTGATAACAAGGCATTCTCAGTTGCACTAGTAATTGTCACATTTTTCGATTTGCATATTGGTTATGCGGGTTTCTTATCTGCTCTGTTCACCAATTTTATTGCTCGTCTTACAGGTTTAAATAGAAGTTCCATCCTTTCAGGAGCCTATGGCTTTAACAGTCTTCTTGTTGGCTTGGGCATTGGTTCAATGTTCGCTCCCTCTCTCTCCTTTTGGCTAATATTGGCCTCTACATCATTATTGACCATTATCATCACTACGGCAATAGAGGGTATAACTTATCGGTATGCTTTGCCTTTTTTAAGTATTCCGTTTCTAATTTCAATCTGGATTGTATTACTGGCATCTCGACAGTTTAGCGCATTACAACTTAGCGTAGACGGGGTATATGCCACTAATGAAATGGTTCAGACCGGGGGCATGGCCTTACTGTCAATGCATGAGTTTATTAACCATCTGCCACTCCCCTCTTCGCTAGATGTCTATTTTCGTTCACTGGGCGCAATTCTCTTTCAGTATCATTTGAGTGCCGGGATTGTTATTGCAATCGGATTATTACTGGTTTCGCGGATCTCGTTCATTTTAAGTCTTGTCGGGTTCTATTCTGCATGGGCATTTCTTAATGTGGGTGGCTATGATCTTCAAACCCTAAACTATACCTATATCGGTTTTAATTTCATTCTTACATCAATCGCCATTGGCGGTTTCTTTTTAGTAGCCTCCGGATGGTCTTTTATGTGGGTGATTTTGCTTATGCCTTTGGTAGCATTTATTACCTCTGCTGCCGAGGGTTTCTTTTTTGAGTGGCAACTACCAGTTTATTCATTGCCATTTAATATTACGGTGTTACTGTTCCTCTACTATTTAAAGTTCAGGGATAGAAACCTATTTAGTCCGGCTTTAGTAGTTTATCAACACTTCTCACCCGAGAAAAATCTATACACACGACTGGGTTATGATGAGCGTTTTGGAGAACGTCCTTGGTTTAACTTCTCACTTCCTTTTTGGGGAGAGTGGCAAGTTACGCAAGGCCATAGTGGGGAGTTTACCCATAAAGATGAGTGGCAACATGCATGGGATTTTGAGATAACTGACGAAGAGGGTTCGCTGTTTCGTGCGGATGGATCTCAGAAAGAGCATTACTACTGCTTTGGTAAACCTGTAGTTGCTCCTGCTGATGGTTGGATAGAAGAGATTGCTGATGGTGTTGACGACAATGTTATCGGAGGGATGAATCTTGGCCATAATTGGGGCAATAGTGTTGTAATAAGGCATTCTGAACGATTGTTTTCAAAGGTTAGTCACCTGAAGAAAAATAGTATAACAGTCGTAAAGGGGCAGTGGGTGAAACGCAATGACATCATTGGTTATGTGGGAAACTCGGGTCGTTCACCCAGGCCTCATCTTCATTTTCAGATTCAGGAGACGCCTTATGTGGGAAGTAAAACCATCTATTTTCCTCTATCGAATTATATCATTTCTGATGTAAAGAGTCATTTTATTGGCTCTGGTATTCCATATAGCAATCAGTTGGTGTTGAATATCCAACCTGATGCCATGCTTGTCACCGGATTAAGTTTTATCCCGGGTCAGATCATAGAATGGGAGATCAAGGGTCTTAAAGGCCAGAACCATGAAAAATGGGAGGTGGGTAATGATATGTACAATAACACTTATCTCTTTTCTGAGCGGCAGAAGTGTAAAGCATGGTTTACCAACGATGGGCAGGTTTTCCGATTTACTCATTTTGAGGGTAACAGAAAATCTCTTTTATATGCCTTTTATTTAGGGACGTTTGAAGTTGTTTTAGGTCAATATCGTGACGTCGAGATCTTCTCTGCAATCCCTTTGAGTTCTCTTCGTCATGGGCTACTCATGATGGCTCAGGATCTGCTGGCTCCCTTTTATCGGTTTATCAAGGTCAAATACAGATTAAGTTATTCAGAAAATAAGGATATCTTTTCCAGTCAAATGAAGTTGAAAGCCAGTATAAATACAGAAGTTTTTAATACGACCAGGGGCGAGTTAGCTGTCGAGACATCAGTGGGTAAAGCTGGAATTGAGACTATTTTTGTAACAAACAAGAGGATTAAAATAGAAGCAAAAAGGGTATAATATGAGAATAAAAAGAAACATACTACTGGTATTGGTGCTCTCATTTAGTCTTTTGCCTGTGTTGAAGGCTCAGGAAATCAGGGGTTACCCGTGGTTTGATGCGGCAACACTCAGATGCTATTATAGTCAGCAGTGGGACTCATTAATCAACTATGGTAATTCAGCACTTAAGGAGGGGCATGATTATTATTTTCTGAATGCCCGGATGGGAGTTGCCTGGTTTGAGAAAGGGAATTATAAAAAGGCGGCGACCTATTTTAAAAGAGCACTTAAGTATAATGGGCAAGATCCTTTTGCTTCTGAGTATCTTTTCTGGTCACTTAAAATGACAGGTCAGGTAAATGATGCTAATGCCGCTCTACGGCATCAATCAGATTCGCTTTTGAGAAAGTTAGGTGCCGAATCGATGTTTAAACTAGCCTATGTTTATGCTGAAATGGGGGCTATTCTGACGGATGCTAACAAGGGGCTTGATTCACGTGATATTGACGGTGAGCTTAATGTTTACGGTGAATACGATCTTCCTGATAACGGTTACTATTTTCAGGCAGGAGGCGGTTTCTCTCTGGGTAGATTGGGTCAGGTATATCTTGGATATCAAAATTTGACTCAGGAGAGATATCATAGGGTAAGGTTTGATGATATAGATACTCTAAGACATAGCTATAATGTTGAACAGAACTCATTTTATGCTTCTGTACCTTTGGTGATAACACCCGGATTTAGGGTTGTTCCTACAGGTCATCTTGTGTTGCAGAAATATTCCCCCATAGGGGTGAGCTATATTCCTGCGGCTGATAGTTTCGTTTTTCGTAGAAATAAAGTGGAACGTAAGGAATGGGCTTTAGGTTTGGCGGTACAGGCCGATTTAGGTACTTTCAGTTCAAGTGCTCATTTGAATTGGACTGAACTGGGTCTAAGTCATCAATTGATTGTAGGGGCAGCTTTAACATGGAATCCTCAGGGAAATCTTAACTCATGGCTTCGTCTGCATGTAGCAAATCTCTCTGAGGATAATGAGAACAGGGTAATTTATGAACCATCTTTTGGGCTAAAAGCTACGTCATGGCTTTGGCTTGAGGGGTCTTGTTCGTTTGGCAACCTGACACATTATTCAGCTGAGGATCTTTATGTTCTGTATAATAAATTTGAGAAGGCAGGAAATAGATATTCTTTGGCACTGCACTTCCCTGTGATGCCTGCTGCATTACTTTCTCTTAGAGCTACAATGATGGATTATAGCTCTAACTTGCTAGAGTATAAGGTTAATGAAACATCACAGGCCGTTATACCTACGTATAATAAAACAGACTTCATGCAATATTCAATTATAGGAGCAATAAGATGGAACTTTTAATAAAAAGGGTGGTTTTGTTTATGTTGTTGGCATTTTATGCTCTATTGGGGTTCTCACAAAAGAACACTCCGATTCAGTCAGCTTTTCAGGATAGCTATAGTTTTGAGGTATCTGGTAAGTATGTTCAAGCTATACAGGAGCTTAAATCTGTTTATGAGGAATCGTCATATCCAATAAATCTTAGGCTTGGTTGGCTCTATTATAAGGCAAACCAGTTCACCGAATCGGTTCGTTATTATCAGATCGCCTGCAAATTGATGCCATTATCAGTTGAAGCTCGTCTTGGCCTTGTTAATCCCGCTGCCCTATTAGGAAATTGGGAGCAGGTTAAAGTAGCCTATCAGGAGATTCTAAAGGCTGACCCGGGGAACTATACAGCTAATTTTCGTTTGGGACAGATTTGGTATAATAGACAAGATTATAAACGGGCTGCCGACTATTTATCGAAGGTGGTGAATCTCTATCCCTTCGATTATGATTGCACCGTCATGTACGGATGGACATGCTTAAAATCTGGTAAGCTTCGTGAAGCTAAGATATTATTCAATATTGTTCTGCTTATCAAACCGGGTGATCCATCAGCAAATGAAGGTCTGGCTCTTATAAAGTAGGTTATTTTGATTTATTGTTATCTCGAATTAGAACGAGGAGTAGCATAGCAGCCGTTAGTAGGGCTATCAAATCCATCATTTTAGGTAAATTTGCTTAAAAATCGGGAGATGAAAGCAGAAGTACCGGCATTTGATTTTTTATTTCAGGAACAGTTTACCAGACTTAGAACTAAAGAGGTCTTTGTTGGTGGTGTAGGCATCGGTGGTAATAACCCTATTCGACTTCAATCAATGACATCAGTAGACACTATGGATACTGATTTGGTTGTCCAACAGATAATCCGAATGGTGGATGCCGGTAGTGAGCTGGTTCGTCTTACGGCACAAGGAGTGAGAGAGGCGGAACATTTGGCTGTTATTAAGACACAACTTAAAGATTTTGGTTATAACGTACCACTGATAGCGGATATTCACTATTCTCCTGCAGCAGCCGAAGCGGCTGCTCGGATTGTAGAAAAAGTAAGAATAAACCCCGGTAATTATACTGATAGAAATACCGGAAAGATTCTATTTTCTAATGCTGAATATGATGGGGCTCTTGATAGAATCAGAGAAAAGATGGCTCCATTGGTTGCGATATGTAAGGATCATGGAACCGCAATGCGGATTGGCAGTAATCATGGAAGTCTCTCCGAACGTATAGTAAGTCGTTTTGGTGATACGCCTATGGGGATGGCCTATGCTGCCTTAGAGTTTATTCAGGTCTGCGAATCCTTGGGATACTATGATTTAGTGGTGTCAATGAAGGCCAGTAATACCCGTGTCATGGTTCATGCGACTCGTTTAATGGTTGATCTCATGGAGAAGCATGGTACGATTTATCCGTTACATCTGGGGGTAACAGAGGCTGGAGAAGGAGAGGATGGCCGTATCCGCTCTGCTGCCGGTATAGGCACCCTACTTGCAGATGGTATCGGTGATACAATTAGGGTATCATTAACCGAAGAACCCGAAAACGAACTCGTCGTCGCAAAAACCATTCGAGATATTTTTTCAGAACCAGACCCCGAAGAGCGTTTTTTTAGACCTGCTACTTTACCATTTAATCCTGTAGAATATTCAAGAAGAGCAACTCAGGTGATCTGTGGTATTGGAGGAACTAACCCAGGGGTTGTTCTGACCCTGCCTGATAGTGATTTCCCTCTCATGGCGGATGGAAGGCTGGTTGGCAAGAAAGGGAAGATCTTAAGTGATTTCATGGGGTTACCTGTTGAGGAGGGTGACTCAATAGCCCTTCTTCGCGATATTGATAGTATCAAGTTGCCTGTAAAAGGAAAAGGTGGATTGATTCTATTGGCAGTTCCTTTTTCTATGGCAGTAAATAAAACACGGTCAGCAATAATGCGTCTGATTGATCGTCAGGATAACCAACCAGTTATTCTATGCTATAACGACAACGAACCTGATGAGGAGCTCTACGCCGTAAGAGCCGCTGCCCAACTTGGGCCGCTCTTTATTGATGGTCTGGCTGATGGAATTGATCTCCTTCACACCTCTCTTCCGGATGAGGTCCTCCGTCGTATCGCTTATGGGATTCTACAGGCTTCTCGCTCAAGGATAACCTCAACTGAATATATCTCATGCCCCTCTTGTGGCAGAACGAAATATAATATTCAACTGGCTGTAAAAGAGATCAGAAGTAAGACCTCTCATCTTGCCGGATTGACCATAGGTATCATGGGATGTATCGTTAACGGACCAGGTGAAATGGCTGATGCTGATTATGGATATGTGGGTTCCGGGAATGGTGTCATTACCCTTTTTAGAGGTAAGGAGCCGGTAAGAAAGAATATACCTGAGGAAAATGCGGTACAAGAATTGATAAACATTATTAAAGAGGATGGAAGATGGTTTGACCCACAATAATCCAACCATCTGATAGATCAGCCCTTTGTTGATCATAAACAGATAACATTAAGGCGTAAACATTATCAGCAAAATGCGGTTATAACTGCCTTCTTTGCCGTTTACAACTTAGTTAATAATTGAAAATTGATTGAAAAATCAAACAGTAAGCACTGATTATAAGTATTAGTTATGTATAATTACCATACGCATACATTTTTCTGTGATGGCTCTGATGAGCCTGTTAAATATGTCCAGGAGGCGCTTAATAATGGGTTTAAAGCGCTGGGTTTCTCTGGCCATGCACCAGTCCCATTCGAAAACAGTTTCGCCATCAAGGAGGATAGATTAGATGATTATTTAACAGCTGTAAAGAGTTTGAAGGAGCAATTCTCAGATCGTATTGAGCTTTTATTATCATTGGAAATTGATTTTATACCCGGGATAACTAAACGTTTTTCAACATTTGTCTCTGAGTGTGATCTGGATTATTCTATTGGCTCTGTTCATCTGGTAAAGCCATCTCATTCAGATGAGCTATGGTTTATAGATGGTTCAGAACAAAAGACCTACGATAAAGGGGTTAATGAACTCTTCGCAGGAGATATTAAGAGAGCTGTAAAGGCCTATTTCTTGCAAATAAATCAAATGATTGAGACTGAAAATCCTGATATTATCGGCCACTTTGATAAGATTAAGATGCATAATGCCGGCCGTTGGTTTAATGAATCTGATAAGTGGTATACCGATCTTGTGAAAGAGACCATTACGCTGATGGCCGAGAAGGATTCTATTGTAGAGGTAAACACCAGAGGTGTTTATAAAGGAAGATGTAATAGTTTCTTCCCGGGACTACCCGAATTACGGTTTTTAAGAGAGAAGCGGGTTAGGTTGATTACTAGCAGTGATGCTCATAAGCCTGATGAATTAACATTAGGCTTAGATGATGCCAATGCTATGGTTATCTCTTTAGGATATAAACCAGCAAAAATTGATACGCTCATAAACGGATACGTTATTTAGAGTTCTGATTTAGAGTGAAAGTCTGACGTATCAGATTCAGTGCGGTTTAGGCATAGTGAGTTTCACTGTATCTCGCTGTGTGTATAATTTATTGGTCAATTTTTTTCTCTAATCATTGGTCAACGTGTTATAGATAACACTTATTAATCAGGATGTTTGTGTTCTTTTTCTATTGATTATTTTATGTTTTTTTTAATTATGAATTTATTTCTTCAAAAAATAGAGAGAAAGTTTGGTTTTTAGATTAAAATGAGGTTATATTTGCATTGATAATTTAGTTTTGGTTAACGTTTAGTCCGGGTATTGCAATGAAGTTAAAATATAAGGTTCCGTCATATGTTCTCTGGTTAACGCTGTTAATATCAGCTGTTTTACTTCTACTAGGATTCACAGGATATCTGTTTGAATCGGGATTTATGTGGGTTGGTTTTGGTATGAGTGCTTTAAGCTACCTATGGGTTTGTGTAAAGTTAGCATTTGAGATTAGCTCTAAAAAGGCACTGTTTATGATCTTATACCTCTTTATGGTAGTTTTGCTTCCATATTTTTCAATGATTTTCTATTTAATCAGGTATGAATCTGTGTGGGAGCTGAAATCATTTAGGTATAATAAAATGGCTTGATTATAGTGAGGTAGGGTCAGTGTTTTTGAGATCTTCATATTATTTACTGGTTATTGCTACTGATAGATTCAAAATTCAAGAATCAAAGATAAGGCTGTTGGTATCTGGCATCTGGAAGGGTAGATTCAAGAATCAAAGAAGAGGCTGCTGGCTACGGCAATCTTAAGTAGCTTACATCTTGTTAAGTTCTAATAATCTCTTCTGTATAATCATCATTGAGTTTTTAAACTGATCTTGGAATAATTGCTACCTCCTTGCTAATTGATAAATTGTAAAAGGGGCATTTAAGCTGCTAAGCTGTGTTACGGGTAAAGGTATCAAATTGGTAACTTTGCTCTATGATTGAGCTTCCAATAACCACTATTCATAAAAGTCTTTTAGAGCATATTTCTGGTGGATTATGTCAGTTTGTTGTATCTGCTCCACCGGGATCAGGGAAATCTACGATGATCCCGCAGTGGCTACTTGAAGTACCTAAACTAAGGAACAAGCTCATTTATGTTTTACAGCCTCGTAGAATTGCCACGGTTCTTTTAGCGGGTTATATAAGTGAATTGAGAGGAGAAAATGTTGGCGGAGTAGTTGGTTACATGATTCGGCATGAACGAAAAGTTTCGCATAGTACCCGACTTTGTTTTGTAACAGAGGGAATCTTGATGAATAGGCTTTTGCAGGGGGATCAGTTGGAGGAGGTTGGTGCAATTATATTTGATGAGTTTCATGAACGGCACCTCGAATCAGATGTAAGTTTATCGCTGGCTCTTTTGTTGCAAAGAAGTTCTAGACCTGATTTGATATTGGGTGTTATGTCAGCGACTATTGATGTTAGTGCAATTCAGAGTTTGATGCCATTATCGGAGTTGTTTAGATCAGATGGAGGGTTATATCCGGTGAAGACCGGCTTTCAACCAATCAGTCCTTCTCAAAGATTGTGGGAGGCCGCTGTCGATGTGGTAATTCGTAATAGAAGTCTTTTTGAAATGGGGACATGCCTTGTTTTTATGCCGGGCATCTATGAGATTAATTGTACTATCAATGAGATTGTAAAGAGGGGACACTTTACAAAGGAACAGGTAATCCCATTACATGGGTCTTTGTCTATTGCTGAGCAAAAGTTGGCATTGACTCCAATTTATCCAAAAGTGGTTGTCTGTACTAATGTAGCTGAGACCTCCTTAACTATACCGGGAGTGAGATTGGTTGTTGATAGTGGTTTGGCCAAGGTTGCCCGATATGATGCTTTAAGAGGTCTGGATATGTTATTTACTGAGCCTATAAGTAAAGCCTCTTCAGATCAACGCAGAGGGCGTGCGGGACGAACACAGTCAGGGGAGTGTATCAGGTTGTGGAGTGAATTCTCACATCATCAGAAGTCAGATTATGATACTCCTGAGATCCATAGAAAAGATATCAGTACAGTCGTTCTGCAATTAATTGTGGCTCGACTGGATTTATATCGGGATATTCCCTGGATTGATCCACCATTGAAAGCCTCTGTTGAAGCCTCTGTTGCACTGCTGCGATGGTTAGGGGCGTTGAATGAAAATAATGAAGTGACAATAGCCGGAGCAAGAATGGCTCATTTGGGTTATACTCCTCGATTATCAAAGCTTCTTGTTAATGCGGCTGATGTAGGTTTAGAGGTCTATGCAGTCCTTGCTATCGCAATTGAACAATATGACCCGATTTTGGAGGATACAGATGACCCCGGTAAATTACATCATAGAGAGTCATTACTTAACCAGTGCTACTCTGATCTTTGTAATGATATTAATGGTTTGATCTATCTAGCCCAACAAGAATTCCCTTATACGGTTTCTGAGAATCTTGGTATCAAATTGCAAAATGCTAAGCGATGCTGGAATACATTCAAAATACTGATACAACAGAAAGGCACATCGATATCATCCCTGTTTTCATATAAACAGATGTCGGCTATTGAAGAGGTTCAGTTCAGGAAGCTCATCTTTAATTCTTATTCCGATAGATTGGCAATACGTCAGAATCCTCGTACTCAGAATTGTCAAATGTTTGGTAAAAAGAGCGGATATCTTATTAACAAAGCCTGGTCTAAGGAGATTACGCATCTTGTTGCGATTCAGTTAGAGGAAGAGAAGAAGTCAACGGGAAAGAGGATCGCAATCAAAAGATACTCAAAGGTGGAAGAAGATTGGCTTCATGAACTAAATGGGGTTCAAGAACGAAGTGAATCAGTATACTGGAGTAGCCGGAGACAAAGAGTAATGGCGATTAACGAGATTTTTATGGATGGTCTTTTACTGACCAGAGATGAGAAAGAGGAGGTGAAAGACGATGAGCAGGCGGTAGATGCTATTCGTAGTGCAATTGAGGATGGTATGTTGGAATTTAGGGGTTGGACCGAGGCTTCTCTTCGTTTTATCAGGAGAGTGAATTTCTGTGCGAATAATTGCCCGGAATATGAGATCCCTGTAATAGATGATGAAGCGATGGAGTTTATTTTAAAACAGAGTCTTATAGGAGCCAGATCGATCAAAGACCTTGATCGGATTGATCTCTTACCTATTGTCAAAGACTACTTAAATCCATTGCACTTAGCGGCGATTGATTCGCTGGCTCCGGAGCAGTTCCAGCTTCCCAGAAGAAAACGTCCTTCATCACTACGATATACTGAAGATGGAGAGTGCATTTTATCAGAGGTCATTCAAGCGCTATATGACTGTCCGCTGCCGATCACTGTTGCAGGAGGGAAGTATCCTGTTCTTTTTGAACTTCTATCGCCGGCGCGACGGCCTGTTCAAATTACAAGGGATCTTGATCAATTTTGGAAAGGATCTTACAATGAAGTAAAGAAGGAGTTAAAGGGAAGGTACCCTAAGCATGAATGGCGGTAGAAAGCGAACTCTTCTTTTTGGACTTATTGATTTGGATCTCACCCCATTGTCCCATTTGGTCAATAATGGGCATTAAGGATTTGCCAAGTTCAGAGATTGAATATTCAACACGAGGTGGAATTTCAGCAAAGATTTTCCTTTCAATTATGCCATCGTCTTCCAGTTCACGTAGTTGTGATGTGAGCATCTGTTTGCTTATACCCTCTATGGTACGTTGCATCAATCCGAAACGATTAATATTATTGGATATCAGATGAATAATAATCAATTTCCATTTGCCGCCTATTATCTGCATGGTATAGGTCACGGGGCAGTTATGCACTTTTATCGTTTCTTCAAGATTATTTTTTAGTTCATCCATTTTATTAGTAATTGAGAATCAGTAATAGTATGATCTGTAAGACTAAGCTATTTATTTGTGACTACTTGTATTAATGGAACAAAGGTAAATACATTTGCAGAAAAAATATACCATGAAGAATTTAATTTTATTTGCCCATCCAAATCCAGCTAGTTTTTCAGCAGGCGTTAAAGAGGCTGTATCAGAACTCCTGAAGAGTCAAGGAGAAGAAGTTATTGTTAGAGACCTATACGGCATAAACTTTGAGCCGAGGTTAAGTGCACAAGATTTTCAATCATTCCAACAGGGGAATATCCCGGCTGATATTGCTGCTGAACAGGGGTTTATCAGTCAATCTGATCGTATCATATTAATATTCCCAACATGGTGGTCAGGAATGCCCGCAATTTTGAAGGGATATATTGACAGGGTATTATCTTATGGTTTTGCGTACAAAATGGGTGCAAATGGACCAGAGGCATTGCTTAAAGGTAAAAAGGCTGTCATCATCACCCCTCAGGGAACGCCCGCAGAAATTTATGAGCCAAATGGGTTTTACAAATCATTTGAGATCACCCAAGATATAGGTATCTTTAACTATTGTGGAATAGAGGTAAGCAAGCATTTTAATCTGGCAGCTGTTACTTCAGTTGATGATGCAACTCGTAAGAGTTACATTGAGCAGGTTACCTCATTCTTTAAGAAATAAGGTAGACTTTACTTGCCTATTTTAAGACAATCGGCCCGATTGGGTTTTTATCATAAAAAGGTTAGTCTAGGTTGAAACAGGATATTCGGGGAGATTGATAATAGTTTCAGTCTCCTCGTTTTTCTTCTGTAAAGGCGCAATGACACCGTTAGCGTAAAAAACGGGGTTGATTAAGACTCTTTGAGTTGTTTAAAGAGCTCTTTTGTAAATAGTAATGTTGAGTTCAATTGTTGTGACTCTTTATCTTTATAAAAAATAGTATTCCCGAAATAATGGATACAGATAGACCTGCAATGACAGAAATAGTATACGGAAGGTGAAGTCCTTCAGGAGCAACAAAAATATATGTTGAGATGACAGCCGTCATAAAAAGAGCCGGGATAAGTGTAAGGAAGTACCAGTTACTTTTTGAAGCAAGATAGAGAGTGATAGTCCAAAGCACAATAGTTGCAAGTGTTTGATTTGACCAGGCCATATAACGCCAAATGATTGCAAAGTCGAATTGGGTGATCAGAAAACCGATGACAAAGAGAGGGATCACAATAAACATTCGGTTTTTAATGCTTTTTTGATCTAAATGGAGGAAATCGGCTACAATTAAGCGGGCGCTTCTAAATGCGGTATCACCCGACGTAATCGGAGCTGCTACTACACCCAGCAGAGCCAGAACACCCCCAAGTTTCCCGAGAAGAGAGTTAGAGATTTCATTGACTACCCAGGCTGCATTTCCTTTGTGTTCAGTCATTATAGTATTAAGCTGATCAACACCACCAAAGTAAGCCATTCCGGCAGCAGCCCAAATTAGAGCGACAACACCTTCAGTTACCATTGCACCATAGAAGACTCTTCTACCAAGCTTTTCATTTTCTATGCAACGAGCCATGAGAGGAGACTGGGTGGCATGAAATCCTGAAATAGCACCACAAGCAATGGTAATAAATACCAGAGGCCAAATAGGATAGGTTTCAGGATCATGATGCATGTTTGAAAAGCCATAGGGGAAGACCTCAGGGATAGAGTAGTTGTTACTTAATAAACCAACTAGAATGCCAAAAGCCATAAAGAGCAATGCGAAACCAAACAGGGGATAGATACGACCTATTAATTTGTCAATAGGCAGCATTGTAGCTAGGATGTAATATATAAATACGATTGCTCCCCATGTTGGGATTCCTATTTCAAGTAATCCATTTAGAATAGCGGCAGGTCCGGATACAAAGACAGCTCCGACCAATAACATCAGTATAAGAGTAAACCCCCGCATAAACTGTTTCACTTCATTTCCCATCCATTCACCAACAATTTCTGAGATGCTGGCTCCATTTTTTCTTACCGACATCATTCCACTTAAATAGTCATGAACTGCACCGGCAAAGATGTTTCCTAGAACTATCCAGAGAAAGGCTACAGGACCCCACATAGCACCTGCAACTGCCCCGAAGATTGGTCCTAAGCCCGCAATGTTAAGAAATTGAATTAAAAATACCTTCCCCCATTTCATGGGTACATAGTCTACACCATCAGTGGAAGTATAAGCAGGTGTTTGAATGTTCTCATTTGCACCGAAAATTCGCTCAATTAATCTGCTGTAGAAGAAGTACCCTGCAAGCAGAAGAATAATGGAACCGATAAATGAAATCATGATTGTTTTTGTTTGGTTTTTCTGGTTTGGCAAAAGTAGTAAAGTACCCCTCTTGTTAACTTATCCTTAAAAACATTTTAGCTTTTTGCATTATCTGTTTTTTGTTAGTAGGAATTGATAAATTCGCACAAGAATCTGTTTCAATGACAAAGCGAAAAAGAAAGACACGGCAGAAATCAAACATAATCGATAGATGGTTTGATAAATTTCTCAATATCATAACTTTTAATGATAATAAGAAGGTCAAACAAAGGATTGTGCCACAGCAACTCAGTTATGATGATTTGGTTAATGATAATTTAAGTATTGAAGGAGGAGGGCATAATTTGAAAAATGACGTTATTCTTCAAAATGAAACGACTTCTTCAATTAATAACACTTCGATTGAAGATGTCGATAATTCTGAGAATAGCTATACTACTCTATCTAAATCTACTCATCGTGCCCGAAAAGTAAATTCCCATATTCCTAAAAGAAGATCTTCGAAAAAACGTAGACATTCTATAAGAGAGAGTGGAGGATTCTCGAATTCTATTAATAACTCGTTTGATCGATTACTTGGATCTTTATTAGGTGGCACCTCAAAAGAGAATACAGATAAGATTAAAAGCGACCAATCTGGTATTAATATCAATAACAAATCCAGTGTCTCATTGGATTTGGATTTGATAGATTGGGTTGCTCCTGAAGATGAACAGGTAGATCAGAAACAGATAATAAAAAAGCGGGAATCCAGTCCTAAAAAGAGAACACATAAGCCTCGCTTTAAGGAGAGGGGTATCCATAGAAAAGCAAGTGTTAAATCCAAGAAGGGCAACATTTGGAAATATCTTCCATACGAATGGCGTAGAGGTTGGGAGACATTTTTATTCAAGATTTATTTGAGATCTATGCCACATGACCCATGGCTAGAGAACAGAGAATCGGGTAACGAGGCAAAGTCTGTCTTTATTCTGAAAGAGCTTGAATATGTGTTTAGCTCATTTATGACGTTTGTTTTTGCAGGTCTATCTGCATGGCTTATATATCAGTTGTCGGTAATTCTTACAGCATCCTTTTTTGGCATCTCATCAGTTTTATATTATTTTGAGGTGATGTTTCCTGTGGGCAATAGCTCTCCGTTATGGACTCAGCACAGCATTATTATGATTACCCTATCAGGGCCACTGATGTCTTTAATAATCGGTTTAATCACCTTCTTTTACGTTATAAAGAAGAAGAAGACCAGAGGCTTAAACAGGCTCTTCTTTATGTGGCTATCTTTTCACTTATTTAACCAGTTCTTTGGGAGTTTTGTAGCTGGGGTCATTACCGATCAGGGATTTGGTTACGTTGCTAATTGGTTATATATGGGCATTATCCTGAAGTTTGCATTCTCTGTTTTGGCTCTCTTTGTGATGGCGTTTGCAGGATATAAAGTAATGCCATATTTACTTACAACTGCCGGAAAACCTGAACGGTTGAAACTTGATAATAGAATTAGTTTTGTGATTACTCAGGCCGTATTGCCTTGTTTAATTGGAACTGCAATTTTACTGTTACTTCGTCTTCCAAATAAAACCCCGCAGCATCAAGAGATATTTCTATATGACTCTATTACCTCGGGAGCCTTGATTATCCTGGTGTTTGGCATGTTCTTTAACCTGAAGGCTAAAATAGCAAGTGTTAATCATAGGGTCAGTAACTATAAGGTAAGCCTTATTTGGCTTGCGGGTCTTCTGGTATTAATACTCGCCATTAGATTGGGACTTGCAAATGGATTGCTTATTGTTTTTCGGATAGTTCTCCATATCTCAAGTTTTAATTAAGTCGCGAAACTTAGTTGCTCTGTTAAATCTCCATTTGATTGTATCTTTTGGCGAATTAGGCCATTAACATTAAAGCGAACCAATTGGGTTTGTAGATTGGGCATAGGCTATTGCGGTGAAATCTCATGTAAAAGTGGTAATTTTGCAGTTCTAAGAAATAATAAGTATGGCTAATCAGGAAGATATCTTTAAGAACATTGTATCTCATGCCAAAGAGTATGGGTTTGTTTTTCAATCAAGCGAAATCTATGACGGGTTAAGTGCCGTTTATGATTATGCACAGTATGGGGTAGAGTTGAAAAAGAATATTCGTGAGTATTGGTGGAAATCAATGGTTCAATATCACGAAAACATTGTTGGGATTGATGCAGCCATATTTATGCATCCTACCACATGGAAGGCTTCAGGACACGTTGATGCTTTTAATGATCCTTTAATAGATAACCGCGATTCAAAGAAAAGATATCGTGCAGATGTCCTCGTTGAAGACCATCTGGCTAAGATTGAAGGTAAGATTAATAAGGAGGTTGAGAAAGCCGCCAAGCGCTTTGGTGAAGCTTTTGATGAGGCTCAGTTTAGGGCAACTAATACAAGGGTCGTTGAATATCAGACTAAATCTGATGAGATAAGAAAGAGATTCTTTAGTGCTCTTGACAGAGGTGACCTTGAGGAGGTAAGACAAGTAATTATTGATTGTGAGATTGTTTGCCCAATTAGCGGCACCAGAAACTGGACTGAAGTCAGACAGTTTAATCTTATGTTCTCAACTGCTATGGGTTCTGTTAGTGAGGATGCAAGTACAATCTATCTTCGTCCCGAGACAGCACAAGGCATCTTTGTCAACTACCTGAATGTGCAGAAAACAGGCAGAATGAAAATCCCCTTTGGGATTGCTCAGACCGGTAAGGCGTTTCGTAATGAGATCGTTGCTCGTCAGTTTATATTCCGTATGAGAGAATTTGAACAGATGGAGATGCAGTTTTTTGTTCGTCCCGGAACCGAGATGGAATGGTATAACTATTGGAAAGAGACCCGTATGAAATGGCACCACTCATTAGGTATGCCTGTTGAAAAGTATCGTTTTCATGATCATGATAAGCTTGCGCATTATGCAAATGCAGCTGCTGATATTGAATTTGAATTTCCTTTCGGATTTAAAGAGTTAGAAGGAATTCACTCTAGAACAGATTTTGATTTAAGTGCACATCAGAAATACTCTGGCAAGAAGCTTCAATATTTCGATCCTGAATTAAATGAGAGCTATGTCCCTTACGTTGTGGAGACCTCAATCGGGCTTGACAGAATGTTCCTGGCAATCTTCAGCAATGCCTATACTGAAGAGAAATTAGAGGATGGTTCTGAGAGAGTCGTTCTTAAAATCCCGGCAATGCTAGCTCCTGTAAAGGCTGCAATACTTCCTTTGGTGGCCAAAGATGGTCTTCCTGAAAAGGGGAGAGAGATCATGGAGATGCTCAAGTATGACTATATGTGCCAATATGAGGAGAAAGACTCAATAGGCCGTCGTTATCGTCGTCAGGATGCAATCGGTACTCCCTATTGTATTACGGTCGACCATCAGACAACGGTCGACAATACAGTAACGATAAGAGATCGTGACACAATGGAGCAGCACAGGGTTGCTATTGCTGATCTTCCATCAATTATTGGGAGTAAGTTAAGACCTCGCAGCTAGTTCCGGAAACTGTATACAAATTTTGAAAGGAGCGATACAGGCAAGTCTTGTATTGCTCTTTTTTATTTGGTTATAATAAGTTTATATATACCTCTCTGGTAGTTGTTTTGTAGGAGGATTGTGTATACACCATTCGACAGATCTGGAATGGGAAGGGTAAGTAGGGAGCCCCTATTAGAATTACTGAGTATCTGTTCAAATACCACCTTGCCACCTAACGAGATTATACTTAAAGAGGTTGGCACTGTTTGGTTAAGGTTGTCGGGATACTTTAATGTGATCTTATTTGAGGCCGGGTTTGGGTAGATACTAAGTGAGAGATTACTTATATCATTTATTGGGTCTATTCCGACGGTGGTATTTGCGTTACCGGGAGTAGGTTTTAATGTTCGCCATGCACCAGTTGCATTTGGTATTCTGCCCCATGAGATGTCTGTTGATTGCGTTGGAAAGGTGACAGAATCGAAGATGGTTATTCCGTTTGGTGCCACAAGGGCAAGTTCCTCACCTGAGGCGCTTAGTTTGAAATTAGTATGGATTCCTTGTTGGTTTTCATCATCATCCGCCCAGACTATAAGGTATTCTCCTGGATTAATCGCCAAAGACGAACCTGAGAATCTCCATTTCGTCAGGTTATTATAGTCGTCGGTCAGGTAACAGCCGGAAAGAAGAATCGGACTATCGGTTGAGTTATAGAGTTCTATCCAATCATCATATTGGCCAGAAGGGTCTTTTATTGTGGAGGCATTACTTGCCATCAGCTCATTGATCTTAACTCCGGCAGAGATGGAGGCACACTTGATAGATTCCCAACTATTTCTTGGGAAATATTGACTTGCATTAAGAGAATCAGTGAGTTTAATTCTCCATAGTATTTCCTGTCCATCAGTTATAACAGGCAATTGAGCCTTCCAAAAGTTAACAGAATCAACATTAGTAAGGTTTTGACTATTGATATGTGGCATCTCGATTGATGAAACTGAACCAGATCCAATCTTATACTCCAGTTCTACTTTGAGGATGCCGTTATGAGACCACGCAGATGTAGTTACTGTAACCTGATCTCCTGATAGAGGATATCTGTTTGAAGCTCTCCATTTCCAGGCGATTGGTCCGGAGGAGACGAAAGAGCACTGACCAGCGATAGAGGTAAATCTACGATCTGCAAACTCGGTTATACTTCTCTTAACATGCTTGTTGTTATAGGAAGTAGCAGAGATTCCATTGTGGAAATCATTCATAGTAAAACCATAATCAAGCTTCCTCCATTGGTCGGCTTCAACAGAGGGGGTGATCATTGACTCTAACCTGGTGAGCTCATCACTCCAGAGAGATGGATTAAAAACCCGTTGGTTGTAAAATAGGATGAAATAGGTGTATAGATTTCTGAACTCAGGAACCTGAAGAAGGCGATCTGAAAGAGGCAGGGGCTTTGAGATCATAGAGGGGTAATTATATGGATCAGCTTTTGACCAGTCGGTATTTGCCCAATCAACGCCAAAGGTGTTATCATAGTCATAGGGGATAACATGGAACTTCCTATCTGAGTATGTATAATACAGGTAATAGTTGTTATTATTCCCCCTATAGTCATCCCATTGACCTAATAGAAGGTTCATGGCAAAATACTTTAGAGGTTCATCTATATGAATTATCTCTTCTGCTTTTTCTCCTAATTGAGCTATTGAAATTGTATTGATTGTCTTAATTAGAGTGACCATAGGAGTAAAATCAGAAGTACCCTCGTTTGTCTTTAGCTCATAGACAGGGTTAGATCCGTTGTTGAGATTTTTATAGGTATCCGGGTTATCTCCTAGATAAAAGAGGTTTGCCGGATAGAGACATTTCCAAAGATTACCATTGGCATCAACGAAGTTTCTTTTGAGAAATTCTTCATCTAGTTGTTCGACAGAAATATAGGTGCCATAATATTCATTGTTGATATAAAGCTCGGTATGATTCGATCGAGCTGCTTTTATGGATGCTTTTTGAAAAAGATTGAATGATATCTTGCTCCTGAGAAGTGTTGGGTCATTGTGTTCGCCATTGAGATTAATTTTCTCAATTCCGAACAGGTTGGTTCCTTTTTTAAAACTATTAAGTGAAATTTTGAATGATTTTTTTGCGCTTAATCTTGATGTTCCTCCACGCAATCGAAAACCTATAGAATCATAAGTTACTGAGAAGTACTTGTTGACTATTAAAACTTTAGCAAGATGCTCTTCATCGCTATCAACATGATTATATATCCAGTCAAGGGTGTCAGGGTTAATAGTTATCTCAACCCTTGTTAGAGAATCATCGGCAAACAGCTTCCAGCTTTGATCATCTTGAGCTGATGTAAGGAGGGTAATAAATAGCAGAAACAATAAAGAGGATAAAGATTTCATGTCGGAGGAGATATAAATAGTATGGTAAATAGTAACTATAATAATTTGATTCATAGCAAATTTACGACATTGGGTTGGAAGGTGTATTGTGTACACCAAAATAGTTCTTGAAGCATGATTCTAAGCAGTTTGGATTCAGACTGGAAAAATGATAGAAAATTCATGTAGAAAGGTCGTTTTCGGTATTGAATTTGCGGTAGATGGGTTCAACTAAATGAGGAGGTCCACAAAATGAAGAAGAAGGTAGGTTTAGTGTTAGCTTTAGTGTTAGCGGTAATAATTGGTTCAGCTCAACAATCAGTTGGTCAGTCGAAAAAAGAGTTGGGTCAAGATATGGGAGAGTGCATGGCAACGGCTCAACTTGACTTAAAGTTGGTTTATATGTGCGATAGTATTGAAGGTATTTGGAATCTAAGTGTTCCTATAGTGTTTTCTTACAATAGCGGAATGTTACGAATTGTTAGAGATAATAAAGAGAAGTTAGAGGAGTTGATTAGAGACGGCTATTTAATAAAAATTAGAGGAGAGAATGCTGAATTAGTAGGGCATCAAGATTCACTGGTTTGGTTGCCGATAAACTATAGGTCGTTCGTAATGGTGAAGCCAGGGCAAGGAAAAGGGGGGAAACCGAAGGAATATAGTGAGGAGGGTGTTAGTCAGCAGCGGATGGAATTGGTTTTAACACTTCAGGACGGAGTTGAACATGACGAGAATAATCTTCGGTTTAACGTAAATTTAAATGATTTAGGATTAGATTTTTCCAATTTAGCTAATGAGGGATGTAGTGTCAATCCTTCTGGTGATATACGAATTCCATTTGAGAGTTCATTTGAGCGTGAAAGGGTTAAGATGTCGTTACTTTCAGGGAGTAACCCCAATTGGAAAGCGATCCCAATCCAGGTAGATGATGAGAAGTTGGTAGAGTATTTACTTAAGCCAAAGGGAAAGATTTCAATTAAGTTAAAAGGAGAGATTAATTTGTCTGATCAGGGACATAGGTATCGAAAAAGCTGGGATGGAACATTTACCTTTACATCGGCATTCTGGAATCCGGAGACGGGAAAATCAGGGCCTATACAGTAAAGGAAAATAGATGATACTTTCAACACATTGGGGCGAGGTTGCCGCACTGCTGACCGCCCTGTTTTGGACAGTTACTGCCTTATCATTTGAGGTTGCATCAAGGCAGGTTGGTTCTCTTTCGGTTAATATTATCAGGTTATTCTTCGCTTTTTGGTGGTTATTGATTTATAACTGGATTGCAAAAGGAAGTCCCTTACCAACCGATGCAAGTATACATAATTGGATTTGGCTTGGCTTATCAGGGTTGGTAGGGTTTGTCTTTGGTGATTATTTTCTTTTTAAGAGTTATCCTATTTTGTCGAGCCGGGTGAGTATGTTGATTATGACCACCGTGCCACCAATAACTGCCATTATGGGCTGGATCTTTTTAGGTGAGAGCCTCTCTTTATTGCATATATTAGGGATGGCGCTGACCGTAGGTGGAATCTCGTTATCAATTTTGGGGAGGACTAATGGCGAGAAGGGAGTCAAGTTAAATTACCCGATAAAAGGAGTACTCTATGCATTGGGAGGGGCGGTTGGCCAGGCCATAGGGTTGATAATAAGCAAGTATGGGATGCAAGGGTATGATGCATTTTCATCAACTCATATCCGGATAATCTTTGGATTGGTTGGGTTTATTATCTTGATAGCGATAATGGGACGTTACAAAGAGGTTGGATTAGCCTTACAGAGTAAGAAGGGGATGTCACGTATCATGCTAGGTTCAGTATTTGGCCCTTTTTTAGGAGTTAGTTTCTCATTAATAGCTGTTAAATATGCATCGGCCGGTGTAGCGAGTACTTTGATGGCAGTTGTTCCAATAATGATAATTGCACCATCCGTCTTCATTTTGCATCATAAGGTGACCCTTCGGGAGGTTATTGGTGCTATAGTAAGTGTTAGCGGCGTTGTCTTGTTTTTCATATAGTATAAACTTAGAAATAGAACTCACTGAGGAGTGAAAAAGGTGTTGGCATATTACACAGAATGAATTATTTGGTATGGATGAAATGTCAGTAGCCATTTGTCAGGAGCTGTTAGGTGCTTGCTAATCTTTGAATCCTTGAGTTTTGAATTTAGTCCACAAGCCGGCAAGTAGCAAGTAGCAAGCAGCTAGTAGCTAATCTTGAATATTGAATTTTGAATCTCTCCCGCCAGCCACAAATACTCATGTTCCAATTCTCTAATAATCAGCATCCTTAAAGCTCTCCTCTTATATCCCTCTTATATCTCTCTTATGACTCTCTTATGTTCTCTTATGTTCTCTTATGTTTTCTTATGTCAACTTCTCCTCAACATCCTC
>MTLC01000294.1_pt3 | contig 28554 bp, 23 predicted proteins | sample 1982451 | NCBI WGS metagenome assembly MTLC01 (sample SAMN05710165, study PRJNA340218) | biofilm metagenome | isolation source: sample SPH anode biofilm adapted to +100 mV | place: USA | collected 2012-02-03 | reverse complement strand
ACTGGTCATTTTTCACCCGGCGCTGGTGGTCAAAAATAAACCGGCGTTGACAGATTGTCACGTGAAGATCAAAATACCCACGGTGTTGCTCGCGTATGTTGTGAAATTCAGAAAATTTCCAAAAACAGACTAGTAGAGACATATCCCATAGCAAGTGCATTTTTGACAAGGGCACTTATTGAGCAGTCATTGATTTACTATGCTAAGATGCATAATGTTCAAGCGACTTCTACTCGTATATGGACAAGAATAGAAGAGCGTAGTAATAATGTACCTCAATTGAGTAAGATTGTTGAGAAGTATAACCGCAATTTGAATAACTTTATACCAGATTCAAATATTTGTAATTACTTTACCAGCCTTTTTAGTGATTATAATACAATTGCAAATCCGTTAAACTGGGTGGTTCACAAGCCGCATGAGTTTGTTGTTTCTCCGGATAAATTAAGAGATTTGCCTGCTCAAGGGTTATTGCATGTAATCAATTATTTAATTCAAGAATAGTTGATTAGCGGTATGGCCAAAGATAAAATTCTATGGTAGAATTTTTGATGAGGTGGTAATTTATGCCGCGTACATGTTCACCATTAAGATATCCCGGTGGAAAGAGTAAGCTATATCCACTAATACGTCCTATTGTTCTAGAAAATATTGAGAATGGAATATACATAGAGCCCTTTGCGGGTGGCGCTGGTTTGGGTTTACAGCTATTGTTTAATGGTGACATTCAATCATTAGTGCTTAATGATATAGATTATCATATATATGCTTTTTGGCATGCCTGTCTTCATTTTACAGATCAGTTTTGCGAAATGATTGAGCGGTGCCAACTTAATATGGACTCATGGAATGAACAAAAAAATGTTTATGCTACAGCAAATTGTCACAAAGTTCTAGATGTAGGGTTTGCTACATTTTTTCTTAATAGATGTAATGTCTCTGGCGTAATACGAGGGGGCCCGATAGGCGGAAAAGAACAGAAGGGTAAATATTTGATGGATGCTCGTTTTAATCGAGCGGGATTAATTGAGAAAATACAACGGATTGGAAGGTATAATGAACAAATTGAATTTTTCAATCTGGATGCGTCTAACTTTTTACTCGAGCGAGTATCTCGCTATCCTACAGAGCGGAGCTTTTTGAATATTGATCCACCATATGTCAAAAAAGGCCCATTACTTTATGAAAATTCTTTTCTTGAAAATGACCATGTTGAGTTGGCAAATGTTATTCAGACTTTGCGTCAAAAATGGATAGTTACTTATGATGAGTGTGATTTGATTTACCGTATTTTCGAGTGTTATCGGAAAAACGTAATTACACTTAACTATAGTGCAGGGCGAACTAAAAGTGGACAAGAGTTAATTATTTATGGAGATATGGTTAAGATTCCAAACTAGTTATCACTTAGTATTCTAGGTTGAAAAATGAGAGTCTGCGGCTTGATGCTATTAGTAACACAACGAGAAAAATATTATTAAAAAACGTAAAGTGAGGGATGACAATGGGGAAGTATTTAACAGGCTCAGCTAAAACAGGGGAAAAAATCATGAAAAACATTTCTGATTTTTCTTATGAATTAAAAGATATTGATGATTCATTAGAAGAACCACGATATTGCTTTGAGTGGCAGTTTAACAGTCAGTATGGCTCAGCGCGCATAATGTTAGAACAAGCAAGCAAAAAGATATCAAATGCTTCTTTGATAGATACTGATGATAAGTCAGAGCATAGATTTGGTAGACCATTAGGACTCTATAACGATAAATCTTTATTTGACGTATTTAAAATGATGATGAATTCTCAAAATATTAATATCGTAGGGACTTATGCTGAATAGAAAAAACGTATTTAGTGCATTAGCATTATGGTTATATGCTAAAAATATTATTGTGCGTGAGTATTCCGGGCCTTGAGCGCCAGTGAATATCCTACTGAGAGCCAGTCGTTCCGATGCATAGAGCCACCCTTGAAAAATTCAGAATATGCTGTAGAGAGCCACTTGGTGTCGCTGTACAATGGACACGTGGAATGGTCCACAAGTTCATTGGAAGGATGTGTTACCTATGGCAACTGAAAAGGAAATTCTGACTCGCTTTTTCAAGGAAGATAGCCAACGCACAATCGCCGCGGCGCTTCGGGTATCCCGTAACACGGTGACCAAAGTCGTCAAGGCCTGCCACGAGCAGCAGTTGGAAGCTGCTGCTGTAGACTGCATGGACTCCGAGACATTGCACCGTCACCTCTTTCCGGAAGATGTGAGCCTGCCCGTACAGGTTCAGCCAGACTATGAATGCATTCACAAGAGGACACTGGGGACGTTCCTTTTTTGTCATGTTTTATGAAGATTTGTTATAATTAGGTCATATGTGATGATGAATGGGTCGACAAGCGCGACAGTTAAGCGGTAGTGGGTTTATTACATCGTAGTTCGCGAAATCAATCAGCAGCATATTTTTGAAGATGATAGTGACTATGCATTTTCTGGGCGCATCCATCTATCTGATGACGAAGTCCGTCGTAAGATTATGCCTTCATTTTACAATCAACGTAAGGCATAAAACCGTTACTTTTATCATAAAGCCAGCAATAACGCATAGATAAGTGAGATAACTAAATTTATTTGTGCGCCGAATAAGAATACCACCTTTTTGTTTACAAGGAAACAAAAAGGTGGTATTCTTATATTGTTTCCGTGGAAACCAAGAAAAGAGGAGGATCGTCATGGGTGAAAAAGAAAAAATCTTGAGAGAGCTTACTCGGATACAAGAGCGCACCGATGTGCTTGAGCATCATAAAGAAAGTGTTTTTGAAGGAATTACCCTGGCAGAGGCCCATTGCATTGACAAAATCGGCTCGTTGGACTGCGTCAATGTGACCAAGCTGGCCGCAGAAATGGGTATGACCAAGGGAGCTATCAGTAAGATCAGCAAGAAACTGCTAAGCAAAAATCTGGTGGGCAATTACCAAAAACCGGAGAATAATAAAGAGGTTTATTTTTGCTTAACAGAGCAAGGGGAAGAAGTATATCAAGAACATAAAAAATGCCATCATAAAGCGGCGCAAACTAAGCTGGCTGTGTTAGCCTGCTATAATGAGACCGAGCAGGCAGCGATCTTACGCTTTTTGGAGGATATTAACGCGCTTTACAATGAAAAATTGAAACATGAGCAGTAGGCTTTAAGGAGGGGTTGAATTTGCAGCGAAACTATGTGTACGTGGCGGCGCTGGGGCATTTTTTCTGTGATATTGGTATGGGAGCGCTGCCGGCGGTATTGCCTGTTTTCATTGAGACGTATAATATGGACTACCAGTCGGTAGCCGGTCTGATGTTTGCGTCGTGCTTCTTATCTTCGGTTGTACAGCCTCTTTTTGGTTGGCTGGCAGACCGTTCGTCGAAAAGCTGGCTCATGGCGTTAGGAATTTTCTTGTCCGGCGGGGCCATGGGACTGGCTGGAGTATTTGAAAACTATTGGGCTATTTTTGCAGTGGTGACGGTGAGCGGAATCGGCAGCGCAATCTTTCATCCGGAGGCGGCGAGAATGGTGCATAAGCTGGCCGGGGAAAAACGGGGCACAGCCTTGAGTATTTTTTCCGTAGGGGGAAACGGCGGTTTTGCGGCGGGACCTGTTGTGGCTGTGGCTGCGATTGCCGCTTTTGGGCTGCAAGGGATGGCCGTCTTTGGGGTGTTGGCCGTATTCATGGCTGTGGTGCTGCTGGTTATGGTTCCAAAGATGAAAGCGAATGCAGTGGAGTCGGCACATACTTCTGCTGCGTCTAGCGAGAAGGGGAACCATCCTGGCAGCGCGGTGAACGATTGGGCTTCTTTTGGACGCTTAACGTTATTGATTGTCTTTAGCTCTATTGTGATTTGCGGTTTGAGAAGCTTTATTCCTCTCTATCTGGTGGGGGTTTCCGGATTCTCCACAGCGGAAGCCGGGTCTGCGCTGACATTGCTCTTTATGTTTGGCGTGGTCACAACTCTGGTTGGGGGCGTGCTGGCGGATAGAATTGGCTATTTGAAAGTGGTGCAGATCAGCTATGTTTTGCTGGTACCAATGGTGGGGCTTTTATCGCAAGCGACTAATATGCTTGCCTGCTATGCTTTGATGATTCCTATCGGCTTTGCCATGTTTGCGCCATTTAGTTCCATGGTTGTACTGGGGCAGAGTTATTTGGCCCGCAGTATAGGCTTTGCATCAGGGGTAACCCTGGGGCTTACTTTTAGCGTGGGAGGCATGTTCGTTCCCTTACTCGGTTCTTTTGCCGATCGGCATGGACTTCCTATAATGATGGAGCTTCTTACTGTTGTTGCAGCGTGTGCGGCTCTTTGCGCGTTCTTCTTGCCTCGGCCTGCGTCGGCAAAGGCAAAAACGAAAGCGGTTCCGGTGAAAGCGCTCTAGGGTTTATGGGAGTCTAACAACCAGATTGAAAATAGCTTACAGCTATTTTTTCAAGTATTATTACCGCATTATAAATGAAAAAACCGCTCGTCGATGGTATTCTTAAAATAGAGTATCATGAAGAGCGGTTTTTTGTTTCTCCCCAACGGTAACAGGAGAGCCATATTGCTTAGGGTTTAAGTCTTTCGTTGGGAACGCATTCTTTATTCAAAGAAAACAGGGGGACTCTATGCTTCAAGAACATCAGACGAAAGCAAGTTTGCTGGAAGTATGTTTGGTCTTTTTGCGTTTAGGGACATTGTCTTTTGGCGGTCCGGCCGCGCATATTGCGATGATGGAAAATGAATTTGTACAGAAACGACAATGGTTGGAGCGAGGCAAGTTTCTTGAATTAGTAGGCGCTTCCAATTTAATTCCGGGGCCTACCTCAACGGAATTGGCTATTTATATCGGCTATTTAAAGGCAGGCTGGCCGGGGTTAATTGGCGCGGGCGTTTTTTTCATTCTGCCTGCGATGTTAATCGTTTTGTTTTTAGCGCACATTTATGTATTGTATGGAGAATTACCGCAAGTATCCTTCGCTCTTTACGGCGTAAAGCCTGTGATTGTAGCCATCATCGCCCAAGCCATCTGGAATTTGGGGAAAACGGCAGTTAAAGATGTTCCTAGCGGCTTGATCGGCGGCATGGCTTTGGGGCTTTCTTTTTTTGTTGTTAATCCGTTATTTCTTTTATTACTGAGCGGCTTGGGCATGATCTCGATAAAAAGAGCGCACAAGATAAAAATGAATGTGTTTTTTGCACCGGTGCTTGCATTTGTGGATGTGACGAAAAGCGAGGCCGCGCAGGCTGCTGCTGGCGCCAAACTTTCTTTAGCAGCGTTGTTTGTTACGTTTTTTAAAATCGGTGCTGTTTTGTATGGCAGCGGCTATGTTTTGCTGGCCTTTTTATGGACGGACTTTGTGCAAAATTACCAAGTGCTTACTTCTCAGCAACTGTTGGATGCTGTGGCGATTGGCCAAGTTACCCCTGGGCCGGTATTTACAACAGCAACCTTTATTGGTTATGTGATTGCCGGGATTCCGGGCGCGATCGTTGCGACGATTGCCATTTTTTTACCGTCTTTTGTCTTTGTGCCTGTTATAAGCGTTTTTTTAAGCAAAATCAAAAATTCAGCCATAGCATCGGACTTTCTTGCCGGTGTCATTGTGGCTTCCCTTGCCCTTATGGCTTCGGTAACCTGGACGCTGGCGATGTCTTCAGTGATTGACTGGCTGACGGCGCTGCTTGCGATGCTCTCTTGTATTGCTATTTTTAAGTATCGCGTAAATACTACCTGGCTTATATTTGGTGGCGGCGCAATCGGCATAGTTCAGTTTTTGTTTTGATTTGTGCGCTCATAGAAGAAATATAGAAAAACAGCAGGAATTTTGAGGGCAAAATTGTATAATGAGATTAAGCGTATCCGGGAAAACGAAGAGAAGTGAGACTGTAGAAGCTATTGAAGGGAGAGAAAACAATGCGTTTTATGAAAAACTTTTGTTTCTTAGCAGTAATGGCTTGGGGTCTTTTGGGGTTGGCCGCTTCGGCAGCAGCAATGACTTTTTCTGCTGACCTATATAGTTCGGACGGGCATAATGGAAAAATTTACATGGATGCCGATAAAATAAGAGTGGAAACCAAGGAAATGATTAGCATTACGCGCCTGGATAAGAAGCTGATTTGGCTGCTGATGCCTGAAGAGAAGATGTATATGGAACAAGTGCTGCAGTCCGTCGCTATGAATCAAAAGCATCTTCCGGCGAATGATTCTGGAGCCAGCGACGTCGAACGGGAATTTATTCTTCGTGAAACCATCAATGGGTATGGCGCCGACAAATACAAAATAACCATAAACAAGCAAAGTTCGTACTATGAATGGGTTTCGAGTGATCCCGGCATAACGATGGCGGTAAAAACAGCTGCGATTGACGGCAGTTGGTGGACTGAATATCGCAATATTAGCCTTGGTAATTTGAATCCATCCCTGTTCGAAGTTCCTGCAGATTACACTAAAATGAGCATGTCTGGGATGGGCGGGTTTATACCGAGGGAGTAAGCGGGCTCAGAAAGTAGAAGGCCAGGATGTATGGTGTCTAATTTATACATCCTGGCCTTAATTATTCGCAGTATTTACTTATGGCAGTTGGCCTTTCACATCCCCAGTTTGCTGTCGCAGAGGGATTTAAAGGGCTGCTTAGAGAGTGCGTTCTAGTTTAAGTCTCCGTCTTTATAGTAACGAGTGCCTTTGAGCGCGATTTCCAAGGCCAGGCCGGAATCGGTCATTTGGTACATCCAGATGCCCTCAGAGACGCTGGCGGCTCCCTCAAAAGACCCGCCGGAAACACTGTCGGTAGCAGCGGCGGTAGCTTGGCCGCCGAAGTCCCAACCCTTGTTGACAAAGCGGTTTAAAGCGTCCTGGGTATCAAAAACAAAGATCACGTTATACTTGGTTACGCCGATACCTAAGCCGACTTGCCCTTCGGCCATTTTCATGAATGTTTCCGCGCCGTTTTGGTTATTGACGGCAATTCCTTTGCCGTGACTGCTGCCTAAAACTAAAATCTTGATGCCGGTATTTTGGAAGACGGCGTAGCCGGCAGCGTTTTCAACCGCTTCGCGGGCGGAAGGGCGGCTGTCGTAGAGTCGATTTAGCGCGGTTGAGGCCATATTGCGCACGTCTTGGCGTTTCTCCTCTTTGGTGGCGGCTTCGGCCGAAGAAAGAGAACCTAAGAACAGGCAAACAAGGGCGATACAACTTAGGCGCATGATGATGGATTTGGACAAAATGAAAACCTCCTTGAATTAAAGTGCGAAACAAAAGCAAAAGATCGTTCAGGTATGAACTCACTAGGATCTTTAGTTCTCGGTCTATACGAAATAATCCTGTTTTTAGTTGGAAGTTATTTAAACAATAAAAAATAGCTTTGAACTTTCTTAGAAACCATGTAAAATGGATCTAGTGTGCTATTAACATTGTTGCTGGAGATGCACAAAATGGATGATAAATGGAGCGAATTTATGGGATTTCCTTCGTGCCGGCCGGATATTTGGGAAGAATTGCGCCAAGGCGAGGCAAAGCTGCGGCGGCTGGCTTTTTATGATAATTTGACAGGTCTGCCCAATCGTACGTATTTGCTGCATTTGCTGGAAGAAATGGCAGCCTCTTGTCAGGGGGCGGTCATTTCTATTGACTTGAATAATTTTCAGACGGTGAACGATTCCATGGGAGAAGACTGCGGCGATATGTTGCTGCAGCAGGTTGCCGGACGTCTGCGTGAATCCTTGGATGAAAGCTGCGTGCTGGCGCGTACTTCTAGCGATGAATTTGTAGCGGTTTGTCCGGCAATGACGCCGGAGCGCTTGAATATTTCCGGCTGGGTAGGAAATATGGCGGAAATGTTTCGAGATCCATTTGTTGTTAAAGAACAATCTTGTCATTTGAGTGCAAGCTTTGGCGTAGCCACGTATCCTAAACATGGCACCTCGGCTACGCAGGTTATGCAACATGCTAATGTGGCTCTTTATGAAGTGAAAAAGCGGGGCAAGAAGGGCTGGGTCCTTTTTGAACCTTCGATGAAACAGCGTCTGCAAAGAAAGACGACGCTGGAGCAGAACTTGTATCAGGCGTTGAAGAATGAGGAATTCTTTTTGGAATATCAGCCTGTAGTGGATCCTCATACGCGAGAAGTTATCCAATTAGAAGCTTTGGTGCGATGGCACCGCTTGAAAGAAGGCATTATTTCGCCGGGGGATTTTATTCCGCTGGCGGAGGAAAATGGGCTGATTGAAGCCATCGGTCTGTGGGTACTGGAAGAGGCTTGCGCCTATGCTGTAGAATTGCGGAAAGCTACGGGACGCAATCTGCGCATGGCAGTTAACGTATCGGCCAAGCAAATTGAACAAGCAGGCTTTGTCTGCCAGGTGTTAGATGTATTGGAACAGACGGGGCTGCCGCCGTCTGCGCTGGAATTGGAAATTACGGAAAGCTTACTGATCGCTTCTTTTGATAAGGCTGTAAAGGTCTTGCATGAGCTGGGCGACGCAGGGGTGAGGTTTTCTTTGGATGATTTCGGTACCGGCTATTCTTCTTTAACGTATTTAACGAAGCTTCCTATTCATACGGTGAAGCTGGATAAAACCTTCATTCAGGACATTCAAAACGATCCGGTGTTTGAAGCCGTTGTGCGCAGTGTGATTGAGATGTCTCATCATCTATCGCTGCGGGTTGTGGCGGAAGGCGTTGAATCAAGAGAACAGTTCCGTCATTTGTGCAAACTGAATTGCGATTATCTGCAGGGCTATTGGTTCAGTCCGCCTTTGCCGCAAGGCAAAATACGCAGATTCTTGGATTTGTGGACGGCTCAGCGGCTCTGTCATTTGTGGTTTGTAGAGGAGTCGCCTGGATCTTCATGATTTTCAATTAAAAAGCTGTACGCCTGAGGCGGCAGCTTTTTTTATTAAATTCTGCCGAATATTCAAGAATGTTTGTTGTCAATATCAAAAACACAAGGTAAACTAAGTATACAAGAAAAACGGAAACGTCCGTTATTGGGTCGTTTCGTGAAGAGTGGAGGCAAAAAGATGGAACAATGGCAAAAAAGCTTGGCAGCAGGGGAATCGCAATTGGTGGAAGATCGGCGGGATGTGCACCGGTATGCTGAAACCGGCTGGACTGAATACCGGACAGCGGCAAAAGTGGCAGAACGGTTGGAACAGCTAGGGTATGCGCTGACCGTAGGGAAAGAGGCTTTGCGCGACGAGGATCGCATGGGGGTTCCCAAGGCGGAGGTCTTGGCAGAGCAGGAGGCGCGGGCTTTGCAACAGGGAACGCCGGAAAAATGGTTGGACCGGATGCGCGGCGGTTTTACGGCGCTATGGGCGGATCTGGATTGCGGCGAGGGGCCGTTGGTAGCGTTGCGTTTTGATTTGGACGCCAATGATTGTGTGGAAAGCGCAGAGGCGGCGCATCGGCCGCATGCAGCCGGCTTTGCTTCGGTGCAGGCGGGTGCTATGCATGCTTGCGGCCATGACGGCCATGTAGCGGTTGGCTTGGCGGTAGCAGCGGCTCTGGCTGCGCAGCGCAGCCAGTTGCGCGGTAAAATCCGGCTGATTTTCCAGCCGGCCGAAGAAGGCGTGCGCGGCGCGAAGGCGATGGTCAGCGCCGGTGCGGTAGAAAATGTGGATTACCTTTTAGGCGCACATATTGGCTTTAAAGCGACTCGAACGGGCCAAGTTATTTGCGGTACCGATAATTTTTTGGCGACTACAAAGATGGATGTTACGTACACGGGTGTGTCTTCGCATGCCGGCGCGTTTCCGGAGCAGGGAAAAAACGCCTTGTTGGCGGCTTGCTCAGCGGCATTGAATCTTCATGCCATTTCGCGTCATGGCGGCGGCGCTACGCGTATTACCGTAGGCACGCTTCAGGCGGGGCAGGGGCGTAATGTGATTCCGCCAAACGCTTTTTTTCAGTTGGAAACGCGAGGCGCTACAAGCGAGCTGGATGAGTACATGCAGGGCGAAGCGCGGCGTATTATTGAAGCGGCGGCTGCCATGTGGGATGTCTCGTATCAGATTGACGTGGTGGGAGGCACTAAAGGCGGTGAAAGCGATACGGCGGTCATTGCCCAAGTGGAAGCTGCAGCCAACGTTATTCCTTTCTTCACGGAAATTGAAACACGCGTTGATTTTGGAGCATCCGAGGATTTTGCCTATCTTTTAAGCGCTGTACAAGAGCAGGGCGGCAAAGGGTGCTATACAATGTTTGGCGCGAAGTTGGCGGCGGGACATCATAATGGGCATTTTGATTTTGACGAGGCGGTACTGGCTCCGGCGGCGGAACTGCTGGTTCGCAGTACGTTGCGACTCTTAGCGTCTGAATAAATTTGCTCTTCAAAAATAAAAAAAGCACTAGGTAAACGAAGCTCTTTGTGATATTATATATTTGGATGTTATTTCAACTTTCTGTATGGTGAGGAGGAAGACAAATGGCTTACAAAATTAGCGATGCTTGCATTCAGTGTGGTGCTTGCGAGTCCACTTGCCCGGTTGGAGCTATCTCCCAAGGCGACACTCAGTTTGTAATTGATGCAGGTTCCTGTATTGATTGCGGCGCTTGTGCTGCTAGCTGTCCGGTTAGCGCCATCAGCCCCGAATAAGGTTTACTTACAAAAAAGCCTGCCCTTTAAGGGCGGGCTTTTTTTATAAGTTTGATTGACTTTTTGATAAATAAAAGTCAAAAAGTCTAAAAAGTACTTGTGCTGTGAAAATCCCTTTGCTACAATAAGATTAAAAGATGCCCAGAGGAGGGATTTTCTATGAATCAAGAACAATATCAACCGCAAGCGTTGGAAGTCATACAAACGGCGCAGCAGATTGCCGCTGTGCAGTATCATCAGGAATTGACCGGCAAGCATTTGCTGGTAGCGCTTTTGCGGGAAAGCGAGACGCGGTGGCAGCGTTTTTGGGAGGCCTTAGGCTTGGAGCGCAGCCGTCTTTTGCAAGAAGCGGAAGCGTTGTTGAATTCCCAGCCCCAGGTACGGGGCCAGGAGGGGCAGCTGCGTCCCAGTACGGCCTTTGTTCGCATTATGGCGGTGGCGGAACGGTTGGCCAAAGAAGAGAAACAATTGGTAGCGCCGCTGCATTTGCTGCTGGCTTTGGCGGACGATGGCGAGCAAGAGGTGGTGGCCTTATTTCGCAAGCATGGCCTGAGTCGGTCAAAACTGCGTCAGAGTTGGCCCCAAGAAACAGCCGCTGATGAGGCGCAGGAAATGTTGGCTCGCTATGGACGGGATTTAACGGCGGCCGCTAAAGAAGGAAAGTTGGATCCTGTAATCGGCCGGGATGAAGAAATTCGCCGTACCATTGAGATTCTCAGCAGGCGCAGCAAGAACAACCCGGTTCTTATTGGCGAACCAGGCGTCGGGAAAACGGCCATTGTGGAGGGCTTGGCCCGCCGTATCGTAGCCGGTGATGTGCCGGAGTCCCTCAAGGAGAAGATGCTGTACTCTCTGGACTTGGGAGCGCTTCTCGCAGGCGCTAAATTCCGGGGTGAGTTTGAAGAGCGCCTGAAAAATGTCTTAAAAACAGTAGCGCAGTCCAAGGGCGCCATGCTGCTTTTTATTGACGAGCTGCATACTGTAGTTGGCGCTGGAGCCGCTGAAGGAGCCATGGATGCAGGTAATTTGCTGAAGCCTCTTTTGGCGCGCGGTGAGTTGCGCTGTATCGGCGCTACTACTTTGGGCGAATACCGTAAGCACATCGAAAAGGATGCCGCCTTAGAACGGCGTTTTCAGCCGGTGCTGGTGGCGCCGCCGTCGGTGGAAGATACCGTTTCCATTCTGCGGGGACTGAAGGATCGTTACGAGGTGCATCATGGCGTGCGGATCACGGATGCGGCTTTAGTGGCGGCAGCGACCTTATCGGACCGCTATATCAGCGACCGTTTTTTACCGGACAAGGCCATCGACTTGATGGATGAAGCGGCTGCTAAGTTGCGGACGGAAATCGATTCCATGCCTAGCGAGCTGGACGAAATTATGCGGCGGCTGATGCAACTGGAAATCGAAGAGAAGGCGTTAGCCAAAGAAGAGACTCCGTCGGTTGCAGAGAAGCTGCAGCAATTGCGGACGGAAGTGGCGCGGCTGCGTGAACAGGAGGCCGCGCTGCGGCAGCGCTGGGATGCCGAGAAAAAAGAAATTTTCGCCCAGCGTAATCTGAAGAAAGAAATGGAAACCTTGCGGGCGCAGATGGAGGAAGCTGAGCGCGCCTATGATTTGAACCGCTTGGCGGAGCTTAAGTATGGCCGGCTGCCGGAGCTGGAAAAGCAGATGGCGGCTAAAGAGCGCGGTGAAGCAACTGAAGGGCGGCTTTTAAAAGAAGAAGTCGGCGAAGAGGATATTGCAAAGGTGGTCAGCCGCTGGACGGGAATTCCGGTGAATCGCATGCTGGCGGGAGAACGGGAAAAGCTGGCCCATTTGGAAGATATTTTGCATCAGCGCGTTGTGGGGCAGAACGAGGCCGTTGATGCCGTAAGCGAAGCTATTTTGCGCGCTCGGGCGGGGATTAAGGATCCGAACCGCCCTGTAGGGTCTTTCCTCTTTTTGGGGCCGACCGGGGTGGGCAAGACCGAGCTGGCGAGAACGCTGGCGGAAGTGCTTTTTGATGATGAACGCAGCATGATTCGTCTCGATATGTCTGAGTACATGGAGAAACATTCTGTGGCCCGGCTCATTGGAGCGCCTCCTGGTTATGTGGGCCATGAAGAAGGCGGTCAGCTGACCGAAGCGGTCCGTCGCAAGCCGTATAGCGTGCTCTTGTTGGACGAAGTGGAAAAAGCGCATCCTGACGTGTTCAATGTGCTGTTGCAGATTTTGGACGATGGGCGTCTTACGGACAGCAAAGGCCGGACAGTAGACTTTAAAAACACGATTATTATTATGACTTCCAATCTTGGCTCGGCTGATATTTTACAGCACGGTGAAAAGGCGCGCGATGAAGTATTGCAACTGTTAAAAAGCTATTTTAGACCGGAGTTTCTCAATCGCATTGATGATGTAGTGGTCTTCCATGCGTTGGAGGCGGAGCAGGTACGACAAATTGCCGCTATCCTGTTAGCGCGGCTGGCTGCGCGGCTGGAAAGGCAGCTGCAGCTTCGCTTAGAATGGGATGAAGATGTTCTGGCCTGGTTGGCGGAAGAAGGCTTTGATCCTCAATTTGGCGCTAGACCGCTAAAACGGCAAATCAGCCGCAGTGTGGAAACGGCTTTGAGCCGGCGCATTGTAGCGGGAGACATTGCCGAGGGCGATCATTTGCGCATGAGTCGGGCTGGAAATCAAATTATGTTTACTAAAGTGGATTGAGTACACGCGCTAATTAAGTGAAAACAGCAGTCTCGGCGGTTAAAGCTGAGACTGCTGTTTTCTTTTGTCTTTTTTAGAAAACTAAGCGTTGCCGGTTGGTGTAATGTTGTAAAAATGAATTGACAAAATAGAACGGTTGGAATAAAATTGCAATAATTATTGTATACAAAAAGCAAAGAAAAGGAAGTGGAGCAATGACAAAAACACGCTGGTGGTTTGCATGGCTGATGTTTCTTGTTAGCTTTGTGTCCTATATGGACCGAGTTAACTTTTCTGTGGCCACACCGGAAATTATGAAGGAGTTTGGGTATGGAAAAATGGAGATCGGCTGGCTCCAGACCGCTTTTTTCGCTGGCTATGCTCTGATGCAGATTCCAGGGGGCATGCTGGCGGAATACTTTGGGCATCGCCGCGTTGTGTCCGGTTCGGTGATGTGGTGGTCGGTGTTTACTGCTTTGACGGCGGTGCCGTCTTCTTTCGCTGGTTTGGCGACGGTTCGCTGTCTCTTCGGCATGGGCGAAGGGCCGGTATATCCGGCGTTTAACAATTTCATTGGCCGGTGGTTTCCTTCGGGGGAAAAAGCCAGGGCTTCTTCATTTCTCTTGAGCGGTTCTTTTATTGGCCCTGTGTTTGGACCGGCTATTACGGTGGCCTTGATGCTGGCTTTGGGCTGGCGGTCGGTATTCTTCATCTTTGGCGTTGTCGGCGTTCTTGTGGCTTTCCTTTGGTATCGTTATGTGAAAGAAAAGCCAGAGCAAAGTCCTTTGGTTAATACGGCGGAGAAGGAATATATTGAAGCGGGCGCTGTGGCTGGCGGCAAGAAAATGGCTCCTTGGAGCGCTTTTATGCGTTCCCGTCAGTTTTGGGCCATTGGGATTCAATATTTTATTACGGACTACATTATGTTTGTTTTCTTGGCATGGCTGCCTCTGTATTTGATGGAGGCGCAGAAATTTTCTCTGCAAAAAATGGGCTGGGCGGCGGCCTTGCCTTGGGCCATGCTTTGCGGCTTGACGTTCCTGGCGGGCTACATCAGTGACCGTATGGTTGCTGCTGGGGTTTCCAAAAACAAGGCCAGGACTGTTTTTGGCATTGCAGGTCTGCTGGTGTGCTGTGTAACCTTGTATTTTGCAGCTACTGCCGGCGAGCCGTGGCAGAACGTGCTTTGGCTGACCGTTTCTTTGGGGTCGTTGGGCTTTACCTTTAATGCCTCTTGGGCGGCTTGCCATGATATTGGCGGCGCCTATGCCGGTTCGGTTGCCGGCTGGATGAACTTCTGGGGTAATGTTGGCGGCGTCTTGGCGCCGATTGTGACGGCTTGGATTGCGACAACCTATGGCTGGCAAGCGGCTATTACTTTCACGTCCTTGACGGCGCTGATTGGCGTTGCTGCTTGGGTTATGGTTAAGCCAGATCAAAGCATTCAAAATATTGCAGAAAAGCAGGCTGGGTAAATTTTAGCAGGAAATGTCCGGAACAGCGGCGAATACGAAAAATAATAAAACCAGAACCGCTGCATTCATACGATAGGAATAAAGGTTGGCGGGAGGAGCCGGAGCGATATGCTTCCGGCTTTCCGGCGCTTATCCGGCGGGGGAACCTGCTTGGTGCGGCTGGGAAACTAAAGGAGGCTCTTAGTATTATGGAAAAAACATTTACCTTTGGACTGGGCGATCAACAGGTGCAGGTCCAGGTGCCGGCGCAGCAGGTCTTGCATGTCATTGAAGGCAAGGCCGCTCCGGCGATTACGGATGTCAATGCGGCGGTACAGGAAGCATTGCGCAATCCGATTGATTCGCCGCCGCTTAAAGAAGTGGTCAAAGCGGGTGAAAAAGTAGCTGTTATTGTCAGCGACGTCACGCGTGCTTGGACGAAATTTGACCAATTTTTACCGACTTTGTTGAACGAACTGAACGAGGCTGGCGTGCCGGACGCGGATATTGACATTGTGATTGCCCTGGGCAGCCATCGGCCGCATACGCCGGAAGAAGACCGCAGTGTTTGCGGCGAGGAAGTTTGCCGGCGTGTTCGCATTCATCAGCATGAAGCGAGCGACCCGGAAAAGCTTACTTATATGGGGACGACGAGCCGCGGCGTTAAAGCATATATGAACAAGCTGGTTGCAGCTGCGGACAAGGTGATTTTGACCGGCGGCATCGTATACCATCTAATGGCCGGCTTTGGCGGCGGACGCAAATCGGTTATGCCTGGCGTCAGCAGTTGGGAAGCCATCCAAAGCAATCACTGCATTGCCTTGAACGAAGTAGTGGGCAAGGGGATCAGCCCGGACTGCGTGTCCGGCAAGCTGGAAGGAAACCCTATGCACCTGGATATGGAAGAACATGCAGAATTGTTGAAACCCGCCTTTTTGCTTAACGCTGTGTTTACGCCGGAAGGGAAATTTGCCCGCTTTGTAGCTGGAAACTGGCGCAGCGCTTGGCGTGAAGGAACCAAAACGGTGGAAGAAATCTTTGGGATTCCGATTGAGGCTAAAGCGGACTTGGTATTGGCTTCCGCCGGCGGTTATCCTAAAGATATCAACCTTTACCAAGGCTCTAAAACGATCGATAATGCATTCATGGCGGTAAAACCGGGCGGCGTTATCATTTGCTTCTTGGAGTGCCGCGATATTACGGAACCTCCGGAATTCAGCGGCTGGTTCAAGCATAAAGATCTTCATGAGTTTGAGCTGGCTTTGCGGGAGCGTTTTACCATTCCTGGTTATGTGGCGTTCAAGCTGGCTAACATTGCGAAACAGGTTTCCTTGATTATCGTGACGCATCCGAACAATGTGGATTTCATGAACAATGCCGGCGGCATTATTCCGGCGACAAGTGCGGCGGAAGCTATGGCCATTGCGAAGGAAAAAATTGGTCGTGACGACTTTACGGTTACGGTGATGGAACATGGGGCTAATACGGTGCCGGTTTTAAAAAAATAAGCGGACCTTCAAGAGGTGGGGTAACCTTGTATAGCAAGGTTACCCCACTTTTTTTCTATAACAGAATTTATAAGTTTTTACGGCTGAAAAATCTAGGGATATCAAGGGCTAGGAGCTTCTGCATAAACGGCGGCATAACTGTAACCGTATCCGCCTTAGCCAGCTTTTTCGTCCTGAGGACCTTCTTGCTCCAATAAAAGTCTCAAATACAATCACGGCCACCGCAGCCTCAGTCGTTTCCTCGCTTTACTCACTCTACTCCTCGTTCATTTTTGACCGTAGCTTTTAGCGTGGAAGAGGGCAGGAAAGTCTAAGTGAAATCGCGAATGATACTGCAAAGGAGGGGTGCGTATGAAACGGGATGAAATGGAGTTATCCAACGCCAGGCTGCTGGCGTTATTGCAAGAAACAGGGGCGGCCGATCTGGCTGTCTTGCGGGAATATAACCTGCCCGAAGCTCCGGAAGCACTGCCGGAAGAGTTAGTGGCGGCCATTTTGCAGCATGGCAGTCATGATGTGAAACGGCATTTTTCAGGCATGCCTTCGTATTTGCAATTAGTTCGGGACGTAGCCAAGACGCTGCAAATTTCCTGGACGGAAGAAGAAACAGAGGCTGAACTGGAACAGCGTATTTATCTGCAGGTTTTTCATCAGGCGGTAGAACAATTATCCTTAGATGAAAAGGAGCCTTTGCGGCAGCTGCTGGCGAAGGAAGGCGCTAACGCAGAGGATGTGGAACGGCTGTTTTTAGAAGGGACTTTGCGGCATTTCTTGCCGGCAGTAGGGTATTTGGTGAGCTGGAATGTGGCTCGCCTTGTAGCGACTGCTTTTGCTCGCGAGGCTGGCGCCGGTCTGCTGGGCGAGGGCGTGGCGGCGGCTTGGCTTGGTCCTTTGGGGTTGGCGCTGGGCGCTTTGGTAGTTGGCTGGGATTTGGCGGGACCGGCTTACCGCAAAACCATACCGACGGTAGTGCAAATTGCTTATTTGCGTGAAAAAGCGCGCCGTGGGAAAGAAGCAGGAAAAGGGGAGCGTGTAAAACAGCATGAAAAAGAGTCAGATTGACTATACTTTATATTTAGTAACGGATCGCAGTTTTTTGCAGGGGAGAACATTGGCTGCTTGTGTGGAGGAGGCTTGCCGACATGGCGCGACCTTGGTGCAATTGAGAGAAAAAGATGCCTCAAGCCGATTTTTCTACGAAGAAGCCTTGGCGGTGCGGGAAGTGACTCGAAAGCTGGAGGTTCCTTTAATTATCAATGACCGTTTGGATATTGCCCTGGCTGTTGGCGCAGATGGCCTGCATGTGGGGCAGGAAGATTTGCCCTTGTCCATTGCCCGGCGCCAGTTGGGGCAAGAGGCCCTTATTGGCGTGTCTGTGCACTCGGTGGCGGAAGCGGTTGTTGCGCAAGAAGGCGGGGCTGACTATGTAGGCATTGGGAGTTTGTTTCCTACGTCCACTAAAAAAGACGTACAGCAATTGTCGTGGGCGGACGTGCAGGCCATAAGAGAGGTATTGCGTATTCCCGCTGTTGGCATTGGAGGCATTGCTGCAGGCAACTTGCAGGAAGTTTGTCAAAGCGGCTTAGCTGGAGCGGCGGTGGTATCCGCTATTTTGGGAGCGGAGGATATTGGCGGCGCGACTCGCAAGCTGCGGCAGATTTGGGAACAGGGTCATACGAAAAAATAAAGAGAAATGATTGCCAGAAAGTCAGGAGGTGGCGGCTTGCAGCGGTACAGCGGTTCGACGATCCGCGCACCACGAAGAACCGGGCATTTCTTTGGCTTTCTTTTTTAGACTAGCCGCAAGTTCGGAAATTTCCAGATAGTTGCCGAAGGTTTCCTGCTGATTATGAACTACCGCGATGGATAAACTCATGAGGGGGAATACTTCTTCTTCTCCTTTGCGGTTGAGGACGCGTATATGTTGTTGCTGCAGGTCTTCCGGCAGGTAGAGTGAATTGACCTCCTGGTCGAATTGACAGCAGATGGTCTGGCAGAGAGAAAGCGCATTTTCCTGAGTCGTAATGATGACGAAATCGTCGCCGCCGATGTGCCCGAGGAAATCGCGGCTTGAAGAGGCGCAATGCTCGGCCAAACAGGAGCTGAGGAGGCGGGCGGTGTGCAAAAGAGCCTGGTCGCCTCGTTCAAAGCCGTATTTGTCATTGAAGGCTTTGAAATTATCCAAATCAATGTAGAGAACGGCAAAGGCGTTCTTTTCTGCAATGAGGTTTTTTAGGCGTTCTTCAATGATTAGATTTCCTGGCAGCCCTGTGAGCGGATTGGCATTGAAGGCGCGGCGAATTTGCAAGTTGGTGACATTTTTCAGCAAATGAATGATGGATACCACGCCGTGCAGCGCGCCGTCTTTGACGACAATAATCAGGTCGTAAAGATGGTCGGCATGGCGGCTCATGGCGATTTGGGAAACGGCTTCTAATGGCAGATCGGCACTGACTACAAGCGGTTGGCGATCCATAATGCGTTCCACCGGGCGCTGGTAGTAAAGAGAAATACCGAACTGGGTGCCGAGCTGCGAATATAGGCGGTTTTTCATCAATAGACCTTGGGGTGTTTCGTTTTCGGTGATCACAATGCCTGGGATGGTTTCGTCGTGGAGGTAGTCTTCCAGGTCGCAAACAAGCGTGGCGGCGCTGACGCTCGGGCAATATTGGGCAATATCGCCAATGGTAAGGCCGAAGGTTTTCGAAAGGGTTTGTTCCTGATGCCGCTGAGCTTGGAGAACCTGGATCGCTTGGGGGCATTCTGGCGCTAACGGGGGCGGCGGAGTTGCTGGACGAGCCAGAAAAAATCCTTGGCCGTAGTCTACGCCTAGGCGAATGATCTCTGCCAGCTCCGCAGACGTTTCAATGCCTTCGGCAATCAACTTTGCATGGATGGCATGGCCGCAATCGACAAGCGCTGATAACAGGGCTTTTTTTAAATTGCTTTCTTGTATGTTTTGAATGAGCGAACGATCAATTTTTATATATTCAGGCTGCAATTCGGCAATGGCCTGCAGGCTGGAATAGCCGGCGCCGGCATCATCAATGGCAATAGTGAACTGATGATGCCGACAGCGGGAGATGGAAGCGCGAAAAAGGTCAAAGTCTTGAATGGCGGTGCGTTCTGTTAATTCAAAGACAATATGCGCCGGCCCTAGCTGTTGCTGGCGCAAACGATTTAAGAATGCGGAAAAATTTCTAGCATGTTTTCCCAGCGTAACGGGATTTACATTGAGAAAGAGCAGACCGTCCAGCTGATGCACGGCGGCATTTTCCAAGGCCTGGTCGAGGCATAAATCCTCCAGCTGTGTTAGCAGAGATTCTGTGTCAGCCGCTTGAAATAGTGACACAGGCGAATGCAAGGGGCTGTCAAGAGGACCGCGGCTGAGTGCTTCATAGCCGATAATACTGCCGGTACGTAAATCGACAATGGGTTGAAAGTGGGTAGTAATGGCGCGGCTTTGTAGTATTGATTCCAGATTTGAAGGCTGGGAAGACACTGGGCGGGAGACTGGCTTGCTTGTTAACGGCTGCAACTGACGTGAGAAGGGAAAGGCCGAAAGCAGGGTAGAGGGAACGCCCTGCCAGCGCGAGCGCTTGACGGAACGGCCTAAGTGGAGGAGTAGTTTGCGGACTTTGCGGTTCATAGTTTGCTCAGCTCCTTGTTTCATCCAACACGTTGAAAACGCAGGTTTGTTTGGAGTAAGTGGCGCGTTTTTGGCCAATAAGCTACAATAAAAGAAATGTGCTATTTTTATTATAAACAAAGGAATGTGGCGTCATTGTTAAATATGGGTTATTTTTTAGGACTAATAGACTGGTTTAGGCGCTGTTATCCTGAAAATGATATTTTTTGCGAGAAAAGAGCGAATTAGGAGGGGCTATGCAAAAAGAATGGCCGTTACTTCTTTTGGGCTGGTACGATGAGAATAAACGCCAGCTTCCGTGGCGGGAGCAGACGGATGCATATCGAACCTGGGTTTCGGAAGTGATGCTGCAGCAAACGAGAGTAGAAGCGGTGAAAGACTATTATCGGCGCTTTTTAGAGCGCTTTCCGGCTATTGAAAATTTAGCGGCGGCTACGGAAGAAGAAGTGCTGCAGCAGTGGCAAGGGCTTGGTTACTATTCGCGGGCGAGAAATTTATGGCAAGGCGCCAAGGAAACGGTGGCTCAATATGGCGGGGAAGTCCCTAAAGATGAAAAGTCTTTGCGCGCGTTGCCGGGGGTTGGTGAATATACGGCTGGAGCTATTTTGAGTATTGCCTATCAGCAGGCTGTGCCGGCTGTAGATGGCAATGTGCTGCGCGTTTTCAGCCGCCTATACGGGCTGCAGGAAGAGGTGCAGACAACGGCGGCTAAAAAGATGGTAGCCAAACTGGTTTCTGACGTGCTGCCGGCGAAGCGCCCTGGCGACTTCAACCAAGCGTTGATGGATTTTGGCGCAGCTATTTGTATTCCGGAAACGCCTCGCTGTGAAGCCTGCCCGGTGACGTCGCATTGTTTGGCTCGCTTGCAGGGGCAGGAACGAATCTTACCGGTGCGTAAGCCCAAAAAGCCTCCTACGTGCATACATGTGGCAGTGGGTCTGGCTAAAGGGGCGGATGGTTATCTCTTGGAAAAACGGCCTGCTCGCGGGCTTTTGGCTGGCATGTGGCAGTTTATTTCTGCAGAGGCGGCGTCAGAGAACGAAGCGGCCAAGCTGCTGTCTGAGCGAGGGTTGCAACTGTTGCAGCCGGCTTTTCCGCTATGGAGGGTATCGCATGTTTTTAGCCATCGTCGCTGGGAGCTGGCCATCTATAAATGTGCGCCGGTAGACCTGCCAAAATCTGGCGGGCTGGCAGTACGAGAAGAAGCCTTAGCGACTGTATTGTGGGCGGGGCCGCATCAGAAAATCTTTGAATGGTTGGAAAAAAATAAAAAAGATGAAAAGTAAATTTTGAGCTCGGATGCACAAAAACATATATAATGTAGGAAACAGAAAATAGAATCAGAAAAAACTGACGATGTGCATGAAAGAATATGCAGATAATTGCATATTCTTTCTATTGGTAATTATAGAGATAGAAAGTAGGCAAAGCGAGGTGGAAACAGGGAAAATCAACCGTATTGCTTCCCTTGTCACGGAGAGTAACTTTGTAAAAAGAAAGAAATCTTTTTGCGAGTAGTTTTAGTAAGGTGAGTATTTTGAAAGCTTTGCGAAAAACAAGTAGCAAATGTTAAATTTCCATAACAATTATGCAATAATTCATAAAAAAATAACTATAAAAAAGTTGACTAGCATCTTTTAGTTTTGCGTGGTACAATAAAAATGCACGTACACTGAATACACGTGAAAACTTTAATTTGTTTCAGAGACGGTGCAAAGCCTTTACAATGTTACAGGAAAGATGTATATTAAAAATAATTGATATATATTCTTTCCACTATTTTTTTTAGTAATATTCATAAAAATACACTTAGAGAAAAGAGAGGGGAATTTAGTCAATGAAGAAAATGAAAACAATGGATGGCAACACTGCAGCGGCGTACGTATCGTATGCTTTTACCGAAGTAGCTGCGATTTTCCCAATCACTCCTTCTTCGCCGATGGCGGAGCATGTGGATGAATGGGCTGCTCAAGGGAAGAAAAATCTTTTCGGTCAGCCTGTTCGCGTGGTAGAAATGCAGTCCGAAGCCGGCGCTGCCGGTGCGGTGCATGGCTCTTTGCAAGCTGGCGCTTTGACGACCACTTATACGGCGTCGCAGGGCCTATTGCTGATGATTCCTAATATGTATAAAATTGCCGGCGAATTGCTGCCGACCGTTTTCCATGTCAGCGCACGTGCGTTGGCTGCCAACTCTTTGAATATTTTCGGTGATCATCAGGACGTGATGGCTGCTCGTCAGACCGGTTTTGCCATGCTGGCTTCCAACAGCGTGCAGCAATCCATGGACATGGCCTTGGTAGCTCACTTAACCGCTCTGAAAGGCCGCATTCCTTTTGTGCATTTCTTTGACGGCTTCCGTACTTCCCATGAAATTCAGAAGATTGAGCTCATCGACTATGAAGATATGGCGAAGGTAACCGACTTTGAAGCTGTTGATGCATTCCGCCGCAACGCTTTGAATCCGGATCATCCGGTAATTCGCGGTACCGCACAGAATCCGGACATCTACTTCCAGGAACGTGAAGTTTCTAATAGCTTCTATGAGGCTATTCCTGAAATGGTAGAAGCTTACATGCAGGAAGTGTATAAAATTACTGGCCGTGAGTATCATTTGTTTGATTACTACGGCGATCCTGAAGCAGATCGTTTGATCATTGCTATGGGTTCCGGCTGTGAAGCGATTGAAGAAACAATCGATTATTTGCGCAGCAAAGGTGAAAAAGTGGGTCTGCTGTCGATTCATCTGTATCGTCCTTTCTCCATTTCTCACTTCTTCAAATATATTCCTAAGACGGTTAAGAAAATTGCCGTACTGGATCGCACCAAAGAACCTGGCTCTCAGGCTGAACCTTTATTCCAGGACGTTAAAACGGCGTTCTACAATGTCAAAGATTGGCAGCCTGTTATCGTCGGCGGCCGTTATGGCTTGGGTTCCAAAGAATTCACGCCAGCTCATGTGGTTTCGGTCTTCGATAACCTCAAAGCTGCACAGCCGAAAGACGGCTTCACCGTCGGTATTGTCGACGATGTGACCAATTTGAGCCTGCCGTTGCCGACAGAGGATCTCGATACTACTCCTGCCGGCACGAAAGCCTGTAAGTTCTGGGGCTTGGGTTCCGACGGCACCGTCGGCGCCAACAAGAGCGCCATTAAAATTATCGGCGACCATACGGACATGTATGCGCAAGGCTACTTCGCCTATGACTCCAAGAAGTCCGGCGGCGTTACCATGAGTCACTTGCGTTTTGGCAAATCTGCCATTAAATCGCCTTATCTCATCAACAAAGCTGACTTCATCGCCTGCCACAACCAGGCCTATGTCTACAAGTACAATGTTCTTGACGGCTTGAAGCCAGGCGGCAGCTTCCTCTTGAACTGCATCTGGAACGAAGCAGAGCTGGAAACGCATCTGCCGGCGGCCATGAAGCGCTTCATTGCCAAAAACAATATTTCCTTCTACACTCTGGACGCTGTGAAGATTGGTAATCAAATCGGTCTGGGCAGCCGCATTAACATGATCATGCAATCGGCGTTCTTTAAAATTGCCGACATCATTCCTGTGGAAGACGCCATTAAGTATCTGAAAGATGCTGTGGAAAAATCCTATGGCAAAAAAGGTCAGAACGTTGTTGACATGAACAATGCAGCCATCGACCAAGGCGTTAACGCTATTGTCAAAATCAACGTTCCCGCTTCTTGGGCGGATGCGCCGAACGATCTGGCTTGCGCCGAAGGCGTCAAACCGGAATTTGTTGAAAAAGTAGTTGACCCCATGAATCGTCTGGAAGGCGACAGCCTCCCTGTGAGCACTTTCGTAGGCGTAGAAGACGGTACCTTCCCGGTAGGCACTTCTGCTTATGAAAAACGCGGCATTGCCGTGAACGTGCCGGAATGGCAAGTTGACAAGTGTATCCAATGTAACCAGTGCGCTTATGTTTGTCCTCATGCAGTTATCCGTCCGGTACTGCTGAACGACGAAGAAGTTAAAAATGCTCCGGAAGGTATCCAAACCAAGCCGGCTGTAGGCGCTAAAGAACTTCATTTCCATCTGGCTATTTCTCCGCTGGATTGCACCGGCTGCGGCAACTGCGCCCAGGTGTGCCCTGCAAAAGAAAAAGCATTGATCATGAAACCTTTGGAAAGCCAGCTTTCCAATTGCAACGAGCGTTGGAACTATGCAACGAAAGAAGTGTCTGTGAAAGCTAACCCTGTGAACAAGCTGACGGTTAAAGGCAGCCAGTTCGAACAGCCGCTGCTCGAGTTCTCCGGCGCCTGCGCAGGCTGCGGCGAGACTCCTTACGTCAAATTGGTAACGCAGCTCTTCGGCAATCGCATGATGGTAGCCAATGCTACGGGTTGTACTTCCATCTGGGGCGCCAGCGCTCCGTCCATGCCGTACTGCACCGACCGCGAAGGTCATGGTCCGGCTTGGGCTAACTCCCTCTTCGAAGACAATGCTGAGTTTGGTTTAGGCATGCTCTTTGGTACTAATGCAGTTCGGGCTAAACTGGCTGACGATGTAGCAGAAGCTCTTAAATTGGATCTTGATGCGGAACTGAAAGCCGCTATGACCGATTGGCTGGAGAAAGTCGATAGCAGCGAAGGCACTCGTGAGCGTGCTGCTCGTCTGGCTGCCGCTTTGAAAGGCAACGAAGGCAAAGCGCCTGTGCTGGCGGAAATCGCTAAAAACAGCGACTTCTTCACCAAGCGTTCTCAGTGGGTATTCGGCGGCGACGGCTGGGCTTATGACATCGGCTACGGCGGTCTTGACCATGTATTGGCTTCCGGCGAAAACATCAACGTGCTGGTTCTGGATACCGAAGTGTACTCCAATACTGGCGGTCAGTCCTCCAAATCGACCCCGGCAGCGGCTATCGCTCAGTTTGCCGCTAGCGGTAAGAAAACCAAGAAAAAAGATCTCGGCATGATGGCCATGTCCTATGGCTATGTATATGTGGCGCAGATTGGCATGGGCGCGGACAAAAACCAAACCCTCAAAGCCATTGCTGAAGCTGAAGCATATCCGGGTCCGTCCCTGATTATCGCTTATGCTCCATGTATTAACCACGGCCTGAAACAAGGCATGGGCTGCAGCCAGGAAGAAACTAAAAAAGCTGTGGAATGCGGCTACTGGTCCTTGTATCGCTTCAATCCGGAGCTTGCTGAGCAAGGCAAGAATCCTTTCACCTTGGATTCTAAAGAGCCTACTGGTGACTTCCAAGCCTTCCTTAAAGGCGAAGTCCGTTATGCTTCTCTTCAGAAGCAGAACCCGGATAATGCGCAAGCATTGTTCGCCAAAACAGAAAAAGATGCAGCTGATCGTCGCGCTACCTACAAGCGCCTCGCAGACGCATAATCGCTTCAAAAAAAACAGCCGGTCCCTTGCGGGGCCGGCTGTTTTTTGTCTTTGCGGTGTTTCTTATTCATCTAACTTTCTTAACAAGGGAAATACAGCATCAGAGGCGAATAGGAAAATGAGCAGAAATAGAAAAGAGGGATCTTATTGATAAAAGTAGTTTGTTTTGATTTGGACGGAACGTTGCTGCCCATGGATCAGGGACGTTTTATTAAGGGATATATAGAAGCCTTGGCGGCTAAGGTGGCTTCCGTTACGCCGGCGCAACCCTTTATTAACGCGCTTTTGGAGGCGACGGCGGCGATGGTAATGCAGCCGGAGGCGGGACGGAAAAACGAAGAGCGCTTTTGGCGGCAGTTTTATCGGCGGCTGCCGCTGCCAGAGAATGTGTTAAAACCTTTGATCGACGAATTTTATCGGCAAGATTTCGATAGGCTGCAAAAAGAGACCTGTACTGCTGCTGCAGCGGCACAGGCGGTCAAAGCGGTAAAAGAAGCTGGTCGGACGGCCGTCCTGGCGACCAACCCGCTTTTTCCGCGTTTGGCTGTGGAAAAGCGTGTGGCTTGGGCTGGCATAGCGATCGAGGAATTTTCGCATATCACTACCTATGAAAGCGAATATTATTGCAAGCCAGATGTGCGGTATTATCAAGATGTGCTGAATCGTCAGGGAGTTTTGCCTGAAGAGTGCCTGATGGTGGGCAATGACGTGGAAGAGGATTTGGTTGCCGGCACGATTGGGGTGCAAACGGTTTTGGTAACGGATTGCCTAATTAATGCCAAAGGCTTGCCGGAGAAGGCTGATCACAAGGTGGAGCTGCAGCAGCTGCCAGCCTTGTTGCAGGATTTGCTGCGCTAGACAATAAGAAACGAAAAATGGAACAGAGTACGGCGAGGTACAAGCTTTACACAGAGTAAGCAGAGGAAAGGCCAGAGGAAACAGAGAAAGGCAGGATTGAGACAGCGCTGGATGCGCCTGACGGTACGTGATGTACTTAATGCCGACGATGCCAAGGATGGCATAATCGCCGGTCTCCTCTGAAAAGCCATGGATGGCGTGGCAACCGACGTCCACTTGTACGCAAGAGAAAATAAGGTACGTGATTTTTAACAAGAGCATAGGGAGTAGAGTGAGGGTTACGGACAAGAACGGAATTGAGAAAGCGCCCCTAAATGCGGCAATAGCCACACCTAGGGGCGCTGATTCTTTGTATAAGATTTTCAATAGTAAAGGTGTGGAGATCGGCGGAGAGATTGCCGAGTCACTGCGCGACTCGCAATGACAATAATCCATCCATTGACTCTTTCGTGCCCTCCGATTACTCCCTTTACTCCTGTTCAAAACTTGTACTTCGTACTTAGACTTTTAAGCGAGTTTGGATGCGTTCAATGGCGCGAATGGTGTTTTCTCTCGTGCCGAAAGAAGTCAACCGGAAATACCCTTCGCCGGAGGGGCCGAAGCCTGCGCCAGGGGTGCCGACAATATTAGCTTCATTCAGTAGCTTATCGAAAAAGCCCCAAGAATCAATGCCAGCCGGCGTTTTTAGCCAAATATAAGGAGCGTTGACGCCGCCGAAGACGGAGAGCCCCATTTTTTGTAGGCCTTCGCGAATAATGCGGGCGTTTTCCATGTAGTAGTCAATGGTTTCTTGCACTTGGGCTTGGCCTGCTTCAGAGAAGATGGCTTCTGCGCCGCGCTGAATAATATAAGGAACGCCGTTGAATTTAGTAGTGTGACGACGGTTCCAGAGCGGATTCAAGGAGTGGGCTTCGCCGCTTTTGGTATAAGCCATCAGTTCTTTAGGCACAACCGTGTAGGCGCAGCGAGTGCCGGTAAAGCCAGCTGTTTTTGAGAAGGAGCGGAATTCGATAGCCACTTCTTTGGCGCCCTCAATTTCATAGATGCTATGAGGAATATCCGCCTCGCGAATGTAAGATTCATAGGCGGAATCAAAGAGAATAATGGATTTATTGGCTTTGGCGTAATCCACCCATTTTTTCAGTTCGCTTTTGGAAAGGGTGGTGCCTGTAGGGTTATTGGGGCAGCAAAGATAAATCATATCCACTCGTTCTTTTGGGAAAGAAGGAATGAAGTTGTTCTCTGCATTGCAAGGCAAGTAGGTGACATTGGCAAAGCGACCGTCTTCCTGCAGGGTTCCTGTGCGGCCCGCCATGACATTGGTATCCAGGTACACTGGATAAACCGGGTCAGTAATGGCTACCGTGCAGTCACTGGAAAAGATTTCTTGAATGTTGGCGACGTCGCTCTTGGAACCGTCACTGACGAAGACCTCATCCGTTCCGAGTTCAATGCCGCGGCTAGCGTAGTCGTGGGCGATAATTTTTTCCACTAAGAAAGCATAGCCTTGTTCCGGGCCATAACCGCGGAAGGTATCGCTTGAGGCCATTTCGTCAACCGCTTTGTGCATAGCCTCAATAGAAGCTTGCGGCAAAGGACGAGTTACGTCTCCTATGCCTAAACGGATAATATCCGCTTCGGGGTTTTCTTCTTTGAAGTGATTCACGCGACGGGCGATCTCCGCAAATAAATAGCTTCCTGGTAATTTTAAGTAGTTTTCGTTTAAAAAAGCCATAAAAAATCTCCTTTCGAGCCTTAAACGTTTACTCTTAATTATACAATGGATGCTTTAGAAACGGTAGGGGGGAAGGAAAATAAAGAGAGAAATAAATAGCAAAGAATAATGATTATAATTTACCGTCAATAATTATTGTTTTCATTAGAGACTTATGTTAAAATAAATATATCAAAGTTCTAAAGGAGGAATTAGATTATGATTTCGGCAAAATTACAAAACGCGATTAATAAGCAGATTCAGGTGGAAATGAATTCCGCTAATATTTATCTGGCGATGTCGTTATATAGCGAAACGCAAAGCTTAGGCGGTTTTGCCTCCTGGCTGCGCATTCAATATCAAGAAGAAATGGAACATGCGTTTAAGTTTATGAACTATCTTTTGGAAAGAGGCGGCACGCCGGAGCTTTCCCAAGTTGACGCACCGGCAGCAGCTTTTGGAACGCCGTTGCAGATGTTTGAAGAAGTGCTCAAACATGAGCAGTATGTAACAAAATGCATTAACGGCTTATATGATCTTGCAGTTAAAGAAAAAGACGTAGCGGCGCAGATCTTCCTGCAGTGGTACATCACAGAGCAAGTGGAAGAAGAAGCGAGCGCTACAGCGGTAGTCGACAAGCTCCGTCTGATTGGCGACAAGAGCGTAGGCGCCATCTTCTATGTGGATAAAGAAATGGGCAAGCGCGCTCGCGGATAAACTGAAAAATGAAG
>MTLC01003661.1_pt2 | contig 28640 bp, 21 predicted proteins | sample 1982451 | NCBI WGS metagenome assembly MTLC01 (sample SAMN05710165, study PRJNA340218) | biofilm metagenome | isolation source: sample SPH anode biofilm adapted to +100 mV | place: USA | collected 2012-02-03 | reverse complement strand
ACATAAGAAAACATAAGAGAACATAAGAGAAGCATAAGAGAGATATAAGAGGGATATAAGAGAGATACTTTAGAGAGGCTGATTATCAGAGAATTGAAAGCACGACTATTTGTGGCTGGTAGGAGATATTTAAAATTCAACATTCAAGGATTAGCTGCTGGCTCCGAGCTACTGGATCCGTTAAAAATAGATGCCTTAAATCTCTTCCTCACGAAGGCAAGAACCATTTGAAACACAAAAAAAAGACGCGATAAATCGCGTCTTCTACGGGGTACGGGGTCAACGTCCCGGGCCTCTATCACCTCTGTCTTTAGGCCTGTTACGCATTGTTTTTAGAATCTCTCGTTTAAAATCGTGTTCTGCTGCATAAAGCATCATAATCTTTTTTGCAGAGATGATTTTTCGTAACTGTGCTACAAAATCCTTTTCAAGATTTGCCATTTTTGTCATGTCACCAACCATATCTTCAATAAGTTTGGAAGCTGCTTCCTCGCTCATACGATCGAGGTCTTTCCCTCCCTCATCAAAAACATCATTTAGGCGACGCTTCATTGCCTTATCTTTTTTAGCCACATAATCATTATAAACAGGCCAAAAAGCTTGGGCTTCTTCTGTGGTTAGTTCCAGTCGGGTAGATATAAAAGCTATTCGTTGGCTTTTAATCTCCTTTAACATTTTACCATCCAGGGGTGGTTTGTCAGGTTGAGCTTGTAATCCAAATACCATGAATAACAATAGCCCGGTAAATACTAATCTTAGTCTCATTTATTTGTTCTATTTGAAGTGTATCAATTTGTCATACTTATCGTCATTTCTGTTAATGAAGTGTTTTGTAACATCAGATAGTCAACAAGGGTTGAATCCGGGATTTCCGAAAGCTCATTAACTAACCACTCACGACTGCCATATTCAACATGCACTGAATCGCTTTGAAGCACTTGTTCGAATACTTCATCGCCTACAATTGCCATTTTAATATCCAAATCAGAAGGGATCTTATCAAGTGCGATCGTTGAGGTTTCTGTTTGATTAGTGCTTACAGACTCGCGTAATAAAACTCGTGTTATCAGCAGAGCCGATGCAAGGACAGCTGCTAAAGCAACTGATATCTGAATATACCTTCTAGTTGGTACCGTTTTTTTGTTCCTTCTTTCCAATATATCCTTTTCGAGCTGATCAAAATACCCATCATTAACCCGAAAAAGCTTCGACGGCTCTCTGGCAAAAGGGAGAGGTTGCTTTGCCTTCTCCGCTCTTAAATCGGGAATTACTGTCTTTTTATCTCGTTTCATTTTAAAATCAACATTTAACGTTCCAATAATGGAGTAAAACTTTTGTCTATTTAACGAATTGCAATTACGTTTAATACTTTATAAGTTAGATTCATTATTAACTACCGGGTTTAAACTAGTTTAATAAAATCTGTTACTTTATTATAAGCATGATGATAAGAAGCCTTTAATGCGCCCTCAGAGACACCGAGTAACTCTGACATCTCTTCATAAGGCATCTCTTCATAATATCGAAGATTAAAGACCATCTGCTGCCTTGGAGGAAGAGTTGAGATAGCCTGAATAAGACGCCGCTCACTTTCGGTGCCATTAAAACCACCTTCCGTAGTGAGAGCATGAGCCATCCTGTCAACCGTATCATTCCAAGGTACCATCACCTTTAATCTTCTTTGATTTAAAAACCTTAAAACCTCATTTATACTTATTCTATATATCCAAGTAAAGAGTGCCGAATCTCCTCTAAAACGATGCAATCCTTTCCAAACACGCAGAAAAACCTCCTGTGTTATGTCATCGGCATCATCATGAATGATAACACTCCTTCTAACCAACCAATAAATCTTCTCACGATATGTTCCCAACAACAAACGATACCCTGCCTCAATGGTAGCAGGAGAACTCAATAATTCCATGATCCTCTCGTCTGTCTTACTCTGTCCCAAATCGCTTCTATCTATTTTCGGTTTATTCTTTGAACGACCTTCCTAAAACAAGTTTAAATGAGTTCTAAAATTATCATAAATTTCTTCCGATACAATAAAAACCCTCACATTCAGTTACTGTCACCACAAAGTTTCCCTATAAATGCATCAACCTCTGCCATCTACTTGGTGCTGTAAAACATCTTAAAACTTTTGCAAAAGACTGCTTTCATTTAAATAATCCCTCGGAAAATCGTAAGTTTGAATACCGAATAATTACAAGCTACCGACTTATATGCAACGTATCATACTTCCCCTGTTCTTATTAACTATTTCACTAAGCCTTTTAACATTAGAGGTAAATGCCCAAAATACTAAAGCTTGCCAATGGGCCGATTCTGTCTTAAGGACACTGACTACTCGTAAACAAATTGGCCAGTTCATGATGGTTAGAACCTACTCAAACAGGCCTGAGACTCATGCCGTCGCTATTGATTCGCTGGTTATTAAGCATGGAATTGGCGGAGTCTGTTTCTTTCAAGGAACACCTTACAGACAAAAAGCGTTAACCAACAGATGGCAATCGAAGTCACAAGTACCCATGCTGGTTGCTCTTGATGCAGAAACAGGTCCCGGGATGCGCCTCGATAGTACGTTTAGCTACCCTGAGGCTATGACTTTAGGAGCTATTCATAACGACTCTCTAATCAGATTAATGGGTCAAAGAATAGGCAGAATGATGCATGGGCTTGGCGTTCATATAAACTTCTCGCCAGTTGCAGATGTGAACATCAACCCTGCAAACCCGGTCATTGGAAATCGTTCATTCAGCAGTTCTCCCGAAACCGTTGCACATAAAACTATTCAATATGCCCTTGGCCTTCAGGATGTAGGTATTTTACCAACGTTAAAGCACTTCCCCGGACATGGTGACACAGATATGGATTCGCATTACAGTCTGCCAGTGATTAATAAAGATAGAACAACGATTTTAAACACTGAGATAGCTCCATTCTCAAAGGGAATTGAAGCCGGTGTTATCGGAGTTATGGTTGGACATCTTCTAATGCCGGCCATTGATTCTACCCCCAACCTCCCCTCTTCCCTTTCGGAAATAATCATTACTAACCTCCTGAAAAAGGAGATGAACTTCAAAGGCTATGTCATCACAGATGGACTGGACATGAAAGGGGTTACGAATCAATATCCGGCAGGACTGGCAGAATATAAATCTTTGCTGGCAGGCACTGATATTTTACTACTTCCACCAGACCCTATAAAATCAATCGATTTTATCAAGAAGATGGTGGATAGTGGAAAAATAGATTCACTCTATATTGCCCAGAGATGCCATCGGGTTTTAGAATTAAAATACAAACTTATCATTGATAGGAAAAGTGAACTTCAACGATATACACCAGGACTCTCAAAAGGCGAAATTGCCGATGTCTCTTTAAGAAGAGAATTATTCAGACAATCAATTACTCTGGTGACCAACAAACAGAACATCTTACCCATTAAAACACAAGGGAAGAGCCCTATGGCTATCCTGGAGATTGGAGATAGAGTTCCAACAGGTTTTACCAATATCAGCAGAAACTATACAACTGCCGATAATTTCACTTTAGGTATAAATCCAACATCACGATTATGCGATAGTCTCGCTCGTAATCTAACGGCCTACCAGGATGTGCTAATTGCAGTTGCTACCCCAAGAAAAAGCAAACAAGGTAACTTTGGGATACCAGACAATCTGGCTCGTCTTACTGACTCTCTTAAAGCTTCAGGAAAAAGGATCATACTGGCTTGGTTTGGATCACCATACGCCCTATCCTCTTCAACGTTCCCAACTTTATCGACCGATGCAATCATCGTTGGCTGGCAAGCCCATGATGACATTGCTGAGCTCATTCCACAAATGATTTTTGGGGCTGAACAGTTTCAAGGGGTTTTACCAGTGGCTGTAAATGATGAATTTCCGTTAGGAACAGGTATAAAAACAGTTTCTCTCAATAAACTCTGTTATGTACTTCCAGAAGAGCTGGGTATTGCTCAGAACGATCTCTTCCAACTTGATCAGATGGTTGCCGTTGCATTGAGTCAGGGAGCATTCCCCGGCTGCCAGGTCGAGTTTGCACTAAAAGGAAAAGTATTCTATCAAAAGGCCTTTGGATCAATCAGCTCCGAAAGAAAACAGGAAGTCAAACTAACCAATGTTTATGACTTGGCCTCGCTCACAAAAGTACTTGGAACAGGATTAGCCCTCATGAAACTAACCGATCAAAAAAGAATTAATATTGACGATCAGCTCCGTGATTATCTTAGACTAGGTTCAAGATCGATGTTAAGAAAAGCAACCTTAAAATCAATCCTTGCTCACGAAGCAGGTCTTCCGGCATTTATACCATTCTATAAAAAAACTATTAACAAGAAAGGCCCCAGACAGCAGTATTACCGTGAGATCAGACAGCCCAGATTTGGACTTCAGGTTGATGACTCTTTATGGATGAGAACCGACTATGCTGACACTATTTACAGAACCATTTACAAAATCGAACTGAACAAGAAAAGAGAGTATCTCTACTCCGATCTGGGTATGATTTTGATGCGCCCAATGATTGAACAGCTAACCGATATGAATCTTGATGCCTATCTGACCAAAGAATTTTATGAACCGCTTGGATTATCTGGATTTGGATATCTTCCATTGCGTAGACATAAGCTTGAAAACATAGCACCCACAGAAAATGACACCCTTTTCAGAAAGAAACTGGTTCATGGATGGGTTCACGATCCTACTGCAGCCATGTTAGGTGGTGTAAGTGGTCATGCCGGCTTGTTTGGTACGGCTAATGATGTAACTGTTATTATGCAGATGCTTCTTCAGGGAGGAGATTATGGGGCAACCCATTTCTTATCAGATAATGTTATCAGACAATTCACTGCAGCTCAATTCCCGGAACATGGTAATCGTCGCGGATTGACATTTGATCGTCCAACATTGAATCCGGTTAAAGATGGTCCGGTGTGTGAGTCCGCCTCACAACAGAGCTTTGGTCATTCAGGCTTCACCGGCACCTATACATGGGCTGATCCGGCTAATGGATTAGTCTATGTGTTCCTGAGTAATCGGGTCAATCCCAATGCATCAAACAATCAATTGGCAAAGAGCAATCTTAGAACCCGACTGCATCAAAAAGCATACGATATTATTTTAAATGCAAAGCATATTAATTTATCTCCAGAAAAGTGTGAGAACCCACTCTCTTTATAACCTGAATTTGTACCATAAAAAGCAACAAAACTGGACATAATCTGTTTAGTAAGCAGTACCATGAACCAAAGTGAACATAAACATAAAGAGCATAGCTCTGATGAAATTAGCAGTAAAAATCTGTTAATAACGGTTTTATTAAACCTACTCATCACCATTGGAGAGTTCATCGGGGGTATACTTTCGGGCAGTCTCGCTTTATTGAGTGATGCACTGCACAATGCAGGCGATACATTTTCTATAGCTATCAGTTTTATCGCAAAAAAGATCTCAGGAAGAAAAGCTACGAGTCAGAAGACCTATGGGTATAAACGAATTGAGATTCTGTCGGCTCTATTTAACGCTACGACACTGATCGCCATAGCCATCTTTTTAGTAAGTGAAGCTATAGAACGGTTAGAAGAACCAAAAGCTATTGAGACTGGTATTATGTTATGGGTTGCCGTTTTTGGCCTGATTGCCAACCTAGTTGGAGCGCTTCTTTTACACAGACACTCTCACGCCAGTCTTAATATTAAGTCAGCCTACCTGCATCTAATTGGCGATACAATCTCGTCTGTCGCTGTAATAGCAGGTGCCATAATAATTCAATTCTTTGAAATAACCTGGATCGACCCCGTTATTACTATTCTCGTCTCCATTTATCTGATCATTGAATCATGGAAGATAATTAAGCAGTCGACAAACATACTTATGCAGGCTGCTCCCGGTGAGATCGAAATTGAGGCCATTAAAGAGTACATTAAAGACTTTGCTCAAGTAACTGATATTCATCATATCCATATTTGGAACCTCGATGATAAAACAATATTTTTGGAGGCTCATCTATTGTTTAAAGACGACCTTCCATTAAGCCAGGTAGATAAAATAAGAGGTCAAATAGAGCATGATCTTAAAGAGAAATTTGGGATTAGTCACCTAACATTACAATCAGAATGTCATGTCTGCCCCAACCCTGCTCTATCCGACGATAATCATGATCATTAAAGTTTAAACCCCATGTCTGCAAAAGGAAAATCAATTTTATTCTGGATCCTTTCTTTTTTATTGATGGGATCATTAGCTGTTTACCAGAGAATGACCGGTCCGACTCACCCTGCCCGTGGTTCAGTGACCATCGAAGGAACTACATACAAATTCAAATTATTACGTAGCTACGAGACGCCAGAAAACGCACCGATAACTCTTAACATCAACCGACTCGGCATTACTGGTGAAGTCGCTTATAAAAGATTACGTACCAATGATGAATGGACTACCGTTCCGATGCAGCTCAACGAGAAAGGGGAGCTAATAGCCTATCTCCCGGCTCAACCTGCTGCAGGAAAGTTAGAATATCTGGTAACCGTAACCGATAGCGTAGGCAGACGATTCGATTTGACAGAAGAGCCTGTTGTCATTCGCTTTAAAGGTAAGGTGCCACTCTACATCCTCATTCCGCATATCTTCTGCATGTTCTTTGCCATGTTCTTTGCCCTAAGAACAGGTATTGAATCATTTACTAAAGGGCCATCAGTTAAAAGCCTTACAAAATATACCTTGATTCTCTTCTTGCTTGGTGGAATTATCCTTGGCCCTATTGTACAAAAGTTCGCATTTGGCGCCTTCTGGACAGGGTGGCCATTTGGACATGATCTAACAGATAACAAGACATTGATTGCATTCCTCGCTTGGATTATTGCCTATAGAAAGGTTTCCAGAGATGAAACGAAACAACTTTGGGTCAAAATTGCAGCTACTATTCTAATTCTAATCTATCTTATTCCGCATAGTGCCTTAGGTAGCGAACTCGACTATAAATCAGGCAAAGTTCAGACTGGTCAGATTAAATAACAACATAAGTTATATTTCAGCAATAACCATTTCAACCTGCACCTACCACTCATACGATGCACAGAGAAGTGATCAAGCAAATAAAAAGACATGACACCCATTACGCTCATTCTTCTTTTAATCACTACAGGAGTAAGCATTTTGGCTTTCCAAAAAGAGGATCTCTTTGCCAAACTACGATTCAATGCTTGGTTAATCCACCACCGTAAACAAGGATATCGTTTTCTAAGTTATGGATTGATTCATGCCGACTGGATACATCTGTTAATAAACATGTTTGTACTTTACTCTTTCGGCCCTTTTGTAGAGATGGCTTATCGTGCCGTTTTCGGACTTAAAGGAATATTCTATTATATCCTTCTATATGTTGGAGCAATTGCCTTTTCAACTATAAGTTCTTATGCAAAACATAAGGATAACCAATACTATAATGCCGTAGGTGCCAGCGGAGCCATCTCAGCAATTGTCTTTGCGGCAGTAATATTTAACCCACTTGCTCCATTAGGAATCTTGTTTATTCCAATTAGTATTCCAGCGGTACTTTTTGCATTCCTTTACTTGGTCTATTCAGCGTATATGTCAAAACGAGGGGAAGATAACATTGGTCACGATGCTCACTTCTGGGGTGCTATCTTCGGATTTGCATTCACCATTGCATTAAAGCCTTCATTAGTTGCTCATATGATAAGTGAGATCTCACAAGCCTTCTGATACATTTTAAAGCAGTTCCTTTAAAAAAAGAAACATTAGCAGGTTCACAAAAAAAGAGATGACGGAAAGGATAATCTTCAGTCATCTCTTTTTTTGTAAAATGAATAACTATCGTATAAAGCTTGTCATCACCTTTTGCTCCTTCTCAGGTAAAGGAATCTGCTTCTTTGCAACCTCCATAGCCTGCATCAGCCAAGCCATATTCTTACCCAAGACTCGCATGATCTGTTCGCCCTCTGCATCCTGAGAGGCCTCCCCTTCAGCACGTCCATGAATAACATTCCAATAATTTGAGGTCGGAATAAACATCTCAGCATACATCAGGTATTTGTTGATCTGTTCTATAGTTGGGATACCACCGGTCCGACGCACCGCTGCCACTGAAGCACCTACTTTATGACGAAAAAGATTACCATTTGAGGTCGAGACATAAAACAGTCGATCTAAGAATGACTTCAATGTTCCATTCATCCCAGCCCAATAAACAGGAGAACCAATTAGCAGTCCATCGGCTTCAATAAGCATTGGAATTACCTCATTGACCTCATCATCAATGATACACTTCTGATTCTTCATTTGGGCACACTTGCCGCATGCCAGACAACCACGAATCGGCTTCTTCCCAAGATGATATATTTCGACATCTATTCCGGCTTCAGCAAGCTCCTCTGCTACTGTCCTTATTGCAAAAACAGTATTTCCATTATTTCTTGGACTTCCATTAATTGCTATGACTTTCATATCGTTTATTTTAATTTATCGCTATCAACAGTTCAAAAGTACCAATTAGTAGACCAACAAAGCAATCTAATCCCTGTTAATATTATTTATCTGGCTTCATAAAAACGTGGGGGCATATTTTAGAAGCACTTAATTGCACTCCATTGTTTTATAAGACTATCAAGAGAGCATCCTGCATTGGCAGGACTTGTACTGGGTAAGGAAAGATAAGTTAAACTTTCATTCTTTCGGAAATATTTGGTAAAAAGCTGTTCAGCCTTTCTGCCATTGAAGACGATACAAGTCAGAGACGGTAAGGAGTCTATAAGTGCCATGATATCATTCGGTTCAACATCTTTAATGGCACTATCGAGACTTCCCTCGCGTAAAGCTTTTGCAGCGACATCCCATAGAGCAATCTGATTCTGGGAGAGCATTATAAGTCTATCTTCATATTGTGACGGCAACTCTGTACTACAAATATTAGCCATGACCCGCCAGAAACGGTTCATTGGATGACCATAATACTGATTAAGTTCAAGAGAGCGCTCACCGGGCATTGAACCGAGTATTAAAACCTTAGCATCAGGATTTGCACAAGGGGGAAACGAGTGTTTCTGTGTCAGATTGGTATTTAGATCTTTATTTGTCATCAAAAAAATCGATAACTGTTATTAGCAAAAAAGTAGAGACGCTATTGTGCGTCTCTACGTGTTGCGTTTACCCTTCAAACTAAGGGCAGCTACAACCCTACTGTTTAGTCAGAACCTAATGAAAGTGTTATATGTACCCTTCAAACTAAGGGCAACTACAACAGATTGAAGAAACGTTCAGAAAAAAACAATGTTGTGTATACCCTTCTTACTAAGGGCAGCTACAACAAATTAAAAACAATAGAAACCTTGACCGAAGTTGTGTTTACCCTTCAAACTAAGGGCAGCTACAACGTTCGTATGCCGGTCTCGTCAATGCGTCTGGTTGTGTTTACCCTTCAAACTAAGGGCAGCTACAACTGTTTGCTTGATGTCTTCATCGCTTTCTAGGTTGTGTTTACCCTTCAAACTAAGGGCAGCTACAACATGCGTAAGACAGATTGGGATCTTTATATAGTTGTGTTTACCCTTCAAAGTAAGGGCAGCTACAACCTGGTTGATTCAAATCAAAAGTTAGTAGAAGTTGTGTTTACCCTTCAAACTAAGGGCAGCTACAACAAAGTTTTCGTTAGAAACATCGAAGGAATAGTTGTGTTTACCCTTCAAACTAAGGGCAGCTACAACATTCCTAATTTCTTTTCAAGAGTAGCAGATGTTGTGTTTACCCTTCAAACTAAGGGCAGCTACAACTGTTTGCTTGATGTCTTCATCGCTTTCTAGGTTGTGCTTACCCTTAAAACTAAGGGCAGCTACAACTCAAAATGATTACGTAGTTTAGTTTAGTTTGTTGTGTTTACCCTTCAAACTAAGGGCAGCTACAACAATAAATTTTAAACTGTATGGCAAACAGAGGTTGTGTTTACCCTTCAAACTAAGGGCAGCTACAACACCATCATGCGCAACTTGTCAATTAGGTTTGTTGTGTTTACCCTTCAAACTAAGGGCAGCTACAACCTGAAAGCATTAATACACTTGCAAAAGTATGTTGTGTTTACCCTTCAAACTAAGGGCAGCTACAACAGATTACATTGACGCTCTCATTTCAGGCGAGTTGTGTTTACCCTTCAAACTAAGGGCAGCTACAACACTTTCTCCTTTCAAACAGCTTGAAACCAAGTTGTGTTTACCCTTCAAACTAAGGGCAGCTACAACCGTTACCTTTGAAAGCCGTAGGTTCAATTCGTTGTGTTTACCCTTCAAACTAAGGGCAGCTACAACAGTGTGTTACATGAGAAGATATTTACAGAGTTGTGTTTACCCTTCAAACTAAGGGCAGCTACAACCCTTTTACGGTGACGGCTTTTATCACGCTAGTTGTGTTTACCCTTCAAACTAAGGGCAGCTACAACTTTATGGATGAAGAGTTAAATTTTATAAGAGTTGTGTTTACCCTTCAAACTAAGGGCAGCTACAACCTTACATTTGCTGCAAGAAGTACAAACGGAGTTGTGTTTACCCTTCAAACTAAGGGCAGCTACAACAGAGCGATGGAGGGATAAGATGGATAAGCTGTTGTGTTTACCCTTCAAACTAAGGGCAGCTACAACCTCATTGATGAATTGCCTTATTCCGATCAGTTGTGTTTACCCTTCAAACTAAGGGCAGCTACAACATATCTCATAAAAACGAAGTTAGATACTAACTTTTCAGCCTTTTATGAGTGTAAAAAAAACTCGAAAAAGGCTATCATACCTTCAATATTACTTCATTTTTTCTATCTGACTACTTATTCTAAGTATCAACCTTTCATACTCATTAACAATCTGTGTTGCTATGGGAATATCACTCTTAAGGGAAATCATCAATTCTACAGTTTGGCATTCCGGAAATTGATTATGAGAAAAACTATTTCGTATCTTTTTCATAAAACCAGCCTCCTTACTGTTAATCAATTCCATATTTTCTAACCATTTTATATATGGTTTATGATCTACGTTGAATTTCGAATCATTAGAGCCAGATTTATCCAACAAAGCAATAATATCCTGCTTGGCTACCTCAATGATTCTCTTCTCAAGAGAAAAAACTAAATCGAACACTTTTAGCTTACCTTTATTATAAGCTTTTAACTCATCCTCTAACCACTCTAATTTCAATTCCTCCTTTTCAGTAGTATATTTAAAAAGCTCCGGAAGACGACGGTCATACTGATATTTTCTTAGAACAGTATAGTGTTTCTGCTTTCGTTGAGCAACAATAACACGACTTGAATTTGTTTTATCGCCAATTTTTTGTTTTACTGGGACTGTAGATGATAAGAGTGTTTCTGCCTTACCCAATTTTAGCTGTTGGTCATCCATAAGTTTTTCAAGCATTAACAACATTATTCTATCTTCTTCCTGAATAATGCGAATCTGCTTCTCAGTCTCGGCTATAGCATGCTTAAAAACTCGTTCTACATCTTTAAACTGAATATCAGGCAGTCGTTTGTTAAATCTTCGTTTAGCTTCTCTTTCAGCTTTCTTCTGATTAAAGACTTTTTTAAGTGCAGCTTGATAATAATCTTTAAACTTATTCTTTGAGTTTAAAGTAAATCGAACCGACTCATCATATATATTATATTGCCTCTCAAGCAGGTAAAATGGCTGAGTTGAATCATCTCTACTTTTCCACCATAGTTTCAACAATTCACTATAATTAGATATATTATCAAAAGGAATTTTTGCCTCTTGGAGTCTACTTCGGAGTTGAACGCAAATCTCTTCATCAAATAAGTTTGTAGGTAAATCAAGGGGCTTAAGCCTAACCCAATCACTAGATTTGCCTTGTTCATTAGTAAACCTATCAAACAAAGGTTGTTGAGGTTTGTTCCACTGTTTAATAGTATAAGGAATCTGCTCATCGTTTACCGGATAAACAACTTTTGTCATTTTTTTCTTTGCCTTCTCATTCCACTCTAGATGATAAAAAGTCATTGACATCCAGGATTCATCATTCTCCTTGCTATTCAATTTATAGGCTTTTTCACTTAAATATATCTCATACAGCTCTTTAGTCCTAGTAATGGAATTTAGATTTATCCTTTTCAGAAAAGGATGTCCACCTTTTTCATTAAGTTTTAATTCGTTAGTAACAAGATGAATAAATAAGTTTTTCTTCTCAATGTTAGCATACAGTGCAAGACATTCCTGCATCTTATCATAGTAGAAAGAGGTAATTTTACTCTTCTTATCCTCATCAACAATCATGGCAACAATATCTTTGGCTAAAAATGTCGCCATCTCGCCAATTTTAGGAATAGCTACAGTTTTATCCTTCTCATTCCGTTTAACCGCTTTATAGCGATCAGCACAGTCTCGTTTCATTAGTTTTATTCTATCTGAAAACGATCTCTCTTTTCTAACATCAATAATATTAAGCCAATAGTCTATAATTCGAGATGGAATTTGCTTAATATTTAGAGAATAGGAGCTAAGTATCTCATTTAGCAGCTTCTTTCGCCTTAAAATTTCGGCTTTCTGTTTCTCTGAATAAGCCGAGTGTTTTTTACTATCGGTCATTCGCCGGAATGGAAACCATACTTCATTATTTGGAAGCTTCTCTTTAATCTCCTTAATTTTATCTACATCCAATATGATGGATTTATTGGTTCTAATAAAGCTATTTATAATCTTAACCACACTTCCTTTACTTAGATAATCAAGTAAAATAATTTTTGGCAACTCATGAATACTAACAAATGCCCTAGGTAAAGGCTGTTTAATTTTATATTCAATTTTACTATCGATCTTACCTTTACTTTTTACTACTGAAGTTTGAGGCTTTGAACTAATCCCAATTTTATTGTTATCTGAGTTATAATGAGGTGAAAACTGCAGGAATCTATTTGATGGCGGATTACTTTTCATCAACCCTAAAACGACATCTTCGTCTGTCACCTCCTTTAAATATTTAAACGCCTTCACATTTTCGACAACTATTCTAGAGGTAGGTTCACCAGCCATCCTCTTTTCATATTCAGCGAGAACAAATTGTCCAAGATCAATACTAAACCGAAAGTTATCTAAAAGTTTAGTCTCTTCAATATATTGAAAAGCAAAATATGGAAAACGATTTTTGTAACGAACTTTTTTAGTTAAAATCTGTATATACTCATCATAATCTACCTCAAGATCCTCATTAATACAATTTTCAATTACACTCTTTTTTGCATCATCTGTTAGTTCTGGCCTGAATTGCTTTCGTCCATCTTCAGTAATCACATCATACAGAGTTAGGGGACATTTATTCAGTTCATTTGCAATATCCAAAATTAGTGCTTGCTTAGAATCTTCACTTATAAACTTATCATGTGGTAGTTTAACACAATAGGCCATCAAAACCTCACGGGTTGCTATGAATTCATTACGATGTGTTCCTTTCAATCCAACCACCTTCCCTATGAACTGAAAAGCGTATTCCCTTTCCAAAAACATACATGCAAGAAAAACAATACCCTCGGTAGTAATAACCCTCTCTTCAGGAAGAACCATTACTTTCTTTTCGACAAGACTATAATCCTCCTCTTTTAAAACATCACGCATCCTCTGTTTTGTAAAAGCAATTGCAAGTTTAAAACTTCGGGATAAGAATTCTTCTAATTCAGGAGTTACTTGCAGTTTACGAGTAGTTTCAGTATTAGTTGAAAAATAGTGGGTATAATCATTACGAAATATATTTAACTCAGAAAAAACTTGCTTGAGACATTTTCTCATTTCATCAAAGTCCTTTTCCATGTTTTCAGTATTTAAACGAACCTCCTTAGGTAACCTCTCAGTATCAAATATTCTGAAAATAGGCATAAATCGTAATGTGCGCTCAAATAGAAGGTTCTCTTTTATCAGCTCCTTAGTCTCTTGATTTCTCCTTTTGTCTGCACTTAGAAGAAAACTATCAGGAATCTGTTCTTCATTAGATAATCCTGATGTACCAAAATAACTTGCAAGGTGGTTATTAATACTGAATATATTATGCCGTGCCATATTCAAATAGCCCCCAAAATACTGAGGATCATCAATCAAATTCCGAGCTTTGTTTTCTTCCTGTTGAATTAAACTTTCCATAACTGTTGTATTATTGGTTAATATTATAGTCTTTGAAGCTAGTAGTTTGCACACTTTCTAAATTAAAACTTCACCCATTTTAGATAACACTAATATTTAGTGGTTTTTCGATTTTATCACTGATCTATTGCCTATTGTTAATTTATAAATCACTTACGCTATAACCATTTACGTATTTGAATAGCAGTAACCTCTAAAAATAAGTCATCGTATATCAAACTATTCTACATAATAAAATTAGTCATTTAGCTTATAAAAAACTAATGCACTAATCAGAATATCACAAGGAGACATCATTATCACTTTTTCATACAAACATAAAACCACCAAGAATTAGTAATCAGATAAGTAAAATGAGACTGCAATCTAACTAAATACCAAATCTTTCTAAAAATCATGTGATAAGCCTTAAAACTGATTAACCCCTTTCATTGATTAAAGGATTTCCAAGACAGAAAATACAATGCATCCATTTCTAAAACAAAAAATCAGATCAATCTGCATCCTAAGTCACAAGTCAATCTGATTTTATTGTTTTAGCAAGTAGCTCCGAACTACTTAAATTTCAATGCCAGTGTTACCAGATGAGAATTTAGACCATCACTCCTGTCATAATAATTGTACCTGAGCTCCAATGTATTTATAGATCTGATACCAAGGATCCCATCGCCACTTACAAGACGAAAGTTTATGCCAAACATATTGCTATTAAACTTCGAGAGATCATAATCGCTGGTATAAAACTCATCAGAAAGCAGATGTTCGCCCATAGGCTTGAAATACTTTGCCTCTGTCTGGGTGTAATAGCGATAAAAGGGGGCTAATGATATAAAGGGAGTAATCTTTATAGGCAACTCTACCTCAGCTGTATGAGCCTTAATACCCCAATCATCTGAATAGTACCGATAAAAACTTCTTAAAATAATTCTATCTGTCATAAAGTAATTTACCCGTACTCCAATTGGTGTCTTAAATCGTGTATCAGGCATTTTCTCTGAATAGACTACATCATTAATGGGATCAAGGTCGCCATCATAGAAGTATACCCGTTGGTATGCAGTACCCAACTGGCCGGTTTGATAGCCAATATCAGCCAATAAAGAAAACTGAATCTCACGGTTTAGAACCTGACTCCAAGCCAGAGCAAGATTATAAGAGTTTCTGGGTGCTTTATCGAGATGCTGATACTTGAAACCATTGTTATAAACCCCTCTTAGTTCCAGTGGTAAAAGTATCTTCCATTGATCTAAGAAAACAGATGCTTTTGCAGAGAACTCCGTGTTCTTGTTATTAAAACTCTTAACAAATAAGAGATTGGCACCATAAGAAGTATAGTCAAACTCGTTTGAAAACGAGAGGCCTGTTCCAATCGAGAAGTTCTTTCTTACATTCTCAAAAAGATAATTTACCGAAGGAGAGAATCGAAAATCACTTTTAGAGGCAGATGAGATTACTGTTCCACCCTCCTTATATGAAGAAGAAGAAGCAGAAGTGCTTACCACTGGCACAAAGTTAGGATCTCTCACTTTATCTATATTATTCGACGAGGCTGAGGTGTAAGTATCAAGCCCCACCTCAAATGAGAGATTATGAACATTTAACTTCCTGTCATATCCTTTGAGGTGCAAATCAATACTGTTGCCAAAATCGGTAAGATGCTCTGTTCCTTCACCCCCTGTAACAGCCGAGTGGTTGCCATCTTGTGAGTAATAGCTGGTAATAAAGTTTATCTCCTGAAACTTCAACTTCCGATACTCACTTGAGTCTGTTTGAGCCTTTGACACCTGCATCATAAAGAGCAAGGCGGCTACGGTTACTACTATTTTCTTCATCTTGTTAACTAATTACATCCACAACCACCACCTGTTCTTCCGCCATTTCCGCCTGTCGCACCTTCGCGATACATTAAAAAGTTGTTCTGGAACTTTTCAATTCCCCTAGGTGCCAGAACCATTTCAGCATCGTTGAGCTTCGATTTTTGATATGGTTTGACACTCACACATGAGGTCACAAACAGAGCCACTAAGGCTAAACCACAAAACCCAATTACTTTTTTCATGTAATACAAATTTGTTTTTCAATCGCAAAGAAAAGTAACCCAGATTGAGAACAACCTCCCCTTTTCAACATATAACCCTGATATGAGAAATCACACCTAATGTATTAGATTGATATTGTCAGTGACGTACAAACGGTCATCATTATCAATCAGAATGCACTCTATGCCGTCAATCTGGTTCAAGAAGTTCACCCCCTGCTGAGCACCCATTATTGAGATCGGCGTGGCCATAGCATCTGCCAACTCCGCATTGGAGGTAATAATAGTAACACTTTTTAAACCCTTTACCGGGTAGCCGGTTCTTGGATTAATAGTGTGCGAGTAGATTTGTTTATCAATAATTACATACTTCTCGTAGTTTCCGGAAGTAGCAACCGATTTGTTAGTGATGTTCAGAGTGGAGAAATAGCTATTCTTAAAATTTGGATTCGCTATTCCAATCGTCCACGGCGTACCATCCTCTTGAAAACCCCACGCATTCAGGTCACCCGAGGCACTCACAATTCCATTCTTAACACCACATTCTAATAGAATTCTTTTAGCAGCATCGGCGGCATATCCTTTACCGATTCCCCCAAATCCGATACGCATGCCTTTGTTTCTCAAGAAAACAGTTTTTTGACCGCTATTCAAAACGATATTATGGTAATCAATCAATCTGACTGCCTGTTTAGCCCTGTGCTTATCAGGCAAACGATCCATTTGCGTATTAAAATTCCAGAAATTAGTGTCGAGTGAACCATAAGAAAGATCAAATAAGCCCTGAGTCAATTCAGATATCTTTTGAGCCCTAGTGACTAATCCAAAGAACTCATCAGTAACCTGAACAGGCGCAATCCCGGCATTCCTGTTGACTAAAGAAGTGAGACTATCCTCACTATATGTGGTGAAAAGCCGTTCTATTCGTTGAATTTCACGAATAGCCTCATGGATCTGCTCTTCTCCCTGATTTTTGGTTTCACTTATGACCACAAAATCAAAGATATTGCCCATCAGTTTGGTTTGAAGCTGCACTCGAATCATATGTGACCAATCAGAGTTAATTATCACTAACGAAAAATTGAATAAAATACGGATAAACCTGCCTGTTACAAAGGTTTAGCTGCCTAAGATAAATAGAAATTAATGACCGGTAAAAGGTTTAATTTCATCGATATAGTCCTGTGACGTATGGTTTTTCTCAAATCCGTGCCACTTTTTAAGGATTGTTCCATCAGTACTCAGTAAAACCATTGAAGGAAACTCCCCTTCACTATTATACTGCTCAGCCAGCTTTTCATTGTCTTGCTCTTCAGCAGTAGAGAGACGATTTTTCTTTTGGCGTGGGAAATCCGCGTAAATGATAACTAAGTTCTTTTCAGCGAAACTCAGGAAAAGCGAGTCCTCAAAGATGCGCTTTTGGAGTTGAATACAAGGCACACACCAGTCAGAACCAGAGAATTTAATTAGAATTGCTTTACCATCTGTTTTGGCTTTCTCTTTAGCTGCCAGTAGTTTATCTGTTTGTCCACTGACTACACCGATTGACAATATTAGCGTCAACCATAGAAGAAATCTGATTTTCATTCTTCATTTGTTAATTGAACATACTCCGTTTTCATGATGAAACCTTCCCGTAAATCATCATTGTCATCAAAGAACGATAACATATAGACATTATTACATATAGGATAACAGCTAATGAAAGATTTACTCCTTCTTTAGCTGTAAGCTAAGATTCGATGACAAAACGCAAAGCAAGAGATGTGTATAGCCCTTACTTCTCAGGATATAGTATATTTTATGCGGTGAGTATCCTGTTAAACTCTAATAATCAATCACGAGACAATAGGTTTCAATTTTTGATATAAACTTAGGTTATACTTTGATTATTTTTGTAACCCATCAGAAATCATGAACGATGAAAATCTTGATTATAGAGGACGAACAAAATATAAGTTCTTTCATACAACGCGGTTTAAATTTGATTGGATATGAGACAGAGATCTATGATAATGGTTTAAAGGCTTGGGAAAGGTTACAAGCAAATACATACGATCTAATAATAGCAGATATAATGATGCCCTATATGTCGGGGTTGGAATTATGCAAAGCTATTCGCCATCAGTTTGGATACAACACACCAATCATCCTGCTTACAGCCTTATCATCGACTGATGATATTGTGAAGGGCCTTGAAGCGGGAGCCGACGACTACATCACAAAACCATTTAAGTTTGTTGAACTGGAAGCTCGAATCAAAGCATTATTAAGACGATCCGTTACGAGTTTAGACAAAAAATCAAACAATGGGATATTCAAGTTTTCAGATCTAGAATTAAATACGAACACGAAGCAAGCATTCAGAGGAGGATATCAAATTAATCTGACTGCTAAAGAATATTTGCTTCTTGAGTTTTTCATGAATAATCCAAATAAAGTTCTGTCACGAAACACAATACTTGAAAACGTTTGGGATATCAATTTCGAAACTAACACCAACATTGTAGATGTCTATGTAAACTATGTTCGTAATAAAATTCAGCCAGCGGGATCAGATAAGCTCATACATACTGTTATAGGGCATGGATATATATTAAAAGAAGAATGAAGATAAAAACTAAATTAGCCCTATCATATACATCAATTATACTCAGTATACTTTTGGTAGTGCTTGTATTTGTATTCTTGATTACAATCAAGACAATCGATGAGAATTATTATACCCTCTTACTTGAAAAAGCCTTAATTACAGCTCAGAAAAACTTTGAAAAAGACGAACTCAACCAACTTGCATATCAGAAAATATTAGATACCTACCAAGACCTCATGCCAGAAACAAAGGAAAAGGTAATTGTAGCAAATAACAAGAGAGAAGCAGTAGCAGAACTTAAGCCATATTTATCAGAAGATCAAATAGACAACCTATTTAACAAGAAACAGATAAAACTAAAGATTAATCAACTAGATGGTGCAGCAATTTACTACCCCGACAACGAGGGTGACTTTATAGTAATTGTTACCTCAAAGAATGTGCAAGGTGAGTATATTAAACATATACTTAAAAAGATACTGCTTATAACTTTGCTAATTAGCAGTATATTAACCTTTGGACTGCTTTGGTGGAATGCAAGTTTAATCATCAGGCCACTTCAACAAATAGTGTCTCATATACAAATAATAACAGCAAAAGACTTACACATTCGTCTACCTGAGCGAAAAGGGGATGATGAATTAGCACATATGGTAAGATTCTTTAATAAAATGATTGAGAGATTGGAGATAAGTTTTAATTCTCAAAGAGTATTTATCGCAAATGCATCGCATGAGCTAAAAAATCCTTTGACTGCGATTATGGGAGAATGCGAAGTCATGCAACTTAAAGAGTTTACGCAAGAGGAGTACAAAGAGTCAATCAAACGAATTGCATTTGAAACCGAAAGATTAGGATCTGTAGTAAATAATTTATTTCTATTAACCCAGGTCGATTTAGACTTATCAGAATCAAATCTAGAAGATTTATTAATCCAAGAAGAACTTAATTCAATAATAAGCTATTTTGAACTTACCAAATACAAAGGGCGTATTCAGTTCGAACATGATCACAGTAAATTCTATATAAAAGCAAACAAATATCTGTTGTCTGTTGCACTTCAAAACATCATTGATAATGCTTGTAAATATTCAAAGCAAGAGGTTATAGTAAAAGCATTCCAAACAAAATCAGGCTTCAAGATTAATGTTATCGACAGAGGGATAGGAATACCCTTATCAGAAATTCAACATGTATTCGATGTTTTCCATAGGGCTACAAATACTTACGACTATGAAGGATCAGGAATTGGACTTTCGTTAGCCCGTAATATACTTATTCTATTTAATGCTGATATCCAAATAGAATCAATCGAAAATAGTGGTACCAATGTGTCCATCACCTGGAAAAACACTTTCTAAACGCTTTCTAATCGCTTTCTAATCTACCTTTAATTTCTATCTAATCTTGCGATAATAGTTTTGCATGCAAAAAGACATGCGAAAAATATTAACTATTGTTTTCACATCCTTTCTTCCCATGGTAATCTGGGGACAAAACACGATCAATTTAAGCATTTCTGATGCTGAAAAGATCTTCCTTTCTCAGAACTTAACCCTTATAGCAGAAAAGTACAATATTGATAAAGCCAAAGCCAATCTCATCCAAACTGCGCTCTTTGAGAATCCGACGTTGAACTTTGAACAGATCGCATATAATGACGAAACCAAGGAATTTTTCAACACAAGCTCTCAACATGCCGTCGAAATAGAACAAGCTATTTCATTATCGGGAAAACGGTCAAAACTTAAGGAAATCGAAAATTACAATATTCGTATTGCCCAACAAGAATTCGAATCTATCTTAAGAGAACTAAAATTCTCGTTACATACCAACTTAATAAAGGCATTTTATACACAGAAGTCTATTTCGATTTTTGATAAAGAGATAGAAGATATTGACCATCTGGTAAAGGTATATGGTTCGCAATACAAAAAAGGTAACATATCATTAATCGAAAAAAGCCGACTTGAAGCTTTGATGTTTTCGCTAAAAGCTGAACAGCTTGAATACATAAACAATTTAAATGAATACCAGAAAGAATTACGACTTTTAATGAATTTTAAACAAGAGGTCACTATCATACCTCAACTAGGAGACCCTAACATCAACCTCGAATTACTGGGATCAGAACAAATTCAAAAATATATAGAAGATAACCCAGATTTAAAAATTATTTCACTACAATCAGATCAAGAAAAAACTAATCTTTTGCTTCAAAAACGCCTTCGAATTCCTGATATTGCAATAAGAGGTGTATTTGATAAAGCAAGTAACATAGCTCGAAATTATGTTGGTTTAGGTTTCACAGTAGAGTTACCCGTTTTCAATCGCAACCAAGGTAATATAAAAGCCTCGGCAATACAGATTGAAAAAAACAAAATAATCTATGAAAACACTAAAAATGAATTACAGGCTGAGTTAAATTCAAGATTGTCACATCTTCGATTATTAAATAGTTTTTATTCAAAAATTGATAATTCACTGGAAGATGATTTTATAAGTTTAATAGAGGGCGTAGGTTCTAACTTTGAAAAAAGAAACATTAACATGCTGGAATTCATAGATTACTATGAAACATACAAAGAAACATACCTTAAAATATATGAGAACAAAACAAAATTATTAAACGAAATTGAGGAAATAAACAAACTTTTAGGCAGTGACTATATAAAACTTTGGTCTAAATAAATATGAATAAAATGAAATATCGATTAGCTTATACAATTGTACTAATACTTCTTACACTTTACAGCTGTAAGACAAATACAAAACCAGAGTTACCAGAAAAAAAACTTACTCTGAACGACAGTCTGAAAGAATTAATAAGTATTGACACAGTGTTATTCAGACATATAAGTACTCCGATAAAATTGAGCGGACAAGTTACCTTTGTTCAGGATAATGTTGTAGAAGTATTCCCTTTGTTTGGAGGTAATGTAGTAGATGTACACGCCGAGTTAGGTGATTATGTTCAAAAGGGAGCTCTATTGGCGACATTACGAAGCGGAGAGATCGCTGATTACCAGCAACAAGAAGTCGAAGCAAAGACCAACTTTGATATTGCTAAAAAAAACCTCGATGTTGCCCTAGACATGGCAAGCTCAGGATTAAATTCAGAGAAAGAGGTACTTATAGCTCAGAAAGAATTAGATAACGCTAATGGACAATTAAAAAAGATAAAGGAGATAATATCCATCTACAACATCTCTGACAATTCACTATACTCTTTAAAATCACCTATATCAGGTTTTGTAGTCCAAAAAAATATCAATCGAGAAATGCAATTACGCTCAGATAATAATTCTGAGGTATTTACAATCTCTGGTTTAGATGAAGTATGGGTAGTAGCAAATGTCTATGAAAGTGATATAAGCAAAATAGGACTAAATAATCCAGCACAAATTAGAGTATCTGCATATCCAAATGAAGTCTGGGAGAGTCGAATTGAAAAAATATACAATATACTCGACCCTGAAAGTAAGACTATGATGGTACGAATGAAATTATCAAACCACGATTATAAGCTAAAACCAGGCATGTATGCTCAAATAGAAACAGTGAATAATGATCTTGAATCAAATCAAGAGCTATGTATTCCTAAGAAAGCAATCATTTTTGACAATAATAAGCAATATGTAGTAATATCAAACCCCAATGGTGATTTCAGCATAAGGGAAATATCAATAAAAACCATTTCAGGAGAGTATGCTGCTATTTCATCAGGAATATTCAGAAATGAACGAATCGTTAACAAGAATGCCATCTTAATTTACAATGCCTTATCGGCTAACTAATTGTCAAAATCCTATGAATCGTTTTATTGATAACATAATAACATTTTCATTAAAGAATAAGTTTTTCATCTTCTTCTGTACTGTTCTTATTATTCTCTTTGGGATATATGCAGTAAAACAAACACCTATTGATGCTTTTCCTGATATCACAAACACAAAGGTCACAATCATTACGCAGTGGCAAGGGAGAAGTGCAGAAGAAGTAGAAAAGTTTATTACAATCCCAATTGAGGTTGTGATGAATTCGGTTCAAAAAAAGACTGATATTCGCTCTACCAGTTTATTCGGGTTATCTGTAATAAATATAATATTTGAGGACAATGTTTCAGGCGATTTCGCCCGACAACAAGTGTTCAACGCCTTACCTGATGCTGAGCTTCCTGAAGGGATTACTCCAGACGTACAACCTTTATATGGACCAACTGGAGAAATATTTCGCTACACTTTAAAAAGCAAGTTGAAGACAGTCCGTGAACTTAAGACCATTCAAGACTGGGTAATAGATCGTAATATTCGGAGTGTTCCTGGTGTTGCAGATGTAGTAAGTTTTGGTGGTGAGGTTCGATCATTTGAGGTAAGCGTTAATCCTAATCGCCTCATTAGTTATGGAATAGAGCCATTAGAATTATTTGAAGCAATATCGAAAAGTAATCTTAATGTAGGTGGGGATGTTATTAATAAAAGTTCACAGGCGTATGTGGTTAGAGGAATAGGTCTTATTAACGACATCGAAGAATTAGGAAACATAGTAGTTAAAAACATTAATGGAACGCCAATACTAGTTAAACACTTAGCAGACGTAAAAGAATCATGCCTTCCCCGCTTGGGACAGGTTGGGAGAATGAATGAGGATGATGTTGTACAGGGCATTGTTGTCATGCGAAAGAACGAAAATCCAGGTGAAGTAATTGCCTCTTTAAAAAGAAAAATAAAGGAGCTAAACTCAAACATTCTTCCAGAAGATGTAAAAATAGAGACATTTTATGATCGTGAAGATCTGGTAAATCTGGCCGTTCATACAGTTGGAAAAAACCTGATTGAGGGCATTCTGCTTGTTACCTTCATCGTACTAATATTCATGGCTGATTGGCGAACGACAATAATTGTATCCATAGTAATTCCTTTAGCCTTGCTATTTGCTTTTATCTGTTTGTACCTAAAAGGGATGGCAGCAAATCTACTCTCTTTAGGCGCAATTGATTTCGGAATTATAATCGATGGTGCGGTGGTAATGGTCGAAGGTATCTTTGTTGCACTCGATAAACAAGCCCATCATATGGGGATGGAGAAGTTTAATTTAAAAGCCAAATCGGGCATTATTCGAAATACAGCAAAAGAAATGGGTAAACCAATATTTTTTGCTAAATTAATTATTATAACAGCATTGATTCCCATTTTCGCTTTTCAAAAAGTAGAGGGTAAGATGTTCTCTCCTCTGGCATATACACTGGGGTTTGCACTACTTGGAGCTCTTCTCTTTACATTAACACTTGTACCAGTTCTTTCAAACTTGCTATTGAGAAGAAATGTTAAGGAGAAATCAAATCTCTTTCTGGAATTTATTACCTCCAAATCTCTACTCTTTTTCAAATTTTGCTATAAATTCAAAAAAGTCGCTTTAATTGCTTCTGCATCCATAGTTGTTATCGGATTATTTATGTTCTCATTTTTAGGTACAGAATTTCTACCTCAACTAAATGAAGGGTCAATCTATATTCGAGCTACATTACCACAAAGCATAGAACTGAAAGAGTCAGTAGAACTAGCCAACAAAATACGGCGTAATTTAACTAAATATCCAGAAGTCAGACAAGTTCTATCTCAAACCGGACGGCCTAATGATGGTACAGATCCCACCGGGTTTTACAATATCGAGTTTCATGTTGATTTATACCCTCAAAAAGAGTGGAAAAGAAAACTTACAAAATCGGAGTTAATAGAAGAGATGGATCGAAAACTTAAGCTTTACCCCGGAATTGATTTTAACTTCTCACAACCAATAACCGATAATGTGGAAGAAGCAGCGTCAGGGGTTAAAGGTTCTATAGCAGTAAAAGTCTATGGAAGTAATCTATTTCTAACAGAGAAAAAGGCAACCGAAATATATAACATTCTAAAAACGGTGAAAGGAATTGAAGATCTAGGAGTCATTCGTAATATCGGTCAACCTGAACTTCGTATCGAATTGAAAGAAGATAAGCTGGCTCTATACGGTGTTACTAAAGAGGATGCACAATCAATTATAGAGATGGCTATCGGAGGAAAAACAGCATCTGTTTTGTACGAAGACGAAAGAAAATTTGATATAGTTGTACGTTATAAAGAAGAATTTCGCCAGAATGAAAAAGAAATCGGGAAAATTATGGTTCCCACAATGAATGGCAGCTACGTACCAATAAATGAGCTAGCTGACATTAAGACGATAACGGGGCCTTTGATTATCTTCAGAGATAATCACACCCGCTTTTGTGCTGTAAAGTTTTCTATTAGAGGACGAGATATGGGTAGTGCAATTGCCGAAGCCCAACAAAAGGTAAATTCTACAGTAAAACTTCCGAAAGGATATAGTTTGAGATGGACTGGAGATTTTGAAAATCAACAACGAGCTACAAACCGCTTGCAACAAGTTGTACCCATAAGTATCTTGATGATATTCTTAATCTTATTTACACTGTTTGGGAATGTACGCGATGCAAGTTTGGTTTTAGTCAATGTATTCTTTGCAGCTATTGGCGGTATACTTGCATTATTAATAACCGGCACCAATTTTAGTATATCTGCAGGTATTGGTTTTATTGCACTATTTGGAATTTGCATTCAAAACGGTGTAATCATGATTTCCGTTATAAAGACTAAGCTTCGGCAAGGATTAACTTTGGCTGATTCTTTAGAAAAAGGAGTACAATCACGAGTTCGTCCAATTTTCATGACAGCAATGATGGCAGCTATAGGTTTACTACCAGCTGCAACATCCACCGGAATCGGTTCTGAGGCTCAAAAACCGCTTGCTATTGTTATTATCGGAGGATTAATAACTGCTACAATCTTAACATTGTTTATCTTCCCTCTCGTAATAGAAAAAGTCTATAAATGGATTTTGTATTCAGGTGAATATCTAAATTCTAAGAGACTTGGGAGATAGATGAATCTATCTTAAATCGTTGAATTTTAGATAACCTTACCCTTTCCAGCAACATTTAAAACTGAACCAATGAATCAGATTAAGAAGATATTAGAACAAGCGAGTGGGGATTCAACAACAATTGACATGAAGCTTAACACTCTATGGTATGAAACATTAGCAAGATAGAATTTTCTGATAAAGAGTTCGCACTTAGGCGCTCAACTCAAAAAGGAATATATTTGCGAGGATTTCTAAAGTAATCTATTGAAGCTACAGAATATCTGATCATAGATAGATTAAGTTTTAAGATTTTTTTGGCTTATCCAGTGGGAATAAAGTTCCTAATTATAATACCATTTGGTCTTTTATAGAAAACTCGAAGAGAAAGAGACAGTCTCGGATCTCTTTAATTCCTTTCATGCCTTACTTCAAGAAAATAGCTTGATGATCAATGAAAGAAAAAATGATTAATGCAACTTTTGTTGAGGCACCACGCCAAAGAAACACAAAGGAAGAGAATAAAAAAATAAAAGGACGACAAGGTGGTGAATTATGAAATGATTAGCCGCATAAATAACGGCCAAAAGGATATCGATGCCTGATATACAAAGAAGAATGGTCAAACCTATTTTGGCTATAAGAATCATGTTAAGGTAGCACCCCGAAAACAAAACTTATCACAAACTATGTTGGTACAGATGTATCGTTGTATGATTCACAAGTACTGGAAGATTTGTTTGTAAAGGGAATAGTCCTGAACTTTTAATTAATGTTTCATCTAACAAACCCGAATAGGCTCAGTTAAAATATGCTAAAAGTGGTAATTGGAGACCTGCTTCAAATCTTTGAAATCCAGTGGTTTTAACCTTTGAGAAACACACTTGGCAGATAGATATAGATTAGAGAAACTTATCCTGCTGATGACAATAGGATTTATGTGGTTTTATAAAATTGGAGCTTCCCTACATGAATATGTTCGTCCAATCTCTATTAAAACACATGGCAGGAAAGCTTAGAGTATATTTAAATACGTTCTTTCTTAGGTGGCGAGTACTTTATTAAACTCAAATAATCAACAACTTATCAATATATTTGAATTCTTGTCATGTACTTAGAATTAACATACTCCGTTTTCATGATGAGACCTTCCCGTCAATCATCATTGTCATTTAAGAACGATAACATATAGACATTATTACATGTAGCATTACAGCTAATGAAAGATTAAAGCCCACCTTAGCTATAAGCTAAGATTCGATGACCAAACGCAAAGCAAGAGATGTATACAGCCCTTACTTCTCAAGATATAGTTTATTCTATACGGTGAGTATCCTGTTAAACTCTAATAATCAATCACGAGACAATAGGTTTCAATTTTTAACAAGTACTTAGACATTTCCTGATATAAACAAAGAAGTAAAGGGAATAGCCCAGATTTTTTAATCATAATTTCATTAAAAAAGCCAGAACAGGCTCAGATATAATATGCTGAAAGGGGGCAAATCTCATTATAGCTAACCATTCTGTCGCCTCTTAGGAAATCAAATCATCTACAATATCAGCAAAGTCAAACTCATGAATAAGCATTATTGTATGGCCTTCTTTTCGCAAACTTAAAGCCTTTTCAACTTTTCGTCCATAACAAGAAAAAGCCCAAGCAGAATTCCCATTGTCACCTACAATTAAATAATCTGTCTTTCGATTAACACTTTCAACTGGAATACCACCTAGTTTTTTTATTTTATTTTGAAGTTCTTCCCTATTACCACGTTTAAGTATTCCTGTAATACAAAACGTCTTTCCAGGGAATATCACATTTGGTTCACTAGTACAATGTCCAGATATATTAACATCAATAGTTTCAAATCTCACTTGATCATTTGTATCTTTATCGTTAAGCTTTACAAACTGATTAAAATAAGCCTTTAAAACCAATCGCTCCTCTTCATCAATTTTCTTATCTGAAACAATTGATAGTACCAGACTTCTGATTTCGTCATAGGGATAATATGTATTCAAATGTTCATTTTCACTAAGCCAGGTATGTAGTTTGTAGATTTCAATGTCGTTAATTACCCCATCTGCTAATATCCCATGGCAAAGACCTTGCAAGGTTTGTAAATCAGCAGTCACACCATTATAATAGTAATTGTCACTTTCATATTTTTGGCACAACCAATATAAGTCATCAATTGTTTCTTGTAGAGGAATTCGGTTAGAAACAGTCTGTTGGATAATGTTCATAAATTCATTGAATGGATTTCTATGAATTAAATCGTTATGCGTAATAGCCCAACCATTTAGTTCAATAATCTCTTTTTCGTTTACAATCCCATCAAGATTAATTCCAAGTAATATTCCTTTCAATGAATTAATTGCCTTGTCAGCCTGCGCTTTGGCAGTGTAAATTCTCATGGTTTGTTCATCCAGCATTTTCATTATTACCTTGTCTTTTTAGTTATAGTTATAACTGAATTACACTAACACCTGTTTACGTTTCAAATAAAATCACAAAACTATTTTCAAATACACCGTCTAAATTACATATTTACTCTTAACAAACACATTACCAATCAAAATATCACCTCCATCACAGTCTATAGTAATAGTGATCACTTCAAGATCAATAACTAACCTGAAAGAATTTTACCCTATTATCTATAAAAATCAATCTGGTTTTATTACTCCGTCACAACTCTTAAAATTGACTCACAATCTGTATCTCCTGTATATCCAGTACCTCGCTTGCACCTATCCAGACCCTCTCCAGTGCCATCTTCTGTATCTTCTGTCCTTCCTCGACATCTCCTCTATATCCCCTCTATATCCCCTCTATATCCCCTCTATATCCTCTGCCTATATAGTTCCTATCTTACACGAGTTTATAGGGAGAGGATAGGGAGAGGATAGGGAGAGGATAGG